>Ga0190334_1000619_pt1 | contig 17073 bp, 15 predicted proteins | sample 48720478_MG_FD_161270 | JGI IMG/M metagenome (GOLD analysis project Ga0190334, IMG submission 161270) | Hydrothermal vent sediment bacterial communities from Southern Trench, Guaymas Basin, Mexico - 4872-04-7-8_MG | ecosystem: Environmental > Aquatic > Marine > Hydrothermal vents > Sediment ...
GTCCCCAGCTCTGCCTCCCAATTGACAGTGGCTTTGGAGCCAAATCAACTTATAGGAGCTTATGGGACGGGGGACAGACTCCCTATGAAGCTTTTAAGCTTAGGAAAAATGGAGTCCTCTGTCCCATTCTTTTTACCTCGCTAACAAATATTATATATTTTATTAACATAAAATATAATAAACTAATTTATCGTAGGAGGAAAAAATGTCAGAAGATAAAAAGAATTGCCTTGATGGTGAAATTTACAGAGAGATAGTTGAAATTGAGGGAAAACCTTACGAACACCTCGGATTCAGAGATTATGAGAATAAATTCGGACAAATGCTTGAGAAATTGGTGGGTAAAAAGGTCAGAGTTTGTATAACAGTGGTTGAAGATGAAGAAGAAAGCTAAAAATCCAAGTTTTTATTGAATTTTCAATTAAAAATTTATATGATATAAAACAGCAAGGAGGTTAAGATGAGTGAAGATAAAAATTTACCCATAGACAAAGAACTTTTGGATATTCTTGCCTGTCCCGTATGTAAAACGGATGTTGTATTAACAGAAGATAAAAAGGGGCTCAGGTGCGTTAAGTGCGGAAGAATTTATCCGATAAAAGACGGAATTCCTGTAATGTTAGTGGATGAAGCAACACCACCCACTAACGAATAATTATTTTTTTACGAAGAGGCATAAAATGAAAAAAATATTATTAACCCTTAATTTGTTTATATTCGTTTTTTCCCTTTTGTTTTCATCGCAGCCTCAGGTTAAAAACCCATCACTTCAGGAAGAATTATCAAATCCGTTTTGCTTTTTTTTAGTCCCCTCCGATGAACTCGGATTTAAAAATTCACCCAAAGGCAGTCAGATAACTTATGATGGAGCGATTTTCACAGGACACGGAGAGCTTGATTTTTTCATTGGTCCGGATTTTAAACCTGTAAATCAGAGAATAAGAACACTTTACAGGGATTATATCCCCGTTTACACATACATTGAAAAATCAAACGGGATTACATACACAATCAAGGCATTTGCCGCTCCCCTTAACCTAAATCCTCTTAATATTCTCATTAACTTTATAGAAATAAAGGCTGAAAATAAAACAAAAAGTTCCAAAAAAGCCGGTGTGGGATTCTCTTTTGTTTCAGGAAAAGGTAAGTTCAGAAGATGCAAAAAAATTAATTATAGAAATTGGTATGAAAAAAAGTTTATGAAATCGGAAATTTACACTAAAAAAGAATTAAAAACAGAGTTTGGAATCGGGAATGCTTACAAAAACAAACATTTTGTATTCTCTTATGAATACAATGGAGATGTCAAAGATTTTAAAATTTCGGCAGAGCAGAGGTCAAAGCTTAAAATAAGATTTTCATTCACTTTAAAACCAGATGAAAAAGAGAGCTTTATAATTAAAATGCCCTATGTCCCCATATATGAGGAAAGAACAAAACTAATTAAGCAGGTAGTTGATAGCAATTATACCCTCTATTTGAAAAATATTATAAATTTCTGGGAAAGGGAGCTTTCAAAGGGTACTCAAATATTCATACCGGAGAAAAAGGTAAATGATACCATAAAAGCGGGATTTGCCTATCTTTTAATGGCAAGGGATACTATGGAAAACGGAAGAGTTGAGCAGCATGTAAATCAATTTCAGTATGATTTTTTCTATCCCCGTGATGGGGCTTACATGGCAAGAGTGTACAATATGTACAATAGGCTTGATTTTGCAAAGGGAACAGTAAACAATTTTATAAAATATGATAAAAGAGGGAACCCAACATCTTTTGTTAACAAATATCCCGATGATTGGGGCCAATCACTCTGGGCTGTAGGCTCATACTTCAGAACATCCAAAGATCTGAATTTTATTAAAAAGATTTATAAAATTATTCCGGACCACATAAATAGATTCATAAATTTTTGTAAAAAAGACCCCATAGGATTATGGCCTGTAGCAGGCCCCTATGATAATGAAGCAATAAACGGACATTACACAGGTCACAGCTTCTGGGCTCTTTTAGGATTAAATGATGCAATCTTCATAGCAAAAACACTAAAAAAAGAAAAAGATGCAATATTTTTTGAAAAGGTTTACAAGCAATACAAAAGTGTCTTCTTTAAAATACTAAAAGGTATAATTAAAAAAACCGGAGGTTACATACCGCCGGGGCTTGATAAACCTGAAGATGGATACGATTGGGCAAATGCCTCCGCAGGTGTTTACCCCTTTGAGATTTTATCCCCCTATGGGAAAATTGCCGAAGCAACAAGCTCTCTTTTAAGAAAGTACAAATACAGAGAAGGAATTATGACCTATGGTCCCAATGCCTATGCCTTAAAATTAGCTGAACTTAGCGGAAAAAATCTTAAACCCGGATGGCTCCATCATTATGAGACCTTTTATGTAACAGAAACTCTCCTTGCAATGGGAAAGCAGGAAGAGGTAATAGAGGATCTTCACTCAATTCTTGCCCATACTGGAAGTACAAATGATGGATTTGAGTTCTCAGTAAAGCCGTGGAGTAATAGGGATACAGGACACAATTTTCCTCCCCACGGCTGGTTTGCAGCAAGGTATAATGAACTCGTAAGAAATATGCTCGTAAGAGAATTTAAAAATGAGCTTCACCTTTTCTCCGCAATATCTCCCGAATGGGTAAAACCCGGAAATATTATAAAAGTGCAAAATGGTCTTACATATTTCGGGAAAATTTCAATGCAATATAAGATAAAAAAAGACGGAGCAAAAATTGAGATAAAAACAGAATTCAATTCTCCACCTGAGAAAATTCTATTCCACATCCCCTATTTTGCCAAAGTAAAAGAGATAAAAGTTGATGGTAAAAAAGCAAAAATAACAAATCTGAAGTATGACAGAGCTGTTGTTATTCAAAAAGTTCCCAAAATAATTAAAATCAGGTGGAAATTGGTAAAAACCAAAAAACTCAATTTCAAAACAGCTGCAATTTCCCTTTTGAAAAAATACCATTCAAAGGATAAAATTTTTAATAAAAAATACCTTTTTTAAGGGAAAAGATTAAAGCTTTTCCACGACAAGCTCATAAATTCGTGAATTTCTTTTAAGCGGAGTATTGTTGTGAACAGCTATTTCCAGAGCCTTGAGGTCCCCCACAAAAATAAGCATCTTTTTTGCTCTTGTAATTGCAGTGTATATAAGATTTCTTTGAAGCATAATTCCCTGTGATTTGCTTATCGGCACTATGATATAATCGTATTCACTTCCCTGTGATTTGTGTATTGATATTGCATAAGCCAGAGTTATCTCATTAAATTCTTTTCTCTCGTAAACAACCGTATTTCCGTAAAAATCCACTTCAACCGTTTGAGTATAATGGTTTACTCTTTTAACATTGCCCAAATCACCATTGAAAACATCTTTTTCATAATTGTTTTTCAATTGCATAACTTTATCGCCCTTTTTAAGCTCCCTTTCATAATGCTTTATTCCTCTTTTTGAGCTATTTAATTTTTTCTGGATTATACTGTTAATATTATCAACTCCTATTGTCCCCCTGTAAACAGGAGCAAGAATCTGAATTGAATCGGAAAATGGGTCAACCATAAATTTCGAAGGAATTCTTTCAGTATAAAGTTCTATTATAAGCTCCAAAATATCCTCTTCCCTTTCCTTTCTTACAAAATAAAAATCAGAAATTGTATCTCCCGAGGGGTTTAGTTCAGGCATCTCTCCCATTTTAACCTTAAGAGCATTTATATTAATAAGACTATCCTCTGATCTTCTGTAAATTTTATCTAAAAAATAGACCGGAATTTTACTTGAATTTACCAAATCCCTAAAAACATATCCGGGTCCTACAGGCGGAAGCTGGTAGTGGTCCCCGACAAGGATAAGCTGGGTGTTGGGGCCAAAAGCATCCAAAAGTCTGTAAAAAATAAAAATATCCATCATTGAGGCTTCGTCAATAATAACAGCATCAGCCTCCAATGGATTAAATCGGTTTTTCATAAAGCCCTCTTTTCCCGGGATGTATTCTAATAGCCTGTGAATTGTTTTTGCATCTTCACCGGAAGTTTCACTTATCCTCTTTGCCGCTCTACCCGTTGGAGCTGCAATCATAACAGTTTTTCCATTTTCTTTTAAAAGAGAAACTATAAATTTCAAAATCGTGGTTTTACCTGTCCCTGGTCCTCCTGTTATTATTGAAAGCTTGTTGTTAACAGCACTAAGGATTACTTCTCTCTGATTCTCATCTATTTTTATTCCCCACTTTTTCTCAATTTTTTCAATGGTTTTTTCAGAAGGCTTTAAAGTAAAAAGAAATGGATGTTTTTTCAAAATCAGGAGTTTATCCACAATTTTTTTCTCAATCTCATACACATATTTTAAATAAATTGCAGAATTCCAAACAATTATTTCATCCTCATCCTCCAATTCATCAAGCAGTAATTCAAAAGATTCAGGCGTGGAACCCATCTCTGAAATAAAAATATTCTCAAGCTCCTCTTTTTTCAAAAAAGTGTGTCCATCTTCAAGAGAGCTTTCAAGCAAATAAAGAATATAGCTTTTTAATCTGAATGGGGAATCTTCGGGAATTCCCAATTTTTTCGCGGCCCTGTCAGCCAATTTGAAACCTATTCCTTTTACCTTTTTAATTAAAATGTAGGGGTTTTCACTAATATCACGCTCAATGTCCCCTTCAAAATTTTCTAATATCTTATAAGAAAGTGCGGTTCCAAATCCGAGAAAAGAAAGAAAAACGAGAGAATCAAGGGTATCTCCCATCTCGGAAAGACTTTCCTTTATCCCTTTTATATTTTTTTTACCTATTCCCTTTATTTCAAGAAGTTTGTCAGGCTTATTTTTTATTATCTCAATTGTATTCTCTCCGAACTTTTCAACAATTTTTCTTGCGGTTTTCTCTCCTATGCCCTTTATTCTACCCGAAGAGATAAATCTTATAATACTTTCCCTTTTCTCCTCTTTATCAAATAAAAAATCTTTGACAAGGAACTCCTTACCATAAACAGGATGATTTTTATACTCCCCTTTTAAGATCAAAGAATCTCCCTCTCCAACACCTTCCATTTTTCCGACAAGGCTAATTAAATTTCCCTCTTTTTCTCTTGCTTTAACTATCTTAAAACCTTTTTCCCCTTCAAAACTTATTGAAATGACCGTTGCTTTTATCTCTTCCATTATTTCAAAACTATGACGGGCTTAAATGCTCTCTTGCTTATTTCAGGTTCTGCAAGACAGAGAAATTTCCCCTCATCATTAAAAAGCTTAAAAAATTCAGCACTTACGCCTTCAACTTTTAAGACTTCTTCGGCAGGAACATAAGCACCATTTGATGCAAGAAATTCCCCTCTTGGAGAAACAATAATTTTGGGAAACTCAGGGAAAATTTTTTCAACAGGAATAACAAAGTTAAATATCTTTCCCTTTTTTATCTCTTTATCAAACTCTTCCAAAGTTAGTGCATGCTCAACTTTATAACCTCCCACTTCTGTTCTTCTGAGCTCTACCATTGTGGCACCAACTCCTAAAAGCTCTCCTATGTCATTTATTAAACTCCTAATATAAGTTCCGGAAGATGAGGAAACGATAAAGTTAAAATATGGTGGTTCATAATTTGTTAATTTCAAAAAATCTATTTTTATCTTAACGGGTTTTCTTTCAACCTCCTTACCTTCCCGGGCAAGTTTATAAAGGGGCCTCCCCTTAAATTTTTTAGCAGAAAACATAGGTGGAGTTTGAAGACTTTCGCCCAAGAATGAGTTCAAAGCATTTTCAAGTTCATTTTTAGTTATTACAAAATCCTCAATCTCCTTTATCACATTTCCTGTAATGTCAAAAGTATCTGTTTTCAAACCCAATTTTGCCTTTGCCTCATAAGTTTTAGAATCTCTTTTAAACAGATCAAAAAATTTAGTTGCTTTACCTATTCCTACTATCAAAAGCCCCGTAGCAATGGGATCAAGAGTTCCAAAATGTCCAACCTTGTTCCCATGAAAAACCTTTTTTACCCTTCTTACAATATCAAAAGAAGAAAAACCAGAAGGTTTATCAATAAGCAAGATTCCCGAAATTTTAAGCTCTTTCATGCTTTTTATTCACGTTACTGCAACTTAAATTAAGCACTTCCCACAACTTCCTCTTTTACTCTGTGAAATTCAAATGGATTTTTAATAAAGTTTATTGAAAGCTTATTAAAAAGGGTTGGTTGTTCTATATTACAAACATGTCCACTTTCTTTTATTATCCTCAAAACAGAATTTTTGTGTTTCTTCACTACCGTCTTCACCCCCGGTAAAAACATATAATCTTCCTCTCCCATTAAATAAAGAGTGGGTATTTTTGTCTCTTTTTCCCTAAAAAATTTCATTAACGGATTTACCTCATATGTTAATCGGAGCCATCTTAAAAACTCTTTTTGATAAAGTTTTTTGGCTTCTCTAACAAAGATTAATCTGGACTCTTTATGTCTTTTTTTAGGCATTATAATCCAGGCATAAAGCTTATAAATCCACATATACGGGATAATCTTTTTAACCATATTCCCAACTGCTACCAAAAATTTTGAACGGATATTGAATCTGATAACAGCTCCTCCCAAAATCATTGATTCGACCCTTTCAGGATAAAGCTCTGCAATATTCCTTATAATAATTGTCCCAAGCGAGATGCCAACAAAATGTGCAGATTTCAAGTTAATATAATCCATAACTTCAAGAATATCCTCACTTATATCTTTGAAAGTATACTCATTATCTTTCCATCTTTGAAAAACATTTTTTGATTTTCCATGCCCTCTTAAATCCAAAAGCAAAACATTAAACTCTCTCCTAAATGCTCTGAGTTGCTTAAACCAAACAGTGGAGCTTCCCCCGGCCCCATGGATAAAAACAACCCACTTATCAGAATTTTTGTTTTCATATACTTTGAAATAGAGAGTCGGTCTCTTATTTTTTTTCTTCATTTTTCTCTCACTAAATCAAAATAATCTACAAGTTGAGTACTAGGATAATAATAATTTAAGATTTCTTTGTACTTTCTTCCCTTTAAAGCCATTCCATAAGCTCCAACTTGGCACATCCCAACACCGTGTCCCCAACCTCTTCCTATAAATGTTATCCTTTTTATCCCATTGTTGTCAAACTCTCTGTCAATGAAAAACAGAGTATCCCTTAAATCAAGAGCTCTTTTTATCTGATAACCATAAACAAAATAACTTTTATTTTCATCCTGAATTTCTAGTTTAATGACCCTTCCGGATTCACCTCTTTTAAGAGAAACAATATCATAAAGCTTTGCTATGGGAGTAAATTTTCTTATGGTTCTTTCAAGCTCTTTCAGAGTATAAGCTTTATGCCAAAAAGGATAAAAACTATCCGGTTTCAGAGAGAAATCTGGATATTCAACAATCATCATTTTTAGGTTATCTTTAACTCTAAAGACTTTTATCTTTTCCTTCCCTGTTAAAAAAAGCATATGGGCAGGATAAATTTTTCCCTTAATTTTTCTTAAAAGAATAGGAGATTCTACATTCAGCTTTATTTCATTCCCATTTTTATCTTTTAAGGTCAATTCATATCCAATTAAAGAGACAAAATTAACATCCTCAAAAATCTTAAAGTTTTTCATTAAAATAGTTGAAAGGATTGAAACAAATTTATTAAAACTTAAAGGCGCTTCCAAGTTATCCTTCTTATTTATTACTCCTTTTTTCAATAGATATTGAATCATGTAGGTATATCTCTTTCCGTATTTAATTATAAGAGGGTTGGGAAGTTCAAAAGGTTTAACTTCCTCTTTCGCTTTAATATAAATAGAAAAGAATTTATCAAATGGTTCCAAAAGAGAATGTATAGTTACTTTTTTTAGAAAAAAGTCTATATCCTTATCCATTAAAACAGCTACCTTTTTCAACAGAGGAGATGCTCTGTCCGGTGGGATTTTATTATTACCTTTTCTTAAATCAAATTCATCCACAAGATTTATTGCAAGGGCAAGATCCAATTCCATCGAATAAGGCTTAAAATTATCTGTATAGACCCAATACCATTTTATATCATCATATTCGCAGTGTTGGCTTATGAGATAAGGAGCCCCCATACCTTTAAACATCTTCTTTGCACTCTCTGTAAAACCTCCACACGAAGCACTATACAAAGAAGCAATTAACTTTCCCCCAAAAATAAGCACTTCCCCTTTTGTATCTTCCACAGCCTTATCAGTAAGAGCTGTTTCTCCGCTTTTCCCTTTATACACCTGACAATCCTGAGTAGCACATATATCATACCCTTCCTGCTCAAACTTTTTCAGATTAAAGAGCGCATATGTCCGTGATGCTACAGCTTGAGCTTTTAATGCCTCAATTTCTCCGTAAATTGATGGGGAAAGTTCATAAGGTAAAACACCTCTTAGATACTCCTCTATATTTAATATATTAACGAGATTAAGATATTCTCCTCTGTTCAAAAGCAAAAAAATTCCCCGGTATTCATTTTCTCCTATTTTTAGAAAAGAGCCTTTCTCAGGTAAAATAAACAAATCTCCTTTCAAAATTTGAGTTTCCTTACCTGTCTGAATTGTTATTGCACCATTGTTAAGGTTAAACTCTACCACACCCAAAATATTTTCGAAAACCTTTTGCCCTCTAAAATAAATCTTTAACCCACTAGTTGAGGATATTATTACATTTTTTTCTCCTAACACAAGACCTACCCTTATCACAGGAGATTCAATATTAATTCCCCCGGGATACAAAAGCCTCACTCTCTTTTTGCATGATTCTACCAAAAAAAAAGCCAATACCACTAAAAATAATAGGATTAGTTTTTTGAAGGCTTTCATCAAAAAGTACCTTTATAAAGCTCAAATATATCTTCTTTGGTAATCTTGGCAGGAGTAATTTTAAGATTTTTCTTTACTATTGTTTTTTCAACAAAAATTTTTATTTCCTCCTCTTTTATTCCATTTTCAGAAAGTTTTGTGGAAATATTTAATTCTTTTAAAAACTTTTCGACACCTCCATATTCTTCAAAAATACTTTCCAAAAGCTCTACCTTTTCTTTAACAGATGATTTCTTTCTCATAAACTCTAAAAATGCAGGCAATAGGATTGCATTTGCCCTTCCATGTGAAATACCGTGGAAAACAGTCAAAGGATATCCTGCTGCATGTAATAACAAAGTACCTGCATTTGTAATTGCGATACCCGCTATCATAGAAGCATAGGAGACTCTATCCATAGCTTCATTATTTCTCTTAAGAGCATCTTTCAAATTACCCATTATAATTTCAATAGCATGAATAGAAAGGACGTCATTAAAAGGAGTTGCTTTTGTTGAAAGATATGCTTCAAGAGCATGGGTTAAGGCATCTATACCAGTATTTATCAACACCTCATCAGGCATTGAATAGGTGAGTTCTGGGTCTATAATAGAAAAAATTGGGAAAATTCCGGGATTTGCAAACCCTCCTTTATCCTTTGAAACAGGATCCGTAAAAACAGCATAAGGAGTAACTTCACTCCCTGTCCCGGAAGTAGTCGGAATACAAACAATTGGCAAAGGTTTATTCTTAACCTCTTTCCCTTTCATATAATCTTTCATATCTCCTTCATTTGTAGAAAGAAGAGCAATTCCTTTGGCAGCATCCATAGGAGAACCACCCCCAACTCCTATAATAAGCTCTACCTTCTCATTCCTTGCAATTTCTGAACCATTTTTTAAAGTGGGGAAATCCGGATTTTCTTTAACATCACTAAAATAAACAAGCTTCTTATCTTTTAGTTGAGCTTTTATTTTGTCGTAAGCCCCGCTCTTTTTAAAAGAACTCTTGCCGGAGACAATTAAAATCTTTTTATAATCTTTTAGACTCTCTGATAGCTCCGAAATTCTTCCTTTTCCAAAAATTACCTTTGTTGGAAGATAAAAATTAAGATTTTTCATTTCCCTTTCTCCTCTCTACTCTTCTTCCTCTTCTTTTGCCTCTTTCTCTCCAAAAAGTTTTTTAAAAACTGACTTTATTTTTTTAGAAATCATCTTAAACTTCACATTAATTCCTTTACCTTCAAGTCTACTTATAGCAGGAGAAAATCCTCCGTCAATAGAAAGGGCTGTCTCCCAAATATGAATAGCCTTTGCAGGAAATCCTGCTAAATTATAAACATCTCCAAGATATACCCAAAAATACGGATTATTTCTATCTACCTCTATCGCCATCTTGAAAGCGTTTTCAGCATGATTTATTTTTTTAGATTCGAGAAAAGCTCTTCCCATAAAATAAAGAATTTTAGGATCTCTACTGCTATAATTTAGAGCCTTCTCAAAATTTTTACCAGCCTCAAAAAATTTCCCTTCAATGAATTTTTTCTTCCCACTAAGATAATAAAATTTACTTAAAATATCCGGGGGAAGAATCACATTAATATCTTCTCCTTTTTTGGCCCTATCCCTAACCACTTCTTCCATAGCTCCTTGAAACATAAGGAAATCCTTGATAATTTTCATATTCATTCCAACTGTCTCATACTCCAACTTTTTTTCAAGCGGATTAATAAAATTTAAATAATTCTGAATAATAACTCCCATTTGAGATTCGGGAGAAACACCTAAAACATAATATCCTTCTGCCATTTATTTAATTTTCCTCACTCTTATATTGCCTTCCTCGTCTTCTACCTTCACAATTATTATTTTAGCTATTTTTTCAGGGATTGTAAATGATTCTTTTTTTGAGTCAAAAATTTTATCATCGGGGAATAAAATTTTCCATTTTCTATCTCCTGTATGGTAAAAAGCTTTTGAAATATTGGAAATTTTATCTTTTACTATAAACTTTAAAGAAGCTCCTGATGACTTATTCAAATTAATAGTCGGCGGGGAATAATCTATTACAACATTTTTTATTATTTTATAAGAAGTTTTCGCATATTTTTTCGGATTAGACTTTTTATCACTCACTAAAACTTTCAAAAAATATTCTCCCTCCTGAAAATTTCTTTTGTCAAAACAGAACTTACTTTTTACAATTTCTTTTTCCACGAGGCTCCAAACCTTTCCATTTCCGAGATAAATATTATAAAAAATATTATCCCCGTCAGCATCCGAACCCATAATATTCACACAAATTTTGTTTGAATCTTTCTTGTCATTTCTCAAATACACTTTATCAATCACAGGCGCTCTATTCACAGGAAGATAATAAAATTTCAAAAAAGATAACACCGGATTTTGTCCTCCCTTAACCATTTCTACCTTAAACTGAAAATACCTTTTTCTGTTCACCCCTATCTTAAAGGGAAAGGTCTTTTGAACAGGGGACCAATCCGACCAAGAATTATCATATTTTGATGTATTGCCAGCTCTATAAGAGATGCCGACATCCCCTTCTGTCTTTGCATAAAAATTGCCAAAAAAGGACAAAGCCTCTGTGTCATAAACTGCTGAAATATATACTCCATTATTTAACTTAGCATCTTCAATTTCAAGAACACCTGCAGGAAAATCATAGAGAGTTAAAAATTTTCCTTTTACCCTGTAAAGAGAAACTCCTATTTTACCTTCAAGCTCACCTATTAAATTTACCTTACCATCCTCATAAGAGTAAATTCTTCCCTTATCTCCCGTAACCCATAAAACTTTTCCATTATTACCTTTTAAATCATAAGGCATTTCATCATTAGAATTCCATATTTTTTTTACTTCCCCGTCAGTGCCTATTTTAAAGACTTCGCCGGCAGTATTAGTTTTTCTTATAACAATCTTTTTAAAATATTTACTGGACTTTGCAAGAGATTCTCCCCCTGTTGCGATGAAAACCTCGTCTTTTGAATTCACATAAATTCCTTTTACTTCTTTTCTATCACTTTGAAATATGGATTGTTTTCTTCCATTCTTTATCTCGTAAACAGTCCCCTTTTCACTTCCACCAAGATAAATTCTGTCATCTTTAATAAAAAATTTGAATACATTTAATTCCTCTATTTGATACGTTGTCTCAAGATGTCCATCGTTAAGGCTAACTTTATATAGTTTACCACCTGTTCCTCCAGCAGCAATAAAAAGAGATGAATTTTTAATTTCCATCTGCCAAAAAAATCTGTCTTTACTATCAAAAAACTCCTTTACCTTTCCATCCTTTCCCATTTTATAAACTTTTCCATTAGGAGAAGTTGCAAAATAAATATTACCTTTTCTATCTGAGGTAATAGCAAAAATGTCGGGCTCCTTTGCAGTATATACAACACTAATCTTTTTGCCACTAACTTTATACAATTTTCCGGAATGCCCTGTCCCTATGTAAATATTACCACTGCCATCCATTGTTGCTGAGAAAACAAGGTTCTCGGGAGGTTTTACTATTTGATTAAATTTATATGACAGAGAAAGCTCACCATCTTCATTCAACATAATCCCCTTAAATTCTCCTCCTAAAAAATCTTTCCAATTTTCATATTTTACCCTTACTGTTTTCGCAGAAAAAAGAATAACACTCATTGAAGCTAACAGAAAGATGAAGCTTATTTTTTTTCTCATCTTTAATCTCCTTTATTTAATCTCAAGTTTAATCAAAGCTTTCCCTTCAAATTTATAATCTATCGGAAGAGCATATTCCTTAATTATACTAATATTAGGGGATGAATAATTATAATCCTTCTGAGAAGGCAAAAGTAGTTTAAATACAGAAGAGGGAGCCCCTGAGTAATCATACCCATTAAGAAAAACCGACTTTCTTAAAGCAAAGACTTTAAGGTATACGATATCATTTTTTCTTAAATTATTTAAAGCTCTTAATAAGGCTACCTCTGTTTCCGGAAATTTAAAGCCTCCTTGATATTTTTTCGCCTCAAAAGCTTGCATGCTCTTTGCATCAGCAATAAAAATGTAAAGAATAGAACCCTTTTCAAATGGAGGAATCGGAATACTAAGTTTTTCAACTTTAAGTTTCTCTTTTAAAGGTTTGTAATAAAGTGAAAAATTAACATTCTCCCCTGGCAAAACTCTGTATTTTTCTGAAATCACCTTTTTAAGCACTGCAACTCTTTTCTTCTCATAAGGGCTGATACTCACTTCTATTCTATCTATATCAAACTCTTTTACAGGATTATCCATTAAAATATAAGCAAGAGAAGCATAAAGAAGTGAAAATTCTCCCATGGTATCATTACTTGAAAATATATCATTGTAAACAACAGATTTTCCATTTCTTAAATAAATAATACCATCCACTCGCAGAGAAAGTTCTCCGACAGCCTTTATTTCACTGCTTATAACATTTGCAAGAGCATTATAGATCAAAAGGGGAGTGAGAAGTTTGTCCCTAATTACTTTAATTTCAAACTCCTTGGGCTTCATGTAATTCATTGTAATTTTCATGGGCATAAGATCAGGAAAGCTTCCAATTTCCCCTACAATTGCGCTTGTTCTATCAGCCACGATTTTACCTATATAATTCTCAACAGAAGAAAGTTTAAAAGATGACTCATAACTTGGAACAACACCTATTATCTTTGCTTTTGAAACAGGATATTCAATTTTTCCTAAATTAAAAAAAGGATGACCGAAAGCATAAAAAGTATCCCCTTTTACATGAGTTACAGTACCCCCAGCTGAAAGATCAAAATCTCCTATCATCAAATGCACATTTACAGCATCTCCATCTCTTAAATTAACTGAAGTAGCATCAATTTTCTCTGGAATTCTAATTTTTCCCGAAGAAGAGGATGGGATTGCCATAAAATGAAAAGGAGAAAATTCCTCGTTTAATTTTTTCACAATATCCGTCGAAAAACCTGATGCTTTAAGAGGAATTTTAAAAAAACCAAAACTTACCGCTCTTTTCTTTAGTTCTTTTTTTAACCTCTCAATTATCTTTCCATTGGAAATATCTTTCAAATCAATTTTTATATCTACTTCAGGAGCAGTTTTTTTCTCAGTAGTAATCATATCTTCATAAGGTGTTATACCTGCTATAGCTCTTTTAGTAAAAGGGAAAGAGAAAGACACCGCACCTACTATTTCACCATTATAATAAACAGGGCTACCTGACATTCCTGCTATAACGCCTGTTTCCTTATAATAATCACCTTCTATTTCTCCCACAATAAAACTTTTATTAGGATACATATTTTTAAGAATACCTGTAACCTTTACCTTAAACTCCGACAGTTTTTCTCCTTTTAAAACTGTTTTACCCGTAAAGATCATCCCTTCCTTAACTTTACTCAATGGAAGAAATTCAGCAGATACCAAAATAAAAGGAACTAAAAATAAAATTAAAACCGCCGCCTTTTTCTTCATTTTTTCTCCTAACTCTTTATTTTCACAACTGACGGAATCAAGCTAAATTTTACCGGAAGAAATTTACCCAACTCTCCGTCATACTCAAGAGGGATTCTATCATTTTTATTAACAGGCTCAATTAATACTTCTTTTACTCTTTTTATTAAAATTTCTTTATCTCTTATATGAGCTCCCCTATAAATTTTTATAATTTTTTTTAAAAGTTCAGCTTTTGATACTTTCCTTAAGAGTAAAAAGTCAAAATATCCATCATCAAGCTTCGCATCAGGAGCAACTTTCATCTTGCCCCCAAAATACATCCCATTACAAAGAGCTCCTATCATCACATCATCCTCCAACTCGTTTCCATCATCAAATCTTAATCTAACTCTTTTTGGCTCAAAAGTTCTTAGAGTTTTTAAAGCCCCTAAAAAATATATAAATCCGTATTTTATTTTTTTTCTTAGCTCTACTATATTCTCAACGACTTCACCACTAAACCCAAAAGATGATACATTTACAAAATAAGAGCTCCCCTTTTCACTTTCAATTTTCCCCACATCTATTGTTCTTTTACTGTCAGTCAAGAATAAATCTTTCCATTTTTTTATTTTGTTCTGATATTTTACAGTCCTGAGAAAATCATTTCCCTTACCGGAAGGGAAAAGAGAGATAAAGGCATTCTCATTTAAAGGTTTATCCTTTTTTAAATATCCATTAACTATCTCATTAAAGGTTCCATCTCCTCCAACGCCAAGGATGTGTTCAAATCCTTTTCTTATGGATTCTTTCGTAATCTCCACCGCATGTCTGGGAGCTTCTGTAAACTCACACTTCATATCTTTAAAAACTGATGATAAAATTTCCTTAATTTTCTTCCACTTTTTATAAGTTTTTCCAAATGCAGAGTAAGGATTGACTATAACTTTTGTCTTATACTTCATCACTCTCTTTCTCTTCCTGCGGTAACTCCTTTTTAACTTTATCTTTTTTGCCTTTACTTGATAAAGCCTGTGCCAAAGCTCCTCCAATAGGAGGAAATACGAGATAAAAGATAATAAAGGCAAAACTTAAGAAAAAAATTATCGTTCTAAATCCGACTCTGTCAACAAACTCTATTATTCTTCGAGCCTCTGGAGTGTTCACATCCAAAAGTTTTTGGCGGGCGAGTTCAAACTTTTTTGCCTTAATCCCTATGGAAATAAAAGTAAGAATAGTACTGAATATCCAACCAAAAACACCTGAAAGAGCTCCGTAAATAAGCCCGTCTGTACTTCTTGGAATGTAATCGTTTTTCCTGGAAGCAATAATGTAAGAGACAGCACCTCCTATAACCAACCACATACAACAAAGAAGATTAAAAGCACTAATAATAGGCATTATAGAAAAAAAGGCCATTAAAAGCCCCCCTAAAATAGGGGCATCAAGATAAAGTTTTGAGTTTTGGGTCAAACTGCTATTTTCCACTCTTTCCTCCATTTCCATATATAGAATAAGAAAATATTATACCAATTAAAACACCAGATAACCAGCGTAATAAATTTAATGAGCTTAAATCTATAAAAGAAGGAGCTATTTTAGTAATAATAAGAATAATAACTGAAATTACTAAGATTTTTATTAAATAAGTTCTTTGAAACTTTACATTTTTAAAATAAAAGAACAATGAGCTTACAAAAAAAGACTGATAAATCCCAGTGCATCTTGAACAAACTGTAAGTTTTGTACCATTGATCCAGAAACTCAGGCTATCAGACTGGTGACATACAAAAGAGAAAAGCTTGTAAATAATAAAATTAATAAAAACGCCTAAGTTAAAAAGAGGTAAAATTATCAGAACATTAAGAACAAAAAAAAGGATAAGCAAAAAAATCTTGGTTTTAGTTTCTATCTCTTCTATGAATATTCGAGATACAGAGAACTCCATCTTTGTCATAATATATATTTATTTTACTCCTCCTCTTAGTCTTTTTCTTAGAATAAGAGATATTAAGCTTAGGTATAATTCCTTTATACTCTTTAATTACCTTTTTTACATACCGGATAGTTTCGCGGTATGGAGGGATTCCTCCATAGGTATCCACCGCAGTTTCACCTGCATTGTATGCAGCAAGAACCTTTTGAAGATTATTTATTCCATATTTGTTTATTAATCTTTTAAGATGTCTTATTCCTGCTGTAAGGTTCTTTTCCGGGTCAAACACTTCATCCGAATAAACCCCGTAATCTCTTGCAGTTTCCTCCATTAGCTGCATTAAACCTTTTGCTCCCTTGTTTGAAACTGCTACAGAATTAAAATTTGACTCTACCTTTATTATAGCTTTAACCAAATTTGGATCCACTCCATACTTTGAAGAAATTCTGTTTATTTTTTCTTCATATTTTTTACTTTTAAGATTACTTTTAAAAAAATGTCTTTTTGTTTTTATAATTTTTAAGATTTTTTTATATTCATAAGGCCTGAAATTTGAGATAATTTTTTGACCATCCTTTGAGATATAAACATAGATATCTGAAAAAACAAACACACTTCCAACTAACAGAATAAAAAAGACACTTAAAAACCTTTTAAACTTCATTTTCTATCTTTTCTTTCAATTTCTCTCTTAAAAGCTCTATATTCTCAGGTTTCGAGCCACCTGCCTCACCAAAATCATCTCTTCCTCCGCCGCCTCCTCCGATTATAGGAGCGGAATATTTTATCAAATCTTTAGCTTTAAGCTTTTCCGATAAAGGCTTTGTAATAGCAAAAACAAGAGAAAGTTTTTTACCATTTGTTTGATAGAGAACTATAACACTATTTTTAG
>Ga0190334_1000621_pt1 | contig 17029 bp, 19 predicted proteins | sample 48720478_MG_FD_161270 | JGI IMG/M metagenome (GOLD analysis project Ga0190334, IMG submission 161270) | Hydrothermal vent sediment bacterial communities from Southern Trench, Guaymas Basin, Mexico - 4872-04-7-8_MG | ecosystem: Environmental > Aquatic > Marine > Hydrothermal vents > Sediment ...
TGCCACCACAAGCACTAGAACCATCACCATCCACATCAACATCATCCACAAAGCCGTTACAATCATTATCAAGACCATCACAAGTTACTTCTGGATTTTCATAACTTGTTATGCTTGTGTAATCACAGCCAGGCCACTCTCCATTAGTACAGGTTTCATATGAGCCTTGGCATACTCCTTGCTGGTTAGGGCAGAGCCTTGTATCGCCGTCTGTGCAGCCAGCATCCTCAACATTCAAGACAACATACTCATTGCTGGGCTGAACAAAATCTGTTCCTGCCACTTCATCGCAGAAAACCCTGAACTTATAAGTTCCTGTACTACTAAAAGTCTTGGAATAAGTTGCAGAACAGAACTCTCTCTCACCAACACTACAGAGTGCAGAGCTTACATCATAAAAGCCATTACCAGAATCCATCTGTAATTTTATATAACCGTCACACACAGAATTGCCTGGCTGCTCACCACACAAACAACCATAATTAAAAACCCTGCTCTCACCAACACCAAGAGTCTCTGTTGCACCATTATTATAATCAGGCGCAAAGAAATCAGCATTACTGAAAGTCCCCGACCTAGCAGCAAGCACTGAAACCGCAAAAAATATCATTGCCACAAACAAAACAAGAGGTATAAGAAAATATCTGTTCTTCATTTTAGCATCCCCCCAATATAAAAATAAAACCATCTAACAAGGCTTAGGATCATGAGTAAAACAAACTTATTAATAAAATTTCTTATTTTTTTTAACAGATTCGGTTTACAACACACTTATTATGAGTAGTAGAACCTACTTCTTCCTCTTTGCATAATGCTTTTTCTCATGCACAGCCAGCTCCTTCAGAGCATACTTGTCCTCTGCTTCTATCTGGCTCATAGTAATAATACTCGCGATGAACATTATTATGAATACAAGAGCAAATGTGAACCCCCATGTGAGGCTGAGCTTCATAACAAAGAATACTGAGACAAAAAAGCCTATGATGCTTGTCAGCATGAAGCCGCTTGAAAAAGGAAGATTCCTAGCCATTAATACTCACCCCTCATATACATTCTATTAATTTATTTGTTGATTTTGGTTTTATTTAAATTTATTGGAAAATTCGTTTGCTCTACAAGAGTTCGGAATTCATTATAATCACGAGAATTTAATGAAATTCAGCTTATCAACAATCTTCTTGTACTTCTCTAGCTTAGTAGTGAAATCATTCATGAAATTCGTCATCTTCTCACACGCGAGTTGTTTTATCTCGCCGCTAGTCATCCTCCCGGTTGTGTATTCCTCATAAATCCTGTTAAGCTCATCATCGTCTTCTATGAGGTGTTGTTTTAACAATTCAAAAACCATGTCCTTCTCAATAACCGCTCCTAGTCTTCTATGTTCTTCCAGCGTATCCCTGCCCCCTGTTAATGCTTTTCTAATCTTATTGCATACAGCCACTGGGTCTTCGGGTAAGCTGATGCATGACTCTGGTTTTGACTTGCTCATCTTGATACTCCCGTCAAGGCTGGGAGTGTACTTGTGATAAATGCTGCTCACAGCAAAGAACTTCTTTGTCTTCATACGCTTAACAACATCCCTTGCAAGCCTTATATGAGGGTCCTGGTCCAATCCGACGGGTATAATCCCTGGCATACGCTCCTCGAATTGTGGGTAAAGCACGTCTCCTATCTGGGTTACAGCGCTCATAATCCTGCCAGGCTCCGCGTTCCCGTAAACAGCCCTGAACTCGTTAAGAGTAATCTTCTTTGCTGCTTCATAAGCAAAATGAATAACTTTCTTGTTCTCTGACTGGAAGTAGAATGTTGTCTTCTTAGGGTCGAGTCCTAGGGCGAGATATGCGGGTATGTGAAACTCCAAGGCTCGTCTTCTCCCTTCTTCAAGGCTCACGCCGCGAGCAGCAGCTGCTTCAAGGTCAGCTACGAGGATAAAGGTTTTTGCTCCGTGCTTCTGAAAATAAGCAAGGTTCTCAACTACTATCTTGTTACCGAGATGAATCTGCTCATTAGTAGGCATGATACCGCTTAACGCATAGAAAGGCTTTTTCTCCTTTATACACTTAGCAATAATCTTTAAGTCCCTGCCCGCGAATACAACTCCTCTTCGCATAGCCCTGTTAGGCTCAGGGAACATGTCAGGCGTGAATACTTCTAGTCCGAACTCTTTGATTGCTTTGGTATAATCCTCTACTAGTCCGCTACCGTACGGGTCAATAATCTTTATCATGTTAAGGAATAGTTTTGTTAATAAGGTATATAAAGATTACGGGTTTTTTCTAGGAGAATACTTGTTCTACTACTTTCCTTGCGTTCTCCTTGTTTTTTGGAAAAGCAGCGATGCTTATCCGTACATGGTAGCAGTCTCCGGAGTCAGTAATCCAGTACTCGTCATTCAGAAGCTTATGTTTATCCAATCGGATAAAGAAGTTGCACTCATCATCCAACCGGTTCTCCTGCTTTACCAGAACTGACTTCTGCTGGGAGTTAAGTTTTTGTTTCAGGGATTTGAGGAAGGCGTTGGTGTGTTTTTCCTTTTTAAGCTCAACTTCTAGTATGATTATCTCGCGCTGATTAAACCCAGTTGCCTTACTCCTTAGAACACTGATTTTTTCGTGTTCTAAGTCAAAAGGGAAGAGGCTTAGTAAGTGCTCTTTGACAGCAGCCTCATCATCCTCTGGTTTTACAAAAACACAGACTCTTATATTGTTAGCTAATCGCATTTTCCTTTTTTTTTAGTTGAGGTGAAGAGTGGTGTTAGAGGTGTGTATATAAGGTTTTTTGTTTTTTTTAATCTCTTGTCGTCCTGTTTTGTTTCGGGTTTAAGATTAGCTTGAAACCTTTTTTTTAGGTTATTAATAAAGCCACTTATTTTTTCATCCCCCCAAACTCTTAAATACTAGTTATTAACACACGTCTTTGTATGAAGCACGACTTGAAGATCACTGTGTTACTGGTTTTATTCTTTGTACTCGCTCAGATAGTAGGCTTAGCCCTTATTAATCATAAGCTTATCAGTGAAAAAGCTGGTGTGAAGGTTGTGGGGTATGAGGAAACAGTTCTTGGTGAGCTTCCGCGGATGAGCGGGGAGGCTGTGTTACTATACGTAGTGGTAGGTGTTGCTATTGGAACAGTTATCGTGCTTTTAATTATCCGGTTAAGAAAAGTGAGTTTGTGGAGAGCATGGTTTTTCATAGCAGTATTCCTTGCTATAAGCCTTGCCCTAGGGGTTATTCTTAAATACCATGTTGCTTTATTATTAGCTCTTATACTTGCTTTGTTAAAGCTCTTCAAGCCGAACGTGTTCATACATAACCTTACAGAAGTGCTGATGTACGCAGGAATCTCTTTTTTTATTGTAGGTCTTTTTAAAGACAGGGTTCTATGGATTGCGCTTCTCTTAGTTCTTGTCTCTGTGTACGACTTCATCGCTGTTTTTAAGAGTAAGCACATGGTAAGGATGGCTAGGTTTCAGACTAAGAGCAGGGTGTTCGCGGGTTTGTTCATACCTTATACTACTGGAAAGGATGCTCCTAGAGAGCAAGGTGTGAGTGCGATGCCTATGAGACTTATACGAGGCGTTCAGAGCCCGAAGAGAATAAAAACAAGGCGAGTAGTTCAGAGAAAAAACGCTATTCTCGGAGGGGGTGACGTTGCTTTTCCTCTTATCTTCACCGGGGTTGTGATGCATTGGCTTGCAAACAAATTTGTTAGAGCAGGAGTAGCAACAGAGGTTGCTAGGAGCATGGCTTTTTATCAAAGCCTAATAATAACTCTGACTACTACGATCGCGCTTACATTCTTGTTCGTGTTCGCAAAGAAGGATAAGTTCTACCCGGCAATGCCTTTCATAACCATGGGCTGCTTTGCAGGATTCGTTATTATCACGTTGTTATGAACCCTTTAAGGGAGAAAACTTGTTCTTATTTATTCGCTGAAAGGCTCAAGGCTTATCTGTCTCATTCTTGAAGAGAAAGATACTGGGTTGATTAATAATCCGTCCTTTGCAGCTATTACCTCCACTCCGCTTTCCTTCTGTATCTCCCTTGCCTCGTATAACGGGTTGGCTTCTATCATTTTTATCCCGAAATGATTTATCACTGCTAGTTTAGGCTTTGCTTTTTTTAAGAATAGCACAGCGTCCTCGGTGTTAAGATGACCTGGTTCCCTAATACCTTTAGGGTGCTTACAATTAAGGATGAGCATACCGCACCTCTTGTACTGGTCAGCGATCTCCTCTGTGAATTCTGTGTCAGAGGTGTAGCCAATGCTGTACCTGGGTGTTTCGAATATGAACCCTATGCCTTCGGAGTCAAAATGCTTGGTCTTTGTAGTCCTTATATTAATATTATTAATTCCTATTTTTGCTCCTGCTCCTAGTTCAAGGATTTTTTCAACAAAATCCCTGTTCCTGTTTCTAAGCACAGGAAGCTCTTTTTCATCACCATTAATAACCTTCTTATTAGCAACGAGAACGCCTATACGGTCAAGGCCTGATACACTCATGGCTTCTAGCACGCAGTTCAAGTCATTGGAGTGATTAGTATGTGCGTGGCTTACAAGAACAGCAATAGTGTTCCTAATACTAATACCAGCTTGTTTTGCTCGTGCTAAGCACCCAGGACCCGGATCGAGTAGGAATTGGTTACCTTCAAGCTCAAGCACCATCCCCCCGCTGGCTCTTATTTGTTTACCAACAACTATTGAGTCTCCTCCTGTTCCCAGAAATAAGATTAGGTTCTCCAATTAAACACCCCCCGACACAGTAGGGAAGGTGTAACCTGGTTAATAAGGTTTTTGGTTTTTTTTAGTGGCAAAGCCAAGTGTTAGGAAGCTTTTTAAATAATAAAGTCTTCCCTTATTATTGCTAGGCCGGGGGGCTTATCCTCCCCTGTAACCCGAAACGGATATTTGTGGGGGCCGAAGCCCGGGGGGCGGTTTGCTTTTTAAGCATTAGTCCTGCTCTAACCGAGGAGGCTCTGTCCTCATTGGCTCTTATCTCTGCGAACCGGGTCAGGCTGGGAACAGAGCAGCCCTAAGCTTAGACAAGAGTGCTTTGAGGGTTGCGGAGCAGAGGAAGGAGCAGGGTAAACTAGTGCTTGACTAGCTTATCCACCTCCGGGCGCGCATTCTTTAATATGAGGCTTGTAACAAGAAGACTGATCATCAGGGAAATCAAAAAATCAGATGTTAAGGATATTGTGAGGAATGCTAACAACCTGAATGTTTCAAGGTATCTCTTAAAAGTTCCTTATCCGTATAGGAGGAGGGATGCTGAGTCCTGGGTGGCTATGTGCATAAAAGAGTCAAAGGAAAAACCAAGGGCTAACTACCAGATGGCTATCGAGCTGAAATCTGAGAAGAGGTTTATAGGCGTAATCTCTTTGACGCATGTTGACAGGTTCCAAGGCACAGGAAGAATCGGTTTCTGGCTAGGAGAGGATTACTGGGGGCAGGGGATAATGTCCGAGGCTATAGAGGCTGTGCTTGGGTTCGGGTTTGAGAAGCTTAAGCTCAGGCGCATTAACTGGAATGCTTTTGTTGAGAACAAAGCCTCGAATGCGTTAGCAAGAAAATTTGGTTTTGTATTCGAGGGGAGACGGCGGAAAAGCTTAAGGTCAAAGGCGACTGGAAGAGTGCATGATGATAATCTTCGCGGCTTGTTAATAGAGGATTGGAAGAAGAAACAGAGGTGAAAGATGAGAACAGGTATAAGAGGGGTGATAAGGGATGTCTTCATAATATACGTTTGTATTAGGCTCCTTGGTGTTTGGATGTTCGGAGCAGAATTTGATTTCGTCCTCGGCTTGATGGTTGTTCTTCTTCTTCTAAGCGCTGCATGGTTCATGGGGGAAAGAATACTATTAAGAAGATAAAAAAAAAGGTTGAGAACAATAAAATTTAAAAACGCTTAGTTATATTAGAATCAGAATAGGATTAGAGTGTGTGAACTGCTTTTTTTATTTTTTGTTTTTTTTAGGGAAGGCGTTGGAAGAAAGAGAAGAAAAAAAAATTTTGAGGTGATACGCAAAAAATGGCATCGATAAATTTTATGAACTTCGAAGCTTTATTCGGAGCAATGCTCGCAGTAGGCATAATCATTAGTCTGGGTGTTTATGTTTATTGCGCGTTTGCCTGGATGACTATTGCTAAGAAGCTTGGCTACAAGAAAGCGTGGCTAGCATGGATACCCATAGCTAACCTTTTCTTATACCCTATCCTAGCGGATAAGGACTGGGTGTGGGGGTTCATACTATTAGTGCCTATTGTTAACGTGGTTTTCTTCTTTATGTGGACCTGGCAGATATTTGAGAAGAGAAAGTATCCTGGATGGCTGAGTCTAATACCGCTACTATCAGTGATACCTTTTCTTAACATAGTTGTAGTGTTAGCGTACCTAGTAGTGCTAGGCGTTGTAGCATGGAATGATAAGGCTTAGTAAAGAAAGAAGGGCTGTGTTAATAAAAGAAAAGAAAGGCGTGTTTTTAATAATTCTTTTTTTATTTTCTTTATTCTTCTAAGGCATCACTTATCCCTCTTCTTATCTCCTCCCAGTACTCCTTTGCTGCTCTGTACTTGTCCTTCTCGAACTTAGCAACCCATTCCTTTGCAGATGCATCATCAGGGTTTTCTCTCACAAACTTTTTTAGGAATTCAAAGATGATATCAATCACTCGCTCACTCTCCCAGAACACGCTCTTATTATTTTTATTAATCATTCTCACTAATTTCTTGTGATGAGAATAGAAATCGATGTGAGTACCGAAGTGCTTGTTAATAAGGTCCTGCATTAATTCTTCTATCCACCCCCTGTGAAACCTGCAACACCCAGAGTTATCAGAGTAAAGCTCTTTTATCATTCTCTCAACATTTTTTTTGCCAAGCTTATAAGGATCAGCAATACTGTACTTGTAGTACTGGAAGTACTTGCCCATTATTGGCATAGGGCTGAAGAGACCAGGCCCCCAATACATGTTAGGAACCATGCAGCCATTACTGCCAGAAGCAGTGTACACAGCGAGGTTAATGCTCTTAACACCGTACTTTTTATCAATCTCCTTAGCAGCAGTCCTTATACTCTTACTAAAGAGAGGGTTGGTTAGTATCATGTTAATTATTTGTATGCCTAGTTCTGCATTATTATGAGAATCCTTGACAACATCAAAGTTTTTCCAATCAAACCTCGGCTCTAAGCTTAGTCCAAAGTCTTCTTTCTTAAAAATTCCTCTTGATAAGCATTCCATTACCCATGAGACAACACCTCCTGCTTGGATAGCATCAAACCCCATAGCATCCACGTAGTGGTTGAGTTTCTCAGCTGCTCTCTGATCAAAGACTCCGCTGTTAGGACCTAGGGCTTCGTAAGGCTCGTAATCTTTTTTGTACTCGTCTCTCATCTTCTTGCAAACAGCAGAACAGCTTTCTCCACAAGTCTTAAACCTTCTAGGCTTAATAGTTTCTTCATTAAACTGTTTCAAGTAGTGCTTCTTAATAAAATCATTATGGATTCTCATCCTTTCCTCATCAGATAAATAAACCGAGGAGTAGTTAAAGCTAAAAAGCCATGTCTGTGTAGTGGAATAATTAACCCCAAGGGTTCCTCCTGAGTCATACCTAGGATCATATCTGTATTTCACAGTGACCTCCATGTCTTTTTGTATCATACTCTTATGAAACCTGTCTTCAAAGTATTTGTTAAACTCATCAAGATTTGCCAGGCTATCATCTTTGTAATCACCTCCGAAAACAATAGCCACAATTCGGTGTTTCTGCACTAGTTTAGAACCAATACCTCCTCTTCCAGCCCAGCAATCAACACTGCTTGGCTTATCCCCCTCTATATAAGCAGAGCCAATCGCGCCCATATTAGTCTTAAGACTGGCAGGACCTGTAGCCAGAATCCTTAGCTTACCGAACTCGTCAATACAATCATCATAATCCTCTCTGTACTTGTCAAAAACATATTCTTGCAAGGCATAATACCCTATCTTTCCTTTATAACCCCGCCATATCTCTTCGGGGTTTAATGGTTCAAAAACAACGCTTAACTTGTCTTTTTCACGCTTTAACTTTAAAACGCTGTATTCCTTACAACTATTCTCGATAACAACATAGTTAATGCCCAGATGACGAAAAACCATTGCTGCTCCTCCCATGGTAGAGATGTAGAAGTTATCCCAGAGAGGTGAGTGACCGCAGAAAATAAGTCTTCTAGTGCCGGGTATTACAGAACCAGCAAGAACTCCAGAGCCAAAAAAGAATTTGTTATCATCGTTCGCGTATTTAAGAGCATAATCAACAGGGCCGATGACTTCATTATCCTTAACATCCTCTACTCTAAAAGAGCCGTCAGCTGCATTAATAAAAAGGACTTTTTGTGGTATCACATCCATTTTTAAATCTCTTTTCACATAAACACTATTGCTGGTTTCCCAGGCATTGCTTGCTTGGCCTTTTCATGCTCTGAGTCCTTCTCAAGCACTATTTCAAACTTTGTTCTGAACTCTTCTTCTAAATCTGAAACAACATCCTTAAGAGCTTTTTCTTCTTCTTTCTGAGACAGAACAACTTCTGGGACTTTATCAGGATTCTTAACAAATTTTGGAACAAGATTCGCAATGAATTTTTTATTAGTCTTATCTTTTTCACACAGCGCTTTTATTAATCCACCAACATCCCTTGTCTTCTCAAGCGCCTTCTTAAAATTCTTTATGAACTCGTATTTCCATTTATCAGGAAGGATAAGGATTATCCTATTCGGCTTTGTCAAGCCTGTTAACTCCTGTAATGCAATAACATCCTTTCTCACTCTCTGATACAACTCCTCCCCTGCTTCTATCTTCTCATCAACCTTGCTCTCATCACCAACAGGCCATTTCTCAAGGCTTATGAACCCTTTATTACCAAGCTTCTCCCATAACTCTTCTGCGAGGTGAGGAGTGAAAGGAGCAAGCAGTAATAATAAGTTCTCAGCAGCGAACCTACTAATCTCCTCCTTTGTGTACAAGTAATTCGCGAGTTTCATAATACTAATAAGTGCGAGGTTGTACTTGAATGACCTAATATGTTTTGTTACTTCAAGAATAGTCTTATGCGTTTTGCTCTCCTGATTCCTAATAACCTTGTCAACAATCTTCTTAGTGGATAACATATTATAAACCTTGATAAGAAACCTATAAACCCCTTCCACTGCCTTATCATCCCATTCCATATCCTTATCAGGACTCCCAACAAACATAAGGAAGAACCTCGCAGTATCAATACCGTATTTCCTCTCAAGCTCCTCCTGGGTCACAACATTTCCTCTGCTCTTACTCATAACAAACCCGTCTTTATGTAACATCCCTTGATTAAACAAGGTAATAGCAGGCTCATCAAAGTCCAGCAGACCAAGATCTCTTAAGAACTTAGTGAAGAACCTGCAATAAATAAGATGCATTGTAGCATGCTCCTTCCCCCCAATATAAACATCAATAGGCATCCAGTACTTTACTTTCCTCTTATCAAAGATCTCTTTATCATTCTTTGGGTCACAATACCTTAAGAAGTACCACGCCGAGTCAACAAAGGTGTCCATTGTATCAGTCTCTCTCTTCGCAGGACCCCCGCATCTCGGGCACTTAGTATTAACAAAAGACTCTATCCTTGCAAGGGGGTTGCCGCCAGAAGCATCAAAACTTATATTCTCAGGGAGCTTCACAGGAAGGTCTTCTTCAGGAACAGGTACCACGCCGCACTTTTCACAATAAATTATGGGTATCGGGCATCCCCAGAACCTCTGCCTGCTTATCAGCCAATCCCTAAGCTTGTACTGCACTGTCTCCCTTCCCCACCCATTTTTCTCAAGGAACTTGTTAATCTCAGGAATAGCATCCCTATTATTCATTCCATTGAACTCACCAGAATTAACCATGTTCCCGTCACCCATGTAAGCCCTTGTCATCTTCTCAGGATTAAGGTCAAACATAGGAGGATTAATAACCACTTTTATTGGAAGATTATACTTCTTTGCAAACTCAAAGTCACGCTGGTCATGAGCAGGCACAGCAATAATAGCACCCGTACCGTACTCGTACAATACAAAATTAGCAATGTAAATAGGAATCTTTTCTTTTGTAACAGGATGAATAGCATACCTTCCAATAAACAAGCCTTCCTTCTCCTTATCCTCAGCAGTCCTCTCAAACCTATCCTGAAGCAGAACCTTTCTTATGAACTCCTTAACTCTTTGCTCATACTTTGTGCCTTTAACAAGCTCTGCTACGTCAGGGTGCTCAGGAGCATAAACCAGGAAGGTAATACCGTAAAGAGTATCAGGCCTCGTGGTGAAAACACTAATCTTCTTATCACACCCTTCAATCCGGAATTCTATGATGGTTCCCTTGCTCTTACCAATCCAGTTTCGCTGCATAATCTTAACATCCTCACTCCAACCAACCAGTTTATCAATATCGTTAAGAAGCTCTTCTGCATAAGCAGTAATCTTAAAAAACCACTGGTTCAAATCCTTGATTTCAACAGTTGTGTCTGTATGCCTCCAACACTTACCATTATGAACTTGCTCATTAGCAAGCACTGTTTTACACTTAGGACACCAGTTAACAGAAGCTCTTCTCTTAAAAGCCAAGCCCTTCTCATACATCTTAAGGAACATCCACTGATCCCATTTATAAAAAGCAGGATCATGGGAGTATATCATCCTATCCCAGTCATAGCTAAGACCAAGAGCTTTTTGCTGCTTAATAAAGTTCTTAATAGCCTTCTCTGTGAATATCTTCGGATGGCTCTTTGCCTTAATAGCAGCATTCTCAGCTGGCAATCCAAAACTATCATAACCCATAGGGTAAAGCACGTTAAAACCATTCATCCTCTTGAAACGAGCAAATACGTCACCAATAACGTAGTTCCTCGCATGCCCCATGTGCAGGCCAGAGCCAGAGGGATAAGGGTACATTTCAAGAACATAAAACTTTTTTTTCTCTGGATCCTCGACTACTCTGAATATCTTCTTCTCCTCCCATCTCCTCTGCCACTTCTCAGCAACAGTCTTAAAATTAGGTTCATTAGCCATAAGAGAGAGGTAGGATTGGAGGAATATTTAAAAGTATTGTTAAAAATTAGGTTAAGCCGCTTAATTCTTCTTTATATATAGAAAGAATCTTCTTCCTGAACTCCGAAGGCATCCTCGCAGGGTAAACCGTGAAGAACTTTCTCCTTAACTCTTCTTCTCTCTGCTCTGCTTCTCTTAAGTATTCCTTCCTGAACTTATTAATAAGATAACCCTTAACCCCTGCTTTGTAAGCCAGTAAGAAAGCTAATAATTGCTGGTCTCTTGCCTCAATGCTCTGCTCATAGTGATCTACTTCTTTTCCTTGGAACAGGGCGTAGTGTTTCTCGTGTTTTTTGCCCAGCATGTTTTTCTTAAAACCCACAACGTCAGGGCTTTTTCCTATTGCGTGTGTAAAAAGGCTTAGTCTTGCACATTTGTTGCAGTTATGACACCATCTCTCCTCGTCACAAGCATCAAGGCAGTCACAAGAAACCTGGTACTTAGCAAAGTCTGGGTAGCGGTGATGAAGTATCCTTGTAATAGCAATATTAGTTAAGGGTCTTATGATACTATAAACCCCTGCTTGGTTCCGAGTCATCTTCTTAATCATCCAGTCTTGTTCCTTGGTTGCTCTAGTAGTCTGGTCAGGAGCAGGCCAAGTCATAACGCCTTCTTTGTTAATAAAAGAGAAGTCCATGTCCTTCTGATTACCCAGAATCAGTTTATCTGCTTTAAAGTAATGGAGTAATGGAAGGCTTATAAAGCAGAACCCGTAAATCATGTGCATATAACCAAGACACGTCTCCATAGTACTCCAGGTTTCAAAATCATTAAGCTTCTCAATATTATTCTTTAAAAACACTAGTTTTATCCCTTGTTCTTTGCACAGCTTCCTAGCATGCTTAACTTTTATCTTATTCTCGGATGGGCTTACAGTATCGATAATATAAACAGCTACTGGGCTCATACCTGCTTCCTTAGCAACAGCAAGGGTTAGTAAGCTATCCTTACCACAAGACAAAGGAACAATACTATTGCTGCCCAGCTCTCCTTTATAAACAGGTTCCTTCACATTGTTATCTTTAAAAATAATTTGTGTGTCAAGAAACCTATCAATAAACTCCTCTGTGTATTGGTTGTAATCATGAGTTGCAGAAGGAACCCCCTCCAGTACGAAGCGTTTGAAATATTTCTCAAAAAAAGGCTTTGAAGTATTATAAATAATCTTCCGAAAAGGTGAAACAAGAGGGAGGGTGATCGTTAACAAGTAAGCAAGATTATCAACTAAGAGTCTCGTGTTATTATCCGGATACGCAGCCCATATCCTAGGAGGGTAAACAAGGTCATAACACTTCTTACCATGCTTAATCCTTAAGCCATTCCTAAGAATGCTTGTTCTTAGCTTTATAGTCTTAACCGCCACCTAATAATTAGGAGCGGAGCGCTTATTAATAAAATTTCTGAAAAAAAATAAGGGATAAGAAGTTCTTAGAACATCAACTCAGTCTACAAGTTGAACATAGAAGAGTTCTTTTTTAAAATTTCTTAAACTGAGCAGCCATATCAAGCAAGTCTACGTGTCCAAGGAATAAGGCTCTGCAACAATACCTCTCAAGACCAAGATCATCAAGCACTTCTTTTCTATCCTCGCCTTTCTTTATTCGCTCCACGTATTCCTCCCATAAATGACCCACTGGTTTATTGCATGAAAAACAACGAACAGGTATAATCATTTTTAAGTTACCTCCTCAACAATTTTTTATTAACTCAAAACCTGCTTTTATTAATTTTTTTATTAATTTTAATTTAATTCATTTAATTCTTATTTTCCCTTTACCTATATGACTTCTGCCTTTTTGCTCTTGCTTTTCCATGACGACCTGGTTTACTCACCTCTTTACGTCGCACATCAGCAACTAGGAGTTGCCTATCATACTCAAGGAATACCTTCTTTAACTTAGGACTATGCTCTGCAAGGGCTTTTGCTATTGCGAGTCTTGTAGCATCTGTTTGACTAGCAATTCCGCCACCACGAACATTAACTCTTATATCCACCTGGTTAGCGATTTCTCCTGCTAGTAATAAGGGCTCCCTTATCCTTAGCCTGTACATCCTTGGCTGATAATTATCAAGCTCAACATCATTAATTTTTATAATACCAGTACCACGCTTCAAAGTAGCCCTTGCAACTGCTCTTTTCCTTTTCCCATGCGTATTAATTATTTTCTCCTCCATCTTAATCATCCTTATCTTAACCTGTTATTCAATCATACTTCATACCACTTAGCTCCCAGGGACTTGCATACCTCACCAACACTTACTTTTTTTAAAGTTAAGAGTTTATCAGCATTGAACTCAGGAAGGGTCTCAGCAGCCTCGCCCTTAAATTCCTCAGGAACACCGATATAACACATCACTCTCTTAAAAGCTTGCTTGCCACGAGGCTTATCCATTGGGAGCATCCCTCTAATTATACGCCTCACAAACCTATCAGGCATTCGATGAATAAAAGGACCTTTTCTCGGCCCTCCACGGTCTCTTTTCTGTTGGTACCTTGCAAAAACTTCTTTTTTGCTCCCTGAGATAATCGCTTTCTCACAGTTAATAATATTCACTTGTTCACCTAGCAAGGCCTTCTTAGCAGCAAAGCTTGCAAGCCTTCCAACCACCGTGTTTGTTGCGTCTATAAGCATTTTTACTCAACCTTACGATTAAATCAAATCTTAGCACATTAACCTTATCTTTTTTCCTTGAGGGTTCTTCTCTAAAAGTTCTTTTATACTAAGAGGGTTTCCTCTCTCCTTAATCTTCTTGTAAGCCTCATCAGAGAAGTTATAAGCAGCAACTGTGACTTTCTTTGTGAGTTCCCCTGTGCCAAGGACTTTGCCAGGAACAACCACGACCTCGTTGTCCTGCGCGTATTTTTCTATCTTATAAATATTAACTATTCTCCTCTTACGCGTAGGTTTCTCTAAGTCAGAAGCAACTCTTCTCCACACAGCAGCATTATTCTCTATTGCTGTTTTCCGTAAGAGCTGTAATAATTCCGTGAGTTGCTGGTTCTTTTTGATCCTTCTCATTTTTCTTTAGTTCCTAACAACCAAAAAAAATCTTTTTTGCTCCTTGTTTTATATTCTTAATGAGGTATTATTGTTCTCTAAAAAACTGCGGGGGACGAGGTTCGAACTCGCGCAGGCACTAAGCCACTAGGCATCTGAAACCATGTACCAAGACTATTGGTTGCCTCAACCTAGCCCGTTTGTTCCAAAACCAAGGGTGACCCTTGGAATAAAAAAACCCCTTGGTTCTTGTTTGACCACTCCGGCACCCCCGCAAAAAACCCGTTTTGAACTAGTTCGGGTTAAGCACGGGTTCTGATTATTTAAGTTACTTGACTTTGGAAAGCAGGTCTGTGAATTCATCTAGCTGCTTATCATAAGCACGGATTGCTTGTGTAACAATCTCTTTTGGTTCTAACTGACCCCAGGATTCCACTGTCATGAGGTAAGCACCGTTTGGTGCAACTCTTATCTTGCCATTGCTAAGCTCAACACAAGCATCGCATAGGGTACAATCCTGAATCTTGTCTTTTTCAAGTTCTAACTTATCATTCTTAATCATAAAAATATTCTTAGGACACTGCTCAACAATCTCCTCCTTATTATCTGGTTGCTTATCAACATGTATATCTACTAATTCCTTGTAATAAGCAAGGCAAGGACTCCACTTGGTATGCGTCTTTCCAAGACCAAGTATTGCTGTGGCTTCAAGCACTAATTCTTGGCCCTCTAATAACTTCACAACAGGCATCTTAGGGTAAACAGGTTTCACCTTAGGATCCTTAGTCTTAATATCGCCTGCATAAACCATGCATGGACCTTTTGCTTTTAGAGTCATCTTTAACTCGCAATGCCCGCAACCCTTGCCTTTGCACTTACACTCCCCTGGAAGACTATACGCTTTAAGATCTGTTTTGAACGGTATTAAGCCAAGCCTGTGCGCGATTATCTCGTCATATAACCCTGAATCATTCTTTCTGAACTCAACATCCTCTATTGCTAGTACAGGGACCTCGTTCATGAAGAGTCTTCTAAGAGTATTAACATAACTAATATCAACCCCGCTAATCTCAAACAAGAGCTTATCTTTCTCTTTGTTCTTCTTACCTAATAGTTTTACTCTCATCATATTAAAACACCCCTATACTCGTCGCCCTCTTCTTCCTCCTTTCTTTCTACACCCCCCGTGAGGGATAGGAGTAACATCCTCTATGAAGCCTATTCTTAGACCAATTCTTGATAAGGCTCTTATTGCTGCTTGTGCTCCAGGACCAGGTGTCATAGGACCATTGTGTCCTCCCGGAGCCCTTATTTTTATATGCACACCTGTAATGCCTTTATCCATAGCAGTCTCCGCAGCCCGCTTAGCAGCCATCATCGCAGCGGTTGGGCTGCTCTCAAGCCTGTGAGACTTAACTACCTGGCCTCCTGAGCTAATAGCTAAGGTCTCTGTGCTTGTAATATCAGTTATATGGATGATAGTATTATTATAAGACGAATAGATATGCGCTATTCCCCAACGAGTCTGATCTTTTCTCATTTTCGTTTTTCTTCTGCTCCTCCTCTCTTTTCCTCCTCTTTACTCTTCTTTTGCTCGTTGTCTTTTCCTCCTTCTTCCTTCACATCCTCTCTGCCTTCTGTCTTGGTTAGCTCGCTTACATCTTTTTTCTCAACAACGCCTTTTTCCTCGATCTCCTCTATTTCTTCCTCTGCAAAAGCAGGGAGTGCTTCTTCTCCTTCTTCCTTCTTTTTCTTCTCAACCCGGCCTTTTGAAACCTCCTTAATCATCCGTTCAGGATGGTCTTCTTTACTAAGAGGGGAAGTAGGAACAAACTCGATTAAGGACTCCTCTCTTAAAGTAACAATATAACTCGGAAAAGTAACTTTTTTCTTATCAACAAGTATATGACCATGAGTGATGAACTGTCTTGCTTGCTTCATGGTTCTAGCCAATCCTTTCCTCACAAGCAAGGTTTGTAAACGCCTTTCAAAGACATCCTTTAACTCTAAACCAAGGATTGTATCCAGAGGATCATCTTTATTCATCAGCCCAAAAGAAACCAAGCGATTAACCAGTTGTTTCTCCTCTAATCTTGACTGCTCATCCATGCGACTAGCCAATGCTTTGACCTGGTCTTTGAATTTCTTAAGTAAGGTCTCCATACGCCAGATTTCTTTCTTATTCTTTAATCCGTACTCCTCCATGAGTTTCTTCTCTTCCTCAATTCTGTATTTCTGCCAGGGATGAGTAGGTGTCTCGTACTTCTTCCTTATCCTTCTCGGATCCCCCATTTAATAACCACCTCTAATCATAATATTAATCATAATATCATACTCTTCCTGACTTAACCTTCCTCCTCTGCACACCAAGAGAGCCTTTACCCTTATTCTTCCTAAAATTGGACTTAGTCCTCTGCCCACGAACAGGCAAGCCCCACTGGTGCCTTAGTCCTTTATAAGACTTAGTCTTCTTCATACGCTTAATATCCATTTCATGAGCAAAATCCAGGTCTCCTAGGAATAAGTGCTTATCTTCGCCTGTCTCGTAATCTTTTCTCCTGTTAAGCATCCAAACAGGAATCCCTGCTCTGAGCGGATCTGAAATAACCTGCTCTAAAGCTTTAACTTCTGCATCAGAAAGATACCCTGCTTTCTTAGTAACAGGAATGCCTGCTTTCCTGCATATAGCATTAGCAAGCATTAGATTAACTCCTTTAATCCTGGTTAGGGCGTAAAGGACGTGCTTCTCGCCTTTGAGGTCTGTATTCGCTACTCTAATGAGATGTTTGAACTCTTCATCCCTTGCCATGTTCTTCTCCGCGATTCTTGTTTCAGGCATTTTTGCTTAGTTTTCAAACCCAAGAGAAGTAGCACTTGGTTCTATCTAAAACCCTATAAAGCGCTATTCACTCGGGCTTTAGAC
>Ga0190334_1000628_pt1 | contig 16899 bp, 18 predicted proteins | sample 48720478_MG_FD_161270 | JGI IMG/M metagenome (GOLD analysis project Ga0190334, IMG submission 161270) | Hydrothermal vent sediment bacterial communities from Southern Trench, Guaymas Basin, Mexico - 4872-04-7-8_MG | ecosystem: Environmental > Aquatic > Marine > Hydrothermal vents > Sediment ...
ACCAGCCGGGTTCTGTAAAGAAATACTATTTTACGTTGCACGATTCGTTTGACGAGATATGTTTTGTAGATTCCCGGACAAATGGATTGTTTAGTAATAATGTAAAGAACAATCCAAGGTTATATGCCTCTATTAATGATAGCATTGTAAACGATGCTGAAGGCAATGTCTTTCTATTGAAAAACAAAATCTGGCAAGATAAGATTGAAATCCCTAAATTAGATGTTGAAAAAGATTTCTTATGTTTGGAAAATACCGGCAAAATAACTGTGTGGTTTAAAGGCACGGGTAAAACTGCTCTATTATACATAAATGAAAATAACTAAAAAAGGAGCTATTGAGATACAGTTTAACTGGATATACATTGCAGTAGTCGGTGTGATATTACTAACTATATTCATTAATATTGCGGGCGGTATCAGAAAAGGTGCGCAGCAGCAATTAGCAATTGAAGCTGTCAATATTTTTGACGAGATTTTTACAAGTTTGCAGGGTAGTGAAAAAACTGAGCATTCCATTACATTGCCCGGCATTGAATTAGAATTGGCCAGTGATGATGAAGTATGTAACTATTATGCTATAAAAGACAGTGATTTTGGTAGACGCTCCACAGAATATTTGCCTGTTTTCTCCCCTAATTTAATTAAAAAAGAAATTTTAAGTTATTCAATTGGATGGGACATTCCTTTCAGAACAAATTATTTTCTTTATTTAACCAGCCCTGACATTGCATATGTATATGTTGGTCAAGGCTTAGATATTATTGATTTGCAAGATAATATGCCAGACCATTTAACAAAGGAAAAGGTTAACACAGTACCAGAATTTATTAATCATAACTATTACAAGGTTAAGTTTATTTCTTATTCTAGTTTAGATAATGATGAAGTGTCAAGAAGCGTTGCTAAATTATCAGATAAAGATGTTACTGGTGTTTATATTAATGAAAATGATAAAAGCATTACCTATTATGAAAAAGACAGTGATGTTCTTACAGAAAAAAGTATTAGTTATTATATAGATGATGCAACTTTGTTTGCTGCTATTTATTCTGATAATCCAGGAAGTTATGAATGTAACCTAAAGAAAGCCATGCTCAGAATTAACAAGATAAGTAATATGCTAGTAAAAAGAATTGATCTTATAACAAAATCAAATTTATTGCCAGAATGCAAATCTGAAACATCATCATATAACCAAGCAAAAACATTGTTAACGCAGTTAAAAGATGAGACTAAAACCCAAGTTGTTAGCAAAAATAAAATACAATCTCTAATTAATATAAAAGAAGATTTGCAAAATATTAATAATAAGCTAAACAGGAAATCATGCCCCACACTTTATTAAAAAAACTTAAGTTTTTTTAAGACACAGAAATCCAGTGGATTTTTTCCGTATGAAAAATGAGAAAGAGAGCACAATTGCAGATAATGGAAAATACCTTCATCTTAATAGTAATTTTTCTAATATTAATATTAGCCCTGATATTTGTTATTGCTGTTCAAAAGTCTAACCAACGAGACAAAGTAAGAGAGTTGCAAGAACTAGAATTAGTAAAGAAATCTCGCGTTCTGAATTTTTTGCCAGAGATGCAGTGTTCTGATAATAATGATCTTGATCCAGATTGTTATGATATTTTAAAAATTGAAGTTATGAAAGAAATATTTGATAATGACAAGGATTATTATCCTGTGTTATTAGGGAATGTAAGGATTTTAATTAGAAAATTTGACCCTAGCCCGGAAATAAATTCCTGGAAAGATGAATGGCTTGTCTATGATAATCCGAAAGCAGAAGATAAAGGTTATAGAGAAGTGCAGTTTCCTGTTTTGTTAAGAGATGTTACTAGCAATAGTGATTATTTCGGTGTTATTTATTTGGGTGTGTACGAATGAGAAGAAAAGCACAAACAGAAATTTTGGGGGTGGCTGTTATTGTAATTATATTAATAGTTGCTGGCGGTTTTTTAATAGGGTTAAGCGCCAGAAAAAAATCTTTACCAAGTGATAGTTTTGTTGATCCAGAATTAGCGCACAGTTTTCTTTATACAATAGCAAATACTAAAACAGAAAAAAACGTTATTGTTTCAGATATTATTGAAGATTGTTACAGCAATAGACAAGATTTGTGCGGTAATGTAGATTGTTGTGATTACGCTTATGCCACTATAAAAAATGCAATGGACGCCACATTAGGAAATTGGTCTAGGAAAGCTACATTGTCAATAACCCAGCAGAATAATGTACAGATAGATCCTGTTATTATTAATGGTGGTTGCGGCGATTTTGATGAGCAAGAATCACCCGGTTATTATTATATTACTACTAGACCGCATATAGTAATGAAATTGCAGTTATGTAAATAAAACCAAAACTTTTATATACCTAATTTAATAATATTTTGAGTATGAAAAAGAAAGCACAGTCTATATCTATTAACACAATTGTCGTGGCAGCAATAGCTTTAGTAGTCATGATTTTGATAGTTATGATTTTCACTAATAGTTTCGCAGGATTTAACAGATCTGCTAATGCATGCGAATCTAGCGGTGCAGAATGTGTAGAAGAATGTGTTAGTGAAGGTCCTATTTTAAGAAAGATTAGAAATGATTTAGTGTGTTACGGACCAGATGGTAATCCAGACAAAGACAAAGTATGTTGCCAGGTAGTAGGATGAAAAAAGCTCAGTCTATCTCTATTAATACAATTGTTGTTGCTATTATTGCATTACTTGTTCTAGTAATTGTGGTGTTTGTTTTCGGTAAACAGATAGGAGATTGGTTCGAAACAACGAATACATGTGAGACAGCAGGTGGTTCTTGTACAGAAGGTCAACTTCAACTTGGTGATGGTTGTGATAGGGAAGGGGGATATGCTTTAGTTCCAGGAGCTAGATGTGAACCACCAAATCCAACTGCAAACGCGCCACCTTGTTGTAGAAAAGTAGTATTTGATGAATAGAATTCTTAATTAACTGGAATGCATTCATAGCAGGTTCCACAGTCCCAACCTTCATCTCCTGGTGGTTCAGGAACTGCTCTTGCTGTATAACCATCTGGACATTTACTTGCATCACAATATCTTCCAAGCAACATATTTTCACACGTAGTTTTATTTGTAATATCTTCTTTCCATCTATTGATTATATTTACAAAATCTCCGCTCTGTCTGCCAAAAATAAATAATAATATTACTAAAACCAAAAGAACTAATACAACAACAACTATTAAAGAAGGCGGTGATATCTCTATTCCCTTTTTATTCATAATCTAAATTTAAAGAAACAACTATTTATATTTTTCCAAAAGTTATTTATACTTAATAATGTAAATTTTTTCTATGATTAATAAAAAACAACTTTACATAATTATTATTGTTGTAATTATTATTGGTGTTTTTGTTGCAATTAAATTCTGGCCTAAAGGTTATTCAGATAATCCTAAGGACTGGATTGAGAACGGCAAAATTGATGTGCAAAAAGCAACCAAGGATTTGTCATATCAAGACTTTATAGGACAACAATATAAAGGAGATATTAAAACTGTTTTTCAACATGATGGATCATATTTAGGTAATTACTTTGAAGATGAATATGTCTTGGATAATAAAGTTATGATAAGATTTACAGAAAATATCAAACCAAATAACAATATACCTGAAATTTTTATTTTTGAGGTTATTGAAAACAATGAACCAATTGTACATATATTTTTAGATGAAGACTGGAAAAATAGTTTAGATTACACAAACATTGTTTGGGGTAAAGATTACCAATCTGAAAAAAGCTTTAATTATAAGGAAATCGAAAACGGGATTTATTATGATTCTGTAAAAGATGATAAATCCAGATTTAGCGAAGATTATAAAATTCATTATAGTGGAATAATTGTTGGACAAGTAAATCAAGAAGATATATTAGAAAATAATCTTCAGAATACAATTATTGTAAGGTTAAAATAAACTTAATCTCCTCTTCTGGGCCATTTGGTATTTCTCATTAAGCTTCTATCTAAGAATGCAAATCCAAGGTTTGCTACAGAACTTCCAATTTTATAACACCAAGGTGCTGCTCCTGCCAACAAAACAGATTGACCACATCCGTACGCAAACAATCCACCGACAACATCATCCATAAATAAAGAAGTAATGGTTAGTGCAGTGTATAATTTTTCTCTTGCTTCATTAAACTCTTGATAACAATAATTAGGATCTGTTTCTTTATCTATACTAGTAGTAATCATTATTCCTGAAGATGTCAATGTAATTTCATCTGGATTAAATTCATCATTTAATCTGATATCTTTAATAGCTTTGACAGCATAGCCCGGATCAACTAAATCTTTTCTTTGAATCTCTCTGTTAATTGCTATCCAGTTTCTAATATCATTTCTATACATTTCTCTCATTTCAGATCTTTGACCAATAAAAATCATAGATGCTTTAAATTCAATGTAGTCTTTTTTATCAAACAATGCTTTTGCATTATCATTACTATATGTTGTGTCCATGTCAAAAGCATTGTAAATTGGAGCATATTCTTGGCTAAACTCTAACCAATTCGGATATTTTGAAACAGTTTGATCATTTAACTCGGTTTTCATATATTTGATATGTTTTGGGATTAGAACTCTACCGTGCCTGTACCAAGAGTTTCCCAAATTAGCACCAAAATAAGTATATGCTGGATTTGTATCTCTGTACATAACGTCTTCAGGATAAACCATATAATCTTCATATGCTTGTTTTCTCTCACTATATGAATTTGTGTTTTCAAACACACTTTGTGCTCCTTCAGATTCATAAATATAAAACAATACCTCAAAATATTTTTGGTATAGTTCACGATTTTGAGTATCTGCAAGTGTATCAAATATTTGTCTATGGACACCATTAACATTAAACTCATCCTGCATTATTGAATAATAAGCATTTACATTTTTACTAATCTGCATACATAATCCAAGATTTTCTCTATATGTAACTTCATTCATACAAGCGTGTCCACGAACAGCCTCGGGGTAATTAGATATCTCGCCATTTTCAAGTTTATTATAAATATCTTCCCAAAACTCTGAATAATATTTTATTGTGTCATCATCATCAATAAAAAACTCAAAAGCAATATTTTTTAATTCATCTGGTGGAATTTTCAAAAAGAGTTCGTAATCTGTTAAGAACTCATCAATTATTGAATATGAATGGTATGCTTCGATAGAAACCGGATAATATTTTGTTATTATCATGAATACTTTAAGTGCCTTTTCAAACTCATTATTAGCATATTTTTCTTTTGCATAATTATACAGATCTTCAATTGATGTACTTCCCGAAACAGTTGAAAAACTAGTGTCAATATTCCTTAATTGAGTAAGTACTGTATTATAATTAGATATTGAATTTAGTCTTTGTCCTTCATCATATAAACTTGGAGCTGGTATTTTATAATCCAATGTGCCTTTTTTAACTGTCATTAACCCAGATCCAAAGTCATATAAATCATAAATTAATAAGTCACCTATATCTGAGATAGTTGTACTAAACTGTTCAGATTCAACTGTAAGGTCTGCTTTACATGGACTAGCAAAATAGAATCTGCCAATTTTTTGATTATTGTTTAAAATTATGGAATAAGGTGTGGATTTTTCAAGTTCGTATGTATAGGCTTGTCCAAGCATGTGCGGTGTTTGAATAACTAAATTATTCACACCATGTGGCAAAAATTTGTTATTAACGCTGTCAATTAAATCTCCCATAAAATACAAGAAGGCCATTGTAAACCATCTATTTTCTGTACTTGTTAAGCTTAAAGCACCTAACCCAATGGCTCTGCCCCATTCTGCCATCTGAACACCTGCTCTTAATATAGGTATTCTACGCATAAGACCTCCAACCCTTGTTACTTCTTCAGGATTTTGACCTAATGCAGCCATAAAATCATTCAAACCATCTGAATTTCTTCCAATGAGATGATACTGCATCCAATTATCTGAAAATTCATCTGTTGTATCTCTTAATAGTCTTATATAATCCCCCATCTGGTCTGCGGATAAACTACCTGATTCCATAAGCTCAACAAAAGCCTCAACCCTATCAGGATTATCTTTTAGGAATTCACCAACTGCTTCGACACTTATTTTACCGTTTTCATAAACTTGATCTAAGGACAACCCTAGATTTCTGGCCATGCGTGCTTTGGCAATATCAACAGAAGATGATCCTAAACCAGTTCTGATATGTGTCATAAAAGCTAATGCTTCTTCCTCTGCTATTTGTTCTATTGCTCTTGCTCCAGTTGAACCAGGAATCACACCTTCAGCTCTTGCAATTTGTCTTTCGAATTCTCCGGCTAATTCTCTTTGTAGAGCAATTTCATCAGTGATTCTTAAAGAGTTTTCATCAACATATTTTCTTATTAAAGGTAAAAATTCTGTTGAATCCTGAAACATAATATCAGATTTTCTTAATGCCAATTCAATTAAATCTAATCTGGCTGCAAAATCTGCATTTTTAACACCTAATAAAAAAAGCCCCTTTTTTACACGTTGGGCTTGTTTAAACAAAGATCCTCCTATTTTCCCAATTAAAGTATTATCTACCAAAATATCTGTAAGTCTTCTTTCTTGGTGAACTGCCTTAATCAACTCAGCATCTGCTGGAAGAATTAGTGATGCTATAGAAGCACCATACAACAATAATGGTGAATAACTAGCATAATCTGGTTTCCAATATTCATCTTCCCCTTCAGGAAATGCTTCATAATATAAAACAAACTCAGGATCTCCTAACCCAGCAATCCACCTATCTAAAGTACCTCTGTCACCTGCTCCTGTTTGTGGTAGATAAAAATTATTAACTTTGCATTTGAAACGTGATTCATCTAATTCGCATTTAACACAGCTAGAACCAAATAAAACACCTTCATTACACTCTAAAGCAACATCATAACCAGTTCTTACTTGGGCTGCATATTCTTCAATATTCTCTTCAATTTCTGAATCATAATTGATTTCTCCGTTCACCCCATTACAATACACATTACCTTTTTCCACCTCACACCCTGTTGGGGCAGTCCTGGAATAGCCTAAGGAACCAACACTGTATGAACATAATTGCTGGCACCAGTAACCAGAGGCCATACAATATCTGGCATAATTATTATCACAAATTTTTTTTTCAGAAGAGGTTGGTTCACAAGATCTCCCCCATGCAAATTTACATTGCAATTCGCATTCCGGTCTTGTTCTAGGACATGTAATATCATCATTAGGATTATAATCAGCATCTTCATAATGTGCCTTATCATTTTCAACTTCTGAAACACAAACACCATAATTTTCAAAACATTTACTGCCTCTAACATTTGTTAATTCTTCTTCTGTAAATTCAATATAATTACCATCTGGACAGTTGCTTTCATACAAATTTCTGTTTAGTCTGCTGCTAATATAACTCTCTACAGATCCTCCTCTTAAAACGGATGTCGGTATATTATCTAATGCAGAAACCATATTAATTGCGCATACCAAAGCATTAACAGAATCTTGAACAGTAACTTCTGCTGCAGTTTCTGGCGCAAGATGATAAGGAGTAAAAGTACCATAATCATCTAAAAATGAACCTGGTGAGATTATACCTGCTTCCCTTAATACGCCCAAGATATTGAAGCCAACTACTAACAAAGCTAAAACTAATATAATGAATGCAACTGTCCTAAACACTAATGCTCTCTTATTCATAATATCCCAAATAAAATGTTTAATAACTCGCGTATCTTATAACCATTAGTCATTATTAAATAAATGACAACAGCGGCAAAAAATAATGCTAATAAGTATATTGCAATTGTCTCAATAGTTAATTCAGCTTTTTTATTCATTTTCAAATATAACTTCCAACTATATAATCACATTGATAAGGACTATTTGGATCTGAAAGTTCATTATACGGCAATATCTTTAATGCATTTGCATAGTAAACAGGATTATCTTCCGTTCCTTCATAAAAAGGTAACATAGATAGTGCTGTGTCTGCTAAGTCAGCAGATTGTAATAACCATACAGGAATTTGGTGGAAGTTTACTCTAATAAAAACAACTGCTTGTGGCTCATTCGTAGAATATGAAAATGAAGGTGCTGCAAAAAAACTTTGATCTTCTTCCATTAAATATTCTAAATAACTAGTACGCCTACCAACTTGCCATGGATTATTTTTCATCCACTGGTTAATAGAATTAAATTCTCCTGAATAACCCTTCATAACTTCACTACTAAATTTAATTCTACTACATAAAACACAAAAGTTTGCAGTTGGTGTTGTACTACCACCTATACCAACAATTGCACCCATAGCCTCCATTATGTTTTCACATTCACCGCCATTACATTCAATAAATCTAAACCAGTTATCAAATAATGGCAGATTACCTTTTCCGACAATTGTCCAGCATCTTTTTAATTCATCCGCAAAGATCTTGTCCATGTTGTATCTAACTGTAACGTATTCATCTTCTTCCTCTGCCGAAAGTCCTGATGGAGCATCTTCAGGATAAGGATAAGGAAATTCTTCATATTGTTCATTCCAGTTATCCACTCTTAATTTAGTATCCCAAGTTTGACTTGGTATTGGGGGCGGATAATCTTTTTTGAGAGCTATTTTAACACCGCCTGTTTCTGTCTCGCCTTCATCTTCAACATCCATTACTAAAGTAATTCTATTAGTACGGCATTTAGGATCTATAGTTGTTTGGCCAAACATCTTAGTCATTGCACTAGCAACAAAACTTCCCTGGCATAATGTATCTTCACCAAATCTATTTAATATAATTTTATAATAACCAGTTATCCCTAATAATACGAATATCACAACTAACACTAAAATAATTTCAACTAAACCATGTATTTCTATGAATGCTCTTTTTTTCATATATAATTGCTCACCAATATTTCAGCTAATTTATCTTTGAATACAAAGTATATTATTAATAATAAGACAACACCTAAAATTATTACGCCTATTAATTTTGTGGCCGGTGACAATGTTGTAACTTGACTTTTTTTATTCAAAAACATTAATATTTTCTCTATTTATTAACTATAAATAAGTTTTGGTTTTAACAGTTTTAACAAAAAAGTATATAAAGTCTTTATGCTAAAAATAAAACCATGCTGAAATCTAAAAGAGGCTCTGAATATTTTACATTGTCATGGAATGTATTAGTTAGATTAATTGTTGTTTTTGTTTTCATATTTTTGCCAGTGTTTGCTTTTGTCATGCAGGTCACAAGTTCAGATTATTTTGAAAAGAATTATTTAGCTATAGATTTAGGAATATTGACAGATACTGTATTAGCAAGTCCGAATGATTTAATATATGTTTACCCACATGACACACAAAAATTTTCTTTTGACATCCAAGAAAACAATATTCGGGTAATAAACAAGAAAGGCACAATTATTGAGGGCAGTATTGCAAAGTATGGTTTTATTGAAGATCCTACTACAAAGTTATATTATGACGAAGTCCAGCCCATTGTTACTTATGTTGGAGAAACACCTGAATACGTTATTCCTGTTAGAATTGCAATAGTAAAAGCTGGCGATACTGTCCGCTACTATAATACTAAAGAGGAACTGATTAATGAATAAAAAAGCTGAACAAGGCGAGAATGTATTGTGGATAGTGAGGATTATAGGCACAATATTAGTAATTGGTTTATTAGTTTTTATTACAAATGGCACAATAGAAAAAAGCCTTGACATCGATGATTTAAAATTTTATTCTATAGCAGAGAGATTCTTATATTCAAGGAATTGTTTCATTAAAGTAGAAAATAACAGAGCTTATCCTGGTCATATTGTTTCAGAAAAATTTACACAAGAAAATCTACAGAAATGCATGGCACCTACAAGACAAGCAATCGGTGCAAGAATCACTTTAAATTACAATAATGATCAAGACATTCTGTATTATAACCAGGAATATTTTGAAGATATTGAGCCATTAACTTTTTCAGAAAAATATCTGCTCGTAAAAAAACGTTACCTTGTATTAGTAGATGATCAGCCAGGCAATATGCTGATAGAGGTTGCATGGAGAAAATGAAGAAAAAAGCATTTGTAGAAGTTGATATTATTGCTGTTGTTATTATATTAATATTATTCATTATTTTATTAGCTTCTGTAGGTTTTTTTGGCAGAACCACACATAAATTAAATGAAATAAAACAAGAACTAAACTCTGATTTATTTTTATTAAATTTGTTAAGGGCAGAAGACAATAATATTGAACAAACCATAATTAAAGATTTCCAGGAAAAAGATTTTTCCAGAACAAAGACTGCTGTAAATAGTTTATTGGAAGACGCTTTCGGTTATCCATTATGCTGGACCATGAATATTAACGGAACTAGAGTTAGGGAAAACAGCCGTGATTGTATGGATATGTCTGAATTACAAATTGGCGAGATAGATGCTAAAACATATTTGCCAATAATATTTGAAGATTCATTTTCATATATAGAGGTAAAGTTTAACAATGCGTAAGAAAGCAACTGAATATTCCTTATGGTTAGTATTTATTACAGCTATTTTAGTATTTACAATTATAACAATGTTGTGGGCTAAATTCTCTATATATAATGAAAAAGTTGGCACTACCCAATTTAGTTTGATGGACGCGTATGAAAAAGCTGAAAATGTCCAAAATTACATTGATTTTTCAACAAAATTAGCGTTTATGCAGGCATTGTATGAAGGTGCAAATACAGGTTTTCTCTATAATTGGGTATGTGATTCTGAAAGACCTTCTTATTACGGCTACAAATTATTAAATACTCCTTCTAAAAACTGTGTAGCAAATGTAAAAGGTACTGTAACTTATAGATTAATTAACTTGTTAAAAACATACACTGGAGTATTTCCAAACGATGGAATTCCTTATCCAATTTACAACTTTTATTTTTTTGAAGATAGCCCAGGATTTAATTTATATGGCAGATATAACAGAGGATTGAAACTTGAAATTAATGATGAACAAGAATTACTTTTGAGCGAGAGCACATATAGATTAAGAAACAAAGTTAGTGAAACAACAAGAGAAATTACTTTTACAGGTAGTTGTGGTGAAAATCTAGTTGAAATTGCTGAAAAAGGTATAGGACACCCCTATTTTCTAGGATCTCGTGAATGGCCCTCTGATGAATTGCCACCAACAGATTCTAATTGTAGATTGCCTAGTATCTCGCCAGAATTAGAAGAATTAGGATGGACAGCTAATAGGTGGAGATTATTGACTAGGGAAACTGGTAGATGTACTATAGATTGTAGTTCATTCACTAAATGGGTATACAATTATTATTCTGAAAAAACAGGAGATGATAGTTTTTTCATTCAGGAAAGAAATGCAAATTGGCAAGCCCACAATATTGGAAAGCCTGTTGACCATGATCCAACATTAGATGTTGATAATTATGCTTCAATAATCCCAAATTGTGATGAACTTCAAAAAGGCGACTTAATCTTTTTTGCAGACACACATACTGAAGGAATATCACATGTAGGTATTTATTATGGTGATTGTCAATTTATTCATGCTGGAAGTCCTGTACAAATAGACAGTTTGGAAGAAGATCATTGGAATGAACATTATATTGGCGCTAAAAGAGTATGTGAAGATGAGAATTCAGAAAGTGATGAACCAAATTTAATTACTGGATCTGTAGTTTCTGAAATTGAAGATATTACAATATTTGATGAATTTGATTTCATACCGAAAGCACCTGATGAAGAAATATACGAACAATACGAATCGTGTGAAAAAACTGGTGGACAAATATGTAATTATGATGAAGATTGTTTTGGTACTCAAGTATTATCAGCAGATTCAACTGAATGTTGTATTGGAGAATGCAAACATGAATTTGAAGCAAGAGAAACCCCACCTGAATTTGTACCAGAAGAAATAGTTGAAGAAGAAGTTAATGTAGAAGAGGTTATTATTCAAGAACCTGAAAGATCTTATAAAACAATAATAATTGTAATATTGTTAATATTTGTTATAATTGGGATTGTTTATTATATCAAAAAAAACAAATTGATTGTTTTTTCATTATTCTTTGTTTTAATTCTGGTAGTAGGATTATTTATCTTTGTTCCTGACAAAGACAAAATTACAGGTAGATTAACTTATGAAGAACTGTCAGACCAACAAAAGAAAGTTTGCCAGGTTGCAAATGCATATAATATACCTGGAACAATATTATTAACAATAGCCCAGAAAGAAAGTGGAGGTAACCATTATAGAAATGACGGCACTGTTAAAGTAAGTGGCGATGGTGGTGTTGGTATTATGCAAATTACTGGTAGAAGAGATTGTGGTAATAGTGAGATAGATGGTCATCCATTAGACATCTATAAACTAAATGACAACATTGAATGTGGTGCTAAAATTTTATTAGAGAAATGCAATGCTTTTAACTGCCGGAACCCAAGTGCTAATAAACCCTATGATTGTGATAATAGTGAATTCCCTTCCCTTGATAATAAACATGTTGTATATTCTGGTTGGGATATGGCCTTACGTGGCTATAATGGTTGGGGCTGCAGAGCCCCTGCATTTGAGAATGAACCAAATTATGAAGATATTGTAAGAAGAGTACAAAATTATGTTGAAGATTTTCATACACAAGCATCTCAATTTCAAGGTGCATGTCCCGGAGATATTGAATGGAATCCTTCTAATACGGATTCTGCAGACGAAGTAACTACTGTGCTTGATCTAGAAGCATTATCACAATTAATGTCTGAGACAGATACAGGATATTATTTCCTTAACCCTGAAATAAATGAAGAATTTGACTTTGATTTTACAGAAATCCATAATGATATGTCTTTTGCCAGCAACCAGTTAATTACAGAAGTAAAAGAATGTGCATTCTATGATTATACTTGTCATGGGAGATTGCCAAGTGGAACTATATGTTATGATGAAAATGGTGTTCCTTTAACATGTGATGACGAAGGCCAGATTTTAGATTGTTACACAAATACGGATGGATATCAAATAGCTGGAGAATATGTTTGTGAACTTGAATTTAATCAGCCAACTTGCCTAGATCAAGATAATAATCCACAATATTGCGAAGAAGACAGACAAGAACTATCTTGTAGAGATTTAACCAAAACTTATAGGGAGTGTGTTTTGGAAGTTCTTGATAACAATGGTAAAACAAATTGGAACTTAGATTACTGTAAAAACAATCTTTTGGCAAAAAACTGTTATGATTCTGGTAAAGTTTGGAATGGTGTGGGTTGCATAGATAAACCAGAAGGATATGATGAATCTAAGATATTTAAATTTTGTATTGATACAGATGCTGAAGCTTTCATATATGAAGATAATGCCTATAAAACAAAACCTGTAGATGTTAAGTTTGCATTAACAATGCATACTGGTGGTGCGAGACAACAAAGTGTAATGGAATATGATGAAATAGAAGATGTTATTGTTATTGACGATGATTATCCTTCTGGTTATTCAGGCGAAACTTATCATGGGACGTATATGGAAATTTATGAAAAAATAAAGAACGATATGGGAAGTTCTATGGAATTGTATCCTGTCTCTCCAAGTGGTGAGTGCCAACCGCCAAGTCCAATTGCTTATTGGTGTTGGAGAGTTTCAGGTAGTTGTGGTAATGGTATTTATTGTAAAGAAGAAGCTTTAACAGGTGCAAGCATAGCTCAACTTAATACTCTATTTAGACATGAACTGACTCACAGTCTACAGGGAGGTTGCGGTGGAACTATAACAAATGGTTTAGGTGTAAGGTCTGAATGGGGTGCTGAATATTATTCAGGAAGTACTTATTACAGATTCAAAGTAAAAGGACAATGGCTGACTGCTCAACAACTAGGGGAAGCTATGAAAAATAGCGGTTGTTCAGAAAGTATGTTAATGAACGCTGCTTTCTGTAAAGGAGGAGCATATGCTCAATTAGGAAAGCAAGGTTGTATATTGGGAAATAATGGCGATATTGCAGAATCTGTAAATCATGTCTCTAACTTAAATTAATTTCTCCGTTATCATAACTTAAAAGAACTCCCCGACTATTTGTTAAATAAACATCTGTTAACGGATCTATTTCAACAATGCCTTCATCATCTTTCTTGCTAAAAGATTTACATCTAAGGATTTGATCATCTTCATTTAATAGACAAGCACAATAATCACTTTCATCTAATCTACAGCCAAACTGTTGTTCTTTCACAACGTCCATTGGCCTTACAATCATATGATAACCATCAGATAATATAGGAACAAGAAGTTCTTCTCCCTCGTTCAAATCTTCTATCTCGCCAATAACACGTTCAAAATCTTGATATACATTCCTAATAGGTTTTGATTGTGTAAATATATTAACAACACTAACTAAAAACACAATTAATATCAAAACAGCAAATATCCTCAACAATAAATCTCCTATTTCCTTTAATGACCACGAAGTTGCCTGTGCTTTTTTATACATGAAAAATATTTTGTAAAGAGAACTATATAAAATTTATCCCAATATTTTTATAAATAACTTTTCTTTTTAAAGAAATCATTTTGGGGGGTTAAGCATGATAAAGATTCCTAAACACATCATAATAGAAAAAATCAAAGAGAAAGCCGGCCTTTCTGACCAAGAAATAAATTCAAGAGTAAAAGATAAACTAGATCAATTATCTGGATTAATAAGCGAGGAAGGCGCCTTACATATTATAGCAAATGAGCTCGGCGTTAAAATATTGGAAGATCCAGGTAAACTGCAGATAAAAAATGTTTTGGCTGGGATGAGGCATGTCGAATTAACAGGCAAGGTCATGAATATATATGAAGTCAGAACCTTTGAAAAAGATAATAGGAAAGGCAGGGTTGGCTCATTCATAATAGGTGATGAAACAGGCATGATAAGAGTAGTGGCGTGGAATGATAAGGCTGATCTTCTAAGCAAAATAAAAGAAAATGATATAATAAAGATTGAGAACGGCTATTCTAGAGATAATAGGGGTAGAATGGAAGTGCACCTTGGTGAGAAAACTACTGTTACAATATCTCCCAATGATGTAAAAGATATTGAAGTAAAAGATAAAGCTGAACGTAAGAAGATAGCTGATTTAAAAGAAAATGAGAATAATGTTGAAATTCTAGGTACAATAGTTCAAGTATTTGATCCGAGGTTCTTTGAAGTGTGTCCTCAGTGTAATAAACGGGTTAAAAAAAGAGAAGACGGGTTTTATTGTGATGTTCATAATAAAGTAGATCCTAGTTATGCATATGTTCTTAATCTATTTTTAGATGACGGGACAGAAAATGTCCGTGTGGTGTTATGGCGTAACCAAGTCCAAAACCTGCTTAATATGAATAATGAAGAGATTATTGCAAAAAAAGAAAGCTCATTTGAAGATATTAAGAACGAGTTGCTTGGCCAGATTGTAAAGTTTGTCGGCAGAACTAATAAAAACGATATGTTTGACCGGATTGAATTTATTCCACAACTAGTCTTTACAAACCCTGATCCTAAAGAAGAAATTGCCAGATTAGACAAAGAACTTGAATCTGTAAAAGAAGAATCAGTAAAAGAAAATAAAGTTGAGACTGTCCAAGTTAAATCAGATAATATTGTGGAAGAAACTCAGCCAAGTAAAGAATCATCAACATCAGAAATTATAAAAGAAGAAGCTGTGGAAGAACCCGTGGAAGAAACAATTATGCTAGAAAAAACAAGGGAAGAACCAAGTAAAGAGGATTTCATGCCAAGCCCTATTAATGATGCTATTGAAGAAAAACCAGAAGAAACTCTTGAAACAGTTGAACAAGTTAAAGAGAATAAGGAAAGTGAGGCTGTTGACTTATCAGAAACATTAATTAAAGAGATTGAGACGCCTGAAGAGCCAGAAGAATCAAAGCCACAAAAAGAACTTGAAGATATTGATGATATTGAAGATATAACAGACCTAGATTCTATATATTAATTATAAGCACTGGTCATATCTGCTTTTTTTCTTAGAGTCCTCTGCTAAAACATATCGGTAGACATATACTCACTGCCTTGCTCTTTCCTAAAGTCCACTTCCTAAAACATGTCAGTGGACACACCCTCACTTTAAAACACGTTTGGGAAGTCCACTTCCTAAAACATGTCAGTGGACACACTGGACATTCTCGTGTGAGGTATATAAAGGAATTCTGTTTTACATATCATAAAAGCTTGTAAGATACAAGCACCCTCCAGTCTCTGGGATCTTGTAATCCATAATGAAGGAGACTCTTGAAATAAAAACCGATAAGGAAACGGAGGCGATATATATGCAAAAAACAGAACTTAAAACAAACCTGCCAGAAAAAAAGTTTAGGGCTGGCGCAATTTCTGCCACTGTGTGGAAAAACCATGCTGAAAGAGATGGTAAAGTTGTTGAATACCGGACAGTTTCCCTGGATAGAAATTACCAGGATAAAAATGGTGAGTGGAACTCAACAAACTCGTTAAGGATAAACGACCTGCCAAAGGCAGCATTGGTTCTTCAGAAAGCCTATGAATATATTACATTAAAAGACAGCTATTCTGAAAACGAAGTTGCTTAATCCAAAAATCTTATAAAAAAGGTGATATTTATGAGTAAACAAGAAATCGTAATAATAGAACCAAAAATGGAAGAAAAAGAAATTACAGTTATGGATTTACCAGGAGTAGGTCCTGCAACTGCAGAAAAATTGTCTGTATCAGGATTCGAGGATTTAATGTCAATAGCAGTTGCCACGCCCGGTGAATTGGTTGAGGCATCCGGAGTTGGAGAAGCAGCTGCCAAAAAAATTATTGCGGCCGCAAGATCTGCAATGAAAATGGGCTTTGAATCAGGCA
>Ga0190334_1000629_pt1 | contig 16841 bp, 21 predicted proteins | sample 48720478_MG_FD_161270 | JGI IMG/M metagenome (GOLD analysis project Ga0190334, IMG submission 161270) | Hydrothermal vent sediment bacterial communities from Southern Trench, Guaymas Basin, Mexico - 4872-04-7-8_MG | ecosystem: Environmental > Aquatic > Marine > Hydrothermal vents > Sediment ...
GGAAACTGAATCCATAACCAAAGAAAGTTCCGATGCAATTTTCTTAGCATTAAAATATTTATCTCCATAGAGCCTAGCGCTATAAGCCCCCATCATCCCAACAACAACAAGGGCAAGGACGAGGTAAATTACATATTGAAGGACCCTTTCCATAATAAAAAAATTTTTTCAGAATTTATAAAACTTTTTAACCAACAGCCATTCCAATTTTGCCTTCTTTTTCTAAAATTTCGTAGGTATTATAATATTTCATAACTTTTTCGACATATTTTCTTGTCTCCTCATAACCTTTATTTTTTTCACAATTCCACCACATTTTACCAGGACACACGCTAGAGAGACTTAAACAACGAGGCCCCCCATTGTATGCAGCAGCGGTTAATGCTAGATCTTTGTTCGCGTAAACATCATAAAGCATATCGAGGTATTTAATTCCTGCCAAGATGTTTTTCTCCGGGTCGAATCTTTCGTCTTCAAATTTACTTTTACATTCCTTGAGGTAAAGTTTCTTTCCGTTAACCTTACAAGAGTTACATGCTGGCACAGAATAGGCTCTATTGCCAATATAACAAGTAACAACACTATAATCAGGTACCCTCAATCCAAAATCTCTTGCAGTTTTTGGCATGAGTTGCATAATCCCTACAGCCCCTGCCCAAGAAACACTCCACCTAGGGTCGCCAAAACCTGTTTCAGCCATAGCTATCGCTCTTACAAAATTTAAAGGAATTTCTGTGTCTAACTTTTGGTAAGCATTGGTAATAAATTTATCTATATCCTCATTGTACCTTAGTTTTATATTGCTACCATCTTCAAGGGTTACCTCATAGCTTTTCCATTCTCCAGGGACAAACTTGGTTATTTCTCCCTCCTGAAGAGGTTCCTCTGAGTATACTGATTTGTAAGAAAGTCCATAATTTTCACAAGAGCCTTCAAGTACCTCTAGGTTGTTTCCCATGTCAAGGTGTATGCAAATTTCTATTGTATTCTTTTTCCCTTGAAAATATTCGAGGTTATTTGAATATTTTATCTGATTAACTTTTTCTAAATTTACTTCATGGCAAACTATATCTTTTTCATCGCATTTTATCTGGTTATCTTCTTTTGAGAATTTACATGCACAAATAGCATCCAATAGGAAATACTCTGGGGGTAGTGAAAGATTTCCTCTATAATCTGACTTTTTTACAAAGAGTATACATCCCTTAGGTAACGAAACAAACTCTTGTAAAAAATCACCAGTTGTTAAGTTATTTATGTCGTTGGAGATAATTTCGAGTTGTGAAGACAACATTTCAGTATTACAAACATACTTATGCAAGAATATCTTCCCAAATTTGCAGCCGATCAATGTTAGCGTTCCCAAAATTGCTAGCCCAATTAGAATTCCTATCAAAAAATTTAAAGTTGTAGTACCCCTCATGATTTTTTATTATCAAAACATATTTAAAAATTCTTTTATTTTTGAGAAGAAAAATTTTCCATACTTTCCCAGCACAAATAAAATGGCGATTAAGATTATAAGTGCAAGAATCAAGGCTGCCAATTTTGATAAAGAAAATTCTAAAGATTTCTTCATTATCCCCTTATTTCCCTACAATCAATACCACAATCAACACCAAGTTCGTCGCAATAAACTTCTTTTTCGTGACCCTCGATTTTTCCATCTGCATTTAAATCGACTTCGAAATGTGAGTTGCAAAATGTTTCTTTAGCAGTATTCCTTTGTGTGGTTTTGTAGGTATTACACAATGTTTGACACCTTAAAATAGCATCATCTACACTAATTCCAGAAGTTGTACCTTTAATTTTCTCTATAATTTGAGAAAATCCACCAGTAAAAAATGCTGCAACAATCACAAGCACAAGTACAACAAGTATAGCGATTATAATAACATTGATAGGCAATTCTGCCATCAAATCACCCCTTTAACTTTTTACCTTTAATATATTTAAATGTTTTGGTTAGCATCTAGGTAGGGACCTCAATTTTTCCTTAAGATCTGGTGATACAGGTGGTGTTGTTTGGATTTTCAAAAAAGAAGGTCCTTTAGTTAGGGAGCAAACGCCTAAAACAAAACAAAATTCATCTTTAGATTTCTTAAAAGAGATCCCTTTTTCATTTAAAAAGGTAATAGGTTTTGAAAAACCTTCTATTTGGGCTTCAACATTTTCTTTATCAAGAATGAGAGTAATTCCCTTGGGGGCCCTTACCTTTTCATATTTATAAGATTCTGTTTCTTTGTCGTATTTACAAACAAGCATGCATTCTGTTTTTAAGCTGACATTCAAAACAGTGGTATTAACTTTTTTTTGCTTATAATATAACTCAAACGAAAGAGAGTGCTCACCAGTGTAAAATGTTAAAGAGTATCCTTCAGGAAATTTTGGAATGTTAAATTCGCACAGACAACTGTCCTTTACAGAATTACCACAAGACTCTATATTAGAGGCTATATCTTCTAGGACTCTATTAATTGTACTCTTTTCTATTTCTTGCCTTTCCTCAGCAAATCCAAGTACTTTCTTAACACCAGAATATGAAAATTTAAATGCAATAAATCCAAAAAATAAGATTGTCAAAGCAATTATCGCATAGACAATCTGTTTTATAGCCAATCCTTTCTTCATTTTACATCTTCCCAATAAGCTCAATAATTTTCTCCCTAATCAAATATATAACAACACCAGCAAACAGTATCCCAGCTAACACCAAGATAAGCTTTACGATAGTTTCCCATTCTAGTGAAGCTTTCTTCATTTTACTGCAAATTTTTCCAAGTCTTTAGAGTTTCCGATTATTACCATCGCGGAAGTTGTATTTGTATATTTTCCAGCCACACCCAAAAATATAACACCAGTTTCTACAACCGCTCCTACCACCCCCCCAAAAATTGCACCAGCCAATATCCCTCCTGGCCCTCCCACTGCACCTGCGGCTGCTCCAACTCCAGCCACTTTACTTATTTTTTCAAGTATCTCTTTCCATCTATATTTCTTAATCATATAAAACCCTATGTAAATTGGTTCGTTTGTAGGAATATTATTAAAGTACTTAAGTTGCTCTGTAGGTAATTCATGTTTTCCTGTGATATACTCAAAGTAGGTGTATGGTTCATTTGGGATATAATTATTATAAAGGTAATCCCCTAAATTAATGGTATGATATTTTTCTTTAACCTCCTTAGAAAAGACTATCTTCGCACAGATAAAAAGGAATTCCCCTCTTTTCCTTGGCATAAAGTCTAATCCCCCTTCACCGAATTGATACCAACATTTTCTAAGTTCTTCAGCAAGGGTCTTATTAATATCTTGTTCCCTTTTAATTTCTATAAATCTTGTTTTGCAGTTTAAAGGAAATTTTGCCAAAGGAATTTCTGTATAAGGGATTAATGCTTTTGCTCTTGCAATCACACTCATTCTGCAAGCCTCGACGTCTGATTTAGAAGAAATTCTCTCCGCCCAGACTTTTATACCATAGCCTATAGCAAAAAGGCTAATGAGTATTATAACAATAACACCCAAGGTTTCTATGGATATTGACTTTTTATTCACCTAGCATCACCTCTGTGAAGTGCACTATTATTAGATATAAAAAAAATGAGAATATTAAGAAAATCAAAATAGTAATCAATATTTTCCAATTCACACCCCTCATTTTCAACTTGGCAATATTCCTCCAGGAGCAAGTGCACCTTTTAGTATCCCCCAAGCAAGCAAGTTAAATATCACAATCGTTATGCCTGCCAATAAAACATACATTAGGGTTGATCTTAATAAATTTTTCCCAAGCAAATATTTTTCATTTAGCTTGTCAATACCATTTTCTATCCCATTAGCAAGTATTGTTAAAACGAAGATTATTTCAACAACATAAACACCAACAACAAGCTGAAAATAGTAAGGCGGTATCATTTCTTCTATTTTAAATAAAGTTAGCATGCCTGCGAATCCCCCACCAAATCCAGCACCTGCGCTTTCGTTAACAGCGTATTGCTGAAAAGTTCTTGCCATGTTTGCAATTATATTTACAATCATACTTCCAATGCCAACAACTATTGCAGCTATAACAGGTGCCATAAAACCAATTTGTGCTTTCATAGAAGAAACGATCTCTGCTAGCAAGTCCTTTAAACGTTCATTAACCCTGTGGATTTCGGAAACATAATTTGAAATGCTTGTTAATGCCTGGGCAGCAATCTTTAGTCCTTTTTTAACGCTCTCTATCAGAACTTCCATAGAGGATTGGATTAATGCAGAAGGATAGCTAAGAATCGCGCCAACCTTTTCATTGAAAATTGCTTCCCTTAAACTCATCCCAAGATTTCTTATGTTCACGCTTACCAACCTGAAAAAATTTCCTGTTGGTGTTCCCGCAAGGGTTTTGGCTACATCACCAAAAGCAAGCTCGGCAGGAACTCCATCTGCTAGTCTATTACCAAGTTGAAAAAGCGAAGCAGAAAATTCATTCTCAAGAGCTTTTGTTTCGTTCCTTATCTTTATTAAGCCTTTTGTTTTAATCTTGTAATATATTCCTATACCCAAACCAAATGCCAAAGGTATTAACAAACTAAACATCAATGCTCCAAACCCATATGGGCCTGAGCTATCTCTATAATCCAGAAATTTACCAAAATTTCCAAGTGAAATATCAGCATCGGGAGCAATAGCATGAATTAGCAAAGGAAATAAACCAAGAATCAAGAAAAAAAAGATTATAAAAACAGCTATTCCATAAGGCTTTCTTTTTTTAAGCAATTCAATTTCATAACGGGACTCTCCATAACCGGTTGGGCGTTTTGTAAGCAAATTATAACCAAATACAAAAACTAGTACTGGCAAGATTATGTTGTATAGAAAAGCCAAATGATACCACTTTACCAGCCCACCCATAAATGTTGCCACGAGCGGAAAAATAACTAAGCCAAGTATTGGCAATATTACACCAAGCATGTGGATCATTGTAATTGGGTTTTTCAATTCTTGAGCATAGTGGAGCATCTTTTCGTATGTTCCTTGCAAAATAACTTCAAGGGCCTTGTCGAGCAGGTCAAGTCTTCTTTGTTCAGAAGGTTCTAGCAAAGAAGATTCTATTAAATGGAAAGCGTTTACAAATTCAAGATGTGTTTCTCGCCATGTTTGTAAATAATTGTCCAGAGCTTGTTTTATTGTGCTGAACTTTCCAGATTCAACATCCCAGAAAATTTTTCTCAAATCCAAAGATAACGGTGGATCTATATGTAAAGCAGCAAACTTAATCGCATGCTCAAGATTAGAAGTATGGCGCATATACATAACCACATATAAAACACATAACACCATCTGGTTGCTTGCTGCAAGTCTCCATCTTGTTGCAAAATAAAATGGTAGATTTGAGATTGGTTTCATTAAGACCAAAGCAAGCAGAATTAGTAATGCAGGCAAAAATAGCATCAGTTTTCCAAAAACAAGATACACAAATGCTGTTAAAAAAATGGCAAATAAAATTATAAAAACAATAAGTAATGTTGCAAAGCTTGTTGCGCCTGTTGGTGTTATATCAAGGTGCGCGGTTTCTATGGCTTCTTGAAGTTTTCTATATTGTTCAATACCTGGTTTAATGGCAATAAATTTTTCTGCCTTGTTGCAGAGCTTCTCATACAAAGACATAGTGGGTTTTGTGGCTTCTTTTTTAAATTCAAGATATTCTCTAGAAAATTCCTCACTAGAAGGAAGTTCCTCTTCTAGCTCGATATGACCTTTTATTTGTTCTTCGTATCTTGAAATTATTTCTTTAAGCTCATCAGGTGTTGGCAAGTTCTCACCCCTTTAGGCTGAGGGTTTTTTTCTTTATAAAATTCTTAAGCTCCCTTTCCCATCTTAAAAATATTTTTTTACTGTCAAGGAATCCGACTTCCTTTCTAACATCGTCGGAAATCATATGAAAAAGATCATTAAAATAAACAACACTTTCCGCTTCAAGTAATTCTTTCATGCCAGATTTTTCAGCATATTTAACAAGTGTCTCTTTAATTTTTGCCCTTAGTAATATATTATCCCAAACAGCAGACCAATTTCCAGCCCATTCTTTAACATTGCCTGCAATTGACTTAACAATCTCTGATTCTCCGTTGATTAAAGCATCTGTTGGCTCTAAAGAATCTGTTTTTGGATTGTATTTCATGAGATCAACAAAAGCACCTTCTCTTAGCGGATCTTCTTCCCATTCTTTTCTAACTTCTGTGATTTGAACAACTCTTCTCCACCTATGTAAGCCATCTGGGGATCTTACAGGATTGCAAATCACAATAATATCTGTTGCCTTAAAACTTGTTCTAGGAACGCCGAGATCATTAACAACCCTATCAAAAACACCATAAGGGCTATCACCATGGATTGTTCCTGCCACCACATTTGCTAAAGCGCCAACCCTCATTGCTTCATACAATGCCAGAGCTTCCTTGCTTCTAATTTCTCCAACTATTAAAGCAGAATCTCCTAAACGCAAACTTGTTCTTACACCTTCATCAGCAGGAACTTCTCCACCTACACCTGCACCACCCAAAGCAGCCCTAACTTTCATTGGTTGAACATTATAACCAAGCCTTCTCAATGTTGGAACATTAAGTTCTAATGTATCTTCTATTGTAATAATTCTGTAACGCCTCATTAATTCAAGCAAAGAAGCATCCAAAAAACTTGTTTTTCCGCTACCTCTTGTGCCAGCAATAAGCATAGTTCTTGAGCCATCTATCAGAAAACTCATCAAGCCTGCGACAAGAGGATTGATCATCCCATTTTGTATAAACAAGGGATATGTCCATGGCTTGTCTCTATGACGTCTAAAAGCAAACGCTAAGCCAACAGGATTTAAAGGCCTAGTTATTATAGCAACTCTAGCTCTTGCTTTAGGTAATGTTAATTCTGTGTCTAATATTGGATTTGCTTCATCAAGAGGCCTACCAGAAATAAGCCTAAATTTTGTTGCCCAACCCTCACCATCATCAGCAGAAGGATAAATATTTGTTCTACATTCCGCATAATCGGCATGATTTATGTAAATGGGCAATTGTCCTATTGGACCATTGATGTAGATATCTTGCACCTTTAAATCGTCAAGCAGCACCTCTATTAATCCAAAACCAACAGTATAGCGAACAAGTATATTGGCGAGCTCTTCTATTTCCTTGTAAGGAATTTCTATACCTTTGTGAGAAGCAAGTTCTGAGAGTAGGTCTCTACCTATGTTGAAAAAGGTTCTTCTCATTCTTTCTGGCTCAACAAATTCTTCTGCTTTTGGTTTATGTTCAGCTAGCACGCTCCTTGCAAGTGTTAACAGCATATAACGTTCTTCTGGAATTTTAAACTCTGGTGGACTTAAATGGTAGAAGAACTTTACCTCACCAGGAATTCTATAAATTGTAACATCAACTTTTGGCCTAACTGTGTAAGCATCAATGACCTCTCCATTCAAAGGTGGCTCTGCAAGCATCCTTGTATACATAAAATCAGGCGTGATTATTGGTTTGAAGATCTTTCTATAGATGTCTCTTGTACCAAGCCTATAACCAGCAAGATATGGCTTCGCAAAAGCAATCAACTTTGTTTTTTGTAAATATGAAAATATGGATTGCAAGATATTAATGTAATGTTCTCTGCAAGGCAAACACATGGGTTCTGTTGTCTTGCTTAGCAGTATTTTTTCTTCTCTTATCAATCGCTTTAGCTCAACGTATGCCCCTAAAGGATCTGTTCTTAGTAAGTTAAGAATTATGTACTGAACATTTGCTAATCTTGAAGGCAAACAAATAGCACATTGTGGTGATGTTCCCATTGCTTGCAGCGTTAGTAACTTTTTCTGTTTTACAAAATGGTTGTAAATTAACGCGATCTCTATAAGCATAGATGTTTGGTTGTAGTCATACATGTAATTTTTGCCGTATTGAGAAAAAACAATTCTAACAACTGTTGGATTTTGTGCAAGAAAGTCAATAACCTTTGCCATGCAAAGCGGGCTATCCTCTACAGAAGGTGTATACGGATAATCATTATAGTTTATCCACATAACTTCTTCCTTACCTTCGCGAACAATTTGATAATAACCAGGCTTGACTTTTTTGCTAAAAAGCACCATTTTCAATAAATTTATAAACTATAAAAATGTTTTATTAAAAAAGCTTTCGAAAAATGGCTGACCAAGCTCCAAGTAATGTTCTTGCAGATTTTAATGCTAGAATAAGAGTTCTCGAAGAAAAGCTAGCAACGCTAAGAGAAAAAATGCTTGTCATTACGCAAAACATGGTTGGTGAATACAAAAAGCTAACACAAGAGATCAAAACACTTAACGATGAAGTTCGCGAAGTCAAAGAGCTAACAGAAAACTTAAGAGACACACTTAAAGAAATCGTAAGAGAAATGCAAAACTTTGCTAAGAAGGAAGATTTTCTTGTTTTAGAAAAATATATTAATCTCTGGGACCCATTAAAATTTGTTAGAGAAGACGAGATTATTGGTTTGATAGAAGAAAAATTAAAATCATTAAAGGTGAAAGAACATGCCAGATGAGCTTGATGAAATAAAGTCAACTGTTGGCGAAACAATAGAAGAACCACCTGCTCCAAGTGCTCCTGCTGGAGAAGGAATGAAACCTTCTATAATTTCTAAGAAAGAAGAAGCTCCTCCAGCTCCAGAAGCACCTACTGCAGCGCCAGCACCAGAAGTTCCGACGCCTCCAGCAGCACCACCAGCAGCTGTAACGCCAGCCATGCCAGCAAGAGCAAACATAGAGACAATAGAAGAGATCGCAGAAAGCATAATTAATGAAAAATGGGAAGAATTAATGGCGAGTGTTGGAAATTTAGCTATTTGGAAAGAAAAAATGCAGGGTGATATTAGAGCTGTTAAACAAGAATTGTTAAGGGTAGAAGAAAGGTTTGAAAATCTGCAAAAAGCTGTTCTCGGAAGAGTGGAAGAATACCATAAAGCAATAACTACTGTTAGCACAGACGTTAAAGCTCTTGAAAAAGTTCTTCAAAGAATTCTCGAGCCGCTTACAAAAAACATTAAAGAGCTCTCAAAAATTACAGAAAAACTTAGGGAAGAGAAAGAATAATTATTTTTCTTCAACTCTGGGCACAAGGAAACGTATCGTTAAAGCAGCAACTAACAAAATAAACAAAGCAGCGAGCACTCTTGGATGGAATAAAGTCCGCATTGTTTCACCGGCTATTGTTTTTGTGGCATTAGTTCCGACGTATGGAGACAAAACATCTCCATAAACCTGAATGATACCAAGCAACAATAAAAAGAAACCCATAATTATAACTGTCCATATACTTAGATTTCTCCAGATTGTTTCTTCTTTAATACCAAGGAACATTAAGCCAACAAATAAAAGCCCAAAGAAAACAAACAAGAATACAAACCACGGCACAATAAATTGTATAAGGTTTGTTATTCTGCCAACAAATAATGTTAGCAAAGCAATTGTTAAAGCAGCAACAAAATTTAAACTAACATTCTCACCAAGCATTTTTGTCTTATCAAGTACAGCATAAACTAAAGCAAAAACAAACAAGAAGGTAATTAATGGCAGAAAATAATACAAAAGCCCAACATCCATTAAAGTAGCCATTTTATTTTTTACCAAACAAGGTTTCCATGATGTCCCTTGTTGGAGATTGCTCTTTGGGTTTTCTTGCTATTAGCCAAATTACTAAAACAATAGTAGCAAGCAGGAATATCCATGCTCTATCTTGATAAGTGGGCCTTAACCAGTATGGCCAATATATTCCGGCTGTAGGTGTTAATGCCCAAATCACAGCAAGAAAACAAACAATTAAAGCAATTACACCCATTATTCCCCCCCATTCTTCTGTTTTTCCTGTTAGCATTCCAAAAGCAATTAGGAACATTAGCACTACAAGAATAAATAAAGCCATCTTTGGAATGAATGTGTTAATAACCATAACAATTTCTGTTTGCGCTATTAACAAAGCCGCAATTATCAAAGCCACTAAAACATTTACATTAGTTCTTGGTTGATTATTAACTGTGCCAAAAATTTTTGTTTTTTCAAGTATTGAAAAAGTTATAGCAAACACTAACAAAAATGGTAAAACATATTCAAAAAATCCAATTGCTTGTAACTGTGAAATGAAACTATAAAAATCCATTATTCTTCGCCACCTCCTTTCTTAGGAGCCCTTGTTACAAAAATGATAGAGCCTATTACAATAATTAACAAGATTATAGAAGATACTACAGCACCACCCCAGCTTTCTTTTATGTAGTTAAAAATAACACTAAGCCATGAAACACCAGCAGATGTTTTTACAGAAGCTAAAAAGATAAGCATAACACCAATAAAGGAAAAGATAACAAATGTATAATAAAAACCTTTATGTTTTTCTTTCAAGCTGAATTCTCCTGTTTCAGCAAAGACACCAACGAGCATTAAAAAACTTAATGAAATCACAGAAAGCAAAACAATATTTGGCAGAGCTGTTGTTATGGCATTAACAATCTTATTGCTTGCTATTGTTAGCAAAGCAATAACAAAAGCTACCATAGAATTAAGGTTTCTTTTAGGTTGATCATTTTCTTTGCCAAGAATCATTGTTTTTTCAAGGATAGCAAAAACAAATGTAAATATCAGCAAGAATGGCAAAACTACATCAAAAAGGCCAAATTTTTCCAAGAATTCGATAGCGCTTGCTAGTGGAGATGTTGCCATTAAAAATTAAAAAAGATTTTGATATATAAAACTTTTTATTCCTCTTCTTCTTGTTCTTCTGCAGAAGGAATAGCTTCTTTTGAAATTATCATTATATGATCCATTGCTTTTACTAAAGCATGCGGCACTATAACACCTTTAGCTCCTCCAAGGATTTTGCTAAGGATACTATTTTTTGTTGCCCTTACTCTCCATCCAGAAATCTTGTTCCCAACCAATATTGGTTCCTCCACAATCCCAAAGAATGTTCCTTCATCGGTATAAACACTCATGTTAAATACCCCATTTACTTGCTTAACCTTCATATGTTATCCCTCCGATGTTGTTAAATAAGTGAGCTCAAAGTTTAAATATTTTTCTCTTTTTCTTGTATGAATGATAAAATATAAAAACCTTATCATTGTTGGCACATCACACATTGCTAAAGAAAGCATAGAAGTTGTTAAAGAAACAATAGAATCAGAAAAACCAGATGTTGTTGCAATAGAGCTTGACAAGAAAAGATTGCTTGCTTTGTTAAGCAAAAAGAGCAAGCAAAAATTATCTTTGAAATTGTTATTTAAAGTTGGTATTGCAGGATTTTTATTTCAACTTCTAGGCTCTTGGGCTGAGAGAAAGCTTGGAAAGCTTACTGGTGTTTTCCCTGGAAGTGAGATGATTGAGGCTGTTAAAAAGGCAAAGCAGATAGAAGCAAAAGTAGCATTGATAGATCAAGATATAGAAAAAACATTAAAGCAAGTATCAAAGAGCATGAGTATTAAAGAAAAGATTAAATTTGTTCTTGATTTATTAAAAGGACTTGTTAAGAAAGAAAAAATCAAGTTTGATCTTAAAAAGATACCAGATGAAAAAACAATTAACGAGCTCAAAGAAAAATTCATGAAAAGATACCCAAATTTATACAAAGTACTTGTTGATAAAAGAAACGAACATATTGGAAAAAATTTATATAAGCTAATGTGCTCTTTTAAGAAGGTTGTAGCTGTTGTTGGGGCTGGTCATGAAAAAGAAATTATAAGCATTGTAAAAGAATGTCAAAAGCAAAACTCTATGCAGCAAGTATAGCTTTGTTAACAATAATTTTTGGTTTTAATGATAGATTACCTTACTTTGACGCCCTACACTGGACAAAAAATTTTGTTATGGTTTTTATTGCTGTAACTATTTCTTTTCTAATTACAAACCATTCTATTGAATTCCTTGTTAGAAAAAGAGGATGCTCATTTGATTACGAATTTATAAGCATAAGAATGCTTCGTTCTACAAAGGCAAAATTTCCTTTTGGAATTGTAATGCCCTTGCTTGTTACAATAGCCACTAATGGCTTGTGGTATTTTCCCATGATAGCAAGCTACAAATTCGAGCTTAAAAAAACAAAACTTAAGAAATCATCTACACTATTTGGTTGGGAAAAGGCGTTTATTTATTTTTTACCAGGCTTGTTTTATTTTTCAATCTATAATCTATTTTGGATAATATCAAATTTAACACATATCAGCTTTGAGCACTTTCTGCTTGTTAATTTTTGGATGGCTATATTCATGTTCCTTCCTATCCCAAAACTCCCTGGATGTGAAGTGTTATTTAGTTCGCTGCCTTTTTATATAATTGCCTTGATATTCTTGATAGTTGGATTTATTGTTAAAGCTTTGTTCTTTAAAATAATGATTTTATTGTTAATTTGCACAGCAATTTACCTTGCCTTTTCTGAAAGGATAACTTTAAATTTCAGAAAAACATACTAATCCCATGCGTAAGGAATTGCTTGAGAAAACAAGAAAAGAGCTGGCTTTAAGAAAGAAAAGCGAACATACGCAAAAGATGTATTTGCATTTTATTGAAAGATTTCTTGAAAATTGTAACAAAGAAGCAAGCTTTCTTAACAGCGAAGACGCAAGAAACTTTATTTCTTCATTAGCCAATACATTAGATGCTAGTTCTGTGGCTATAGCAAGTTGTGCCTTGAAATTTTTCTATAAGGAAATTCTGCAAAAAGATCTTGAAGCTATTGAGATACCAAAAAAAGAAAAAAAGATGCCAAGTGTCCTAACAAAAGAAGAAATATTAAAACTCGTAAGAAATGCTCCCTCACTTAGAGAAAAATTGCTTATTAAGTTTATGTATTATTGTGGCTTAAAAGTTGGTGAATGTTCAAATCTAAGAATAGAAAACATAAATCTTGAAACAAAAAGAATTGCCATGATGGGCCCAAAAGCAAGGATTATTAGCTTGCATACAAACCTTGTTGAAGACCTCAAAGAGTTCATAGCAAACAAAAAGGAAGGCTATCTTTTTGAGGGTAATAAAAACAATCCATTAAGTACAAGAGCTATACAGAAAATCATTTCCAAACTTGCAAAACAAGTTTTGAATAAAGATGTGAATTGTAATATGTTAAGACATTCTTTTGCTGTGCATATGCTTGAAAAAGGTGTTGATGTTTATACGCTAAAAGACATGCTTTCTTATGCAAGTTTACAATCAGCAAAACAGTATGAAAACTTGTTAAAGAAAAAAGCAAAACTCGAAAATCCTTTTAAATTTTAATTTAGGAATTCGCTCATTCTTGGCAAGTATTCTTCAAAAATGAATCTAACTTTTGTTTTTGGTCTAAACAGCCCAATAGAAAGCCCCCCCAAGATTATTCCTTCGTTTTTCTTGACAAAATCTTTTCCATACTTTTTCTTTGCTATTTCAAAGATGTCTCTAGTAAATTTATATCCAACCAAAGTATTTATTTTTTCTAGAGTTTCGATAAAAGGTTCTTCTTTGAAGAAAAACACAACATTTTTGATTTCATGAAATTCTTTAGAAAAATCTTTCGATTCGTGTCTGTAAAGGTTGTAAACAACATCTCCTGAAAGCGAATTTATAAAGTAATTAAAAAGGTTCTTCATAAGGGAGAATTTCTTTTTTGAAAGTTTTTTCTTTCTTCTGCACCAATGAATATAGCTTAATTCTGTTTGTATTCCTACGCCTTCATGCACACAATCCCTTAACAAGTGGTCATCGCTTATTGAATATCTTAAATCTTCAGGCATTTTTTCTGAATTGAATTGCAACAACGCATGACCAAGTTCATGAGCTGCAAATAATTGCCAAATAAGATCAAAAGCTATAACATTCTTATTTTTATCTTCGTAAAAGTAAATTTTGTTTGGATCAAGTTGCATAATAAAAGTTGCACAATCCCAAAAAGTTTCTGGGGCATAAGGCTTAGAAGCCAATAAATAAATTTTGTTAAAAGGCGATTTTCTTTTAAGCAAAGAAATATCATCGGTATCAGGACATGGTATAACTTCTATGCCTTTTAAAGCACCAAGATCGTTACCAAATTCTTCTATAAGAGAAGCTATCTCAACAAGATGGTTTTTAATCCTCCCCATTATCAAATCCGAAGGAATTCTTTTTGCATTTAGCTCTCTTAAAAATATGTTTGTATTGTAAAAATTTTTATCTTTAAGCACATCCCTATAAACACCTTTTAGGTATTCATAAACGTATTGGTCGTAAATTGCATTAAGAAGTTGGTATATCCTAATTTCTTGTTTTTCTTTCCCCCGAAAAAATTTATAAAGTGTTCTTGCAGAATTTACTGTTAACTTTATGTCCTCTAAATAAATCTTCTCGAAATTTGAAAATTTTTCTTTTTCTTGGTTGATTTTCTTAATCTTTTCTTCAAGAGACCCTATTTTAGAATAAAGCTTGTTGGCTCCGTAATAGTTAAGCATTCCATCCTCAAGGTTTGAAAGAAAATTTGCTAATAAAGTATTTAGTTGCTTTCTCTCTTCTCCTATTTCTGCTAAAGCCTCTGAATTAATCTCCCAAGAAAGGTTTGGTTCCTTTTTAGCTGTTAAGATCTCCATTTTTTAACTTTGCAAAGAGTTTTTTTATTTTCGTATTGTTTTTATTATGCAATTTCTTGGCAAAATTAAGCACCAAACTTAAATATTTTTCGCCAACAAGAAGCTTTCCATTTTTTGCAATCGGCAGAGCAAGTGTTTCTGTAGAGATTAACTCTATAACTGGCCTTTTTCTTTTCCTGCCAAAATAAAATCCTGATTTTTTAAAGCCAAGCTGCCTTGCTATTTCTACAAATCTTGCTGCCTTTTCTGTACTAGAAGCAACCACATGCAAAATAGATGGCTCATATTTAAAGAACAAAGGTTGCTTGTTGCTCTCAAGGATTTTCCTAAGATCCTTCAGCAGAACTTCCAATTTCGGTGGGCTATGGTAGGAAAGAAGTATGGCATTTTTAATTTTCTTGCCAAGTTCCTTAACAATAACAAACCTTCCAGAGCAGCTTGAGGTTGTATAAAAATTACTAAGCTTGTTTATTTCCGCTACTAAAGATTTTATTTGTTTATCTATAGATTTTTTTGAAGACTTATCGATTTTTCTTAAAGCATTTGATTTTTCATGGGCAAAGTCCATAATTCGTATAAAATAAAAAAATTTATAAATCAATTGTTTTCCAACTATTTGAAAATGGAATCACTATACCGAAGCAAAATTGGAAAACTAGAAACATATAACACCCTTTACAACATCTTAAACACAATAGGCAGGGCTGCTAAAAATCACGAAATTAAAGGTGTTATTCTCAATTATAAAAATTTACTAAAATTTGCCGAGAAACACCCCGCAACCATAAGACAGTTATTTGAAAAAGAGCAACTCGAACATATTCTTGATGACCTTTATGAAATACTTCTTACGGATTCGAGCCATGCTTGCATAAGAATAAGCAAAAAAGCAAAAGGAAATCAAAAAGTTATTGGAGAAGCTAATTACTACTACAAAAATCTTTTTTGTTCCTATCTTGCCCATATGCTTGTTGCAAAGGAGTACAGCATAATTTTTGGAGAAAATTCCCTCCTTAAAAATTTAGACGAAATAGGTATTACCAATGTTTTAAAAGAAAGCTATTGTGCAATTCTAAAAAAACAAAGAAGAGCTGCAAAATATAACAATAAAAATAAAAACCTGAGAAAGAAAACAAATCCCTGGAAAAAACCAGAGTTAGCTAAACAAGAAACTGTTGCAAGCAAAATAATTGTATGGATATGACTACTTTTAGGTTATAAAAATTAAAAAGATTTATAAATCCCTTTAGCTTATAATTATCAAAATGAGAAGAAAGGGTATCAAGATAAAAAGGAGGGGCGTGAAATTTGGAAAGATAGAACTAGTAGACGAAAATATTTTAAAAGAAATAGAAGAAAAAGCAAAATTTATAGAAAAGTTAAATCCGGAAGAAAGGACATGCCACTTTTTAGAAGAGGAAGCCCAGTATCACTCTGCGAGAATAGAATACCCAACTATAAAAGAATTTATTGAAGAATATTTAAACAACTCAAACAAAAAAAGGAGAAAGAGCAGAATAAGGAAAATAAAGAAAAATTTAATGGCGGCACTGTCTTTTGGATTAAATAATTTTGATTGTGGGATAAATGAAATATTTGTCAAGAAAATCGGTGGGAAGATAGAGCCCTCAAAAAAAGACAAGCATACTAAGCTTCTAGAGTTTAGGAAAACCGGTGTTAAAGTTGACTTCTATACGCCTCCCTATCCTGGAAAATTGGAAAAGGAGCTAGAGAAATATTTTATAGATGTAAATTTGTTACTAGATTTATGCAAGATAGAAAGAGTAAATCCATGTGAAGTAGCTGGTTTTGCACACTTCCATTTTGTAAGAATACACCCTTTTGAAGACGGCAACGGAAGAACAGCAAGGACTTTGCAAAATATAATTTTGTTAAGCTATGGTTACCCACCAGCCGTTATAAAAGAAGGGGAAAGGGTATTTTATGGTAATCTGATAGAAGACGCGATAAAAGGGAGACGAGAAAGGAGTGCTACATTGGAGGCAGACGATATCTACCAGATAAGCGAAGAGGAAAAGAGATTTTATAACTACATTGCTTCAAAGGTGAATGAAAGTTTTGATACCATAATAGAATCAACTGAAAAATTTAAAAATTTTGAAAAAGGATAAAATTTATGAAGTATCCAAAAGAGACCTTAGCAAAAAGTTCTTCTGGAAAACTTGAAGCAAGAGTGCTTGTTGAAAAGGGAAAATATGTCCGCTATACTTATGTTTATCCAGAAACAGAGAAGGAAGTCA
>Ga0190334_1000632_pt1 | contig 16819 bp, 12 predicted proteins | sample 48720478_MG_FD_161270 | JGI IMG/M metagenome (GOLD analysis project Ga0190334, IMG submission 161270) | Hydrothermal vent sediment bacterial communities from Southern Trench, Guaymas Basin, Mexico - 4872-04-7-8_MG | ecosystem: Environmental > Aquatic > Marine > Hydrothermal vents > Sediment ...
CGAAAATGGAAAATATGAAATGTTGAAATACTAATATATAGCACATGAAGACAACTTATAATTGGTTGAAGTCATGTGCTTTGATAACAAGTGCGAAACTTTAATTATTAAAATATGACAGGTATTTCCATAGCACTGGCCATTCTCACTATCATTCTCCTGCTGCTTTTTATCCCCATGAAAGGGAAGAGCTATGAAAAGCCGCTTATGTCGAGACACATAGATGAGCGCGATACAATGTTCTCACGTAACGAGCTTAAGCCGGGAAGCGACAGGTACAATGAGTATTATGCTATGAGGCCCGGGAACCTGGAGAAAGATTCTCAGTTCAGGGCAAAACCCGGATTGTTGTCGGAGGGTACTACCTATTATAATCTTATGGCCTTTGCAGCCGCTGACGCCAGTTTTGAGGCGGTAAGTGCTTTCTTTTCAATGAGGGAAAAAGAAGGGGAAAAGGGGGGAGTTTCTCCCTCGCCATCTCCTTCGTTTAAACTTCGAAGGTCAGAAGTTTCGGAGGACGGAGCAGAAGAAGAGATGAAGGGGCGAAGAGGAGACAATGTCAGGCTGGCAAAGTTTATTAAAGAATGGGGAAAAAAGCTCGGCGCTCACTCGGTGGGAATTACGGAGATGAAGGATTATCATTACTACACTACAGGTGGAAGGAAGGAACGGTATGGGGTTCCTGTATCGAATGAGCATAAGTACGGAATTGCCTTTACGGTGGAGATGGACCATGAACTGACTGCAACGGCACCACAGGGAGGAGCCGTTATGGAGTCAGCCCGACAGTATCTTAATTCGGGGATGATTGCTACGCAGATGGCTCTGACACTGCGTAATATGGGATACCAGGCAAAGACTCATATTGATGCCAACTATGATGTTATTTGTCCGCTGGTAGCAAAAGATGCAGGTCTTGGGGAGATAGGAAGAATGGGGCTCTTAATGACCCCCAGACTGGGCCCCAGGGTGAGAATAGCGGTTGTAACAACTGATGCTCCCCTGGTAGCTGATAAACCGTTTCATTCTGACCAGATACTCGATTTTTGTACTGTGTGTAAAAAATGTGCTGCAGTATGTCCTTCTGCCAGCATACCATTCGGTGACAGAGAGGAGCAGGAGGGTGGCCTGAGGTGGAAAATAGACCAGGTTTCATGTTTTTCCTTCTGGTGTCAGGCAGGTACTGATTGTGGCAGGTGTATATCCGTATGTCCCTATTCACATAAAAGTAACCTGCCCCACAATTTTGTGAGGTGGGGAATCAGTAACAACTTTCTTTTCAGAAGGCTGGCGGTAAAGCTGGATGACCTGTTCTACGGAAGAAAACCAAAAGAGAACAAGATGCCTGACTGGATTGACGGTTAAAGGTCAGGACAAGGCTGTAAAAACATCACTTTCTATCTGTTTTTGATATGCTGATATTGTTTAACTTAATAATTATTTACAGATGAAAAAAGAAAAGATATTTTTTTTGCTACTATTTTTTATGTTGAGTTATGCAAATTCTCAAGCTCAACAAAGTGAAAAATTAAAACCATATGTAAATACTCTGAAAGTAAAAGGCGATGAACCAATTCATTTTATTCTTGATAAATTGGACCATTACGACCTTATTCTTTTTGACGATGCGTTACATACTGCTGTTGAACCCTTTGAATTTTACCAGGATTTAATAAAAAATGCTGATTTCCAAAAAAAGGTCAAATATATTTTCCTCGAGACTGTTTCGGTTAATCAACAATCTGCTCTGGATAATTACTTTGATTCAGAAACCGATGACTTAAAGCTTCTGTATCCTGCTTTTCAAAACGATTTTAGTGGAAATGGCTGGCCTTACAAAACCTATTTTGATTTACTGCAAACCATTTGGAAAATAAACTCCAAACTACCCATTCAAAATCGATTCAAAGTGGTTGCAGTTAATGCACCAACTTACTGGAAAGAAATAAATACACAAAAAGATGTTGATCTATTCAGACTTTCACTAGCAGGAAATGATTATACGATGTACAAAATTATTCTTTCCTATTTGGACCATTTTAAATCCGGGGATAAAGGTATATTTCTCACAAATACACGCCATACCTACAAGGGCATTAAAAACAAGGAAGGAGAGTATTATTGGAATTGTGGCACCTTTTTTTATTTAAATAATCCAGGAAAAACTTATTCCGTGCGTTTCCATAATATTAATTTAAGTTTCCAGGGGAAAAGGAAAGTTGATTCTGCAACCCTCAGAACTACGGAAGGATTAGAAAATGTAATTGTTAAGTGGGTGCGAATGGAAAATGGGCTATGGGATAGTGCCTTTGAAATTTTTGGGAATACTCCGGTTGCTTTTGATTTAAAGGATACGCCATTTGGTAAAGCCGAATATATCGGCAACCATATGCTGAATGCAGCGCCGGATCAAACAATGTATGATGCTTACGACGCTTTGATTTTTTTAGCACCTGTTGAAAAATTAAGGCAGACGGCAATGGTCGATTTTATTTATACTGAAAAATTCAAGCGTGAGTTGGAAAGGCGTATGAAGTTACTTTATACTGAAAAACAAATCGATAAAATTTTAACCGATTATGAACTAAAATCCTTAAGGGAATTCATAGATAACTTTTATATATACAAGCCTGAAATATTGCAACCTTTGGCAAAAGAAATCGGTCCTATTGACGAATGGAAAACCAAAGAATAAACAAAATCATTCATGCAGATAGCAGTACTATTTGAATGTGGTGTGAATCCTACATAACACATGGATGCACCTGTCCGCCTCGCTCTGGCGCGATTTCTGAAGTTCAGGGGGCAAGTTTGGTTCTGTATATTCTATCAAATGTTGATGAAAAGTATCGGCGGCAGGTGAGCCTGGTTGTTATACCACACAAAAAAAATCTATGATATCGATGTTTTAACCATTGAAAGATAACAGAATGTCTTCAAAAATACGAAAACCGGGAATTAGCAGGCATGACAGACATGCGCCTTTCTGGGCAGCAGGTCTCATAATACTTTGTACAACGGGTCTAGCAACGATTTGGCTGGATTTTGGTCCTTTTTGGAAAGGTTATGTGCTTGATATAACTGGTCCGGGATGGAATTATATTTTGTTCAGAGGCAGGTTCACATCGAAGGCCGACAACCGCTGGACAAGGTTCTTTACCCCCCGGCGTACTGTTATTATCTTCCTTGCCATATGTCTTGGAATAGAAGGAATGCAGTATGTTGAGCTGTACGAAGCAACGTTTGATCCATGGGACTTGGTAGCTTATATCTCAATCTTGATCCCATTGTTTATATTAGACCAGGTGACATATGAAGGAAGGGATGTGGTATAACAAATCACTAAACCAGAGTCCGGGATCGTTAATACGCCTCAGCAGCTGTAGTATGGGCGCCGGTTAGTTCCACAGTTAGAACAACACTAAAGCATTATGCCACCACCATACGTGAAAACTATAGAAGACGAAATCTTCTACGAATACGCCAAGCTGATCTCACGTACTGTTTTCGAAGGCAAAATCAACTACAGGTTTGTCACTGATCGTTTTAAGGCGCTGCGCAGCGGTGACGCCACGATGTCTGGTACGATCCGAGAATGGCAACGGGAACAAGAGTTTCCTCAGGAATGCGTTTTCTGCGGTTCGCAAGTGGATTTGCAGGTTGATCACCTGATACCGCGAAGCAGAGGCGGGCCCGACTCTGCTAACAACACAGTCTGGTCCTGCTCGGCATGCAATGCGTCAAGAGGTGACAAAGGTGTGTTCCAATGGCTTGGTTTGAAACGCAAGGATAAGCTTCACCGTTTGGTAGCAGGGAAATACCTGAAGGAGATTTACGCCCTTCATGAGCAGAAGGGAACATTGAAAGTACTCAAGAGTGATGTCGGCCAACTCTGTTCGGACTGCAAGAATGTTCGGACATGCCAAGATTGGGACTGTTTGGGTAAGCTCACCTGCTTCTGTCTGGAGAGTGTGTTCTAACAAGCACTTGCAGCCGATAGACGGCCCGTAACAGTTTTTGCAAATGGATAACTCTATAGGAAAGGAGAACAGACTTCAATTGTAAAAAGCAAAAACTGCACCAGGTCATCTTCCCAGACCAAAAACATGGAATTGACCGGGAAACAGTTCACGACTGCATTGGAGCAGCAGGCAGGCATATAGAATACCATAAAACAATATTTTGAGACTTTTTTCAAACCCCTGTTACCATATAGAATCGTTTAAAGAAATCGATTCGAGCATAACTCCTTGTTGTCAGGTGGCAGATTTTTTTTGCCGGGGTAAGTGTTTTTTCCATTAATTCTTATCCTAATTATCGCTTATGGAAAGAGAAGTATTTGGCACAACAACAACCTTCACTATTTTCTGACCCAAACGAGGATATTAAATTTTCAAATCGGGAAAAAGTAATATTTGAGGTTATGCATCATTTAAATAAAGAGTTTAAACCATTAAGTTTGGGAGTCAGTTTAGAGACTAAAAAGAAATTTCATACCTTTAATCCCAATAATCCTGTAATTTTTTGGTTTTATACTCCTCAACTTGAATACGACAAAGCTCCGATAAAATTCGTCCCACAAGGCGCTCCACCTGACCCCTGTTCCGCTGGCGCTCCATAGCAGCAGGTTACCCCGGTCGTTCTGCTGTCAAAAAGAAGGCTAAAAAAAAAGTAGAAAAATAAGTTTATCAGGAAGTTAGTGTGCATAAAACAGAAGATCTGTTATTCTTCATTGTGAATACTGAGAATATGATCATAAAACATGGATATGCTGATGACTGCAGTTAGGAAATTATTCGTCTATTTCTGCGCACATTTTTTAATCTTATCGTTTGGTATTAAGGCATTCTCATGCACAGTTTTTTATCTTAAAAATGATACGATCATACTTGCAGGTAATAATGAAGATTGGATGGATCCAAATTCAAAGATGTGGTTTTATCCATCGGCAGATAATAAGTACGGATGGATAAAATTCGGTTGGGGGAGTGGGTTCCCCCAAGGTGGGATGAACGACCAGGGAGTCTTTTGGGATGCTACCTCCGGCCCCTATCTGGAGATGCCATACTCCGAGGCAAATAAAGAAAAATACCCGGGACCATTAATGAAGAAAATTATTGAAGAGTGTACAAGTATAGAAGATGCCATTTTTATTTTTTCAAAGCAGTATTGCGAAGACCAATACAAAGCTCAATACCTTGTAGGAGATTCTAAATTCAATTCAATTATCGTTGAAGGAGACAGTATCATATCAATGCAAGACAATTATTTGATATTAACCAATTTTTATCATTCTAATCCCCAATTGGGAGGGTCCCCTTGCTGGCGGTACGATACAGCTATGGAAATGATTGCAAACAGTGAAAATCTTACAACATACCTGGCTGGATCAATATTAGCAGCAACTCATCAGGAAGGAAAATATCCAACCCAATATTCGCAAATTTACGATCTGAAAAATTGCCAGATTTACTTGTTTTACTATCATAATTATGAAGAATTCATTGTAATTGACCTTAAGGAGGAACTAAAGAAAGGATACAGGTCATTTGATATACCTTTATTGTTTGCTAAAATAAAACTATTAGCTCCGTTTTCTGGTAAAGAAATTCCATCTACCAAAGTTGAATTTACCTGGGAAGGCAAACCATGCTTTGATTATGAATTGATTTATTCTACAGACGCTGAGTTTAATGACAGCACATCAGAATACATTGCTTCTGACTGCCTGCCACCAAATAAGAATATAGGAGCTATTCTACTACTAGGTGGAGTATTATTAGTCATTCCTAATTTAAAAGGCAGGATGCGTATACAACAAGTATTGATCTTGTTACTTCTTGTCGTTCTTAATCTCCAGTGTGAAAAAGACAACAATGCTGTCGAAGAAGATAGAGTTATTATAATGAATAAAGTGGTAGATAACCTGCTTCCTAATTCAACGTACTATTGGAAAATCAAATCAAATCCACGTAATCAAAATGATTTTCAAAGCGAAACGCTTACAAAATATTTTATCACAGGCAATCCAGATAATAACTGAAAATTAGTTGAATTCAAGTAGACAAACTATAACTAGTGTCCGTCAAAAAAATTAAAGAGAAGGGTACTCCCCGGAGGTTTCCCCTTCATGTTGTAGTTTTGTTTTAACGAACAACCTGCAAGAGGTATACTTTGTTACTCGCCTTAAAACGAATGCAGTATATACCGTTACAGAAGTTAACCGTGCGCATTAACTCATGAAAGGGCAGGAAAAAGTATAGCAAGTTGAAATTATCGGGATAGAATATCACCCGGAAGGCTTAAATAGCAAAAGACAAAGAAAAGCCACCAAACAGCTTCATATAAGAAAGGACTGCTACCAGGATGAAAAGAATCACTATTATGAGTTCCTGACCAACAGCCAGGAGATCACCGGATGGCACCCTGCAACTGGCCTTGCTTTCCACCAACATGGGGGGCGTTTTGAAAAACAGAAAACCAATGCCCCGTTTATGGGCTATAAAGAAGAAAAAGGATCGACTTGAGATTTTAGTCGGATAACATGATATATATGAAAACAAGCATTGTTATGAAAAAAAAGCCAGCTGGGAAGATAACATTCTTATTTGTTTTTTCTCTCCTTTCTATTAAGTTGATTATGGGTCAGAATCATTCATACAACTTATATCCTTATATATATGACTCATTACCGGAAATACCATCGCCTAATATTCAACAGGACAATATTGAAACAATATTGGTTGTAACAAAAAATAATCAGTATGGAATTGTCAATGTAACTATGGAGGATGGAAAGCCATTGTTTTACAGTTACAAACTTGGGACATTTATGGGAAAAGACAAACAAACCCATGTAGGTCCTGATTTTCCGGAATTGGTGAAAACCGGACTGCATTCTACAGAGCAACTTGAAAAAAAAGAGATGATTACAGGTATTCCAATAGATATTATTGATTGCACTGCAAAACCAATGGGCTATTCGTTTTCTGGCTTCATGGCAGAGGATGAGGATATAATCTCAGTTTTAAAAGGTGACGATAAATTAGTCAGAACTATGGGACTGACTCATCCCGAACTGGCCAAACCCCTTTTTCATATTTGGAATCTTATTCTGAAAGAAATAGAATTTGAGAAATGGACAGGTAGGTATTATGATAATATAACTAATATATATTACAATGGAGAATTATTGAATTTCAATGTAAGTGGATCAAAAGGTTGGCAAATCTCTATCTTTTTTGATGAAATTCAGGGCAGACATAATATTCATATTGACAGAAAACTAACGCCAGATGAAGAAGAGTATCTAATAAAGAACTATTCTAAATTAGGTAATATACAATTTGAGACGTTAAAGCAAAAACTCACAAAACTTGATTTTAGTGAGATGCTTCCATACTACATTATGAGATATGGGTTTTATGAAGGACATGTTGATTACCGGTGCGATCCTATAGCAATTGCACTCATTTTTGGCTTAAAAAATATTGAAGAAATGGATATAATATTTGAGGGAAATTTGTATAATACTTTAACAAAACACTATGTGGCAAAGTAAGGAATAGAAATTCACGCCACATCACATTTTTTATTAGCAACGGCAGGGAAAGTGCTGAGCTTAAAGGTCGGTAAGCCGCTCAAACTTCATCACGGTTTGAAAGGTAAGTGCAACGCTCCCGAAAGCTTTCGGGACTGCCACTACTCATGCAATTTACCGTTGGCGGTAATTTGTTGAGCACAAAATAATAAGATGAGAAAACCTCTGAAATTCATAATCATAATCTTCTTTCCCCCGCCGTAGTTTTTCCATATAAGCATCAGCAGCCAAAGGATATTTTTACCTGCTTTTTTCATCCTTGATAAAAGCAGGTCGTTGGCCATTGGGAAGCGAACGAAACCGGCCGGAGGGAATGGCTTCCTTCCCACCAGCCTCTGTTCCACTCCATTTCACGAACAGAACATGCCAACAAACGTATTATTATACGTTATCGACAAAACTCAACACTCACATGCCGCACAATATTTGTCAATGTTCCTTGAAATCTTCCCTGCTAAACCTAATTTTGTATTTTGGCATGTAAAAAATTATAGAACCATATAATAAAACAGACTATTGATGAGATTACCGTTTTTCTTCCTTACCCTCATAATCGCCTGCCTGGCTGCTGCAACGGCACAGGATGATTTCAAAGCCAATACTCCCGGTGCAGGGAATCCCCTCCTGCCGGGTTATTTTGCCGATCCTACCATAAAGAAGATCGGGGATATCTACTACATATATGCCACTACCGATAACGAGATGCTGGCTTCGGGGGCCCCTACCCTGTGGTACAGTAAAGATTTCCGGAACTGGTATAACTACACCCTGGATATCCCGTCGCTGGAATCCGTCAACCTGCGTAACTTCTGGGCACCCGATATGGTGGAAGGAGCAGACGGCAAATATTATCTCTATTTCGGCAACTGCCAGGCAGGATGCAAGATATATGGCTATGTATCAGACACACCGGTGGGTCCCTGGACCAAGCTGCACGAAGATGACACACCGGTGATCCCCGACGGCTACCCGCGAAGGGGCTTCCCCTCCCTCGATGCCCAGTTCTTTACGGATGATGACGGGACGATCTACGCCTACTGGGGAACCTGGGTGCACTACAATAACGGGTATGCGGTGGGTATCCTGGATAACAAAACCATGGACTCGGTGTCGGAAGGGAAAAACATCCCGGTCGGGCAGACACCGGAACCTTTTGAAGCGCCCTATATGATGAAGAAGAACGGAAAGTATATTCTCATGTATTCCGGCGCTTCGTGTCATGACGAGACCTACAATGTCCGTTATTCCTATTCAGACAGTCCATTCGGCCCCTTTACACCCGGCGCCAACAACCCGATCCTGAGCACCAATAAGGACCAGTCGGTTCATGGTCCGGGACATCACTCGGTGCTGCAGAACGGCGAAGACTATTATATCGTCTACCATCGTCACGACTACCCCATGACACGAGGCGGCATGTCGCGGCAGGTGTGTATTGACAGCCTGATATTCGAAAACGACTCAACCATCCGGAAGGTCATCCCCTCGCACAGCGGAATTGCCCCTTTCGAGAAATCCGATGTGCCCGGGGATATCGCATACCTGGCCAAAACAACGGCATCATCATACTACCACCTGGATGCGGCAGGATACGACTACCGTTACCTCCCCTCCTATGCGACCGATAACAATAACGCCACCCTGTGGAAGGCGGCAGACAACAGCCTGCCGCAGTACCTGACCATCGACCTTGGCAAGGTGAAAAAGGTCAGCAGGGTGATGACCCAGTTCGAATTTGCAAGCTATTATTACCGGTATATCCTTGAATACTCCAGAAACGGGAAGAAATGGAAAATATATGCCGACCGGTCGGATAACTACACCTCGGGAAGCCCGATGATCGATGATAACGACGTGAAAGCACGCTATATCAGGCTTACGGTGCTGGATACCGAAAAGACAGGACTGCTGGCGGCGGTATGGAACATCAGGGTGTATGGTTCCCGGTTCGATATCCCGCTCGGCCTGGTAAACAAACCTTCTGAGAACGAACCCGGTGCACGAAGTTCGCGGGAGATGGTGTTCGGGTTTGACCTGACAGATGTCCCGGAGAACGATCCCCTCGATTCCCTGCCCAATACCGGGTCGGTTGGCGGCCATTTCACCAGGCACGGCGAGGTGAGAATGGCCCGGGATGAAGAGGGTGTGAAAGCCATTGAATTCATCAGAGGATCGCTCATCCTGGAAGACAGATCCGTACCGCAGAGCCTGGCATGGAACGGCTCCTATACCGTTGCCACCTGGGTAAAGAACCCGGATGTACCCAGGGAAGGAGAATGTCTGGCTTCATGGTGCAACCGGTATGCCTACCATCTGGCAAACTCCTGGAATGCGCTCTTCTACAACAGCGGCAATTACGGGGCTGCAGGCCATCTCGATGGTCATTTTGATATGCGCTACCGGAACGTGCCGGCAGAAAACGAGTGGCACCATATCGTGCTTACTTTCGACGGAGTGGCGGAAAAAATCTATGTGGACGGGGTGCCCGATAACTCCCAGATCATGACTCTTGCATCGGCCGTTGACAATGCCAGATTTATTATCGGCGCTTCCGACGGCAGGGGAGAAAACTACTCAGGATACATGGCCTCGCTGAGAATGTATGACTATGCCCTCACACAGGAAGAGATCATTGCATTGATGAGGGAAACAGACCCCCGGTAAACAAACAGGCGGTATCATCTGATAGCCTTTATTATAATTATTATTCAAGAAAATAATTTAACAATGATTCCGGCAAGATTCAGGATAAACCCAGCGCTTACGGTGGCCATCATAGTGTCAGTATCGCTTACGAACCGTGTTAATGCAGGTAGTAAGAAGACGGCCGACGGCCACGGAAATGTGAAAGAGTTATACATACCCGGGAAGGTATTCCGGATACCCGAGGGTAACGACTATACCAGCCGGGAGAGCGATTACAGCTTTCACCGGATGGTGGAATCGCCCAATATAGCCATCTTCTGGCATAAGGAGTATGGCGACAACCCGCTGACCCATCCCGATGAGAAAAAGCGGTTTGATGTACATGAACTGCTTAGCGAATGCGAAAGGTTCTACAACTACTATGTTGATGAACTGAAGATGGTTGAAAAGGGCCACTCCCTGACCGACCGGTACAAACTGCTCGTTTATGTCTTCGGCGGCGACGAAGGAACCGCCTTTGGCGGAGGAGCGGAAGATAAGATAGGCGTTCTGTGGACCAATGCCTCCCGGATCAGGAAAGGCCCCTACGGTGTTCTGGCTCATGAGATGGCTCATTGCTTCCAGTTCCTTTCGCGAATGGATACCGGAAACGGCCCCAGGGGAGCGATTAATGAAATGTCGGCGCAGTATATGTTATGGCAGGTTTATCCCGAATGGATGACCTTTGAGAACTACCACCTGGTAGATTTTATGAAAAAGACCCATTTCGCATTCCTCCATCCAACCAATATGTACCATTCTCCCTATGTGCTGGAGTACTGGTCGCATAAGCACGGAAAAGAGTTCTTCGGTAAACTGAGCCGCGAAACCGAACCGGGCGAAGATCCGGTGATGACATACAAGAGGATAACCTCCATAACCCAGGAGGAGTTTAACGATGAGATGTTCGATGCCTGCCGCCGGTTTATAACCTGGGATATGGAACGGATCAGGAAAGTAGCCGCCCCCTATGCCAATCAACACCATACCGTGATCAACGAGGCCGGCGACGGATGGTACAGGATAGCACCGGAAAAGTGTCCGCAGAACTATGGCTATAACGGCATCAGGCTTCAGGTTCCGGAAGCAGGCACCAGGGTAAGACTCACTTTCGAAGGCATGGCCGGTGCCAAAGGATACAATGCTGTGAAAACCGATAAGGCCGGATGGCGTTACGGTTTTGTGGCTTACCGGAAGGATGGCCAACGTGTTTACAGCGATATGCATAAAGATGCTGACGGCAAAGCGGTATTCAGGGTACCTGAAAATACAGAACACCTGTGGCTGGTGGTGATGGGTGCACCCACCGAACACTGGCCTGTTGCCACACGGCGCCGGGGACAGACCGAACCGGCAGAAGAAGAACAATGGCCTTACCGGTTTAAACTGCAAGGCACCGCCCCGGATGAATCGATTATTCAGCAGAGAACCCGGGAACAGAGACCCGGCACATAATTACTCCAACCGGAATAAGGTTTGAGCCGGGGTTTTCCGAAAAAAACACGGCCCCTAAACAACCAAGCAACTCAACACCCCGCCCTTTCTCTTTATAATAATACAGCCACTGTTATAATTTTCGCAAATCACTCCTGATTCACTGTGCACGGAAAGTCTGCCTTAACACAAAAGAAATGAAATCACAAACAGTAATATGTGTGACAGCTTGCCATTGTGACAGCAAACATTACAATGGAAAAGAAGAACGTTACCATAATGAGGCAATTTCGACCGGCGAACTGGACTTTTCGGACCTTTCCGAAGTTTGTTGGATCATGGGATTAAAAGACATAAAGGATACGGAACATTTTATTAATCTGTATTCCAGTAAAAACAGCACTCAGTTATTAAATCAAAACATATTTTTATGTATCAAACACATTGAATCATTAACAATCGTTGATTTTACAAACCGTAGCCTAACCGGTCAGGAAAATATAATTTTCAATACACAGCCCTTTCCTTTCTTTGTCTTTTCCCTCCCGGTTTTTTATTAACTTTAACCGGTTCGGCAGGGAAATTCCCTTCCTTAGGGTTCCCTGGCTGCCATTGTAAAGCTATGACGAAAGTTAAATTCATCCATACGGCCGACCTGCACCTGGATACTCCTTTCCGGGGCCTGTCGGAATGGGATCCGGAGCTGGCCGGAAAATTCAGAGATGCCACGTTCCAGAGCTTCAGAAACATCACCGGCCTGTGTCTGCGCGAACAAGTGGATTTCCTGCTTATTGCAGGCGATATTTTCGATTCGGAAAACCGGAGCCTGGCTGCCCAGCTCAGGTTCGTAGCCGAACTAAAAAGACTGACCGAAAAGGAAATACCGGTGTACTTCGTTTGCGGCAACCACGACCCCCTCCCTTCCTGGATGGAAAACCTCCGCCTGCCGGAAGGGGTCCACCGCTTCGGCTCCGGAACCGTGGAACACCTTACCTATACCCGCGATAACCTTCCGGTAGCCGATATATATGGGATCAGTTTCCCCGAAAAGTCCGTACGCGAAAACCTGGCCCTGAAGTACGAACGGAAAAAAGACCCCGCTCCCTTTTCCATAGCCCTGCTGCACGGTACGGTGGGAAATCCCGGTCCGCACGAAAATTACGCCCCTTTCCGGGTGGACGAGGTAGCCCAGAAACCGTTCGATTACTGGGCTATGGGCCATATTCACAAACCGGCTGTGATCAGGAAAGCCCATCCGGCCATGGTATATCCGGGAAACCCCCAGGGAAGGGATTTTGGGGAAACCGGCCTACGGGGCTGTTATCTGGTGGAACTTTCCGACAACCACATGCCCCGGCTTCAGTTCATACCAACGCAGTTGTTCCGTTTCGAAACGATCACCCTCGACCTCACAGGAGAAGACCGTATCGACCGGTTGCCGACCCGGGTGGAAGAGGCCATAAGAAACATCCCCGCTTACAATGAATCAGGCAGTTATATGATACGCCTTACCTTCACGGGAAGGACACCCCTGCATGCACACCTGAACCGTCCGGGCGAAAACACCCGGCTGGCAGAACTTCTCAATGAAGGACAATCCCCTTCCGGCCCCTTCACCCGGATAGACCGCATCGATATCCACACCCGGCCCGATATGGATCTGGCCCAGGCAAGGAAAGGGAATGATTTCCCGTCCGAGGTACTGAAAGCGTTCGATGCTTGCGAAAACGACCGGGAAAAGCTCAGGGCCCTGCTTACAGATATTCAGAAAGAATTCAGCCACCATGCCGCCCGGCGCATCCTGGATGAACTGTCGGAAGAAGAAGCCGGAGAACTGCTCGACCGGGCCCGCTGGATGCTGATGGACCGCCTAACCGAAGAAAAGGAAGCTACATGATCCTGAAAGAGATCCATATTGACGGCTTTGGCATATTCCACGGGTTCACCCTCGACAAACTGGACCGGGGCGTCCACATCATCCGGGGTGAGAACGAAGCAGGCAAATCCACCCTGCTGAAATTCCTCCGGTTCACCCTTTTCGGGTATCCGCGCTTCCACGACCAGCGGATGCCACCCCTGCAGGGAGGAAAACACGGAGGCCGTATCCGGGCATTGTTTTTGTCAGGAGAAGAGGCCGTGTTCGCGCGCACGTCAGATGACCGTATCAAACTGACATACCGCGGACAGGAAAGCACCAGCCCCACCCTGTGGTCGCAACTGCTGGGATATGCCACTGCAGCCCTTTTCAGTAACGTGTATGCCATTTCACTGGACGAGCTGGCCGACCTGAAGCAACTAAACGAATCGGGGATGCAGGACAAACTGTTCAGCGTGGGACTGGGAATGGGTAACACCTCAATCGGGGATATCGAGAAGGACATTCAGGAACTGACCGACCGGCTCTACACTCCCAGGGGGAGAAACCAGAAGATTCCCCACATCATGAATGCACTGGAAGAAAAATCCCGCCATATATCCGGCATACAGGAGCATCTCCCCCGGTACACAGAGCATACCGGAAATATCAAAATGCTGGAAGAGCAGTTGAAACAGATGGAAAACAGGCTGGACACCACCCGCAGAGAAAAAACCCGCCTGGAACATTACCTGAAATGTTACCCTTCCTTCATAGCTATTAAAAAAGCGGAAAAAGAACTGAAGGAACTGCCTCCCCTGCGGGATTATCCGGAAAACGCTTCCGAAGAAGTGGAAAAACTGGAAGAAAAAGAAAACGAGCTGAAAGAAAGGCTCGAAACCCTGATGAACGGCAACGGCCAGGAAGAAGGGATCCGCGGGCTGGAAGAAAAGGCCGGGAAAGTGAAGGTGGATGAACAACTGCTGGAACAGGAAAACACCATTGTGCACCTGAAGGAAAACCTGGAGAAATACAGGCAGGCCCGGCACGACCGGCAAGAAGAGGAAGAACAGGTGGAAAATCTGCAGCAGTCCATTAATGCATATATTCAAAAAATCGGTGAAAACTGGTGTGAAGAAGATGTTCTCCGGTTTACGGGGCACATCGTTCATAAAAACAGGATCAGTGAATTCCGGGACCGGATGACCCGGGCCGCAGACCGCCTCCGTAATGCCGAAGCCGTATTTGCCGCCAGGCTGAGTCAGGAAAGGCAGATCAACGTAAAGAACCTTATGCTATTCCTGGCGGTCGTGCTTCTGACCGGCACGCTGGCCGCCGCTTACTACAGACTTTATGTACTGGCGGGTGTTCTGGCGGTAACAGCTGCTGGACTTCTTACCGGGAAAAACTATCTGCTGAACCGCGATCTTCCCCGGCGTCTGGAGAACGAACTGGAAGAAGCCCGGAAAGAAGAACAACAGGTCAAAAAGAAATATGAACAGTATCTGAAGCAAGAGTTGAACCTCCCCCCTTCCCTGTCGCCCGAGGCGGCCCTGGAGATGATCGGCGCCATCGAACAAGTGGTAGAAACCATCGCGCGGCGAAACAAACTGAAGGAAAAGATCAGCCACGACCGTTTGCCCTTTATCCGGAAAACGGAAGAAACGGCCCGTTCTCTCCGGCACTTCCTGTCCGAAGGGGGCACACACGGAGATACGGCAGAAATAATCAAACAGCTGTCAATCGCCTGCCGGGAAGCTGTCCGGGCGAAACAGACAAAAGAAAACCTGCTGGCAGATATAGACCGGCGGAAGAAAGAATATGAAAACGCAGAAAACAGGCTGAAAGAGATCCGGCAAACGATGCGGGAATGGATTGACAAACTCGGTGCTTCGGACCGCGACAACCTGAAAGAGAAAATCAGGGTCAACCGGCAGGTAAAAAACCTTCTGGAAACGAAAAGGAATGCGGAAGAAACCATCGAGACCATTGCCGGCCTGGGAAAAGCGGGAGAAGTACTGGAATACCTCGGCCGCCACGGAAAAGACATCCTGGAAACCAGAGAAATGGCCCTGGCGGAAGAGATCAGGAAGCTGGAACAGGATATCCGGGAAAAATCCGCCGATCTGGGCGCCCTGAAAAATGAACTTTCGCGGATGGAAGGGGAATCGGAACTGGCCGGAGCCCTCACTTCCCTGGAGTCGGAAAAGGAAAAGCTCAGGATGGCCTGGAAAGAATGGCTCACCGGCAAACTGGCCCTGAGAATCCTTCAGGAGGTAAAATCCCTGTATGAGAAGGAAAAGCAGCCGGAAGTGGTAAAAAAAGCAACCCGTCATTTCGCACGGGTTACCGGCCAGCGCTACACCAGGCTGTCGGCGGGTCTGGATCCATCCGGTGAAGTAAGGGTGTACGACCGGCAGGAAAATGCCAAAAAAGTCGCCGAGCTCAGCCGGGGAACCCGCGAACAACTCCTGCTGAGCCTGAGGCTGGGATACATAGAGGAATATGAACGGCAGGCCGAGCCCCTTCCCCTGATCGTGGACGAAGTACTGGTGAATTTCGATCCGGCACGCGCCAGGAGAACAGCCGAACTCCTGCAGGAATTTGCCGCCGGCAGGCAAGTACTTATCTTTACCTGCCATCCTTCCACCGAAAAATACTTTGACCCCTCCGCCGTGCGTGTGATACCACTCCGGCAGGAAGATTGATACAAAATTGCCTGCCTTCGACAATTGATTAACCGGCCATGAAATATCCCCCGCGATTTCCTGCCTTTTTCCTTCTGCTGCCTGCAGCCGCCGGCAGCAAGGACGAGGTATGGCCCGATCCCGTTGAATATTCCCCTGATTTCTCCCGGACCTGCCTGCCAGAAGATGGGCAAAAGGATATGCAACGATATTTCTGATTTCTGTCCCTTCACGTCCATCGTGGTTAAATTGTTCCCGACTTTTGAGACAGCCCCTGCTCCCTGCAAAAACAAATCGACTCCGTCAGGTTCAAGTTTGAATGGGTATCCGGTTTTTTTTTGTCATGTTATTACCTGGTCGCTCCAATGGGGCTCTGTTTCTCATCATTTCCAATGATTCAAATTACCATAAACCATCCGGCCGCCTGGCGGCGGCCTGTTTTAAAAACAAATCCATTGCGCATGAATACCAAGACAGCAGATTTCCACAATACGGAAGTTAATAGTACAGGATAAATGAATAATTTTACAGGATAATAACGTAATTTCTCATCATAAC
>Ga0190334_1000633_pt1 | contig 16816 bp, 13 predicted proteins | sample 48720478_MG_FD_161270 | JGI IMG/M metagenome (GOLD analysis project Ga0190334, IMG submission 161270) | Hydrothermal vent sediment bacterial communities from Southern Trench, Guaymas Basin, Mexico - 4872-04-7-8_MG | ecosystem: Environmental > Aquatic > Marine > Hydrothermal vents > Sediment ...
CAGATGAGGTTATAGATAGAGCTATTGAGCTATGCTTAGCATATAACATAAGGGTTCTCGGTGTTGAAACGACGGGTTCTAAGGAATTCATAAGCTATCCTTTCATAAACGAAATTATTCGGAGAGGGTTAGCTATCGAGTTTATAGACCTAAACGCTAAGAAAGGTCAGGGAGAGTTTGCTGGAGTGGGTGGTGGAAAGAAAATGAGGATTTCGTCTCTCGTTTCCTATTATAGAAGAGGAGCCGTCTATCACGAGAAAGATAATACGAATGAAGCTGAAACTCAGCTGTTAGCTTTCCCTCGTGGGGAAAGGAAGGATGTGATAGATGCAGCTGCTTATATAACAGAGATGCTCGATGTAGGCGGGAGGTTTTTCTTTCCAAAAGGAGTAGAGGACGAAGACCCTGAGAGCATTGAGGCTGAGTATAGAGACCTCGAGGACGAGGATGAGTTTGAGCTTGAATATGAAGGGGTATGTCCATGAGTGAGAATATTTTCATACTTGGCGAGACTGATGTGAGGAGGTTTGATAACTCGAAGAGTTATACTGGAGGTATAGGAATAGTGTATGCTCCTGGTGGTGGACATATTTCCTATAACAGTGGAAGTCCGCCTACTATAACAACCGACCTATCCGATTTCATAACAAGTGGATTTGTGCCAGGGGATATTATATACGTGGAAGGAACACGTTCTAACGATGGACTCTATCACGTCGTGGACGTGAGTGCCGATACGCTCACTCTGGACCCGATACATACCCTTAGTAACGAGACACCTTCTTTTGTAACGAGAATAGTTAAGCCACTAATATCGGCTATACGTGGAGCTGGGTATGAGGACCATGCAGAGCTATATGCGTATGAAAACAGTAACTATATAAGTGTCCCAGCTCAGGATACACTATATCAGGTTGATGTATATAATGCCAGCGGTTATAGCTATGGAGCTTTTCCAGATTTGACTAATAAAAGGATAGATATAAATACAACAGGTAGGTATAGGATAAGTGCCCATCTGGACTTTGCTTCATCGAGTGCTGAGACATATGTGTTAGGGGTACATCAATATGTATCGGGACTTGTTGGAGTAGGACTTTCTAACATGATTACTAAGTTTAAAACGAGCTCAGACATAGACGACCCCAGGCTTCTGTGTCTAAACGGTTTAGCTGATTTGTCAGATGGGGACTATATAGATATAGAATTCATGCGTTTAACAGGAGGTAGCGCTTCTGTGAACGTACTTATCAGGAACGTTTCGCTCAGTGTGGTGCAAATAAGATAGGAGTCAAAATGCCTAATATACTCACTGGTTCACCAGATAGTACTTTCGATTTCTTAGGTAGGATTAGTAGAATAGACCCAGCTCAGAAAGCGAGGACTAGTCCGTATCCGTATGAATATCCAAGAGGGTTAGACCTTAAACCTGGCTCTCCTCTGCATGAAAAGATAAAGAATAGCATATTGGCAAGAGCGAGGGCGAGCCATGATGCTATTCAAAGTAGGTTTGATAGTTGGAATGAGATAGATAGAACTCTAACTGCATATATACCCCTTGATGAAGAGGAGGAGAGGATTAAAAGTGAAGATAGTAGGAAGCCAGTGTCTATAGTCGTTCCAGTATCGTACGCTACTCTCGAAACCCTTCTCACCTATTTAGTAGCCGCATTCCTCGACGAACCTTACTTCAGGTATGAGGGAGCTGGCCCAGAGGATGTGCTTGGTGCTATGCTGCTTGAGATAGTAATAGCACAACAGATGAGGAGGAGCAAGGCTGGACTCGAGCTTCACACTGCATGGAGGGATAGTTTAGCGTATGGAGTCGGGCCTGTTTATATAGGCTGGGAGAAAAAGACGGGATATAGGTCTAGGATGAATAGGGAGGAAATATTTTCAAGACTGAGGAATGAGTACGTTGAGACGGGCTCTCTCATAGAAACGATAGAGAGGGTTACTATATACGAAGGCTCTAAGCTAACAGCTATTGACCCGTACATGTGTCTCCCAGACCCAGACGTGCCTATTCAAAATATCCAAGACGGGACTTTCTTCGGCTGGGTTGATAGAAAGGGACTTATGTATTGGCTCGAGCTCGAACGAGACAACGATGATTACTTTAACGTAAAATATCTAAAGCATTGTGATGGAAGGAGTTCGTTTAACACGAGAGGGAGCACGGCAAGAGATGATAAGACTGGGATGAGCGACTCGTCTGCGTACATAACTCAACCAGTCGATGTGATAAATATGTTTGTTAAGATTATTCCTAAAGACTTAGGTGTTGGAGACGAAGAGTATCCCGAAACGTGGCTGTTCGCCTTAGCAGGGGATAAGGTGATTGTGAGAGCACAGCCACTCGGTCTCGACCATAATCAGATACCAGTAGCTGTATCAGCGCCAGACGCTGATGGGCATTCTATAACACCTATATCCAGACTCGAGACTGTGAATGGTCTTCAAGGGATTTTGGACTGGCTCTTGCAAAGCCACATAGCTAATGTTAGAAAGAGTATAAACGACATGTTAGTCGTTGACCCACAACTCGTGAATATATATGATATAGCTAATCCTAAGCCAGGCAAGATTATTCGGATGCGGCGCCGAGCTTGGGGACGTGGAGTTAAAGATGCGGTGATGCAGCTCGGCGTCGTAGACGTAACCTCCAGACACATACCAGATAGTGGATATATAACGCAGCTTATTAGAGAAACAACAGGCTCTCAGGATGTAATATCTGGGATTAGGAGGAAGACATCGGAGAGGGTAAGTGCTACTGAAGCCGCTGGAACTATGAGAAGCGCTTTATCGAGGCTCGAGAAGATGGCTAAGATGATTAGCCTTCAGATGCACTACGATATAGCATATCAAGTTGCCTCGAATACGAGACAGCTAATGAGTGAAGCAACGTATGCTAAGATAATAGGAGAGTGGGGACGTAAACTGTCCGAGGACTTTGGCATAGATATTGAAAATAATAGGCTGCTCGTTAGTCCGAGAGATATAGACGTGGAGTTCGATGTCGTGCCTCACGATGGAAGTATACCGAGTGCTGGAGACGCAGATATGTGGGTTAGGATTTTTCAGATAGCTGTTCAGAACCCAATTCTCGCTAGTCAGCTCGATGTCGTTAGGCTGTTTAAGCATGGAGCGAGAATGGCTGGGGCTAAAAACATAGATGAGTTTGTTAAAGGGGGAGGTACTATCAGGACAAGAGTTATGCCGAATGAAGAGGTTCTCAGAGAGGCTGAAAGAGGGAATATGATTCCAATAGGTATGTCAGAAAATCTGACACAACTTAGAAAGGAGGGTGTATAGTGGATGAGATAGATGTAGCTGATTTATCAAGGGAAGAGGTTAGAGCTTTCTTGGAAAGCTCTATCTGGAGGCTGATGAGGAAGCACTTAGCAGAGCGCCTTGATATGCTGCTTAAGATGATAGAAATAGCTCCCCTTGATGACGTGTGGGGAGAAACAAAAGAGGGAAGACCTATTCTCGAAAGGGAAGGCGTTAGGAGGATACAAGGCGCTATTACGGAGGTAAGATTCCTTATGGCTTTGCCAGAGAGTTATTTAGATGAATTAAGTGAACTTAGTAAAGAAAAGGAGGAATGATGATGAAAGGAAATAGCATCACCGCAGATACTAATACTAACGACACCAGTATAGCAGATGAAATCGAAAATATGCTCGGAGCTTCTCCGCTCTCTCCTGAAGAAACTGATACTCCTCCCGAAACCGAAGAGACGGGAGAGATAAAGGAGACGGAAGAGACGAAGGAAACGGAAGAGGTAGAAGAAAAGGAGGAAGGCGAAGGGGTAAAGGAGACTGAAGAGAGTAAAGAAGCTGAGGAGAGCGAAGAGGTTGAAGAGAGCGAAGAAGAAGTCGAAGAGGGTGAAGAAGAAGGGGAAGAGGACTGGAGAGCTGCCATCAACGAGATGGCTAAAGAGCAGCTTGAGGAAAAGAAGGGCTTTCCTAAGAAGGAAGCTGAGAAAAAAACCGAAGCAGCTCCTAAGGAACAGGCTTCTCCCGTTCCAGAGGCACTGAGTATTAAGGTGAGTAAAGAGGAATGGAGTGAGGCTATGGAGAGCGAAAGCGGGTTCGAAGCTGTTATTCAGAAAGCAGTCAACGAGGTTGATAACGCTCTTTCGGTCAGACTCCAACAGATTGTTCAAGTTCTTCCAGCTGTTATTAAGAACATAGCTGAGGAGACAACAAAAACGTACTTTGCAATAAGCGATTTCTTTCAAGCGAATAGAGACCTTATTCCATATAAGGCTTTTGTCAGCTTGACAGCTGATAAGCTATTCGCTAAGTATCCTGATAAGGACTACGAAGAAATAATGGAAGATGTTGGAAGGGAGGTGAGGAAAAAACTAAAACTACCTAAGAAGGACAATAGTAGGGCTAAGAAGAGGAAGCCAGCTATTGTTGATGTAAAGGCTTCGAGAAAGCCTAAGCCTCCTAAATTAACGGGCATGGAGGCTGAGATAGCAGAGATGTTGAATCTACAAAGATAGGAGACTTAACTATGGAAAGAGCACAGAGAGTGAGTGGTGAGATTTTAACACTTGCTGACAAGACTTATTTCTATACGCCCGAGGATACGAGTCCAGTTCAGCTGACTACCAAACAGCGGGTTGTTAGGATTCATAACGTTAAGCAGTTTACCCTTAGTCTTCCTTCTGTTGCGGAAGCTGCTGGACTTACGTTCACTATCAGTGTTGACTCAAACACTGCTGCCGTTACACTAACTGACTTTGGGGGGACATCCTATCACGATAGTGTGAACTGGGAAGGAGACTTCACGCTGGACGCAGCGGAAGATAGGATAGTGCTTAAGTCAGACGGGCGTGAGTGGATTGTTGTTGAGAATCAGATAGCCTAATAGGGAGGAAAGGATATGGCTTTTGACGGAATGCTGATTAAAGCAGGTATAATACCTCGCTCTAACGGACAGTTAGAGTTCAGGAAACCAGCCTTGTTTACTCAAGGTCTGAACGCAGCCGTCGGCAGAGGGAAGGTTTTCTATGTGGACTCGAACAATGGTGCGAGTACTAACTCAGGTAGAACGCCTTACACCGCCTTGTCGAGCGTTAGCGAAGCGGTGGAGAAGTGTGAAGCTAATAGAGGAGATATTATATATCTCCTCCCTGGGCACGCAGAAACTATTAGCTCTGCGAGCGGATGCGTTATAGATGTAGCTGGTGTATCTGTTATAGGACTCGGGCAGGGGGAGAATAGAGCTACCTTTACTCTATCAGCCGCTGCCTCGAAAATATCTATAACAGCTGCCAGTGTGCGTCTGGAAAATGTAAAGCTTGTGTCTTCATACACAGGTGGTGTGAACATAGGTATATCTCTTGGTGCTGACGCTGACGGGGCTATTCTCAAGGATATTGAGATGAGAGAGTCAGCAAACACCAAAGAGTGGCTTATTGGTATAAACGTTGCTGATGGATGTAACTATGTCACTATAGACGGCCTTAAGTACTACGGAACGCCTGGCGGTTCTACTACACAGGTTATCAAGTTCGCTGGTGTTTCTAACTATTCTGTGGTGAAGAACTTCCTGATATATGTGGATGCTTCTGGAGCAGCTATCGATGCTTTGACAAAAGCGTCAACGTGGATGACTATTGCTAACGGAGTGATACATAATCTGGATACGAGTGCTGGATTAACCGTATCCGTTAAATCGGATACAACAGGTTTCATGCATGACTTGAGACTTTCTGGATTGAAAGAGGGAGCTCTTCCTGCTGGGGCAGCTATGGCTATCAGTGAAGTTTATATCAGTAACGTTATCTTCAAACAAGGTTTCTATGGAATTGCTCAAGATAGTTAAAGGAGGACGATATGGCTTTTATGGGAATGAGGGGTGACGGTGATTGGACTGCTAATCAGCGTCCTGAAAACTGGAGAGAGGTTATACTCTATGAGTTCCCTAACGGGGACGCACCCATCACCGCTATTTTAAGTATGATGCCTACTGAGAAGACAGATGACTCTGTTTTCCACTGGTGGACTAAGCGTCTTCCAGGTCAGGCTGGCGCTGTGTCTGGTGTTTATATAGACGCAGGGTTGAGTACCGCATACGTCTATGCTTCACATCAGTCTACTTTCGGCGCAGCAGGTGCTACTGTCTACGTTAAAGTAGCTGAAGCTCTTGCCAAAGAGTTTAGAGCTGGACATCAGGTTCTTCTGAGAGATAGCGATAGGTGGGATGTTGATGTTGTTGGTAAAGTTACCGCTGTTGTCTACAACGGAAGCAACAGCTATATGGCTGTCAAGCTTCTTGAAGATGACGATAACTCAGCCGATTCTTCTAACTACAACCTGTCAACGGTGGATAGGATTATCATTATAGGTAATATCAATCCACAAGGTGGTCCTATACCCCGAGCTATTGCTTATGACCCAGTGGAGTTTGTTAACTACACTCAGATTTTTAGATCGCCTCTTGAGATTACAAGGACTGCTAAGAAAACTCATCTCAGGACGGGTGATGCTTATCAGGAAGCTAAGAAAGAAGCTCTTCGGCTTCATAGTATCGAACAGGAAAAGGCTCTGATTTGGGGAGTCTTGTCTTCGACTATCGGTGCTAACGGAAAGCCAGAGAGAACATTTGACGGGATACTTTCTTTCCTGAGAAAGTATGCTACTAATCCAAGTCAGTCTCTCGACAACTTTGCTTTGAACTCTGATTACAGTGGGCAGAGCTGGTTGGATGCTGGAGAAGACTGGTTGGATGAAAAGCTTGAATATTTGGGTACATACGCACCGAGTGAAGTGATAGCTCTGTGTGGAGCTGGAGCATTAACTGGACTTCACAAGTTGGCTAAACATCTTGGAAACATTCAGTTAGCTCCAGGTCCTAGGAAAACATACGGTATCACCTTTACAACTTGGTTGAATCCACACATAACAGTTCACTTGAAGAAACATCCGCTTCTTTCGAGAGAGCCAAGTACAGCTCATACTATGGTTCTATTCTCTCCGAAGAACATCAAGATGAGAATCCTTGACGACACCAAGTTTCTTCCTGAAAGGGAGGCTCGTGGTGTTGATGGAAGCGTTGAAGAGTATCTGAGTGAACTGGGACCTGAATTTCACTTTCCTGACCAGTTCATGGTTCTCGATGGTGTTGGACAGGATAACAATCTATAGGAGGGATAGTCATATAGAGTGGCTATCCAAGTGGATAGCCACTCTTTATATGAGGAGAACGTTATGGGTTTGATAGAGGTTAGAGAAAGGTTAGCGAGAGAGTCTGGTAGACATGACCTCGTTAAAGACTTCGCTGGAGGAGACTATTCAGATAGCGGAAATGGTGTTTCTAATAGGCTTATTAATGATGCTCAGAGGCTATTAGATAGGAAAGCGAGTTTTATAAAAGCATACTCTTGGTATAAGAAAGACGTTAGCATTGGGACGTATAGACTCAATTTCAGATACTGTTCGGCTATTAAAGAGGTCTGGTTCATGCCAGATGGAGAGGATAGGTATAAGTTGGCTAAGAAGAGTTTATCATGGATAAGAGCAGAATATGGCGGGGCATATAGCGAGGTTTCTGGAGGAACGCCTCTTTACTATGCACCGAGAATTGTTAATCTCGGTCCAGACCAGGTTGACTTAACAAGTCAGAACTATACTGATGAGTTCTCTAACGACTATGAAGAGATTTTGTTCTCGGATGAAGGTGAGCATTTTCTATATAACGGTGTGCTCTGGATGCCTCCGAACGAGACAGCTGGAACTATTTCTGTGCTGGGAAGGTTCTGGTCTCCCCCGCTATCCGATGATAACGATAAATCGTTCTGGACTGAAGTCCATCCAGACATACTTTCGTTAGCGGCTCAGTATGTCCTTGAAAGGACATATAGGAATAGGGAGGGCATGGCAGACTATATGTCTGCTATACTCGATGCTCTGGATGACCTTGATAAGGAAGTCGTTGAGGAAGAAGCTCAAGATTTAGACCAAATGGAAGGTTAGGCTATGCAAGTGAGAGATAGAATTAGAAAAAGATACTATCAGCTTTTAGCTGAGAGGGAGGAAAGGTTAGCTAAAAGCATTACGTTGAAGAAGATAGTTAACGGGGTAAAGGGTGCTTGGAAGCACCTCGACTCGAATAGGGAATCGAGAGAAGGCTTGTCGTATGATGAGCTGTTTTCTCTATTCGGAAACATTAATAGGACAGAAGCTCAGGAGGTTTTCAATGCCTTACAAGAGAGTAAAAAACAAGGTGTATACAAAGAGCAGCGGAAGTTGGCGGCTAAAACAGACGTGCAGAAGCGCTGAAGCTGCTAAGAAGGCTATACGCCTTCTACAGGCTATCGAACACGGGTATAAGCCTTCTAAGAAGAGGAGAAAGAAGTGAGAGAGTTTAGTGCATCTATTTTCAAAAACGTATCTCGTGGGCTTAGAGCTGATGATAGAATCGGGAGGAATACGGCGTATTCTACGCTGTGCAAGAATATAAGACCTATTGTTATAGATAAGCAGCCTGGGCTTTCCGTGTATAGTCCCCCGTCAGACCCCTTTGCGAGTGGTTATCTAACCTCTATGGGAATCTCCATATCTCATCCATTTCCTCAGATTTTTAAGGGAAGAGAGGTTACTCTCTTACTCGACTCCTCCAAGATATACCAAGTAGCAGAGGGGTCTGATTGGACTCTTACTGAACTTGATACTAAAGACGCATACGATGTGGGTGTTGATAAGGAAATAGTCAGTGGAGAAAGTTGGCACTTTGCAGACATGGGGACTTCTTTTGCGCTATTCAATGGGAGTTGTGTTGTTTTTAAGACTAATAGAATATCAATGTTCGGTGGTATATCTGATGTACTCGTTGCTGATGATATAACTGTTAACACTGGATGCTCGGATAGAGGAAGATTAGTGTTAGGTGGATTCAACCCGTCTGACTTTTGGAATGAGAGATGGGAGAGTTTCCTAAGGAGAGCGTTTGACTCTGGACTTGACTTTGTGTTTCCAGCTTCACCTGGGGCGAACTTCGTTTGGTGGAGTCAAATAGGAGACGGGGCTTTCTTCTTATTCTATCCAATGGACTATATACTCGGAAACATAAAGAATAATGGGGAGGAGATATACTCCGAAGACCAGAGTATACTTAACGAGATACTTGTTAGGAACGAGATGGGCTTCATGCCTATGCGCTGGCAAGGAGCCGTTAGACGGGTGCTTCCTCTTGGAAACGGCTTTATGGTCTATGGAGATAACGGTGTTTCTTACTTGAAGAAAGCAGGAAACACGTTTGGCTTAGTGGATGTGTTAGCTCATGGAGTAGCGAGTAGGTCAAGTGTGGGCGGGACGAATAGCGAGCACGTGTTCATAGATGAGGCGGGCTGGTTATGGAAGGTTAAGGCTGACGAGGCACCGAGACGGCTCGGGTTTAGAGAGTTCCTCATAGACATGCTCGATAATGATATAACTATTAGCTACGATACGATAGAAGAAGACTATTATATTTCTGATGGGGAGAGGTGTTTTGTCCTGACGAGAGACGAGGAGCTCTTCGAGACTACTTTTTTAACAACGAGTCTCGCTATTTCAGGTGGAGGTACTGTTGGTGTTTTCGATAGACCGAATGATAATGAGAAGGAGTATGCTATACTTGAGTCTGACGTGATAGACTTCGGCTTGCGTTCTATTAAGACTATAGAGAGGATAGTAGTATCTGCTACGAACACCGAGAACGTTTCTGTTAAAGTAAAGTGGAGATATAAGTCGAGCGACGATTGGAGTGAGACACTTTGGTATCCAACGAACTATGAAGGCATAGCATACCTTCCTGTTAAAGGACTTGAGTTTAAGATTGGTGTTAGATGTACTGACTATGGTAAAGTAGACCTTGATAATATAGTTGTTCACTTTAAAACAGATGATAAAAGAATAGTGAGGGGTACGTATGCTCTTGAGAATGTTGCCAGAACAGGTGTCTGAACAGTGGGCTATTATTAAGGAGGCTATACAGGCATCTGCTGGAGTGTACACCATACCAGAAGCCAAAATGACAAATATACTCTCTATGTTACTGAGTGGAAACATGCAATGTTGGGTACTCGTTGACGAAAACAACAGGGCCGATGTGTATGCTATTATTACTACGTTTACTTATGATGACCCACTTGGAGAAAAAACTCTGTTTGTGTTTTCTTTATACGCTTATAAAAACATACCGATAAGGTTGTGGAAAAGTCTGTTTGATACTTTAAAGAGATGGGCTAAGTCTCTTGGCTGCTCCTCTGTATCGGCTTATGTTAGAAACGAAGCCGAGAAGAAAATACTTGAGAGAATGGGGGGAGACATAAAAACTGTTTTGGTAAGAGTACCTTTAGAAACTAATGGGAGGTTATGATGGGTGGAGGAACACCTGCTTTATCGTTTCCAGACGCCAAAGGCTGGGAAAACCCTACTGCTGTATACAGTAGCTGGATTGTTGAGAAAGTAGCTCCGTTAATAGCATCTGCTACCTCTGAGAACAGTCCTTATTACAACGAGGGTGCTAATATACCAGACCCAGATGACTTGATGGGAAATTCGGGCTCCGAGCAGACTCAGTACAGACTTAATCAGACTATAGGAGACATAACAGCTATAGACCAAGAGGACTACTACGAAGCTTTCATTGATAAGGCTGTTGAAGAAGCGTATAAGAGTGGAGTATTTCCGTCTATTACTTCTGATGTTGAAAACATCCATTCGTCGGAGAGAGCTTCTATTACTGAAGCAGTTAATGCTGCTATAACGGCTGCTAAAGCAGCCATAGCTGATACGCCTATCGAGGATATGATTGATGCATATGAGGATAAGATTAAGGACGAGTATCTTAGAGGCATAGGTAGACTTGCGTCGAGCATGGCGGACATCAATGCTGTTAATAGTAGTGCGTTCGTCTTCGGTATAGCTATTCTGAACAAGGAGCTCTTGAGAAGTGTAAACGAATACGCTAAAGCGTTAGAACTTGAGACTTTTAGGAGTTATATTAGCTTATACGTTAGCACGTTTTCACAAACTTTTCTTGGGCACTTGAGTGGCTACGTGGATAGGAATAAGGCTAAGGATAGTCTTATCCTTAGTGGTGCTAAAGATATGTCTTACATTTTGTTCAATAAGATAAATGCCGAGAATATAGCTACTCGTCTTCAAGGGGAGTTTAATAGGGTAAGACATGTTGCTCTTAGAGAAAAACATAGGGACGGTGTAGCATATGATGCACGTGATGCATTTTACGACTTTGAGGTATATCAGAGAGGATTCAATATGTTAGCAGCTGCTGGTGCAGCAGCTCTGCAGCCAACCCCGCTTACTCCTGCGCAGAGTGTTCTCGGCGGTGCTGTTACTGGTGCTGAGGTTGGTGCTGGAATAGGCTTCTTGGCAGGTAACGCTCCTGGTGCTCTGATAGGTGGTGGAATAGGAGCTGCTGTTGGTGCACTTGCAGCTGCATATGCATAACTAAGTTGTGTCAGAAAATCTGACAGAACTCGCTTACATAAATAGGAGGTATTAAGATGGCACTTGACTATTATAACTATCTCCTCTCTCTTGTGGGAAAAGATGGAGCTAATAGAGATATAAAGAGTATATCCTTAGGCAGAAATCCAAAGGTAGAGCTTTATTCTGATAACGAATTGGCTGCCAGAGGATTGAGCTCTCTCGCACCCCGAGTTCCAGCACAGGGAGCTGGGACACCTGCATTAGCCAGCGGAGCTGGAGGACCTGGGACACTTTCCCTCGAAACCCTGGCGGAGTTAGCCAAGACTATCCCTACGTCCAAAGCTGTTCCCACGCAGGGAGGAACTGTTTGGAACAAAGTGCTCAACGCTCTGTCGACTCCAGAGAAGGTCGCTGGATTCACCCGAATGTTGAGTACTCTTGGTAAAGCGATCACTGCTAGCAGTCCAACCAGTTGGCAATATCAGCTGTCCAGCGCACTCGATAAGATAGCAGCCGCCCAGCAACTTCAGGCTCTTAGAGAAGGAAGGGAGCTATCTGGTCTATCAGCCTTCGGCTTAACGCCTGAAGAGAGAGCTCAGATGGCCAAAGAAGCTATTCTCAGTAGAGAAGTGGCTAACAAGGAAGCGTATACGAAGGGGTATATAGATTATCTTAATAAGATAGCTGGTCTTCAAGCGAGGGAAGAGACTCCAGAGGAGAGGTATCAGAGGGAAAGAGACATCACACTAATCCGTAGCTTGCTCGGTGGAAGCTCTTCACGATATAATCCCTGGATAAAGTGGGGATACGGGCAGATGCTGAATATAGATACTGGAGAGGTTAAAAGCGTACCTACTCCACCAGTTAAGGAAACACCTCCTCCGAGCGGAGTTATTCCAGAGAAGACTAGGGAGGAGGCGCTTAAGGCTGTATTTGACCAGATAAAGCGTACGCTTCCACCTGAGAGTAAGCTTAAAGGAGCTGGCTTGTGGACTAAGCTCGGTGTTCGTGGAAAGATAGACCCTGATGATTTAGATAGAATGATTATAGAGGGAAAGCTCCCGCCTGAGGCGAGGAAACCTAAGGTCATGTCTCTCATTAAGCAATATGCACTGTTACGTGGAAGAGCTGATGTTATAGAACGCCTTAGGAGGATGGGAGTAGATATAGACGTGCCGATAGAAGAGCCAGCTAAAGAACCCTTTACTTTTTAAACTCGAGGAGGATATAGATAATGGCTCTTGCGAAAGTGCCGACTTTTTTGGAGGGGATACTTCCTACTAAGAGTTCCGACTCTGATGAAGTGAAGAATCTGCTTCTCGGTCCAGAGGCTATACAAGAACAAGTACCTGATAGAGTTAAGAAGGTATACGAGGCTATGTCTAAGGCATATAGTCTCGAGGATAACCTCGAGAGTTTTAGGAATGCTCTTACTGAACCAAAGAATAGACGAAAGGTATACGACGCTCTCTCGAGGGCGTATGATGTTAAGGATGATTTCGAGACTTTTGATAAGAAGCTGCTCGAAAGTGTGCCGACTGTCAAACCAGTGGAGCCTCCTACTGTATATCAAACTGAAAAGCTCGGGGAGACTATAGAGATACCTAAACGGAAAGAGGATTTAGCGAGGCTGCTCGTGCCAGCTATAAGTCCAGATAAAGTGTCTAACATAAAGCCTTTACCTCCTCTCGTATATCCAATTGCGAGAGTGGCTTCGAGGTTCGAGAATGACTATAGGGCTATAGGACAGGCACTATATGGACTGCTTTCCAAGATACCTAGTCCTATACAGAAGTGGGCTAAAGAGGCGAAAGCTATATTTGATGAGCCTGGACCTATTACGGAGAGAGCAGAGGCTACTCGTGAAATGAGACGGGCGGAGGCATACAAGCTCTCACCTGCCTTCGGAATGGCTAACGATGTAGCGGAGGCTGTGCTCGACCTCGAAACTCTTATATCGGAATGGAAGTTACTTGGGTTGGGAAGAGCGCCCTCCCTCAAAACTGGAGAGCTCTTGAAAGCTCCAAAGCTAACGACTACTCTATACAAAAGAATAGCTCAGATAGGAATACACGGGGCACTTACCACTCCAGGGAGCTTACCTGAAAGGTTCAGGGCTGCTGTATTTAGAGTTGGGTATAACATCACTCCGTTTATAGCCACTTCTGTGGCTGAGGGTATACCCGCTTTCTTAGTAGACACTATGCTCAACACTATGCTGACGTCTTCAACATATATCGAAGCTATGAAAAAAGCCAAGAACCCTGTTGAGTTTCTATCTGTTGCTCTGCCTCAGTTTATGTTAGATGTAGGTATGGCGTGGCACACGAAAGACCTTCCCCGTCTACAGCAGCTAAACGAATGGAGAAAAGCGAGACGAAATTTCGAGAAAGCTCACCCTGATTTAGCACTATCGAGAGAAGAAGCTAAAGAGCTTCTTAATACATTTAGAGAAAATATACATGCAGTAAGGCGGTCTCCAGAAGGGAAAGCAGCTGTGTTGGAGGAGTTAAGAAAGCTTGAGGAAGAGGGACTAAGGGTTGAGCAAGAGAAGACAAAACTCGCTGGTGTTGAAGAAAAGAAGGCTGAGCCTGTTATGAAACATAGAGGAGATATAAGCAAGCTTCCTAAAGACATTATTAATACTATTAAAGAAATAGGTATTAGATATGAAGGGTTTGATAAAGATACTGGGTACTATTTTACTCTTCCAGAGAAAGACGTAGGCACAACTATTACTATACCACCGAAGAGGTTGAGTGTTCCAGAGCTGAAGAAACAAGTAGCAATTGGGTATGTTAGATTTGGAAGGCAGGATAGGGCTGATGAAATTCTTGGCCTCAGCAGACGTGCGCCAACTTCTGCTGCAGTTGACAAAGCTATCGTTGAAATAAGGTCTACCCCGAGAGAGGATGAGTTGGGTGTCTCGTACCCATACAACCTGCCAGAGGGTGTTCATAGGTTTAGAGTAGAAACGAGGGGAAGTGGAGATAGATTTACTCTTGTAGCTATAGATAAAAACGGCAACGAGATATACATTCCCACTGTTCAAGGGGATTTGGTTAATAGAATAGGTGTTTCTAAAAAAATGCTTGAAAGAGATTTCACACCTGTCGGAACGGTTCCTGAAAAAGGTGAAACAGAGCAGCAAGTTCTCAAGTCTAAAGAGCTCGAAAAGCTTCGTAAAAATGTACCTGAAGAGGAAAAGGCTGAACCTATTATAAAACATAGGGGAGACATAGAAGAGCTTCCAGAGGATGTGGCTAGCGCTGTTAGAGAGATGGGGATTAGGTATGAAGGATTTGATGAGGATGTTGGATACTATTTTACCCTTCCAGAGGAGGATGTTGGTACGACTATCACTATACCACCAAAGAGGCTCAGTGTAACAGAGCTAAAGAGAAACGCTGCGAGGAGCTACATAGAATTTGGAAGAGAGGATAGAGCTAACGAGGTGTTAGGTATACCAGAGCCGTCTCCTCTTGGACAGGCTTTGAAAAATATACATCAAACTAGGAGTGCCGAGTGGGGAAGGGTAGAAGTTTTAAATGAGATAGCCGAAGAGCAAGCTAAGGTATGGGAAGAGGCGAGAGATGAAGTAGCGAGGCAGCTGCATGGGATAGGGTATAACGAGCTCGACGAGTTCGAACGGGAGGATGTTGATAGAACAGCGAGACAGCTTCTCGGTGCTATAGATACACCTTCTACTCCTATCGAGAAGGCAGATATTGAGGTGTTTAGAGAGTCGAAGGGAGAGCTCAAACCTTCAAAGAACAGAGGTTCTCTGAACGCCAGATTATTCGGTTTAGCTAAAACAAAACGCATACCAACGAGCGCTGTCTATAGGGCTATAGAAGAAGGAATAGGCATAAAGGATGTAAAGTTCTCTGGACCAGGAGCTATCACAGAGAGACAACTATCCGAGCTTATAGATAGAATGAGACACGTTAACCCAGGCTGGCCAGACTCGTATAAAGAGTTCTACCTAGTTCACGGCGATCTACCTCTTCCAGATACTGGCATCACTGGACCTGTTATGCTTGGGAAGGGAGGAGCTGTTGTGAACGCAGCTACGCTGTTCACCAAAAAGCTTGCGCAGAGTGTAGAGACAGCGCTTAACAAAATCGGTCCTGTTGGGAGAATTATAAATGAGCGTGTCCTCGATGAGAGATATTTTAGGGATAAGGTTGCTGGTGCGTGGGAGGCATATATAAAGAAAGCATTCGATAGCCTGTCTGATGAAGAGATGAGGGAGTTTATTATCAGAAGAGAATCTGGAAACTGGGACGGCGCTAGCGAGAAGCTGCTTAAGGCTAACGAGACGATAGGTGAAAAGTTTGGTGCGACAGACCAGCTGGCTAAAGTGCTCGGTTTTAAGGTCAGGACCACAAACCCAGCACGTCCTATTAAACCATACACTGGACTCGGCGAAAAATTTTGGCCACATTCTTTCGACTATGACCCTCTCAAATCTGAAGCGAGGAGGGAGAGATTGATAAAGTATTGGATGAAAAGGAAAGGACTTACGAGAGCTGAAGCTGAACGGCAGATGGAATATTTGGTTCAGGAGAGAGCTTCAAGGTTATCGCTCCATCTTGAGTGGGAAAGGGAGTTCGACGTCGGTGGTTGGCTAGGAGACCCGCACTATCCTGGCTTTTCCAAGAAAAAAGCCCTTCTCGGTCTAAGGAAGTACATACTCGACTCGGCTGGTAGAATAGCCGAGATGATATATTTTGATGAAGGTGGAAAGAGGATTTTCGGAGATGAGTGGAAAACATTAGCGGAGCTTATAGCAGAAGAGCCAGACCACGATAAAAGAAGGTATATAAGTCAGATGGTTAAGCGCATTAGAGGGTTAGACCCAGCGTCTATGGAGAGACCCTTTCTGTCTGCCTTAAGGGATATTCAAGTCATTCGTTTACTCGGACTCGCTAATATACCTAACGCATTCCAAGTATATACTACTGTCCTGCCTAAGGTGTTCACCTTAGGAGTTAGAAGAGGAACTGAGGTGTTTCTTACAGGTATAAGGGACGCTATTAGGAATCCAGATTTCGCTAAAGAAGAGGTCGGAGCTGCGATGGCGCAGAATATCAGAGAGGTAACTGGAATGTCGAGCAGAGGAAAAACTGGAAAGGCGGCTTCCTACTACTTAAAGCTTCTCGGTTTCTCGGGCGAGGAGACATTTAATAATATAGTAGCTGCTTCGTGTGGGAGACCTTATATCAAAGAAGTGTTTAAGTTGGCGAAGGGAGAACCAGCTAAGAACATATTTCATAGACATCATGCAAGACTGCATAACTTGGCGCTTAAGGAGCTAAAGACACTTCTCGGAGAAAGGGATGCCAAAGAGG
>Ga0190334_1000636_pt1 | contig 16797 bp, 13 predicted proteins | sample 48720478_MG_FD_161270 | JGI IMG/M metagenome (GOLD analysis project Ga0190334, IMG submission 161270) | Hydrothermal vent sediment bacterial communities from Southern Trench, Guaymas Basin, Mexico - 4872-04-7-8_MG | ecosystem: Environmental > Aquatic > Marine > Hydrothermal vents > Sediment ...
GGATTAGGAATCCGCTGTTCTATCCTTTGAACTACAGGGGCACCACTTGCAGATTTTAACACACACAAAAACGGCTGTCAATAAAGAAAGCCGGGGGGTGCATATCCCCGGCTTTCCAAAATATAAGCATCGATAAATGAATTATTCTTCTTTCCAGAGTGAGTAGAAGTACTCGCCAGATCTAATCGGATTGTAGTACCAACCTTTGACCCATGATCTTCTGACATTGAGCCCAAGGTATTCATATATTGGGACACCAAGAACGTGCTTGATAGCGAACATCTGCACCTGCTCGTAAAGTTTCTGCCTTACCGCTGGATCTGGTTCCGTTGCAGCTTCTTCTATCAACTGGTCACAGCTCTTACCACCGAGTTCTGGAGTGGGCGTTGAAACAAATTCTTCGAAGCCATCACCATGAGCGTACCCATAGGTTCCCTGCGAGTGGTAGTAGGTCTGAATGAAGTTGTGTGGATCAGGGTAGTCGGCTATCCAGCCTATAAAGAACGCAGGCAGATACTTGTGCTTGTAGGAGGTGAGATACGTTGGCCACTGCTCACCTCTGACTTCAATTCTGAATTTGGGATTTATCATTTCAGCGTAAGTCTTTATCATCTCAGCAACGGTTCGTCTGACGTCGTTTCCTGTGTTGTAGAGCAATGCCATCTTGAAGCCTTTTTTCCAGACTTCACCATTCCACGCCTTCTTGAATTCCTCGGTTGCCTTGACAATGCTGAAATCGTACATCGGCAGATTTGGATTGTATCCAATGAGCCCGCTGGGCAAGTCGGCAGGTATTCTTCTTCCCAAACCCTTTGCAATATCTGTGATGACGGCATCGTAGTTAATCAGATGCGCAAAAGCCTTTCTCATGTGCTCGTCGCTGAAAAGATCTGGTGGTATACCGTTACCATCGAGCTTTCCAGAACCTATGTACTTACTGTCTTCTCTGACATTCCAGCAGAAGTGCAAAGACATCGTTCCAAGCCTTGGAAAACCTTTCGTAACTGTAACGCCTTCCATTCCCTCCACTTGATCCAAATAAATCGTTTGAACCGCTGCAATGTCTGCATCGCCTTTTTCAAGCATTGACTTCATCGTGGACCATTCGCCAACATTCCAGATTATAACCTTTTTGAGCTTTGCGGGTCCTGCCCAGTAGTCATCGAATCTCTCCAGAATAACTTTTTGCTGGGCCCTATCCCATTCAACAACTTTGAATGGACCGGTACCCATAGCTGTGGCATAGAGCGGGGACTCTTCCTTTGGCAGATCGTGGTACTTCCACCAGGTGTCGGCTTTTCCATCCCAGCAGCCTTGTGCAATAGACCATTCTTTGTTGAGTATTGAGCTCCAGTAGCCGTAGTGACACACTATGGAAAGGAATGGTCCGAAAGGCCTCTTCAAATGGAACACAACGTTGTTGCCGTCAACTTCGATAGCTGGGTCAATGTAGTCCGTGTAAACCTTTACGAGAGCTTCTTTGTATTCCGGCAGAGGTTCTCCCGTATCGGCATCGAAGAGTTCGGTGTAAGGTTTGCCAACAACTTCTTCAACGAAATCCTCCAGTGTAAATACACCGAACATAGCTTCCCAAAGCATCCACATGGGTCCGCCAGCTGGATCGAAGAGAAGACCTCTTTCAAAGCTGTATTCAACGTCTTCAGGTGTCAAAACAGCACCGTTGTGGAATTTTACACCCTCCCTTATTGGGAAAATGATGGTCTTTCCACTGTCTTTTATAAGACCATTCTCAATAGAGGGCACTTGTGTAGCCAGTCTGGGTGCCATTTCTGTGACGCTTTCTTTAACGTATTCAATGAGACATTCGTATACACTGTTCAGAACCTCACCGCTCGCTGTGTCATAAGCAAAATGAGGATCAAAAGTGTCAGGTTCACCCGCCAAGTTCAGCTTGACAAGAGTGTCAGGATTCTTGACTTCTGCGAAAGCGATCAGTGTGAGAGCAGCAAGCAGGAAAACTAAAAACTTTCTCATCTTCATACCCCCTTGTTGTGTTGTTTACGCTATTTTAGTATACTCTAAAAGGTCGGGTAAGTCAAATTTGGGAGGAAAGCAGATGATAGCTTTTTTAACGGATTGGTCAGTAAAGAGTTACTATGTGGGTGTAACAAAGGCTGTAATAAAGAGAATAAATCCCGAGGTTGAGATAATCGATGTCACTCACGAAATAAACCCCTTCGACGTGAGAATGGCGTGTCATGTTCTGCTCAGAGCTTCCAAGGATTTTCCAAAGGGAACTATCTTCCTTGCAGTTGTGGATCATGGTGTTGGAACTGTCAGAAAGCCCATCTGCATGGCAACAAAAAACGAACACTTTTACGTGGGACCGGACAACGGACTTTTCACCTTAGTGGCTAACGAGTACGGTGTTAAGCAAATCAGAGAGCTGAACAACAAGATGTTTCATTATGGAAGCTCTGCAACGTTCCACGGACGAGATATCTTCGCTTCTGTTGCCGCTCATTTATCGAAAGGTGTGTCTATCCAAGAGATCGGAAGCGTTCTACCCAATTACAACGTACTGCCGTTCAAGAATGCTCAGATAGAGGAAAGCTCATTGATCGGTGAGATAGCATTCTTTGATGGTTTTGGCAACGCTCAAACGAATATTCCCAACACTCTCGCGCAGGAACTCAACTGGGAAATGGATGATGTGATCCAGTTTGGAAAAGTGGACCTGCCGTACGTTCGAACGTACGGGGATGTGGAAAAAGGAACTCCTTTAATTCATCCAGATAGTTCTGGATACCTCGAAATAGCCGTGAATCAGGGATCTGCCAGGGAAATTTTACGGATAAAACAAGGGCAAGAAATCACACTGAGGAGAAAATAAATCGTGAATATCATAGCGGGACACAGAAATCCAGATTTTGACTGCTTCGCCTCGGCAGTGGCCGCACAGAAAATATACAAAGACCACGTTGTTGTTATTTCGGGAGTTCCCCAGCAGAATCTTTCACAGTACCTGGCAATATATGAAGAGCAGTTTAACTTCATAAGTGAAAGCGATCTTCCCGAAAAGCGCGTTGCTTCGCTCGTCATAGTGGACACTGCAAGCGAGAAAAGGCTCGGAAAAAAGATCAGAGCTCTCCTTAAGAACGCTGAAAGAATCGTCGTTTACGATCACCACCCAGATATAAAGGAGTCTGGAATAAGTGGAAAGATAAAGATCGAAAGTGTTGGAGCAACTATCACGCTTCTTCTTGAGGAGATACGAACTCACGGCATACCGATAAACCCTGTAGAGGCAACGCTTTTCGCCATAGGTTTGTATGAGGATACTGGAAATTTCTTGTACACCACAACAACTCTTCGTGATATAGACGCCTTGAAATTTCTCGTGGAGAGAGGAGCCAATTTAGTAGAGATATCCGACTACATAAAGGTGGATCTCAATTACGACCAGAAAATCGTGGCAGAACAATTGATCAGTAACATGGAAACACACGATGTAAATGGTATCAATATCAGTATGGCATTCGCCGAAACGGAAAAGTTCATCGGCGGGCTCAATGCTGTTGTAAGCAAGCTTTGGTATTTACAGAAGGTGGATACACTTGTATGTGTTGTAAGAACAGGAAAAAAAACATATGTAGTTGGTAGAACTTCGTCAAATGATATCGATTTGGGCTCGGCAATGGCAGAACTCGGTGGAGGAGGACATCAAAAAGCAGCGAGCTGCTCCCTCAAGACACAGGATCTCAATGAAGCTAAATCCAAAGTGTTGAACGCCTTAAAAAAGCACGTCAATAAAGGATTGAAAGCAAGAGATATAATGTCTTCACCGGTAAGAGTTGTGTACACAGATATGTCGATATCTGAGGTCAACAAAATTATGGAGCGCACCGGGCACAACGGCCTACCAGTTATTCAAGACAATCAGCTTGTAGGGATAGTTACAAAAAAATCTGTTGACAAAGCGATGAATCACAAGCTGGGTACTCATCCAATAAAATCAATAATGTCCAGAAAACTTATGGTCGTTTCACCCGAGACACCCATATCGAAGGTAAGACAAATCATGGTGGAAAACGATATCGGCCGCGTACCGGTTGTAGAAAACGGAATTCTCGTTGGAATAATTACAAGGACAGATATGATGAGGTCAATTTTGACAGAGAAACTGCACTCAGATAGCTTCCCAAAAAAGACCGTCTACGAATCGTACGGAACGTTTTTCGCGGATATAAAAGATTTGATGATCAGCAATCTGCCAAAAAGGATTCTCAATTTGTTGAGGCTTTTTGGACAGTATGGGGATGAAATAGGCTTACCTGTTTACATCGTTGGAGGTTTTGTAAGAGACCTGCTTCTGGGAAATCCGAATTACGACCTTGACATTGTCGTTGAGAAAGACGGGTTGAAATTCGCCGAATACGTATCCAAGCAGCTCGATGTAAAAGTTGTAAGATACAAGAAATTCCTGACTTCCTCGCTGTTTTTCAAAGATGGCCTACGAGTGGACGTGGCAACAGCGCGAACTGAATACTATGAAATGCCAACCGAGCTACCGCAAGTTGAGGTGAGCACCATAAGGAAAGATCTTTACAGAAGGGATTTCACCATAAATGCGATGGCAATAAAACTGAACACATACGATTTTGGAACACTTGTCGATTTCTTCGGAGCAAAGAGAGACCTTGAAAAAGGTGTCATAAGAGCACTTCACACCCTGAGTTTCCTTGAGGACCCAACGAGAATACTGCGAGCAGTCAGGTTTGAACAACGTTTCCAGTTCGCGATAGAAGAGCACACAGCCGAGCTTATGAAAGAGGCGGTTGAGCAAGGTTACTTAGCAAGGGTATCAGGGCAAAGACTCAGACAAGAATTCGAAAAAATCCTGCTCGAGAGAAATCCGGTGGTGACCATTAAGAGGCTCGCTGACTTCAGGGTACTGAAGCACATGTTTCCAGGGGTCTTTTACACTGAAAACCTTCACACCAAACTGGTTAACCTGTTTCGTTTCTTGCCGTGGGCAAAGCAGCATTACAAAGAAAAGCTGAATATTTTCTACGCGGTTATGTCCGTACTCCTGGAATACGTTACGAAAGAATCATTGCATGAGATAGCTTCCCGTTACGGGTTGTCTCGCAAGTTCGTTACAGAACTGATGAGTATCAGAAAGGCGATAGTTCCTATCTCAGAAATGATCTCTTTAAGAATGAGGTTTTCCGACATATACAGGACAACAAAAGATTTCTCACCAGAAGCTATGTGCTATCTGGCCTCTTATCTAAGCGCTGAAGATCAAGAATACATGAAAGCCTTCTTAGAAAAACTGTCAAACACTCATCTTTCCGAAATCAACGGAAAAACACTTATCTCTCGCTACCAGATGAAACCAGGCAAGAGAATAGGCAGAATTCTGGAACAAGTTTTATGTGCAAAACTCGATGAAGAAATACGCACCTCAGAGCGCTCTTACGTCGAAAAACTCATCAAGCAGTGGAATTCTTCTTCAGAAGCTCTTGAACGATAAAATTGGCCACGTCACTCGGGACTGTTCCTGCTCCAAATCCAGCGTCATACCCCATTTCCAGAGCCAGCTCATGAGTAATTCTTGGACCACCCACTACGACGACAATATTCTCTCTTATTCCTTCGGCGTGGAGCAAATCCATGAATTCCGTGAGATTCTTTATGTGAGCATTTCGCTGAGTTACAACCTGAGACACCAGCACCGCATCGGGCTTGATCTGCAGGATCTTTTTGACTAAATCAATAGGCGCAACTTGAGAACCAAGATTATGAACCTCAAAGGCTTGATACCTCTCAAGGCCGTAGTCTCCGTGAAATCCTTTCATATTGAGTATCGAATCCAAACCTACGGTGTGAGCATCTGTGCCAATAGTAGCGCCAATCACAACGATTTTCCTTCGAAAACGGGTTTTAACAAGCTCATCCAGCTCTTCTCGTGGTAACTTCTTGTACTTCGGTGTGATCACCTTTATATCGGATATATCAACAGAAAGGGGGGTTTTCGCGTAAACAACGAAAAAGGAAAACCCTTCTCCAATATTCTCCATCGTACATATCAGAACATCGTGAAAACCCAGTTTCTCACAAAAGCGTTTTGCCGCTTCCTTCGCAAGAGCTCCACTCTCGAGGGGAAGGGTAAAGGATAACTGCACGGCTCCATCATTGATCTGATCGCCGTAAGTGCGAACCAGTCTGGAATCACTCATTTTTTCACCCCCAGTCGCTTTTCAAGCTCTTCTTGAATCGGATTTACGTAAGAAGAAGACTTCTTGAAAACCCCGTCCAGTCCCTTACCACCACTTCTACTGCGTGCTATGTCGGCAAATTGACCTTCCTCAATCGCCGCCATTAAACCTATTTCTGCCACGTGTTCGAGCATATTAACGGCTTCCGCGAGGACTTCGTTTGCCCTTTTTTGAATAAAACCGTTATCTTTGAACAGTACTTCAGAAGCTATATGCCTTGCGTTGTTGAATACGTAATTTGCATTCGCTAAAGCAAGATACCTATCCTGAAGATATGGAGTGTGTATGGCTTCTGTAAGAATACCCAAAAGTTGAATTGTTTGACCAGTCAAGACAGAAACAAAGTTGAACATGGTTTCCATAGCATATCCTTTAAAAATGTTACCGGTCATGTACCTCGTGGGAGGCATATATTTAATGGGACATGAAGGAAACAGTTCCCTTGCAAGGAGTGCGTGAGCAATTTCATACAGGAGGCCATCCTCGATATCCGGATTTATTTCAAAAGCGTGTCCTAAACCCATAAGGTGGTGAGGCATTCCCGCTTTCACAGCGAACTGCTCATTTATGAGTTGAGATGCCGTAACTGTATGCGCTTTTTCAATGGCATCAGAAGTTGTCAAGTAATTGTCTTCTCCTGTGTTAATTGTTATTCCAGAATAAGCGCAGAGAAGCCTTGAAGTGTACTGGTCAACAAACGTGCGAAGCATGTTAATATCTCTGAAGAGTATCCCGTACATGGCATCATTCAAAAGTATGTCAAGACCTTCCATTGCCGCTAAGGCGGCTATTTCGGGCATGCATAATCCCGAAGCGTAGTTGACAAGCCTTATGTAACGATTCACTTTCTTAGCTTCCTCATCAAGAGCCTGTCTCATTATTCTGAAATTTTCCTGCGTGGCGTATGTTCCTCCGTATCCCTCAGTTGTTGCTCCCTGTGGAACATAATCAAGTAAACTCTGAGCTGTTGAGCGTATAACTGCTATTATGTCGGCTCCCTTGGCAACAGCGGCGCGCGCTTGAACCACATCTTCGTAAATGTTTCCTGTGGCAACTATCAAATACTTGTAAGGAGTTGGTGGATCTCCAAGAGTTTTGAAGAGTTCTTCCCTTTCATCGCTTTTTTCCTTGAGTTTATCAAGAACACCTTGGGCAAGAGACCGCATTCTTTGATTCAATTGCTCTTCTGAAACCACAGGGAGAGAGGCTATATCAAGATCCAAGGCTATGGCCTCACACGTTCGCTGAATGTCTTCTTCCAAAATCATAGAAGCGTTCACAACATGTCTGCATACACCGTCTTGAAGCAGATCTTTTTCTTTGATTTTCTCGACAACAGCGTTAACCAATGGGATTCCTTCATTCACAACTCCCTCAACTCCGAGCAACCTGAGTATCGTTCTTTCCACAGACACAGTTGAGTGTGAGTCTATGATTCTTTGAATATCATCGGTAATCTTCTCGGCAAGGTCCTTAGCCCTTTGAACCAGCTTTGAATCGAGTTTGATCCTTGGTTTGTTCATCGATTCACCTCCGACGCTGATATTATCATGTTAAAAGGATAGAATAGAATTCTGATTATCAGAAAAAGCTGGGCTAAAGCATTATTATATAATTCATTATAATTGAAGAGACCAAGGGAGGTTTTATCGTGCTCAGAACGCACACTTGTGGTGAACTCTGCAAGAAGCACATAGGCCAGAAGGTCACGCTCACAGGATGGGTTGACCGAATCAGAAACCTGGGCGGTGTCAACTTCGTAATGCTGAGAGACAGATATGGGTTAACGCAAGTCATTTTCTCCTCAGAAATGGTGAAAGGCATAAAACGTGAGTCCGTGCTGTTAGTTACCGGTTCCGTAAGAGAAAGACCAAATGAAACTGTGAACCCAGACCTGAGTACGGGGGAAATAGAGGTTGTCGCGGACAGCGTCGAAGTGCTCTCTTCTCCTTTGGAAGATCTGCCTTTCTATCCAACAGATGCAAAGCCTCCATCAGAGGAAATTCGGCTCAAGTACAGATACATAGATTTGAGAAATAGAGAGGTAATGAATCGTTTTATTATAAGACATAAAGTATCTCAGGCTGTTAGAAATTATCTATCATCTGAGGATTTTCTTGAGATCGAAACTCCTTTTCTGACAAAAAGCACACCTGAAGGGGCAAGAGATTTTCTTGTGCCCGCGAGAATCAAAAGTGGGACTTTTTATGCCTTGCCTCAATCTCCACAAATTTTCAAACAACTACTCATGATTGCAGGCATGGACAGATACTTTCAGATAGTCCGGTGTTTCCGCGATGAGGATCTCAGAGCAGATAGACAACCAGAGTTTACTCAAATAGACCTCGAAATGTCCTTCGTCACAATGGAAGATGTGATAAAAGTAACTGAAGGTATGTTCAAACACGTATTCAGGGAAGTTCTCGGCGTAGATTTGCCGAATAACTTTGATCGCTACTCATACAATCAATGCATGAACGAATACGGATCTGACAAACCAGATAGAAGAATAGGCATGAAGTTATTCGATGTAACTGATTGCTTTGAGAACACATCATTCGGCGTCATCTCAAGTGTAGTGAATTCTGGAGGAGTTGTAAAAGCTTTCAAAATAGAAAATTTCTCCCAAAAGACGTCTAGAAAGACATTTCAAGAATTCGAAGATATAGTGAAGAGCATGGGTTTGAAAGGCTTACTGTGGTTCACATTAAATGGTGGAAACGATATCCGTGGTTCAGCAATTAAGTACTTGAAGCGTGAATACTCGATGACTGCATCACATTTGGAGATGAATACGAACGATGTGTGTGTGTTAGGAGCTGGTAAACGAGAGGTTGTTAACAGGGCTCTTGGAGAACTCAGAAGAATTGTGGGAGATACGTATTTTTCCGATCTTAAAACAGGTTTCGACATATTTTGGGTATTAGATTTTCCACTTTTGGAATGGAACGAAGACGAGCAACGTTATGTCGCTCAGCACCACCCATTTACCATGCCAAACATCCAGGATCTTGAAGAATATGAAGCGAAAGATCCATCAAAAATAAGAGCGCAGTCATATGATATCGTAATTAACGGCTTTGAAGTCGCTTCTGGCAGCATAAGAATACACGACAGAGATCTTCAGAAAAGAGTCTTCCGATTACTCGATTTGGAAGATAAGGATGTCGAGAATAAATTCGGTTTTCTTTTGGAAGCCTTCAAGTACGGAGCCCCTCCACATGGGGGAATAGCAGTAGGACTTGACAGACTGATAGCGATTATGTGCAGAACTCCCTCCATCAGGGATGTCATAGCATTTCCCAAAACCTCAAGTGGCAGTTGTCCGTTAACTGGGGCTCCATGTGAAGTTGAAAAAGATCAATTAGCCGAGTTAGGGCTTAAAAGGGAGGATTCAAAATGAACGATCTTTTCATTGATTTCAAGGAGAACTCAGATCGTGTGGTGTGTGTGGTAAAGGGAGACATTGATGCCTATCACTCAGCGGATTTGAAGAAATCGATTAAGGAAAAGCTCGCTTCAATGACACAAGGCAGGCTTGTGATAGACATGTCCGGCGTCAGCTACGTCGACAGCGCCGGTTTGGGAACAATAGTGGCTATTTTGAAAGAATGCAGGCTTCTCGGGAAACACCTTGTCCTTGCTTCTCTGAAGAGCAACGTAAAACGCATATTTGAGATGACTCGTTTGGACATGGTTTTCAAAATTGTGGACACTGTGGAGGAATCGTAGAAGTGAGTGAATTTATAGTGGCGATAGACGGTCCCGCTGGATCAGGGAAATCGTCCGTAGCAAAGGGGGTGGCTCAGAAGCTTGGATTCGAATATTTAAACACAGGTGCTATGTACAGAGCCATCGCCTTTGAGCTGCACTCTAAGGGGTTAAACCCGAACGATGACATCAGTGGAGAGCTTGAGCGAATAACAATGGACTACAAGGACGGCTGCCTTTATGTGAACGGCAAAAAAGTCGGCGATGAGATTCGCTCCTTAGAAGTCAGCTCGCTCGCATCAGATTTTGCCAGAGTTCCAGCTGTGCGAAAAGCGCTTACTCGTATTCAAAGAGCGATAGCCAAAGGAAGACACATTGTTGTGGAAGGACGAGATATGGGAACAGTTGTGTTTCCCACTGCGAATGTAAAAATCTTTTTAACAGCTTCTCTCAAGGAACGCGTTTTCAGGCGAATGAGAGAACTTCAGATGAAAGGCATCTTCTTATCACACAAGGAAATCGAAGATGAAATCAAACAAAGAGATCGTCAGGACTCTTCAAGACCAATAGCTCCGTTGAAGCCAGCCGAAAACTCAGTAGTCATTGATACAACTAAGAAATCACTCGATGAAGTTATCGACGAAGTGAGTTCACTTGTTTTGAGGAGGATCAGAAATGAAGATCCTCACCGCAGATAATATAGGTTTCTGCTTCGGTGTGAGAAAAGCACTCGAAACGATACACTCCTTGCTAAGAACCGGTAGAAAGACCTATATGTTTGGTCAGTTGGTACACAATCCGGGTGTGATAGAATCCTTAAGGACACTTGGAGCTGAGATCGTGGAATCCTTAGACAGAATTCCACGAGATTCTAAGGAATCCTTTCTTGTCATCAGAGCACATGGTATCGACCCACAGAAAAAAGAGAAACTCAAGCGACATTTTTTTGAAGTTGTGGACACAACCTGCCCAATAGTTGGAAAGCTTTTTTCAACTGTTCAGCGAGCAAAAAGAGAGGGATACAGGATCGTAGTGTTTGGAAAAGTAGATCACCCAGAGATGGAAGCCCTTAAGGGTTATGTGGAAGATGCGGTAGTAAGTAAATCACCAGTAAAACCAGAGAGAAAAACGGCTTTCGCCTCTCAAACTACGATGTCTATCTCAGAATACAGTACCTTTTTGCAGCAAATCCTGCAGAAGTATTTTGAACATGTCAAGGAAATGAAGATCTTCAACACGATTTGCGAAGCTACAGCGAAAAGAGAAAGAGAAGTTGAGCGTCTTGCAAAGGAAAACAACCTTGTCATAGTCGTAGGTGGTAAAAACAGCTCTAACACGGCAAAGCTCGCCAGAATAGCTTCAAGATTTACAAGGAGTGTCCAAATAGAAAGTGAGAGAGAACTGAAAAAAGATTTTGTTAATTACGATAAAATAGCTGTTGTCGCGGGAACATCAACCCCGAAATCTGATGTAGAAAAGGTAAGCAATAAACTGCAGATATTGTGTCAGGAGGGAAGATAAAATGAGTAATGAAGAAAAAGGAGACATGAAGCAGTTCGACGAGTACCTCAATTTTGTCGAGGGCACTCCGGGAGAATTAGTCGAGGGAATCGTGACCAGAATAGATCCTCAAGAAGGTCTTGTTGTTGACTTTGGGGGAAAATTTGAAGGCATAGTGCCTCAAAGAGAGCTGGTTCACTCGGTTGAAGAATACGAGCAGGGTCAAAAAGTGAAACTTCAGGTGATGCGCTTTGACGAAGAAGAAGGCTACGTCTTTTTATCTGAAAGAAAGCCGCGCATGAAGGAACTACTCACAAAACTCCAGGAAGCTTACGAAGACAACGTTCCTGTGAAGGGAAGAGTCGTTCAGGAAACGAAAGGAGGTTATCGTGTTCTTTTGCAGAACATGGTTCCAGCATTCATGCCTGGATCTCATTCACTCATCAGAAGAGACCAAAAACCTCCGAAAGACGAGATCGATCTATTGATATTAGATTACAAACGAGGAAGACGTGGATTCAACATCGTTGTTTCAAAAAGAGCTCTACAGGAAAAAAGGCAGAACGAATTCCTCGCCGTTCACAAAGAAGGAGACGTTGTGAAAGGAAAAGTGGTAAAAGTAGACTCAAACTCAATTCATGTAGATCTTGGCCCGGTCCAGGGAGTTGTTCCGAGAAACCTCATTTCACATGATCCTTCGCTTCTTCCTAAGGATGTATGCAGTGTTGGTAGCGAAGTTGAAGCGAAAATTGTGAAGATTGCCGATCATTCAAAAGTCATAACACTCAGCATGAAAGATCTTGAACCAGATCCTTGGCAGACAATACGGGAAAGATACCCAGTTGGAACTATTATCGAGAAGCCTATCAAAAGCATTTTGCCTTTCGGGTTCTTCGTGACAATTGAGCCGGGCGTGGATGGGCTGGTGCATATTTCAGAAATCGTTTGGGGTAGGAAGCGCGTTGATCTTCACAAAATGTTTAAGGTTGGTCAGACGGTTCAAGTGGAAGTTGTCGAAATAAATGAGCAGGAACATCGAATCGCATTGAGCTACAAGAAAGTTAAGGGTGATCCATGGGAAAACATAGAACAGAAATACAAGGAAGAAAACACAGTCACGGCTGAAGTGGTGCGTGTTTTGCCTTCAGGCATTATTGTTGAGCTCGAGGAAGGAGTGACAGGATTCATTCCAAAATCGGAACTTTCCTGGAAAAGAATTGCCGATCACACCAGCCTGTTCAAAGAAAAACAGCAAGTAACAGCAAAAATCATCTCACTGGACGCTGAACAGAGAAGAATGAGGCTAAGTGTGAAGAGAACTGTACCAAATCCCTGGAACAGAGTCTCTGAATCTCTTAGGGAAAACGATGAGGTGAAGGCCACTGTTAATTCAAAAACAAAGAATGGGTACATCGTTACTCTTGACGATTTCGATGTAGAAGCCTTCATTCCGTCTAAACAAGCTTCTGAAGAATTGTTGGAAGGGTCAAAAATAGAAGGTGTAGTCTTGAAAATAGTACCCGAGCTGAGAAAAATAATCATAAGCCAAATCAAACTTGAAGAGAAGAGAAATCTCGAAGAGTACAACAAAAAGATGCGAGATAACGGTGGCACCAAGACGCTGGGCGATATCATGAGAGGGGCGATGCGGTGAATGCCGAATGTTGTCATAGTCGGCAGAGCCAATGTGGGCAAGTCAACTCTCTTCAACAAACTTGCAGCGCAAAGAAAAGCGATTACCGAGAAACGCGAAGGTGTGACGCGTGACTACATAAAGGCCACGGTAAGCTATGACAACGTTCAATTCACATTATTTGACACATGCGGCTTCTTTGTGCACTCGAGTGATGAAATGCTCGAAATTATGAGAGAAAAATCAATCAGAGCTCTTCAAAACGCCGATCTTGTACTCTTCACGGTAGATGGAAGGGAAGGATTGACCGCCGATGACGAGGAACTTGCCGAAAGGATCAGAAAACTGGCAAAACGAACGATACTGGTTATAAACAAAAGTGAGAATCACGCAGTCGTTAGAGATAACCTCCCCGAAATACTACGGATGGGTTTCAATGACTACATTGAAGTCTCTGCTGAGCATGGGCACAACATTCTTGAACTGCTCGAAAAGATTGTGAAGTATATAGGAACTGAAAAAAGCGAAGAAAGCGTCGAGAGGAAATCAAACAATCTGATGCGAATAAGCATTATAGGAAGACCAAATGTAGGTAAATCTTCCTTGTTCAACGCGATACTCGGTGAAGACAGAGCAACGGTTACTTCTGTGCCAGGAACTACACGTGACCCAATAGATGAGCCAATAACAATTAAAGGAAAAACATATCTCTTTATAGACACAGCCGGATTGAGAAGAAAAAGCAAAATTGAAACCAAATCTGTGGAGCAATACAGTGTTAAAAGAGCGGTTAACTCTTTGCAGAGATCAGATCTTGTTATACTCGTGATGGATGCTTGCGATGGCATCACAAGGCAGGATCAGCGTATCGCAGGACTGGCTATTAGAAAAGGGAAAGCTCTTGTTTGTGTTTTCAACAAATGGGACTTGATAAAAAACACCTCTACAAAAAGGTATGAAGAGGCATTTAAGAAAAAGATGTACTTCGCGGATTTTTGCCCCGTAATTTTCACCAGCGCTTCTAAGAAAAAGGGAATTGACCAGCTGATAGACGCCGTTGAAGTGTCTCTCGAATCTTATGCAAAGAGGATTCCAACCAGTCAGATCAACCGGATCTTAGCAGATATAATAGCGTTAAACCCGCCCCCAGGCTTCAGGGGAAAGAGGCTGAAAATCTATTTTGCTTCTCAAGAAGATGTCTGCCCCCCGAGATTTTCAATAGTGGTAAACAACCCAACTCTGGTCCCGTTCGGATACGAAAAACTCATTAAGAGGGTCATAAGACAGAGAATATACCACTTCACTGGTACGCCCATCATGCTTCGATTCAAAGGTAGGCGATGACAAATGGTGTATTTCCTCACTGGAATAGTATCTTATCTGTGTGGATCGATTCCATTCAGTTTCATACTACCAAAATTGAAAAATATAGATATCCGAACCGTGGGAAGCGGCAATGTGGGAGGAACGAACGCACTTAGAGCCGCCGGTGCTCGAATAGGGTTGCTCTGCATGATTTTGGATGCGCTAAAGGTGTTTATACCTGTGTTGATATTCTCAATTCTTTATCATGGAGACAAAAATATCGAAGGAATAACCTCGATAAGCGCTGTTTTGGGACACGATTTTTCAATCTTCTTGAAGTTCAGGGGAGGGAAAGGTGTCGCCAGCACCACTGGTGTGTACTTTGCTCTTTTTCCCATATCAGGAGCAATTTTTCTACTCATCTGGTTTGTAACAACGGTTATCACCAAGTACGTTTCTCTGGCCTCTATTTTGGCTCTTTATGTGGGCGCTGTTTTTGCTTATCTGCGTGGACCAGACACGGCTGCCCTCTTCATAATACTCGCAACACTTTCAACGCTGAGACATTCGGAAAATATAAGATCTCTTCTTAAAGGAACAGAAAGGAAAACCTATATCTTTAGAATTCAAGGCAAGGGGCGAAACTGAATTGAAACGTGTCAACTTGGCGGTTCTTCTCCTGATACTGACTGTATGTGCTTTTAGCGGAATTGTAACGGAAGAACAGGCAAGAGATTTTTTTTCGGATGCTCTGCAGTCATGGTATGAAGGCGATGTTTCGCACGCGCGCGAAATGATGGAAAGAGCCCTCTCGGGGCTGGTTTACGTGGGAGACATACCAGAATTCTGGTATCTGACAGCAAAGATTGAAATAGAGACGGGCTTAGTAGAGAAAGCCAGAGAGGATCTCAAGACAATACTCGTCGTAAGCCCAGGGCGCTCAGAAGTTGTCTCTCTGCTGAAGGAAATAGATTGGTTAACTAATGAAACACGGATACCAACACCCACTTTCTCAAATACTGTCTTCAAATACAACGGCTTTGTCAACGGTATCGAGTGGTTCTATTCACCAGTAGATGTGAAGTTTCACGAAGATTCGTTGTATATAGCTGACAAGGCTAATAAAAGAATAGTGCGCATAAAAGATGGTCAGTACAGTAGCATGAAATTGAGCTTTGAGCCGGATTCAATAGCTTTTTCAAACGATGGAAACTTGGTCGCGCTCGGTGAGGGCAAGTTAGTTTACCTTTACGAAGATGGTGAAGACATCCTGAGTGAGGGGTTCTCAAGTGGAATACTCGCTGGCTTCGACAGAAATGGATACCTCTGGGGAGCCGATATTGACAGAATCTTTTTTTACGATGGAAACAATGTGAATATCATTCCCATGAAGAATTTCATGATCATAACGGACATTGAATTAAGCCCTTCAGGTATCTGGGTTTTAAACGCGGCGAAAGATGAACTGATTTTAATAGATAAAGACACCTTTGAAGAGAAAGAGAGATTGCCGGCTTACGGCTCTTGGTGTTTTGAAACAACACTTGATGGCAAGCCAGTGGTGATTTCAGAAGGATATGTCTGTCTTGTCACCAAATCTGGTCTTTCGAGACTTTTCAAAACACCTGACGGAACGATGAATGTCGAGTATTCATATCCGTTTTTCGCTTTTCTCAACTGGAAGGATCATTGTGTAGATGTTCATATAGCCAAGGGTACTGAACCGCTCATTGTCAAAGTTGACAGAATAGAAATGAAGCAAGACTCCGTGGAGTTAACAGTCCGTTTTGAGGATGTATTTGGAAATATCTTGCAGTTTGTCCACAATTTTGTCAGTGTACGTGAAGGGGGAGGCCCTGTTTTTATCAGTTTGGAGCCATCTTATCGCAGGCTCTCAAAAATCAGCACTACCCAGGAATACTTTTTGGCTCAGCAGCTTTCAAGTATCCCCCGAGGGAGAGGATATGCGGTTGTTTTTGAATCGATTGATGACAGAGCTTGGAAGAGATCCACGCTGGTGACTTTGCGGGAAAAAGGAATCAGGATATTCACAAGAGAAAGTCCATTCTCCGAGGTTGCCTTTTTGTCTGGAGGAAGCACTAACATCAATGACAACAAGGAATTCTTGGAACTAACCTGGAAAATCATGTTTAAGAGAAAGAGACCTGCGCCTTCAGACATTGTTCCAGTGGCAGTCGAATTGAAGATGCCAGAAGGAGTTTACTCCGATACAATTTATTACACAAAAGGATTGGTGACTCAGTCAACTACCCCTTCCCTTCGCTGATGCTCAGGAAGGGACTTGCGTAAGCAAGATAGTTGACTAGGGGCTTACTGTAGGTAAGCAATAGTTATCCAGGTCATGGCACCCTGGGGTGTTCCGCAAGCTCCAGGCAACTGCCG
>Ga0190334_1000637_pt1 | contig 16784 bp, 12 predicted proteins | sample 48720478_MG_FD_161270 | JGI IMG/M metagenome (GOLD analysis project Ga0190334, IMG submission 161270) | Hydrothermal vent sediment bacterial communities from Southern Trench, Guaymas Basin, Mexico - 4872-04-7-8_MG | ecosystem: Environmental > Aquatic > Marine > Hydrothermal vents > Sediment ...
TCTTTCATTCTTTACCCTATAGTGTCTGCTTCCATCATACAACACCAATTCATCCTTTGATACATCAACTCCAAAAACTAAAAATTCCTCAGGATTTAACATTTTTCTCCTCCTCTTGTATAATTTATATTATGAGAATTGGAGAAGGTTGGTTGTCCTGCATACACTATGCTTGTAAATACAGCCTGAAGAGTTGTTCCTCTTCGGCTAAGATGTTGTACAGGATTGTGCAGGGGGGGAATGATCTGCTCGACAAGCTGTCTCATTCTGGGACGCTTAAGCCTCGAACATTCTCCTCCTCCAATCCTCTTTTTTTCTCTATTCATACCCTTTATCATTTTTTTCATCATTTCTTATTTTATTCATTTTCTCTTGTTTTTACACTTTTTCGCCGTTTTACAGATATTTTTATAAATAAAAATATTAATATATTAAGATACAAAGTGGAAAGATGACACGAATTGGAAAAAGAACCACAAAATGTTAGTATATAAACTATTACTCTAAAACCAAACCCTTTAAAATAGATAGTGATCTTTGATCTTCTTTTCTCTCTTCTACAAAATTCCTGTAAGATATAGGGTCTACCTCTAAATAAGGAGAAAAGTTACATATCCCACCTTCGCTCTTCCCTAAGTACTCATTATACGAGGAATACTTCCAATCTTCAGGATTATCTACCAATCCAGCTGATGTGGGATTAAGATGAATATATCTTGTCAAATGAAGCAAATATTCATCATTTTTCACCAACACATTCTTAAACCGACCCTGCCACAAAGGTCCCTTTCTGTTATTATTTACATTAAAATATCTCGTATAACTGTTTAAAAGATTTTTCATATAAATTGATATTCCCATATCTACCAATTGAATCAAAATAAAGTGAAGATGTGTAGGCATTATACAATAAGCAACAATATCAACAAGACGCTTTTTTCTTTTTATTTCTTCCAATACCTTTTGCTTATTCTTCAATCTTATATATTTGGAAAACTTAATATGAGGATTATAATAGATGTAGTATTTCATAAGTTCTACCATTCGTTCATAGTTCTTGTTAGACCTGAAAATTCTGTATCCCTCTATACTTTTAGTAAATACATGATATAAATTTTCAGTAACCAGAGGCTCTTTACGCATATGATCCCCCACTCTTATGATTTATAATAATCATAATAAATATTGTATAACATATTTTTTATCCCCCATCAATATTCCCACCTGCGAAGTGGGACAATTTTGTGGAAAAATTTTTTACATCGGTGAGCTAAAATGTTTCATACTTTTCTATTGTTTTGTCTTTTTACATATACTTTGAAAATGAATGCGGGATCTCCGCTCCCTACGCTCGCTCCGACATTTTTAATTTTTCATTCCTTAATTTTTAATTTCCCTGTCACCCTTAAACATATTAGTTTCGTTATATATAATATAAAAAATGATTAAAGAAAGAGGATTAATTAAACTTTTGAAGGAAAAGAGAATTGGAGCACTTAAAATTTTTTATGAGGAGAATTATAAAATGATATTTTCCATCGCATATAAATATACTAATAACAAAGAAGACGCAGAGGAAATTTTACAGGAAACATTTGTAAGAGCTTTTAAAAATATAGAAAAATTCACTCCTGAAAATGAAAGCTCCTTAAAAAAATGGATTCTTAAAATCTGCACAAATATCTCAATAGATTATTTGAGAAAAAGAAAATTAATGAGAATCTTTGGAATTTCAGAAGTTCAAATTAAAGAGACTCAGAATATCCCAAGTTCAGAATTTGAAAAAAATGAGATAAAAGACAAAATGGATTATGCAATTTCTCTTTTATCTCCAAAACAGAAGATAGCTTTTAATTTAAAGTACATAGAAGATTTTTCCCTCAAAGAGATTTCAGAAATTATGGAATGTTCTGAGAACACTGTAAAAAAACACCTTCAAAGGAGTGTTGAAAAAGTAAAAAAATATTTAAAAAAGGAGAAATTATTATGAAGGATGATTTTTTAAAAATTATAAAAGAATACAAAGAAATGAAAAATTCTGATATTCCGGAAATAGATGCAAAAAAAGTCTTTGAAAAAATAGAGAGAAGAATTAAAAAAACACCTCAAAGTTATATTAGTTTTAAGAGAAAACTTGCTTTGGGAGGGTTTATGGCAATATTGATAGGAGCTATCTTTCTCTTTCTTTCACTTTTTGTTTTTAAAACAGAAAAAAAAGAGGAGCTAACGCTAAGTGAACTTAAAACGGAAATTGTTATTCCCGATAAAAACATAAAAATAATGTGGGTTCAAAAGAGAGGATTCAAATTAAAAAATTATAAAACAAGAGGAGGTAAAAATGAGTAAAAAAATCATAATTATTTTAATTTTACTGTTTCTTATACTACCAATCACACTTTTTTCATCAACCGGAAAAACATCAAATTCAAGCAACACAATAACAAAAACCTACAAACTCAAGTATATTTCCCCAAAAGAAGTTTTTCTGATTTTAAAACCTTATGCATTCAGATTCTCTTACACCCACTCTTCGCCCTATATAACTGTGGTTATTTCAAAAAATAATGTTAAAAAATTTGAAGAAGAATTGAGAAAACTGGACAAACCGAAAAAGAATATACTTTTCAAAGTTTATACGATAATCGCTTCAAAGCAGAAAATCGGAGAAAGGATAAAGGATCCCGAGCTTTCACCAATAGTAAAAGAGATAAAATCACTCTTTTCTTTTAAATCCTACAAATTGGACGGTATATCATCAATTATTGTAAAAGAGAGAAGTGATTATTCGAAAATAAAATTAACATCTTCTTATAACCTTCGCCTAACTATTGACAGAGTAAAAATAGAGGAAGGAGAAAACGGGAAGATAATAGATTTCCGTTTTTTCTTGAAAAGCAAGAAAAGAGAAAGATATGGCAACAAGGATCCTTATGAAACCTTAATTTCATCACAAACCTCAGTAAAAAACAATACTTTTTTTGTAGCAGGAGTTTCATCTCTTGGAAATAACGGATGTTCAATAATCTTAGTTTTTAAAGTCAGAATATTGTAAAATAGTGGAGATTTTATAAAGAGAGGTAAGGTTAATTATGAGAAAAATACTCCTACTCTTAATCTTAATACTATTCACCTTAAGCTCTTTCGCAACGACCCCAAACAATGAAGCACAATCATCCTTTTTAAAAATAAAAAAGGATGCTCCGAAAATCTTTATTGACTGTTTTTCCTGTGATATGGACTATATAAGAGAAAATATCACATTTGTAAATTATGTGATAGAGCCCAAAAAAGCGGATGTCTATATCCTAATTACACGATTGAGAACAGGAAGCGGAGGAAGAAAATATACACTTGAGTTTAAAGGACAAAACAGATTTAAGGGGATTGATGACAAACTATTCGTAATTACAAATCAAAGTGATACTGAGGATAAGAGAAGGGAGAAAATAGTCAAGGGCCTTAAAGCCGGCCTTTTTCAATACGCAAAAAAGACAAAAATAGCAGAATATCTTGATATTATGTTTACAGAAATAAAGGGAACAAAACAGATAAAGGACAAATGGAATAATTGGGTTTTCAACATTGGTTTCGGCCTTTCAAAGGGAGGGGAAAAATCCTATAGTTATGAATCTTTAAATTATTCCGCTGATGCAAAAAGAGTAACAGAAGCAAGCAGAATAGAGTTAAGATTTTTCAATAGGAAAAGCACATCTATTTTCAAAATGGAAGAGAACGATCTTAAAAGCGAAAGAAAGCAGTGGCTTTTCAGAGGGGCTTATATAGGTGCAATAAACGAGCATTTCTCCTTTGGTAGTAAAGTAAGAGCTGATTCTTCCTCTTATTACAACAGAAAAATTAGATACCAATTTTACCCTGCTATAGAATACAATATATTCCCCTACTCCGAAGCAACCTCAAAAATATTCAGAATTAACTATGGTATGGGTGTTGAAAAAGTGGAGTATTATGAAACCACAATATACAATAAAGACAAAGAGACATTGTGGTTTCACTCACTTGAGAGTGAGTTCGGAATTATTCAGAGATGGGGTGATGCAAACATCGGAGTGGATTTTCAGCAATATCTTCATGATACCCAAAAGTACAGTCTTGAGTTTTCAGGGAATCTATCATGGAGAATATCAAAAGGTATCTCCTTCTTCGCTTACTCTTCTTACTCTCTGATACACAATCAGCTATACCTCTCCAAGGGAGGCCTTACACAAGAAGAGATTTTATTAAGAACTTCAGCTCTTGAGACAAACTATGACTATAGTGTTTCACTCGGAATCCGAGTAACATTCGGTTCAATTTACAATAATGTGGTAAATCCTCGTTTCGGTTATTAAACTTTCTTTCTAAAACACACAATATAAGATTAACAAACCTATCTAATTCTCGTATAATTAATATTAAGTCTCGGAGGAGGTATTATGCTTCATAAAAAACAATTAAGATTTTTTATCTTAACTTTAGCAATCATCTTTATTTTTAGCTCATTTTCTTTTTCAAAAACTTCAAAAATTGTTAAAAACACACCACCCGAGCTCAGACTCAAGTGGTATAACAATTATGTTTCAATGAGAGAACGCTCAATCTTCAAAAATATGAAATGGCAGTTTTTGGGCCCCACCAATATCAGCGGAAGGATGACAGATGTGGCTGTTGTCACACCAAAAGGCAAGTACTATACAATATATGTTGCAACAGCATCGGGAGGAGTCTGGAAATCCGAAGATGAAGGAGTAAGCTGGAAGCCTGTATTTGAGCATGGAATCTCGACCTCAATAGGAAATATTGAAATAGCCCCTTCCAACCCAAATATAATATGGATTGGAACAGGAGAAGCAAATATTTTTAGAAGTTCTCAGGCAGGTGGAGGAGTTTACAAATCCGTTGACGGAGGAAAGACTTGGAAACATATGGGTCTTACAGATACAAACACAATTTCAAGAATAATAATCCATCCGAAAAATCCTGACATAGTTTATATAGCTGCAAGCGGGCACGAATGGACAAGAAACAAAGAAAGAGGAGTTTATAAAACAACTGATGGTGGCAAAACATGGAAAAAGATTCTCTATGTAAATGATATGACTGGGGCAATAGACCTTCTGATGGATCCTAAAAACCCTGATACTCTCTATGCTGCATTTTGGCAGAGAATAAGGAAAAAGTGGAATGATCCGAGAAATGAGGATAATTATAAATACAGCGGCATATACAAAACAACCGATGGAGGCAAAACTTGGAAGCCGATAAACAATGGACTTCCCCCGGCAAAGTACAGAGGAAGGATTGGTATTGACCTTTGCAAAGCAAAACCCAATGTACTTTATGCATTCATAGATAATTACAAGCTCCACAGAAAGTGGAGAAAAGAGGAGATAGATGAATACGGCAAACCTGGTAAAGGAATGATAAGGGGAGCTACAATTTACAGAAGTGATGATTATGGAGAGCACTGGAGAGAGGTAAGCCCTAACAATAAATATATGAGAAGGCTTGCTAACACATATGGATGGGTATTCGGACAAATCAGAGTTGACCCCGTAAATGAAAACAAAATTTATGTTATGGGACTTGCCTTGAATGTTTCAGAGGACGGAGGAAAAACTTTCAGACCTCTAAGAGGTATGCACGGAGACCATCACGGTCTCTGGATTGACCCGGAAAATCCAAATTATTTAGTTAATGTAAATGACGGAGGACTTGCAATTTCCTATGATGGGGGAAAACACTGGAGAACATTTGCGGATAAAATTCCAGTTGCTCAATTTTTTAATGTTTCCTATGATATGGACAAACCCTTTCATGTTTATGGTTCAATTCAGGACCACGGAAGTTTCAGGGCAGTTGTTGATTTGAGCCATGGAAGAAATCACATCCCGGCTGTAAAGTGGGAAAATGCCCCCGGAGGAGAAGGGTCAACCCATGCAATTGATTTTGAGGATAGCAACATCGTTTACTCTTCAACATTCTACGGGCACATAACAAGAACAGATATAAAAAGTAGAAAAGTGGCAAGAATTTATCCGAAAATTAAACCCGGAGAAAAACCTCTCAGAGGACAGTGGCTTGCTCCTATAATAGTATCCCCCCACAATCCCAAGATTGTCTATCTCGGGCTAAACTTTCTTTTCAGATCAATGTATATGGGAAACAATTGGGAGAAAATAAGCCCTGATCTCTCTTACAATAATCCCAGTAAAATCGGAGATATTCAATATCAAACTATTTTCACTATTTCGGAATCTCCCTTTAAATTCGGAGTAATCTATGCGGGAACCGATGACGGAAGATTGTGGCTTACAAAAGACAGTGGAATACACTGGAAAGAGATAACAAAGGGACTTGCATACAAAAAGTGGATTTCAAGGGTTGTGGCTTCAAAGTATGATCCGGCAACCGTTTATGTAACTCAAAACGGCAAAAGGGATGATGATTTTAAACCCTATGTTTACAAATCAACAAATTATGGCAGAACATGGACAAACATAACATCAAACTTACCAATAGGTCCGGTTAATGTAATAAGAGAGGATCCTGTTAAAAAAGGAGTGCTCTATGTGGGAACCGATTACGGAGTATTCGTCTCCTTAGATGATGGAAAATCATGGCAGGCTATTTCAGGAAATCTTCCTACAACCTATGTGCATGATTTAATCATCCATCCGAGAGATAATATAATGGTAATTGCAACTCACGGAAGGGGGATGTGGGCACTTGATGTGAGCTATATTCAAAAACTTGACCTTACAAAGGATGCTCAGATATTTGACATTGAAAGCGCAAAACTTCCGAGAAGATACTGGGGAGAATACTGGTTTGGCGGAAGGCCGGCGGATATCTGCTTTTATCTTAAAAATGCAGCGGATTTGAATATAAAAATAAAGAATGATAAAGGGAAAATACTGAAAGATATAAAGTTCAAAGGCGAAAAAGGACTAAACTTTCTCACACTCGGAGCAAAACTTTTAAGAGAAGTTAAGGTCAAACCGGGAACATACTTTATCTCCTTCACATACAATGGAAAGGAGTATAAAAAGAGTTTTAAGGTGAAAAGGTAGATATAAAAAGATAGAGCCGTAGTTCACTTGGGCGAACTACGGCTCTTTATAGCTCTAAACATTAATATCTAATTAACTGCCCATTTCCAGCGGGGAGTAACCTCTGTATATTGTGTAAAAGTGTCTTTGTCAGTTTTTAAAATTACTTTGTAAATTCCGGGCTCTGCCTTGAAAGTATCCCAGTAAATTCTGTGCAATCCCTTTTTATGCTTTATTTTTATACTTTTTATAAGTTTCCCGTAAACATTGTAAACCTCAAGAGTAGCATCTTTTTTAGCATCCGATTTAAAATAATAATAGATGGCAAGGCCATTGGGTTCATTGGGAGTTGTTAGAGGTCTATTACCCAGAAGTTCAAAATTCCCCCAGAATTTTCTTTGAGAATAGTTTTTCTGAGGCTTTGGCTCGATTTTGAAAAGGAAAGCATCTTTTTTAAGAACTTCCGCCGTAAGTTCCCGAAGGGGTGAAATGTCCGTTATAAATGCTCCCCTTCCATAAGTCCCAACAATAAGATCACTCTCCCTTGAATGTACCATAAGATCCATCACAGGAACATGAGGCATATTATTGTTAAAAGGAAACCAGATCTTACCACGAGTAAAACTAATATAAACACCTTTTTCCGTGCCAACAAAAAGAAGGTCAGGGTTTTTTCTGTCTTCATATATAACATTCACACTTACCCGGGGAAGATTTCCTGTTATATCTGTCCATGTTTTTCCATAATCATCTGTTCTGAACACAAAGGGCCTGAAATCATCAAATTTGAAACCGGACTTTGTGACATATGCACGGGAAGGAGAATGATATGAAGCAAAAATCCTTGTAACCCAGTAGTTTTTAGGGCAACCGAGAGCAGTGATTTTAGAAGTTCTCTCTTTCCAGTGTTTTCCAAAATCAGTGGTAACATGAACTTTTCCATCATCAGTTCCCACCCAGATTATTCCCGCCTTAATAGGAGATTCGGAGATTGTTGTTATCGTACAATACATCATATGTCCCTTTCCCGCAATTTTAACAGGATTATTTGTCGTAAGGTCAGGGCTTATCTCTATCCAGTTTTCACCTCTGTCAAGTGACATTAAAAGCATTTGAGCTCCCGCATAAATTATCCGTGGGTTGTGAGAGGATATCTGGATGGGAGGTGTCCAGCCAAATCTATAAGGTGGTTTTCCTTTCTCCCTTTTAGGCTCAATATCCACCCTCTCCCCTTTTAACATATCAACTCTTTGATGTCCTCCGAACTGCGTTGTGGTGTATGCCCAGCGATTGTTTGTAGGATCAACTTTGCAATACATACCATCCCATTTACCAACTAAAAACCAATCCTCAATTGTAATTTCACCTCTCCATGAGTTTGATGGTCCTTTCCAGATTTCATGATCCTGAAGTCCCACATAAATATTGTAAGGAGTTTTATTGTCAGCTTCCACCGTATATATTTCTCCGAGAGGTATGTTATAGAGATGATCAACAGTTTTACCCTCATTATATGTAACATAAAGTCCCCCATCACTCCCTATTAACATATGGCGGGAGTCATTGGGATCTATCCACATGGATCTTACATCACCAAACATTTTTGAAAATTTATCTATCTCAGACCATTTTATATTATGCCATGTTTTGCCACCATCTTCCGAATACTCAAGGGACTCATTTAAAATAAAGATTTTATCAGGATTATCAGGAGCCACCCTTATTTTATTGAAAGAATAAGCTGCTTTTGAGCTTACATTATCCTCTGAGCTATTCATCTTTTTCCAGTGCAATCCTCCATCTGTGGTTTTATAGACTTCTCCTCCAATGATAAATTTCCAGAATGGATCTCCCATCTTATTGAACTTTATCTTAATGTATTCTTCAGGTGTTTTCGGAAATTTTGCTCCGGGTTTCGGATTAAGGTTTTCTATTACAGCATAGAGAATATCGGGATTTTGAGGATAAATTGCAAGGCCTATTCTCCCTATTTTACCAGTGGGAAGACCTCCCGAAAGTCTTTTCCAGGTTTTCCCTCCATCTCCGGTTTTGTAAATTCCACTACCCTTTCCACCTGCTTCAAAATTCCATGGGGAACGATATTTTTCATAAGCTGCAGCATAAAGTATATCCGGGTTTTTAGGATTAATTACAAGGTCAATTACTCCGATTTTTTCATTTATATAGAAAATCTTTTTCCAGCTTTTTCCGCCATCTGTGGTCTTGTAAATACCACGCTCTCTGTTCGGAGTGAAAAGATGTCCCATTGCAGCAATATAAACTGTTTTTGAATCTCTCGGATCAATTACAATCTTTGAGATATGGTGTGTTTTTTTAAGGCCAAGATGTATGAAAGTTTTTCCACCATCTTCACTTTTATAAATTCCATCACCCGGATGGGACAACCTTGCATTGAATGATTCACCTGTTCCAACCCATACTATCTCAGGGTTATTCTGGTCAACAGCTATTGTTCCGATTGAAAGCGAGCCATACTTATCAAAAATCGGATAAAAAGTAGTGCCATTATCCTCCGTTTTCCACACTCCTCCATTCCTTGCTCCCACATAAAATGTATACTTATATTTTTCAAAATTTGTGGGCGGAGAAGCTATACATGAAATCCATGAGCCTGTTTTATAAGGACCAAGAGCTCGGTACTTGAAAATTTTGAGCAAACTTTCGGAAAAAGTCACTCCATAAACAAAAGGGGGAATCACAAGAACAGTTAAAAAGCTAAAGACAATAAACAAAACAAATTTCTTTCCATTGATTTTACTCTTTTTTATCATCATAATTTAATATACCTTATACATATTTTCTGTCAAGCTTGAGGCGAGAGACTTTTTTTATGTCTCTTATTTTAAAACAAAATCCAGATAAAAAAATAGCAAATTTTTTCTTTATAAAAATAAAAAAATTTTTTAAAAATTTTTATTTTCCCAGATATTATGGACTTTTTCACAATTTTATGCAAAAATGAAAAATCAATTAGATTTTCTTAAGGAGGCTCAAAATGTTTTACAAAAAAAACCTCCTATCTTTATTCCGATCATATATCGTAATACTGTTGCTATTATTATCAAACTTTTTCTTAGTGATTATCCCCCTTAAAGCAGAAGATGAATGCGGAAAAATAATAGTTGGTGTTAAGCTTAACATTGTAGATAAAGATAAATTTGTCAAATTCCTGAACACTAAATACCCTGAACAGCCAGCTGGTTCATGGATGTACCAGATAAAAAACAAAATCTTATCTGAGCTAAGAGATAATTCCCCTGATATTGAGTTTACAATGGGAAGTAAAGAAGCGGATTACTCCTTTGAATTTGATCTCTCTCTTATAGCAGCTGGAGAAGATATTAAAGCAGGAGGAGTCAGAATAGCAGAATTTACCGCCTTCCTGATCTCTTCACAATTAAAACAAAACAATGGATGTGGTTTTAGTGGGTATGTGGTGGGGGCCAATCAGACGAATTATAATGCCCCAGAAGAGATTATAAAAGACTTATTTCGGGTAATAGAATATCATATTGATTCATATGGAAGTATAAGCGGTAAAATTAAGGAATTTGAAAAAACTCATCGGGTCCCTCCCAGAATACCTAAACTTCTAATTTCTCTTAGCAAACAGTATGTTTCACCGCTAAAAGAGGAAAGGGAAATTGAGATAAAAATCCAAGTTAAAAACTGCAAGAATGAACTGGTCTTTGACAGGAACCGGGGACAGATAGTCCTGCTACCGAGAAAAACTTCAAGGGGTGAGATAAAGCCTACACCAAGATTTCCTCAGGGTGTAAAGGTAACAGATAACCTGGTGATGTTATTTATCAATAAACCTGAAGGAGCTTCTGCAACATATACCCTAAAAAAGGGCATGGAACTTTTTGTGGATACCCTGAAGGTAGAGACCTGTGGGAAAAAGAGAAGAGTTGTTAAAGAAGTAATGATACCTATTGCAGGTCTTGGGCTTAAAGTAAAGCCGGAGAATGTATATGTTTTCCCTGAAGAAAAAACAAAAATAAATGTTGAGTTGATTAAACGAACTCCTACTGGGAAAAAGGAGTTTGTTTCAGGGAAAAAAATATTTTTGTCAGTAAAGGGTCTAAAAGATGGAAAAATTTCCCCTGTGGGCAATGTCCAATTAAATAAAGGGAAAGTGGTAATGAATTACAGTGCTGGTGCAAAAGATGAAGCTGTTTATGTGAATGCTAAGTTTCAACCTCAAGGATACAGTGATTCTCTTAAAGAAGGGGCATCTGTAGCTGTAATAGAGAAAGGTTATGAGTGGGCTGGTTGGGTAAATGTGGATGAAGTGTGTAACTTTGAGAAAAAGGAAAAAGGAGATAATAAAAGTGAGAGCATAACTTACAAGCACAAATTGCATTTGAGTATTGTATTCATGTCAAAACCGGGAGGGCCAGATATAATCAGAAGCGGGGATGTTTTCGGAACAGCAATCTATAAGCTTTCTACTTTTTTTCAATCCAAGGAAGCTGCATGTACTCCTAAAGGTGGAACGGGAGTTGTGTATAAAAGACCGGGAGGCTGGGAAAGAACAGAGATAATAGTTAAAGGTGATCTCATAAAAAAGAAGTTAAAAGTTTACCCGATGATTCACATTAACCGTTTGAAAGATGAATACGAGTTTAAATTTGGTGTTTCAGGACTTTACTGGAAAAGTATGCTTTCCAGAAAAGATGTTTACTACTCAGCCTGTAATGGAAAAACAAAGGAGGAAAATTATACTTCTCCCTCCCCTCAAGTTAAAAGTTTTGATATGGAAAATCTTTATTATAAGGGACATACAATCAGTCTTAAAAAGCTCACCGGAAATAAAGTTGTAAAAAGAAAAATACCGTGGAATTGTACTACAACCTATCATTGGTCACTGGAGCGAATTAAAAAATAGTTTAAAATTAAATATTGTTAAAATTCAAATAAGAAATATAGTAGATAGCTATTCACTCATATCCTGTAGCAAGAGTACTTAATATACCAAGCTTATAATTACTTGTTTATGCATCCATCTTATAATCAAAAGTTGTTCTCTCCTTTTGGAAATCCCTTCTTAAATTATCTATCAGCAAGTTAAATAATTAGAAAAGGATGGAATGTCCACATCCTCTCCACAAACAGAAAAAATTGGACACTTTTTTCTCCTCCATTGTTTAGATGTTATAAAGTAAAATTATCTTTTTGTAAAAACCCATACTTTTCCTATTTTATAAAAATAGATTGTATCCCATATTTTACTTTCATTGTTATGAATTGCTTTCAATGTTTAAATTCTTTATTAAGAAAATTTTCTTCTTTTCAATTATACTAATAAAAAAAGCCCGACTTCTTTAAAGAAGTCGGGCCCTCTCTATATTAATTTTTCAGCAGAACTTATATCTTAATCTTAGCTGTTCGTTTACCACCCTTCTCTGATTTATAGAGTATCTTAACATCACCTTTTCCTCTGACAATCCACTGCACATATTTGTATCCCATTCCCTGAAGAGAATCAATTCTTATCTTCTCAGGATGATGCTTTTGAGGTGTGTACTTTTTCATCTGATGGTCATATTCAATTCCACCACTAATTACCTTTATTCCCTTTCCTTTAATGCTAATATAATCGGGCTTTCCTATGTTTTTCATAACAGCATGTAAGGTTCTTGTGGGAATCATCTTTTCATTCATAACAAGAGCTGTTATTCTGTAAAGCCCTTTTCCCAACTTCTCCTTTTTAACTTCTTTTATTTTAACCTCTGGCAGATGAAGTGCATTAAAAATAACAAATGCTCCATTTCTGTGACAAAGCTCTTCAAGCTGAAAACCGGGAGTAACTCTTGTCGTCATCTTTTTCCATCCTCCGATTTCAATCTCACCGTACTGAGGATGTTTGTAATGATGCCAGTTAACAAACCCGGCACCGTGTAAGATTTCATCATTCCACTTCATTCTCTCTTCCTGAGTAACCTTTCCATCCTTGTTAAAATCCTGTTGTGCCTGATAAAGTTCATTTGTAAATGAAATTATCCCCAATGTTCTGTAACTAAAATCATTGAAACCACCGAAAACAGGGTAAAGATCTTTCCAGCTTATAATATACCTGTATCCGGGAAGCATTTTCTCCCCCTCTTTCCCGATAAAATCATAAACCTTAACATCAGCAAAAGGATATCTTCCCATATTGCTTGCACCGGGACCTCTTAAAATCATCCCGCCCGAATTGTGAAAATCCTGTGTTGCAGCTATATTTTTATGGGTAATCAAAAATTTTGCTATTGCTAGTGTCTCCGAAGGCTGGAATGGATAATCACTTGTTCCATACTGAATAAAAGGTGGCATCCAGTTGAAACCGTAAGTTCTGTTCATATCATATCCGCCAAGAGGATCTTCATTAACCTGACCATCTCCATCATTATCTATACCTTCAAGCCCCAACATTATGTAATCTCCTTTCTCCCCGGGCTTAACTCTTTCCATTATTCTCGGATCTTTGGGATTAAGTTTTAAATAGCCTGTACCGAGTTTTACCTTTTTCCTCATCTGAACAATATTCCCGTCCCTGTCAAGATCATCATAATCATCTTCATCGTAAAGACCATCCCTATCATCATCAATTGGTTGCTTATTTGCCCTTGATGTGCTTGGAGTATTGGGTTTGTCCATAAAAAATGCCCTTCCGTCAGGATTTACTATCGGCACTATGTAAAATGCAACTCTATCTACAAGATTTGTAATCTTTTTAATCTTCCCATAATTGGAAAGAAGATAATCCATAATGTAAAGTGTAACTTCAGTGCCCTGAATCTCATTACCGTGAATATCAGCATCAACATACATTGCAGGTTTATCCGAAGCTTTGCCTGTATCAGGATTATTTATTGTAACAGCCCAGAGATCTCTTTCCTGATAACTCTTCCCTATTGTCTCTATTTTAACAAACTTCGGATACTTTGCTTTTATCTTTTGAATAGCATTGAAAACCTCTTTATAATTGTAATACCTGTCATATCTAAGAATCAATGAGTAAGAAAGAGAAGCAATGAAAAGCACCAACACGAATGCAATTAAAATCCTTTTCCTCATTTTACACCTCCGAGGTTAATAATCCTTTCAATATCAGAAATCCTCTTGTGGGTAATCTTTATTTTAATTTTTTTGTTTTTCCCTGGCCAGATTAAATAGCTCACCTTTCTGAAAGAGCCAAGCCCTCCAAGATCGGAAATCCTAACAAGCTTCTTACCCTCAATCAACAATGAATCTTTCGGAAGCTCAAGTTTAACTAATATTGGCATGGAATATTTGTTCCTTTTCCCTATTGCAAAATAGAAAGGTATATAGCCTTCATTAACAATAAAAAATTTAACTCTGTAAGCTCCGCTTTTCTCTTTCTTTACGGAAAGTCCTTCAAGCTTTACATCTGGAGTTTTTTTTACAATTAAATCAAAAAAGTCATTGACAAGCTTTGTGTTTTTTACAGCAGTATCAAAAGGCGGAATTTCATCTACAAAGGGAACAAGTCCACCTATTTCAACATCTCCAAGTTGAGGATGTCTGAACTTTTGCCACTTTACAACTCCTTTACCTTTAAGCCCTTTTTCTATGTAATTTTTAAGTGCTTTGTTTTTAGAATCTCCTTTGGAACCGGCTTTTGATTTGTATTTTTCAATAAATGAAGCCATCTTTGCAGGGGTTATCCTTCCGCTCTCTATCATCTTTTTAAGCATTTTCACATTAAAGGAGGGGGGAGCATTGAATTTTTTCATAAATTCCTTAAGTTCAGAATCCTTTAGTTTTAAAAACTCCTCTTTGCTCATCTTTTTAAGTTTATCAAGAGTAAGTCCTTCCCCGGCTTTTTTCTCTTCTTTGGGCTCGGGCAAAGACCAGACATCAACGCCAATAACCGGAGTGCCGGTGTTAAAATAAAGCCACTTTATTAAAGAGCCATCCTCCTCTCCCTTTGCCTTTCTTTTAATGTTAATTTTATCCTTTTTAGCAAGGTCTTTGTACTTTTTAGACAATTCCTTATAGTAAGAATAATCCTTGGGATCAATGCTAACGGGAGGAGCTATTCCCAAAAAGCTTGCAACCATCTGCTCGGTAATATTCATCCCTCGTCCAATTCCTGCCTCTTTTAGAATTTTTACAAGTTCGCTAAGTTTATACTGCTTTTTAGTGTCAATTCCTAAAAATTTGCCAAAGTTATCGGGAACCTTTACCTTCATATCTCCCAATTTAGCAGTCCTTCCCATTTCCGGAAGTTTTAGCATATTGTTTGTTCTATCAATAATATAGGCAAGCTCAATGTTCTTATGACCTAAGATAAAGTCAGCAATGGACTTTGTTGTTTTCTCTGACACAGGGAAAAGACCCGAGCTTTTTCTATAATATTTGAAGAGAGGCGGAAAATTATTGTTTATTATAACTCCGCCCTTTGAGTCCTCATTGTACTTTCCATCACCATCATTGTCTATCCCTTCAATATAATACTTATAAACACCTCTTTCTTCTTTAACAGGATCCGCTTTCTTTAAAACATAGGGAAAGCTTTTATCTTCAATATACTTTCCATCCACAGCCTTAACTCTCATTATAGTTATGTATCCGTCTCCATTGAGATCTTCAGGTGGGTCCTCATCAATAAGACCGTCACCATCATCATCCTTGGGAGTGTAATTTTTAACTCTCTTTTCAAGAGGTTTTTTAAAAGGTACTGAATAAAGATCAGGATTAAGAACAGGTACAATATAAAAGCACTTGTCTTTATAAGCTTTATCGGATGATTTTACCTTATCCAGTACGAACTTGGAGAGCAATAATGCTGATTCACTTGCCGCAAGATCATAGCCTGATATGTTTGCACCAACAAAAACAGCAGGCTCATTTTCATTGCCTACAACCAACACATAAATTCTTTTTCCCGAATCAGTTTTTCCGAAAACTTTTAGTTTTGCATAAGGAGAAGCCGAAATTACCTTAAAAGATGAAATCAGCTGACCGTATGTTTTATAACCTTTCACAGAAGATTTAGCCATAAAAGGAATCAACAGAATAACCAAGAATAAAACAATTGATTTTTTCATTCACACCTCCGATATAGTTAAATTAATACGAACACAAAAGATTTTTGTTCTTTAAAATTCACTTTTTTTATTTTTGACTAAAACATCAAAGAATAATAAAATAATTTACAATATTTTCTAAGCGGAGGAATTATGAAAAGAATATTATTAATTTTTGTAATTCTGTTTTTTTTAGTTGCTACGACATTTCCTCAAAGTAGATTTGATTTTGATTGTTATCAAAAGTATAAAAAATGCATAAAGGAAAACAAAGAAGCCAAAATCCCCTGCTATTTTGAATTTTGCAATTTTGAGCAATGTATCTGTAAAGAAACAAAAGTTATCAATCCCATAACCCATCATGAAGATACAGATCCCGGAGCATGGGGGACAGCCATAACAGTTTGCTCCCCCTGGGCACAATCAATTTCTCAGTGTATTGATAATTATTATAAAGAAAATGGAGACAATGACTGCAAAACTTCATCCAAGCTCAAAACATTAACATTAAAAACAATTAATAAACTCAAGGAGTTGAAAACCAAGATAAAAAGATTTAAAAAGAGAGGTAAAGGTTTAAATGATTTTGAGAAAAAGATAGAGAAGCAAATTAAATTATTAGAAAATGCAATAAAGGACAAATGACATAATACTATCTTTTCCCCATCATAACCAG
>Ga0190334_1000641_pt1 | contig 16659 bp, 12 predicted proteins | sample 48720478_MG_FD_161270 | JGI IMG/M metagenome (GOLD analysis project Ga0190334, IMG submission 161270) | Hydrothermal vent sediment bacterial communities from Southern Trench, Guaymas Basin, Mexico - 4872-04-7-8_MG | ecosystem: Environmental > Aquatic > Marine > Hydrothermal vents > Sediment ...
ACACCCCATTTGGGAAAATCTACTACCTTTGACCAAAATACGATATTGGGCTTTATGAAAACTTTGGCATTGCTCGGCAGGTGATCTAAGCCTTTGGAAAGCTCTACTGCCTTTTTCACGGATTCAAAATGCCTTTCATATCGAACAACTGCCACGAGCGATTTTTGCATTTGTTTCCTCCATGGTAATATTTACGGTTGCTCTGAGGGTCTTCATAATTCCCTGCAGCCATGGCCTTTAGCACCCAATGTACTGCAATGGGGGCCTTTCAGCAAGCTTTTCTGCAAACCCATTGGCTTCATCCATTAATTTTTCTGGAGGTGCAATGTCGTTTAGCATGGGGTGTAGCAATAATTTGGTTGTGGCCTGAATTTCGAAATGAAGATATATCATCAATGCGGAAATCGTCAAATAGCTTCCTGAAAATTGCGTTTAATCCGCCTCTGGCGGAGTAATTCCCAGCCCCTTGGGGCGGTTAAGATGGTTTCCGATTGATACTCAGCTGCTTGCGGCGGGGAAGTTCATTTTTTCCAATGGCCCTTGATTTTTGGATAATTTTTCGCCATATTGTCTGGCCATCACGACTGATTATTAATTTATTTTGAAGAAGGGATTTGATTTGGGGTTTGCATCACAACTGGGTCAGTTGCTGTTTCTGGCTTCGATTTTCTTCCTTAATTTTATGGCCCGAATATCCCCGTCCCCCTTGATGCCCCAAATCGAGATGGACCTTAGACTGGACCATGCACAGGCCGGCTCGTTTTTCCTGATCATCTCCGTGGGTTATTTTATATCACTGCTGGGATCCGGGTTCATTTCCTCAAGGATCACCCATAAAAAAACTATCGCTGTCTCGGCACTGTGTGTGGGATTTGCGCTGATAACCCTATCATTTAGCCACTCGCTGTGGACCATTCGGCTTTGTTTTCTGATGACAGGGCTTGCGGCAGGCATTTATCTTCCCTCGGGCATCGCCACCCTAACTTCCCTTGTGGATCGGCAGCACTGGGGCAAGGCCATAGCTGTGCACGAGCTGGCGCCAAACGCCAGCTTTGTTGCGGCCCCGTTGTTGGCAGAGGGACTGATGGTGTGGTTTTCGTGGAGAGGGGTGCTGTGTTGTCTTGGGATCGCCTCTGTTTTGGGAGGTATTGCGTTCGCCATTTTTGGTAAGGGAGGGGAGTTCCACGGAGAGGCGCCTGGAGTGTCGGCCATCAGGACATTGCTTAGAGAACCGGCATTTTGGATAATGACAGGCTTGTTCAGCCTAGGGGTTGCCGCCACGCTGGGGATCTATACCATGCTCCCGCTTTTCCTGGTTGTGGAGAGAGGGATGACGAGGAGTTGGGCCAACAGCATAGTGGGACTATCCAGAATTTCTGGAATTTTCATGGCCATGGTAGCGGGAATAATTAATGACTGGATAGGCCCTAAGAAGACAATCTTTGCCGTGTTTTTCGTAACAGGGCTGTTGACCATGGCGCTTGGATTGGTCTCGGGCGGTTGGACAGCACTGATTGTGTTTTTGCAGCCAGTATTGGCGGTCTGTTTTTTCCCGCCCGGGTTTGCAGCATTGTCCTCAATGGCCCCGCCCAGTGCCAGGAACGTTGCTGTTTCTTTTGCCGTGCCCATGGGGTTCATGGTTGGAGGAGGCCTTATACCGTTGATGGTAGGTGTGGCAGGTGATATGGGCTCATTCGGAGTGGGTATAGCAATTTGCGGTGCACTTATATTTGTTGGGTCTTTTGTCACAATGAAACTCAAAATCAGGTGACTCGTATGCTATTTCCTAAGGGGATTTGGCCTGAGATTCCTTTGTGGTGAAGTAGAGCATAGTGGCGATTGAATACCCCGCAGCACATACAAGAAAGGCAACGGAATAGGCGTGCCCCTCGTGGGCTGCGGCTCCGCCAAATCGCTGCATAATACTGCCCAGCATATGAATAAATACCCCTCCTCCCATCATCGTGAAGAAGTTGACTGCTGTCATTGCACTGGCCGACATTTCCGAAGGCATGAGCTCCTTGATATGGGCATATATAACTTGACCAAAAGAGTTGAAAAACCCCAAAGAGAAGAACACAGTACCCAACAACAGGATATGCACAGGGGCCTTCCAAAGGGAAAACGAGGCTGCTAGGAATGCCGATAGGGTAGAACCAAGGATAACTGTTTTCTTGTGTGATTTCAGTAAGTCATCCGAAAGAAGGCCACCGCACGGAGAACCAATAATAAATCCTAGGCTCAGGAGAAAAAGTAGGTTGCCGGCTGTTATTGTGGGGAGCCGCAAGTATTCCATGAGGAAGGGCCCCGCCCAGAGTGCCTGTATGGCTACATATGAGCCATAGCGAATAAAAGCGCTCAGGGATATGGCCCAATAACTCCAGCTGGAGAAAACAAGTTTTAAGGCCCCTAGCCAAGGGGAAACAGAGGTCCTTTGATTGTCGGCAAGTTGTACTCCATGCCCCTCTGGGGTGTCTCTGACTATAATGATTATGAATAGAACGAGAAGGACGTTAACCGCTGCAAGGGTGTAAAATGAACCTCTCCATCCAAGGGCCTCCACCATCAGGGCCAAGGGCGATGTTGCTGCCAGGCTGCCCAAGGTCCCTAACGATAAGAGGAGCCCAGACATGGTAGCAAAGCGGTTTGGTGGAAACCATATTGTAAATAGCTTCAGGGGTCCCATTAAGTTGGCAGCCATTCCCAGGCCCAAAAGCCCGCGACCAAGAACTCCGCCGGCCATTGAACCAGCTCGTGCAAATACAATGGCACCGAGTGTAGCCAGCAAGTTCAAACCTGCAATAGTAATCCTTGGCCCAAGTCTATCAAGGACTGGACCCAATGGAAACTGCACCAGTGCAAAGGTGTAGAAAAAGGCAGCCCCCAGGAGTCCAAGGTCCTCGTGGGTTAATTTCAGATCCTTCATCAACTGTGGTGCAATGATGGCGCTTGATGCCCTATAAAATAGTGACATCAAGAAGAGGGAAGAACAAACCGCGAATATCAGCCACTTTCTGTTCATTTCAGAGAACCCTTCACAAATACCATTAACAAGACTGAAGCGCCTGAATACAGATTACAAGGCTTGGTTTCTTTTCAAGAAATTGATCAGGTGTCGCACGTATTCCCCGGGCTGTTGTTCATAGGTATTGTGTCCGCACCTTGGAAGCACTGCCAGTTCACCATTGCTGAGGTGTTTATAAAAGGCAACGCCCTGCTCAACGTCAAAAAGGAAGCTTCTGTCAGGGTAAAGTACAAGGGCGGGGCAGATCACCTTAAGTAGCACGGGCCTGAGATCAAAGACGTCCCTGCCGTAAGCACCTCCGTAGCGAATGAATTGGTTAAAGAACTGTTCCGCATATTCCTGGCCGTGCCATTGGATCAATTTATCCCTTAGGTCTGGTTCAAGTTCCTGAAAGGTTTTTGTGAATTTTATACTGTTGAATTCTGTCATTGGGATTTGGCTGAAGCATTGAGTGCTTGATGTAACCAATGAAAGAACCCTTTGTGGAAACTTGGCTGCAAAATCGACAGCAACCACACCACCTTCGCATTGCCCAACTAAGTGAACCTTGTCCAGGCCCAGGGTGTCCAAAAGCTGCTTGAGTTCCTTAACACTTTCAGGCCTGAATCTGTCGCTTACGTAGAAGGCTTCAAAGTCGCTTCCCCTTTCAGACCTTCCGTAACCTCGTCTGTCGTACATAATAACCCGGTGTCCAGCCGAGACGAGGCCTGGATAAATATCCTTCCACATTTGGGTACAACCGAAACCATGGTGAAGCAAAACGATGGGCTGTCCAGATCCGTGGTCCTCATAATATATTTTTCTATTGTTTATTGGTTGGTAAGGCATTATAGGCTCCTTCTATGATTATGATTCAGAATACCAGCTGAGGGTCATTGTGCTGGCAAGGGATCCTTTTTCCTGTAAACGAGCGCCTGGCACCTGGATATAAACTTGCCCGAATTGTCGGTGACATCTATCTCGTATGTGGCGGTTCTCCGGGTCCTGTTTATCTCCCTTGCCTCGGCAACCAGTATGTCGTTTGTAGTGGTCGGGGCAAAAAAGGTGATATTCATATTGAGTGCTACGGCCACTGTGCCGTGTGAGTTGGAGGCCAATTCAAAGGCCTCATCGATCAAGCCAAAAAGGGCACCTCCATGGGTGATACCGTGGATGTTCAGCTTTTTTTCATCCACTTCCATCCGCACCTTTGCGTAACCCGGTTCGACATCCACAACCTCCAGATCGAGAAGCTTGGCAAAGGGTTCTTTACTGGCCTTTTGGGTCAAAAGAGAGATTGGATTTCCCTCATCCATCATAAACCCTCCAACTCAGTATTCCAGCCTCGGTCAGGGGCCTTTTGCTTCGCCTGTTCAAGAGTCAGGTTCAAATGTGCCATCACAATCCGTTACCTCGCTATTTGGTTGAGTCAGATTCATCTGGTATTGCCACTCAACTTAAAATTGTCCTTTATTTGCTTGTATCTCCACAATGCTGCCATGGCCCTAACAGCCCTCTCAGGAGCGGGGTAGACCGGAATGCCGTGGTCCTGAAGGAAGGCCACGGCCTCGTCTTCCCGGCCACAAAAGCATGAACAAATAATGGGCTTCCTATATTTTTCTGGTATCTGCACGAATGCCTCGCAGACCTCAAGCATCCAGTTTCTGAAAAAATCCAATGGTATTTCAATGGACCGGTCAGCCATTTTGATTTTGTGCTCAAAGTGTATTGGCCCAAATATGCCGTAAAAAAGCATGCCGTCATATTGATCCAGTTGGAGCGTAAGCTCCGGTAGTTTCTTGAAGATAAGTTCCAGGTCATAATTCATGGTAATATCAATGGGGTTCTTGGGCGAGGCAGTGAGAGGCGTTATAGCGCGGATCTTTTTCTGGATCTCTATATCAAAGGGAGGGACCTCCAGCCCTTGGCGATTGCACTCATCTGCCGTTGATGTGGCAGGTCCACCGGAATTACTCAACACAATGATGCGATTGTTCGAAGGGAGCGGTTGCTGTGCAAGGGCAAGGGCCCAGTCAAAAAGATCTGTGAGGGTCCACGCACGAAGTATTCCACACTGGCGAAATAGGCCATCGTACAGTTCATCGGGCCCGGAGATTGATCCCGTGTGGGACAGAGATGCTCTGCGGCCCGCATCGGTCCCGCCCACATAGATCGCCACAACGGGTTTGCGGGGAGTTATTTTCCTTGCTACCTCCATGAACTGGCGAGGTCTTTTTAGCCCTTCTATATAAAGGGCAATGGCCCTGGTCTGAGGATCAGCGCCGAGGTATTCAAGGCAATCAACCATGTCTATATCGGCCTGGTTGCCCACGCTGATAGCCTTGCTCAGGCCGAGGCCCAGATTTGCGAAATAGGGAAGGGTTTGGGTGACGTAACTACCGCTCTGGGAAGCAATGCCCACGTGCCCGGGCTTGTAAAGATGGGCAAACCACGTGGTGTTGAGGCCTATCTCTGAATTGATAATACCTATGCAATTGGGGCCAAGGAAACGTATGCCATGTTTACGGGCAATTTGTACGAGGTGGTCTTGCAAGCGCCGTCCTTCAGGACCCATCTCTTCATAGCCCGCTGTTATGATGATTGCACCCCTGATGCCTTTTTTACCGCATTGCTCAAGGGCCTCGGGAACAGCAGTGTTTGGTATTACCATCACTGCCACATCAGCAGGCTCCGGGAGATCCGTCACGCTAAGGTAGGCCTTGAGGCCCATGATCTCTTTTTCTCTGGGGTGAACAGGATAGACCTTGCCCTGGTATCCTCCCTTTATTATATTAAGTAGCTGAGAGGTACCTATATTTTCAATGGAGTTTGATCCACCAAGAAATGCAATGGATCTTGGATTAAGTATTTTATCGAGAGGACTTCCGCTCACTTCGATATCCTTTACAAGCAATTTCACCACAGAGGCTCAGAGGGTACAGAAAATGCTATGCCTCTGTGATGGTTCTTTAATCCCTACGCCCCATTCGGGTCCAGCACAACCAGTGCATCAACTGCTACGGGCTTGCTGCCCTGCAGAATCAAGGGGTTTATGTCAATTTCCTTCACATCATCGTTTTCCAGCCCGATACGGCCCACTGCGATGAGGATATCAGCAAGTGCATCGATGTCCGCTGCAGGCATGCCGCGAACCGCGTCCAGAATCTTATGCCCCTTTATCTCACGCATCATCTCCAGTGCATCATGTTTTTCAAGAGGAGCCACCCGGAATGAAATGTCTTTAAGGATTTCCGTAAAAATTCCACCAAGCCCAAACATCACGCAGGGGCCGAACTGAGGGTCCCTGGTAAGCCCCACTACCAACTCCCTCTGGCCCTTGATCATTTCCTGGACAAGCACAGCCTTTTCATTATTTTCCACGTTTTCCGTAATCTCATTGAAGGCCTCTATGGCCTCTTGTTCATTTCGTATATCAACTCTTATGAGGCCCTTTTCTGTCTTGTGGGCTAGGGAAGGGGAGTGTCCCTTCAGGACTATGGGATACCCAATGTCTGAGGCTGCCTGTTTGAGTTCACCGACATTCCTGGCAAGTCGTTCTTTTGTAACGGGTATGCCATATGCTGCAAGGAGTTTCTTTGATTCATGTTCTGAAAGCATCTTTCTACCTTGTTCAATAGCCTTTTTTATAACATCCATGTTAGCCTCCAATGATTTGGTCTATTTAGTCCATTTCGTCAGTTTAGTCGATTAGGGTCATTGGGTCTATGCGTTCATTGGGTTCGTTGGGTTTATTGGGTTCATTGAGTTTATTGAATCGTTGGGGCTTATTGGCATACTTCCACAGCCCCGCCAAGGCGAGGGCTGCCCTTTCAGGTGTAGGGTAATTCACCAGTGCTCCCTTTTGCTCTAAATCCCTCACTTGATCGTCCCAGATTCCCGGAGGGGAGAGCAGGCAACTTATGATGGGTTTTTGTTGGTTCCATTGCTGCAACAGGCCCGTCATTCTCTCGATTGCATCGGCATTGGCCGACGCAAACATCATATATAGCAAAATCGCATCCACATTTTCATCGTTCAAAACAGCCTCGACGATTCCAGCTATGGCCGAGGCATCATACCAGGCAGGCCCCATGTCAACCGGGTTAGTCCTCAGGGCAAGGGGTGGCAGCAGTTCATTTATCCTGGCCTGAGTGCTATCTGTAAAACGAGCTATGTTGAGACCATGCTTCTCGCAAACATCGCTTGCGGCCATTCCCGGTCCTGCCTGACCTGAAAGAATAGCGATCCCATTACCTGAAGGGATAGGGCAATGGGCCAGGGCCTTAGCGGTATCAAGCAATTGCTGAGAGTCAACCACAGGTATTATGCCGGCCTGCTTGAATGCTGCATTGTATATGTCGTAATCCCCAGCCACCGAACCCGTATGGGAAGCAGAGGCCATATCTCCTACGCGGGCGCTTCCTGTTTTGTAGGCCACAATGGGTTTTATCTTTGTGCAATCCCTGGCTGCTTGAAGGAGCGAGCGGGCCTCATCAATTCCTTCCACATAAAGGGCAACAGCCCTTGTATCAGGATCATGAGAAAGATACTCCAACATTTCAGCAAAGTCCACGTTCAAGCGATTGCCAATGCCAACAATTTTGCTGAAGCCCATGTCCTCTCTAATGGCCAGGAACCCCATGAGGTGAGACATGCCTCCGCTCTGGCTTACGAGGGCTACTTTACCTTTTCTGATGCGTGAGAACTCGGGAGTAAATGATGAGTTGAGCCCAGCGTGAAAATTGATCATCCCAAAGGTATTGGGTCCTATGACAGGGATATGGGCATCTTCTGCGATACTTCTTATCTGCTCGTGGAGTTCGGCACCAAGCGGATCTTCGATCTCCTTGAACCCAGCGGTGATGAGCACTATCCCCTTTACGCCTTTGTTGGCACATTCGCGAAAGACGTGGGGCACAAATTTGGCGGGGACCACCACAATGACGAGATCAATGTCGTGTGCGTATGAATCAAGAGACTTAAATGCCCGATGGCCCATTATCTCCTGTGCGGATGGATTTATGGGGATTATCTCGCCGTTGTAGCCTCCTTGGGTTAGGCTTTTCATTACGTGGAATCCCAGCTTGCCTGGGTTTTGGGATGCGCCGACAACAGCTACATTCGAAGGGTTGAAGAGATATCTCATGTTCTGGAGCTTCTTGTTATCCATTATCCCCTCGTATCAGGTTAAGTATTTTCTCTTGAATTGCTTGTACCGATACAATGTGGAGAAGGCCTTTATAGCCCTTTCTGCTGAAGGAAACACAGGGAGCCCCCGCTCTTCTACCATCTCTATAAGTTCCATCTCTTCTTTGACCAATGACGAACACCACATGGCAAAGGGCTTTCCCGGTTTTTTCATGCTGATGATGAGATCGAGATACTCCTGTGTAAGTGCTACTAGCATGTCATCGGGTATGTTGTGCCCCAAAGACATGAAATAGCTGAAGTTAGGAGGCATCTGCATTATTATGCAATCAACATTTTCATCTTCAGTAATAAGTGAGAACTTATGGAAAAAGCCCTTTAGGTCATTGAGGTGAAATTCCATGCACACGCCCGCATCAAAGGGGTTCAATGGAATCTCCCAGGGAGGAAATATCTCTTTCAATCTCTGGTATGTGCCGTGGCCGATCTTTGCTAGTTTTAGCCCGTTGAGTTCACAGGCATCTGTTGCCATCACCCCCTCGCCCCCGGAAAGGGTGATGATTGATAACCGATTGCCCGCCGGAAGATCAAGAAACTCGAAGGCCTTTGCAAGATCAAAGAACTCCTCGATATTTGCTGCACGTATAGCTCCTGCCTGCCTTATGGCACTATCGAACACAAGGTCATTTTCCGTTGCCATTGCCCCGGTGTGAGATGCCGCCGCCTTGGCCCCAGACCCTGTCCTGCCTGCCTTGAGAATAATAACCGGCTTTTTGGGAGTGATGGATTTGAGACAGTTGAAGAATTCCTTGGGGTCGCCCTGCAGGCTCTCGATGTGCATGGCTATGGCCGCAGTGTCAGGATCCTCGGAATAATAGGTAAGGGCATCCACCTCGTTGAGGTCCATCTTGTTGCCCAAATCTAAAATCTTGCTTGCACCAAAATGTGTAAATATCCAGTTCAGCTTGGGTTCATAAAAGCCTGACTGAAATGCAAAGGAGATCCTTCCCTGCCTCATCTTTTTAACGGGATTGAAGCTGACAATCAGGTTGTTAGAGGTGTTGATAGGGCTCAAGGTATTGGGACCCAGCGTACGGATACCGTTCCCCTTAACAAATGAACGAATTTGCCTGGTAAGCTCTTTACCCTTTTCTCCTCCCTCTGAGAACCCTCCTGTCACTATGGCAATGCGTTTTACGCCCTTGAGGACACAGTGCTTTATTACGTCCAGCGTCTTGGAAGCGGGGACGGCTGAGACCACCAGGTCTACATGGCCGGGAATGGCATCAACCCTTGGATAGGTCTTGAGGCCTAACACCTCTGGAGAATTTGGATTAACAGGGTACACGTTTCCGTGAAAACCAAGGTTAACCAAGTTTTCCATGATCCGGTAATTCATTTTAAACGGGTTATTGGTGGCCCCCACAATAGCTATGGATCGGGGGTAAAAGAAGCCATGCAAAGGATGTTGATCAATTGTCATATCGAAAGCCTTTTTCCCTTCCTATCTGTGTTATCTGCGCTCTTGCCAATGGCATTGGAGATTCTGTCAGCAGATTCCTTAGCCGTTTTTCCAAAGTATTCCACTTGATCTTTTTCGAAACTAAGGACCGTGGCAGCAATACCAAGGCATCCTGCCAGCTCGTTTCTATAGTCATAGATTGGAGCAGCCACCCTTCGTATGCCTTTCCTTAGTTCCTGATCCTCGAAGGCGTAACCCTTCTTCATTATTTGCTTGAGATCTTTTTCCAGCAAATCAAAATCTGTTATGGTCTTATCGGTCACCGGCGGTAGCCCAATTTTGCTAAGCACCTCCCTCATCTTTTTTTTGTCCATGTGGGCGAGGTAAATTTTGCCCGCAGCCACAGCGTGAAGATAAGGATACGCACTTCCCACTCGAGCATAGAGTCTGACCTCTTCGGTACCCTCTACCTGTTCTATTAGGACAAGCTGGTCTTGATCCAGGGTGGCCAATTCTACGTTCTTGCCTGTTAGTTCAGCAAGCTTTTCCATAAAAGGGCGGGCCACAGATCGCAGGTTGATCTTTGTCTGTATAGTGTTTCCTAGATAAAGGAGGCGGATTCCCAGCCGATATGTGCCGCGCCTTTTTGTCTTTTCCACGATTCCCCGGGCGCACAATGAGTTGAGGATACGGACAAGTGATTGGCGTGGAATGTTGAGGCGTCGCAAAATATCGGCGAATTGGATTTCCCTTTCCCTGGCCATTAATTCGATAACATCTATGGCACGTTCAACAGCAGGGGAGCGGCTGTGGGCTGTTTCTTCCATTTCCTCGTCACTGATTATGTTAGATTTCCCTTAGGTCCCATATACGGTATTTAGCATATTGTATTTGGTATTTTAATTTTGCAACGGCTTATGTCAAGAGAATTCCAAGCACTTCGCCTCTCAAGTAAGGTGAGATATTTCCAGACTAGATTCTTGACGTGTGTAAGGCGATGGGGTATTATGTAATTCAATGTAATTCGATGCGGATAGGAGATGATATGAAAGCGATTCAGAAAAGCTTGCGCATTCCTGAGGATACTGTGGCAGAGATTGAGAAGATTGCCGAAGAGGCAGGAAAGGACTTTTCCACCATTACTAAAGATCTTCTCTCAGAGGCCATTAGGATTAGGCGCTGCCCTGGGATAACCTTTGCTGATGGAGTGTCAGGCAGGAGGGCCCGTTTAGCCGGAACAGGCATAGAGGTTTGGGAGGTAATAGCCGCATTCCTGAGTGTTAAGAGGGACTATAAGAGACTAAAGAAGTCATATCACTGGCTGACGGATCAGCAGTTACGTTCCGCACTTGCATACTACTCACTATTCAAGGAAGAGATCGACGAGCAAATTAGGAGAAATGAGACCTGGACAAAGGAGAAAGTCGTTGAGAAGTATCCCTTTCTGAGTCCCGAGGCCAAGTGAAACTTTATCTTGACGAGGACATAAGCCCAAAGATAGCGGAACTGGTGCGTCGGAGAGGTATAGATTGTATCAGCGCCCATGATGTCGGCATGACAGGCCAATCAGATGTCGATCAGCTCAAGTTCGCAGCTAAACAGAGGCGGGTACTGGTGACCAGGAATAGAGATGATTTCATCCGCCTTACCGTCCGGTTCTTCAATGACCACCTACCACACTCTGGGGTCCTGATTATTCCTCACAGCTATCCAGGAGATAAATTCTCTTTGCTTGCAAATGCGCTTTCTTCATACTGTATAGGCCATCCGAGAGGGATGCAAAGTTACACGATAGATTTCCTTTGATTTGGGCTTTTGTATCGGATGCTAGTTCTTGCCCATGAAGATGATATGCGAAGCCTCAGATTTTGCTTGTCAATTCCTGCATTCTTACCTAGAAAAGATAAAGTCAATAGAGATGGGGAAGGCTGAATACAAAGTCCGAGGAGGCCACAGTGATTCAATTGGATGAACAGCAGAGGATGATTATTGAGACTGTGAAGAGTATTGCCCAAAAAGAGCTGAAGCCAAGAGCGGCCGAGATTGACGAGAAGTGCGAGTTTCCTTGGTATGCGGTAAAGGTGTTTACTGAGAATGGGCTGCTTACCCCACTTCTTCCCGAGGAATACGGCGGCATAGGCATAGAATATCTGCTGTTTTCCATGATCATAGAGGAGATTGCAAAGGTATGCGCCAACTCGGCGTTGATACTTATAGCCCAGGCTGACGGCATGTTACCCATCTATTACTTGGGTAGTGAGGAACAGAAAAGGCGTTTCCTTCCTCCTTTGGCAAAAGGGGCGTTGGCAGGATTTGCAGGAACAGAATCCGGAGCTGGATCAGATATACTATCAATGAGAACGCGTGCCATAAAAAGGGGTAACAAGTACGTGATGAATGGACAGAAGTGTTTCATCACAAACGGCGCCATAGCTGACCTGTTGAGTGTTTATGCCTATACGGACCCAGAAAAGAAGGCTAAGGGCATGAGTGTATTTGCGGTTGAAAAGGGAATGGCTGGATTGAGCTATGGGAAAAGTGAAAAGAAGATGGGCATGCGAGGGTCCATTAATTCAGAGCTCATATTTGAGAATCTGGAGATTCCAGAGGAAAACCTCATTGGACAAGAGGGAGACGGCTTTCCCAACATGATGAAGGTGCTTGACAGCAGCAGAATGTTCGCTGCATCCCAGGCTGTGGGGCTTGCCCAGGGTGCCATAGATGAGGCGGTTGCTTACGCGAAACAAAGGATTCAATTCGGTCGCCCTATTGCCGAGCTTCAAGCCATCCAGTTCATGATAGCCGACATGGTGGCGGCAACAGAGGCAGCACGACTCCTAACCTATCAGGCAGCAAGACACCTTGATAAAGGAAATGGAAAGGAGGTCCCCAAGTTTTGTGCCATGGCCAAGTGCCTGGCATCTGACACTGCCATGCGTGTCACCACAGATGCTGTCCAGGTAATGGGCGGATATGGTTATATGAAGGACTTTCCTGTTGAAAGAATGATGCGGGATGCAAAACTAATTCAGATCTATACGGGTACTAACCAGATAATGAGGGTGGTGGCGGGTCGAAGTATCCTGGCTCAGTAGAATGGGATAGTGGAATCGTGAAATAATGGAATAATGTATTAGTGGAATGCCTGACCACCAGAGATTTCGCGGGGTGGAATAGTGCGGCGTTGTTTATTCGTCCAATACCACGCTTTGTGGAATCTTTTTTGGCGGCCAGGAAAGATGGTGACAAAGATGTCGCTGTCAGAGATCTTTATGCTTATCTACTGGATAAACGGTATTTCGAGCGGCTCAATTTGCTCCATTTTGCATTCAACATTTTTGATGAGGACAGCTCTTTACCAAAAGACATAATAGACCGCACACCACTCCCCCATGAGGACGGTATGCCCAACTTCCGTCACTCCCTTGACCTGTTCTGTTCTTCAAAGGATGATGGTAAGTTCTCCCGGCCCCTGAAGGCGGGGCTCCATCCGTGACCTCATCGTATGTCGGCGTGGTATTCCTGGAGGGATTTGACCGCGCCGTGTCCCTTCCGGACGGCCTCAATACCCTTTGCGGCTGCTAGCGCCGCAGCCAGGGTAGTGATATATGGCACCTTGTACTTGATGGCCGACTTGCGGATGTAGGAGTCGTCGTGCTTGCTGAGCTTGCCGCTGGGCGTGTTGATCACGAGCTGGATCTCATTGTTTTTGATAGCGTCCACGATGTTGGGCCTACCTTCGTGCATCTTCAAAATGGGATCAGCTTTGATCCCGTGTGCTGCGAGGAACTGATGCGTTCCCCGTGTTGCCCTGATGGTAAAGCCCAGGTCCTTGAAGGCCGCCGCCACCTGCAGAACGGCGGGCCGGTCCTTTTCACACACGGTGATAAGGACGCAACCTTCCGAGGGCAAGGTCAGGTGCGTGGCTTCCTGGGCCTTGTAATAGGCGAGTCCGAAGGAATCTGCAAGACCCAAGACTTCGCCGGTGGACCGCATCTCGGGCCCCAGGACTGGGTCTACCTCATGAAACATGTTGAAGGGAAACACGGCTTCTTTGACACCGAAATGGGGGATGGATTTGGGCTCGATGCCCAGATCGGCCAGTTTTTTGCCCAGGATGATCTGTGTAGCCGCGCGGGCCATGGATATGTTGCAGACCTTGGAGACAAGGGGGACGGTGCGGGAGGCGCGGGGGTTGGCTTCCAGGATGTAAACCGTGTCCTGCGCGATGGCGTACTGAATATTCATCAGCCCCACAACGTTCAAGGCCACTGCGATCTTCTTGGTGTATTGATAAATCGAGTCAAGGTGCTTGGGTGGTATGCTTATGGGCGGGATGACACAGGCGGAATCACCAGAATGGACTCCGGCCAGTTCGATATGTTCCATGACGGCGGGGACAAAGGCGTCCCTGCCGTCACAAATGGCGTCTGCCTCTGCTTCAATGGCATTCTCCAGGAATTTGTCGATGAGGATGGGTCGTTCCGGGGAAACCCCCACTGCCGCTGACATATAATGCCTCAGCATTTCCTCGTCATGCACCACCTCCATGGCTCGGCCGCCTAGGACATAGGATGGGCGGACCATCAGGGGGTAGCCGATCCTTTCCGCCACCTCAATGGCCTCTTCAAGGTTACTCGCCATACCCGATTCGGGCTGGGGTATCCCCAACTCCGCCATCATTTTCCTGAACCTGTCCCGGTCCTCTGCGAGGTCTATTGCCGCGGGGGAGGTCCCCAGGATCGAAACGCCTGCCTCGGCGAGTTCTCCTGCGATGTTCAGGGGTGTCTGGCCGCCGAACTGCACGATCACGCCCTCGGGCTTTTCCTTTTCGTAGATACTGAGAACGTCTTCCACCGTGAGGGGTTCGAAGTAGAGCTTGTCTGAGGTGTCATAATCCGTGGACACGGTCTCCGGATTGCAGTTGACCATGATGGCCTCGTAGCCTTCGTCCTTGATGGCAAAGGCAGCATGAACGCAGCAGTAGTCGAATTCGATTCCCTGACCGATCCTGTTGGGCCCCCCTCCCAGGACCATGATTTTGGGCCTTTCAGTTGTGGTCACACTGTCAGGGGCGTTGTACGTGGAGTAATAATACGCGGCGTTTTCCACCCCACTGACGGGCACCGCCTCCCACGCCTCCTTGACCCCAAGGTATAGTCGTTTGTCGCGGACCGTTTTCTCCTCAGTACCCAACAGTTGGGAGATGTACCTGTCCGAAAAGCCGTCCTTCTTGGCCTGGATAAACAGCGGGTCGGGCAAGGCACGCCCTTTATACTTTAAGATTTCGTTTTCCAGTTCCACTAGTTCCTTCATTTGTTCGATGAACCAGGGCTTTATCCGGGTCTTGCTGTACAGCATGTCGACGCTGGCGCCTTTCCTAAGGGCCTCGTACATGATGAACTGCCGCTCGCTCGTGGGCTCGGAGAGGAGGTCCAGGAGGTCATCCAGGGGCCTTTGGTGAAAATCCTTCGCAAATCCCAGACCGTACCGGCCGATTTCCAGGGATCGAATCGCTTTCTGGAAGGCCTCCTTGTAGGTTTTTCCGATGCTCATCACCTCACCCACGGCCCGCATCTGGGTGCCTAGCCTGTCCACGGCACCCTCGAATTTCTCGAAAGCCCAGCGAGGAAACTTCACCACCACGTAATCCCCCCACGGGGTGTATTTATCCAGCGTGCCCTCCCTCCAATATGGGATTTCGTCCAGTGTGAGGCCGGCCGCCAGCATGGAGGAGATGAGGGCTATTGGAAAGCCGGTTGCCTTTGATGCAAGGGCTGAGGACCTCGAGGTCCGAGGGTTTATTTCGATGACCACCACTCGTCCTGTTTCAGGATCGTGGGCAAACTGGATATTGGTGCCACCGATGACCCGGATGGCTTCCAGGATGTCGTAAGAGTACTTCTGGAGCCTGGCCTGCAGATCCGGGTCTATGGTCAGCATGGGGGCGGTGCAGAAACTGTCCCCAGTGTGAACACCCATGGGGTCCACGTTCTCGATGAAGCATACCGTGATCATCTGGTTTTTGGCGTCCCGGACTACCTCCAGCTCCAGTTCCTCCCAACCGAGCACGGACTCTTCCACGAGGATTTGGCCCACCAGGCTTGCGGAAAGACCCCGGCTGGCCACCGTGCGAAGCTCTTCCACATTGTAGACCATCCCCCCGCCTGTCCCCCCCATTGTGTAGGCCGGTCGTATCACCACAGGATAGCCCAATGAATCGGCAATCTTCTCTGCCTCTTCTACGCTGAAGGCTGGTTCGCTGCGTGGCATTTCGATGCCCAGCCGCTCCATGGTTTCCTTGAAGGCGATGCGGTCTTCCCCTCGCTTGATGGCATCCAGCTCCACGCCGATGATCTTGACACCGAACTTGTCCAGAATCCCGGTGCGCGCCAGCTCGGAGGAGAGATTGAGGCCTGATTGCCCTCCCAGGTTGGGGAGGATGGCGTCGGGTCTTTCTTTCTCCACGATTTCGGCCATTGCCCGAAGGTTGAGAGGTTCGATGTAGGTGGCCTCAGCCATTGCCGGGTCCGTCATGATGGTGGCAGGGTTCGAATTGGCCAGAACGATTTCATAGCCTAGCTTGCGGAGGGCCTTGCATGCCTGGGTTCCAGAGTAGTCAAACTCGCAAGCCTGCCCGATAATAATGGGGCCAGAACTGATGATCATGACCTTTTTGATGTCGTCGCGCCGTGGCATGAAATTTCCCCCCCCCTTTTTAGTGAGCCTGCTAATAATTTCAGGGATAATAGTATGAATAATGTTGCTTTGCTGGCGACTATAGGAAAGAGGGTGGGCCAAGTCAAGACCTAAGCGCCCATCTGGATATTCGACATAGTGAACGGCCGTTTGGAGAGGAGGGCATAAGAGGTACTGAGATGCGCCTCCACTTATCCTCAATGATCCTGAAGACCCGGGAGATCAGATCATTTACACTGCAGTGTATGACCGAGCGGTAGCGGTACGGTCCGACGGTACCATTGTGTGTGCCTGCCTGTCCCGTTGGGACGGCAGACAGGCAACGCACAGGCAGGCCGGCTTGCAG
>Ga0190334_1000642_pt1 | contig 16622 bp, 15 predicted proteins | sample 48720478_MG_FD_161270 | JGI IMG/M metagenome (GOLD analysis project Ga0190334, IMG submission 161270) | Hydrothermal vent sediment bacterial communities from Southern Trench, Guaymas Basin, Mexico - 4872-04-7-8_MG | ecosystem: Environmental > Aquatic > Marine > Hydrothermal vents > Sediment ...
GATAAGGGGAAATTTATGCCCCCTAAATCTACATGGTTTGAACCCAAACTTAAGAGTGGACTTGTGGTCCACCTTCTCTAATGAAAAAATTTCTGGTTGTTCTTCTCGTTGTTTTTGCCCTGAGAGCAGCAGAAATACCGAAGATTACTGCTTCTTACCAGAGAAAAATAGGGGACATTCTGGAAGCAAAGGGTGATGTAGAAATAAGCTCAGAATCCGGTAAGATTTACGCTGATTTACTCAGGTTTAATATAAAAACCGGGGATGTGGAACTCAAGGGAAATGTTTCTTTTGTATACGATGGAGGCTTCATTGCAGGCAAGGAAGCTTACTATAATATAAATACAGGAAAAATGGTCTTCAAGGATGCCTGGGGATGGCTTAAACCCGGTATTTTTATCAGTGGAAAAGAAATAAAGGGAGAAAGTAAAAAAGAATTCGAATTTAACGAAGGTTGGTTCACTCCATGTAACCAGACATGTCCTTTATGGGAGATTGAAACAAAAAGGGGAAAATATTATGTTGATGACCATCTTTCAGCATGGGAGACTGTTCTCAAACTGAAAAGTATTCCTATTTTTTACATTCCTTATATTTATTACCCAACAGCGAAGAAAAAAAGAAAGACAGGATTTCTTATGCCAAAATTCGGTTACAGCTCTAACAAGGGCTATTACTTTGGGGAAGATTTTTACTGGGCTCCCGCAGATTGGTTTGACCTCACACTGACCTTTGATTACCTTTCCAACCTCGGATATATGGGAACAGGAGAATACAGATATATCATAAACGAGGGGAACTACGGTAATGCAATTTTTTCTCTCCTAAGATACAAAACAGGAGATTACGATTATCTTTTAAGGGGAGGAGAAGTTCACAATCTGGGTAAAGGTTGGAAACTGAACGCAAATATGGACCTGGTAAGCTCGTATCAATTCCTGTGGAATCTCTCAACTAATTATTTAAGAGCTGTTCAGAGATTCTTCTATTCTTCTGCTTATCTTACGAAATCTTGGACAGGAGGAAGCCTGGTGGTAAAAGCCGATGAACAGAGGAATTTTCTGGGGGGAAGGTCAGGGATCTTCAGGCATCTTCCTGAAATAAATTTAACAATGACAAGAAAGAAGTTCGTAGGTCCCCTTTATTTTTCTCAGAGCTTTGTTGGTAGTTATTTCCAAGAACAAAAGAAGGGAAAATGGTACACTCTGGGAAGAATTATTTATAAACCAGCTTTATATTTAACTCTTGCACCGGTACCCTGGGCCACTTTTGACAATAGTGTAAACCTCCACATCGGGTATTATACCGATACAAAGAATGGAGAAAAAAGAACTGGAGAACCGTTGAAACTCTTCACTTATTCCTATTCGGCCACCCTAACAGGGCCAATTTTCTACAAAATATACAATACCCCGGGCTGGAGCTATTCACCTAAATTTAAACATCTTATAGAACCCACCATTACTTTTACATATTCACCAGGGATAGGTGATTTTGAAAAAATAATAAGTTACGATACATACGATTATTTCCCGCAAGCGAGCTATTTTTCTTTCTCCCTCAATAACAGGGTCATAGCTAAAAGGAAAATCGGAAAAGAAAGAACCCCTGTAGAAATTTTTTCCTTCTCTATCGGAGGCAGTTACTACCCCAACCCTGAAAATGTGTATTCTCCCTTGGGCATAAAAATCTCCCATAAATTTTCTTCTCTTGATTTTAACCTGAGATTTAATCCCAACAGCCAGACCTTTATTTACTGGATGGCACAGTATGACCCCTATGAGAAATTATTCCTTTACAATTCAATTACTCTTTCCATAAGACCAAAAGACCTTCCTCTGTTTGCAGATTTAAATTATTTCACCGCAAAATCTACTTATGAAGCTTTGACGCTCGTATCCAATCAGATGAGGTTTTCAGGAGGATTTAGTATAAAACCCCTGGGTCTGAATCTCAGTGGGGTGTGGGATTACGATATTGAAAATAAAAGAACAAAACAATACTCTCTTTTCGCTACCCTTAATTTCCAATGTTTAATGTTTATATTCAGATTTTCTTATTTACCCTTTAGAAAAGAAAAATACTTTTTTAATATTTCATTCTCCCTTCCCCAGGTAGGGGTGGGAATTGACAGATTTGGGGGGTGATATGAGTGAAATGAAAGGACTTGTTTTAAGTGGAGGAGAAGGAACAAGGCTTAGACCAATAACCTTCACACAGGCAAAACAGTTAATTCCTGTGGCCAACAAACCCGTGTTATTTTATGGTCTGGAATCTTTACGCAGGGCGGGGATAAAAAATGTGGGAATTGTAGTGGGAGACACTCACAGGGAAATTGAAAGCGCTGTTGGGAAAGGAAAGGATTTTTCTCTAAATGTAACTTATATCCATCAGGAAAAACCCCTCGGTCTTGCTCATGCTGTTCTGATATCTGAGTTCTTTCTTGAAGGGGATGATTTTCTTATGTATCTCGGAGACAATATTTTAAAAGAAGAGTTAACCCCATATGTAGAAAGATTTCAGAAGGAAAAACCGGATGCCCTTCTTCTTCTTGTAGAGGTAAAAAATCCCTCTCAATTCGGGGTGGCTGAGCTCAAGGGGAACAGGGTTATTAGGCTAATAGAAAAGCCAGAAAAACCTCCTTCTAATTTAGCCCTGGCAGGGGTATATCTTTTCTCACCTAAAATAATAAGCGCTGCAAAGAGAATAAAACCATCCTGGAGAGGAGAACTTGAGATCACAGATGCAATAAATGAGCTTCTCAACCATGGAGGAAAAGTTATCTTTCAGAAAGCGCAGGGATGGTGGAAAGACACGGGAAAGCTTGAAGATATTCTTGAAGCAAACAGACTCGTTCTTGACGACCTTGAACGTCAAATTATGGGAGAAATTAAAAATTCTAACTTAGAAGGAAGGATAAAAATAGGAAAAGGTACAGTTATAGAAAATTCAAGGATTCTGGGACCTTCTATTATAGGAGAAAATGTTAAAGTCTTTGGTAGCTATATAGGGCCATATACTTCTGTCCAGGATGGGGTTATTCTTGAAAATGTAGAAATTGAAAATTCTATCATTCTAAAAGAAAGTATTATTAAGAATATAAATGGAAGAATCCACTTTTCGCTTATCGGTAGAGGGGTAAAAATTTTAAAGAAAAATGGTCATCCCAAGGGAGTTTCTCTAATGATAGGCGAAAGAAGCACCATTGAATTTACAGATTAATTCACAAATATAGATTTCGACATTTTCGTCGAAATTCTGACATTTTTGTCGGATTCTTACTCGTATTCACTCTTTCATCTTTCATAAAAAGCCGGTTGGTTTTTTTTCTTAATTGGCATAATTTTTGCAACTTAAGAAGTGGAGGTGAAAAAATGAGAAAAATTCTTTTAATTGTGGCTATGTTTGGGCTGGTGTTTATGGGATTTGGTGCGGCAATAACCAATGTGAAACTGGTTCCAACAAAGTCCTCCTATACTGTGGGAGAATCTGTGCAGATTCAATGGACAGCTTCAGGAATTCCTTCGGGAGAAAAGGTAAAAATTACATTGTGGAGACAGGGTGTCTCAACAAGAATTTGCCTTATAGCCGCTGATGTCCCAGTTAATGCCGGTTCTTATTCATGGACAATCCCTTCATCCTGCACGAATCCTGACACAAGCGCAACAGAAAACCTTGTTGGAGGAACTTTCCACATCAGGGTCCGCTGGCAGGGAAATCCCGTATTTGGCGAGTCTCCTAATTTCACAATAACTGAGCCCCAAAATATTACGGTAGCTCTTTCCCCTGACAGTTCTTCCTATAATGTTGGAAACAATCTCTCCGTTAACTGGAGTTATACTGGAATAACTCCTACAGCCTCGGATAAAGTGAAAATTACCTTAAGGAGGGCGTCTGCTCCGGATACGAGCATCTGTCCCCTTGCAGACAATATAAATCTCTCCACTGGACACTGGACATGGAATAATATTCCAACAACCTGTGGATCAGTAAATCTTACATCCGCAGGAAACCTTTTTATAAGAGTAAGGTGGAAAGGCCATCCAGTCTGGGGAAATTCTCATAACTTTACCATAACTGAGGAGGGAGGAGAAGAAGGCGAAAGCCTTGACGATGTATGGCTCGAAAAACTTAAGGAAATATTAAAGGGAATGAAAGAAATACAAGTTATCCGTTGGCCCGGGCCAAGACCTGATCCCTGCCCTATTTGCCACATAGAAATTTTAGACTTAACAAGAGAAAAGATAAGACAGAGTCTGGAAAAAGCTGGTTTGAGAGAACCTGTTTTTGTGGAAATTCACGACGCCAGGGGAAAATTAATAAACATTGGAAAGTTTGCACCAGCTGGAAAACCGGGCTTAAAGACTGGGGCAAAGGGAACAATCCCTGTTCGGACAAAAATGACGATGCCTGTTATAGCGCCCAGAATTACCAGGTTTGACCTTCCCAACAAAGCTGTTGCCTCAAGGGTTAAATCCGGTAGCGGATACTTCCTCGTTATCAAAAGGGCAAGCGATGGAAAGATAATTTCAAGAAATCCTGTAAACCTGAAAGTTGAAGAAAAACCTGTGATTAAATAATTTAATAGTCATTTTCAGGGGGGAGGAATCCCCCTTTTTTTATGGCTTCACTTCTGAAGATGGAATCTCCGAAGGAATCTTCGAGGAGAATTTCATAAAAAAGAATAACTCTTTCTTTCTTGACTCAATATATTTTATTATCTCTTTCATAGTTTTTACTGGCGGTGCTAAAATTCGTGTATGAGAAAAATTGCAATTTTTGCTTTCCTTCTCTCTTTTTTAATAGGAGGAAATATAAGAGGAATAAGGGACAATGTTGGTTTTTGCACTAAGCCCTATCAGATCGAGGAAATTGTAAAAATATCCACAAAAATGGAATCTAACACCTTAAAGAATGAACCAATCTCTGGTTTCATTGCTGTAATCTCTCCCCACGATGATCACATTCTCGCAGGAAGGGTTTATGTTCACGCTATACCGAAAATTGCGCAGGCAAAAACTGTTGTAATTTTTGCGGTGACCCATCACGCACCGAGAGTGGAATTAAATAATCCAAGGAACCTGCTTATATTCGATGATTTTGATTCCTGGAAGGCTCCCTATGGTCCAGTTCCGGTTGACAAAGAGCTCCGCACCTATATTAAAAACCACCTGAAAAGGAAAGACTTTATTGTTTCAAACAAGGCTCAGAGCCTTGAACATTCGGCAGAAGCTATGCTGGCTTTTCTTCAATATTACAACCGTAAAGCAAAAATTCTCACCATAATGGTCACAGAAATGGACTTCTGGAAAATGAAAGAGATATCTGAAAGACTGGCGCATGTTTTTAACTCCTATTTTAAAGAAAAGAACATGAAGCCAGGAAAAGATATTTCCTTTATAATATCGACAGACACCACTCATTATGGTCCTGATTTCAATTATGCTCCATTTGGGGTTGATGAGAGGGCACATAAATTTGCAACAGCTCAAGATGTAGAGCTCGGGGAAAAGTTTCTTTCCGGGCAAATATCAATAGAAAAAGTGCGCTCTTTTGCAGACAGGCTATGGGGTGAAGGAATCACATGGTGTGGCAGGTTCTCTGTGCCATTTGGACTGATGACTCTCATCCATCTGGCTAAAATGGAGGGAAAACACCTACAGGGTCTTGCTTTAAGATATGGCGACAGCTATTCCTTTGGAGTGCTTCCTGTTTTCAAAAAGGGGATAGGAACAACAGCTCCCTTTTCACTTAAGCACTGGGTAGGATATTGGGCAATAGGATATAGAATGAGGTAAAACTCAGTTTCCAAGAGCTTCAAGGAAAGTTTCTCGGGAAAAAGAAAATGCTTCTTCTTCTTTGAGCAAAAAAGGAAGAAGCTCTTTGATAACTCTATTTTGTGTTATATAGTTAGATCTTTCCTTTAAAGCATACTTCCACCCATTTTTAACAATCTCTTCTGCAAGATTCCGACTTTCCCCCACATAATTAAGAATTATTTCCATTAAGGGCTCAGTTTCTGGATATCTTTTTTGAATCCAGTAAACGTCATAAAAATCCCTTACATTAGCGGTTTTTGAGAGAATTTTTCCTGCTTTTTTTGCGAGTATAAATGGTAATTCCATTGAAAACAACCTTACTGGAAATTCACGCCATAAAAAATGGGTTTCCTTCCTTCTAAACCCACGTGATTTCTCGAAGAGAATTGAAAAGCTTATTTTGTTTCCGCTCTCTGCTGGCCCTATTCCTGAAAAGCTTAATTTTATATTCCTTTTAAGGTCCTGTCTAATAAGCACTCTGTAGCCCATAGCTCTCAACGATTTTTTCAAAATGTTTTCAAATAAACTATCTCCTTTTTCAAGCACGGAAAGATGAAGATTCTCGTTAAATCTCGAAAGGCCATAAATGAATCTTAAAGAAGTGCTTTCATCCAGAGCAAAACGCCAGAGCTTTTTTTCATAAAAGAGAATATACAGAACCAGTTCCTGTAAATATTCTCTTCCAACAGCCAGTGCCTTTACAGGATCATGTTCTTTGGACATTTTTTCAATCAATCTATCTCTCAAAGAATTCCTCCGCTCTCTTTCTAACCGTAGTCGGGAAAGAACTTGCCATTTTCAAGAGAATATTCCTGTGCAGAATCTCCTTCCTTTTTATTGCAGAAAGAGAAAAACGCTCTCCCTCTATGTACATGGTATCTAGAAGAGCTTTTTCCGGGGTTGCTATAAAAAACTTAATTCCATTCATCTTCCTTTGCACCATGCCGAAGAAAAGTTTCTCTTTTACTCTTGAATAGGTAAACTTCCACAAATTTGTATTATAAATTCTTGTTTTTCTTGTGGTTACCGAGGTTATTTCTTTCTCGCGGGATTTTAGCATTCCATAAAATCCCAGTGCAGTTTTAAGGCTCACGTAGGATGGAAACAGCATCTGATTGGCAAGAAAAAAAGGATCGGGCAGGGGAGCTATTTCCTCAGGAAGGATAAAAAAGCCCTTCTTGAGCTCTATGAGTTTCCCCTGTTTCCTCCATCTACTCAATTCTGCCCTTAAAACCTCGGGTCTTCCGAGAAAATGAAGGTCTTGGGGTCTCAAGATAGGAAATTTCCTTAAAATCTTAATAAAGTCTATATATTTCATTTTGTTAACAATTATATTAACTTCCGGAATTTAAATCAAAATTTCTCCGTTCTTTTCTTTTATTATTCTGTATTCACCATCATAAGCCCACTGGGCTTTTTTTGCAAGAAGCCATGCATCCAGGAGGTGTGAAGAAGGAGGTGTGGGCAAAAACCCGAATCTTTTTTTGAATTTCCTTCTGTAATCATTTACGGAATTAAATTTCGGGATAGAAAAAAACTGCTTTCTCAAAACAGGAACAAAACTCTCCTTGTAGTACTTTCCTTCTTTTCTCTCCCCCTTCCATTCTTTGAATCCGTCTTCTTGAAGAATTTTTAAAAGCTCTTCAGGCAAAAAATAGGGGAAAAGGCTCCGGTTTGCAGGAAGAACAGGGATGCCCGTTTCCTTCCTTAATCTTCTATCAAGTTCTCTTATTCCTTTAATGGGAATAAAAAGGGGAGCATCAATTAGATAAAGACCAGGGGGAAAATTGAAGCTCAAAACTTCCCTTCCTTTGAATAACTCAAACCTTATTCTTTCTCCTATAATGCAGATTCCTGTTTTTCCCCTGCTCCAAGCTATATCAATTCCTCCAAAATTCACATTCTTGAATAAAGGCCTACAAGCTCAGCTTTAGCCAGGATGTGTCCTTCCATTGCCTTAAGAAGTTGCTTTTTAGTTGCTCCTGGCGGAAGATTAAGGGTTGTATCGAGAGCATAGAGCTTAAAAAAGTATCTGTGTGTGCCGGAGGGTGGACAGGGACCTCCGTACCCTACTCTTCCAAAGTCTGTAATCCCCTGTCTTATGCCCTGTTCCGTTTCCCTTACCTTGGGAAAGTTCTCCGGAAGCCCTTCCATTTCTGGGGGTATATTGTAAACCAACCAATGAACCCAGGTTCCCATGGGAGCATCTGGATCGTCCGCTATAATAACGAGACTTTTCGTTCCTGAAGGCACGCCACTCCAGGAAAGTGGAGGAGAAATGTCCGGTCCATCACATGTATACTTAGATGGGATTTTCTCCATATGCTTAAATGCAGAACTTTTTAGCTCCATACCCTTACCTCCTGCATTCATTATTAATGCTAAAGAGAAAAAAATAAAGATTCTCTTCATACAATCATTTTAGAACAAAGGAGGACTTTTTCAAGACTTTTTTATCCAAACATTTGAACTATTGAAAATTTGTTTCAATGTTGTATAATATAAATGAAAAAATCTAAGGAGGTGAAAAAATGTGGGCTAACTGGATTCATTTCATTCTAGGAATTTGGCTGGTAATAGCAGGATTTATTCCTTCCATAACCGCTTCAAAAACTGCAAGCTTCTGGAACGACCTTATAGTAGGTATTCTTGTTCTTATATTTGCCTTTGTTGCCATAAGCGCGAAGAAGGCTATCTGCTGGATTCATGTCATACTGGGTGTATGGATGATAATTGCCGCCTTCATCCCCTCAATTGTGAGCTCCAAATCTGGAAACCTCTGGAATGATCTTATTTCTGGTATAATAATTTTGGTGGTTGCTTTAGTAGCTGCTTTACAAAAACAGAAGACAGCCTAATCCAGAGAGGGAGGGCTTAAGCCCTCCCTAAAGGTGGGCTATGAAACGAGTTATTTCTTTTACACGTAAGTTTAAATTACTATCGGATCGAAATCGGCTTTATATTTTAAAAGCCATTTCCAATAAAAAACTCTGTGTGTCTGACATAGCAAAAAAAACAAAAATTTCACCAACCCTTGCTTCAAGAAACCTAAAACTTCTCGAAAGAGAGGGGTTAATTAAGGGAATAAGAGAAGGAAAAAACGTTTATTATGAATTAAACAAATATGAGCTTGATAAACTTGTTGTGGAATTTTACGATTTTCTTAATATTCCCAGAGAAGCTGAAAAAATTCCGGACTTTGTTAAAGAAATTATAAAAGAATGAAAATATAGGAGAATTTTTCCTTATGAAGTAATACTTGCGATTTTTTATATCCTTACGGAAAAAATTTTTTCCGGGGTTTATTCTTAGTCTTTTTCTCATTCACGTTGAAAATTTCTTCTGCCTCTTTCTCTGTTTAAATGGACTACTATTTCAGAAAAACCAAGCTTCTTTTAAAACAAAGAGTACCACATGAACAAAAACATAATTTTATTGAACGTAGAAAAATCTTATATCCCTTACATTGGTCCCGGTAGGCCCAGTAAAAATTAATCCTCCTACCTTCTCAAAAAAACTGTAGGAATCGTTGTTGTTTAAATAGTCCTCAGGGGAAGAGTCCCCTATTTTTTCATATATTTCCTTGTTAAAAAAGGCTCCTGCTGCATCTGTGGGACCATCCTGACCATCTGTTCCTATACTCAGGACCACAAAATCTCCCTGAAACTTCTTTAATTCCAGAAGCATGGCCAGTACCAATTCAGTATTTCTCCCTCCTTTTCCTTCTCCTTTTACAGTTACTGTAAGTTCTCCTCCGCTTAAAAGAAGGATAGGCGGTGATGCGGGATTGTGACTCCTTTTTATTTCATGCATTACCGCTGAATATATTTTGGCCACTTCCCTTGCTTCCCCTTCATCTTCTGCTGTCAGCAGGAGAGTTCTTATTCCCTCTTTTCCAGCCTCTTTTTTCGCTATAGAGAGAGCATACAGAGTATTGGCCGCAATATAAAAATGGGTGTTTTTAAAGATGTTATCTCCAGGTTTTGGTGTTTCAGGAAGTTTTTTCACAATCTTAGCATACTCTTCAAACCCGTATTTTAGAAGTAGGTTTGCAGCCTGCAAAACGGTTGTGGGATCACCTACGGTAGGGCCTGAGCCTATATCATAAGGAACATCAAATTTAACATCCGAAATGGCAATAGTTATTAACTCTGCGGGAAAAATTTTTTCCGCGAGTCTTCCTCCCTTAATGGCGGATAGATGTCTTCTTACTGTGTTAATTTCTTCTATGTCTGCTCCAGCTTTCAAAAGTCCCCTTGTAATTGTTTTTATATCTTTTATGGAAAATGGCTTTAGCGGGACTTCAGCCAGAGCCGAGGCACCTCCAGATATCAGAAATATCACAAGGTCGCCTTCTTTAATACGGGCTGCAAACTCCTGTAATTTTTCGCCCGCCCTCAGACTTCTCTCATCAGGATATGGATGTGAACCGAGGATAACTTCTGCACCTTGCAATTCTTCGTAATATGGGGAAATTACAAGAGCTTCTTCTATAAGTCCACCTATTTCGTCTATAATTCCCTTTGTCATTTCAATTGAAGCCTTTCCAACAGCTATAACCTTTACAGGTCTTAAAGGATAAGTCCTTTCGCCTATTTTAAGTGTGTCTTTCTTTTTAGTTATCACTTTTTTTATAATATTTCTTCCCTTTATTTCTTCTATAACTTTCAGTGCTATTTTCAAAATTTTATCCTTCATGTGTCACCCTTAAGATCTCCTTTTCCGCCAGTTTAGCGACCTTTTTTGGGGAAAGGGAAGCATCTATTATAATGTGGCTGTATAATGGTAGCACTTTTAAATATATTTCTCTTACTCTTTTAAGAAATTCTGTGTTTTCAAAATGAGGGAGAAGCAAATGTTTCCTTGAAAGCGCAAGTTCCGGAGAAATATCCAGAAAAATAACAAGATCTGGAAGAGGAAAACCAGAGTTTTTCTTGAGAATCTCCCTGTAATCAAGTCCTCTTGCTCCCTGGTAGGCCATATTGGAAATAAAATACCTGTCACAAATTACTATTTTTCCCTGACGAAGCGCAGGATTTATTTCTTTGCGGACATGTTCCTCTCTGTCCTTTATAAACAATTCCAGCTCCTCCTCAGGGGTTAGATTTCCTTTCTTTATTCTTTCTCTTAAAATTTTTCCGTATTCACCATCTGTAGGTTCCCTCGTGAGAAGAACTGAAAAACCATTTTTTTCAAGGGTCTCCTTTAAATGTTTTGAAAGAGTCGACTTTCCTGACCCATCTATTCCCTCTATAACGATGAGTTTTCCTACTTCAGGTTCTCCCATTTAATCCTGTAAATGTCTATATACGTATCCCAGATCGGAAAAGAAACTTCAAGCTCAAGGTTTTTAAAAATCCGTGGATACATTGATTTTACCCACCAGAGCTGGTGAAATTTTCTCATATCAACAAGATGGGTTACCCTGAATCTTCTAAAAGGATCGTTCTTATCGTTATACCAGTCCTTGTATGCAAAAACAACCCTCATTCTTGTTTTAAGAATTATTCTCGGAGCCTCAAGACCCATAAATACATTTGACCTGGAGTAATGGGTCTTTACATAATCAGCCATCTGTTCAACCTTGTACTCAGGATGGGAAAGAAAATGTTTGTTAAAAAGATAGAGAGAATTTATGGATGGAATGATCGCAAAAAGAAAGACTGCAAAAGTCAACTTCACCGGCTTAATTAATCTGAAAAGGAAAGCAGCCAGTATTATTCCAGCTATTGCTATGTTTATATATATGACCGCAGAAGCATAAAATTTCTTGAGTGAGAAAAACTTAAACATAAGAATGTCCGGAAATTTTGGATAGTGAAGCAAAAAAATCTGGGCTTTATATAAAAGATATATTAAAACTAAAAATGTTATTCCTGCTGGCAATGGTTTTATTTTTTCCTTACCATCTTCAAAGAAAATCCAGTGAAGAGCATAAGCTGAGGCCAAGAAAAAAGCAGGATAAATAGGAACAAAATATCGAAGTGGATGATAATAAAGAATCCCTATTTCTGCCGAGCCGATGAGAAGCCAGAGTAAAACAAATAAATGAGATGGCTTTATGTCCCATTTTATTAATTTATAAATGCCAAAGGTTACAAAAATTATTCCGAGTATAAGTAAAACTGGAGAGAGAGAAAAATATCTAAATGCAATAAATCTATCCAGATTGGAAAGTAGTTCCAGAGGACTAGAAAGAGGAGGACGGGAAAGCTTTGTCCATCCCCCACTAATTTTTAAATAATTTTCCCTGAATGGCAAAAAGATAAAAAGAAACCAGAGAATTATTGTTGTAAGAAAGCCAGAGGCAAAGAGAAGTATTGATTTTTTCTTGTTCGGCCTGCCCTTCATTGCGTATAAAATTGCTACAATATCTGCTATAACAAAATAGATCCCATAATATTTTGTTATAAAAGCGAGGGATGTGAAAAATCCGTTCCAGAAGCTGTATTTTTCTTTTTCTAAAGAGAGAAGAAAAAAGTAAAAAGCTATCATAAAAAGAAGGGTCATCACATTTTCAACAAGTCCATTTCTGTTATATATGAGATATACAAAACTAAACGCTGGAATAGTTGAAAAAAGTAACCCAAATCTTTCGCCAAATTCTTTCCTTGCAGAAAGGTAAAAGAAAAGAATGAAAAATAGTGATATTACAACATGAACCATTTTTATTTGAACTATTCCTATTCCAAACAAAAGAAAAACTATGTAATAAAGGTAATTCAATATAAAGCTATAGATAATTGGGTTCCACTCGTCTGTCACCCATTTTCCAAAGAGGATTTTATTTCTTGCATTATGAGGATATATACCTTCATCAAAGTAAATCCCTCCGCTATTAGTTAAATGAACTATTTTTAGCGGAGCATCTGCCCTTATATACAGAACCCTCAAAAGGAATGCTATTGAAATCAATATAAGAAAGATAATTATTGCCCTTTTCATGGCTTTATTATCGGCATAACCACATATAGATGTTTTATTTCCTCATTTAAGGGTTCGAAAACAACTGCTTTTCCTATTTCTTCTGTATAAAATTTTATAAGGTCCGAATCAACAACCGAAAGAAATTCAATTATGTATCTGGGATTAAAAAGCAGGTCGAACTCTCCTCCTTTGTAATCCGCTTCTACATCTTCCTTAAATTCTCCTATATCTGGATTTACAGATTTTAGAGTAAGCTTTCCTTCACTAACAATAAAGTTAACACCTGTTTCTCTCTCATCTATAATTATTGATGCCCTTTTTATTGAATCAAGCAGCTTCTCCTTATTTACTATAACCTCATAATTTATTTCTTCAGGAAAAACAACCTTATAATTTGGAAATCTTCCTTCCACTTTTGATACATTCATTATTTTCCCATCAAATTTAAAGAATATGTTTCTTTCGTCCTCTCCTATTTCCATTTTTTCTTGCTCTGCTCTTTGTAACTTTTGTAGCACTGGTTTTAAAACGAGAAATTCTTTGTTTATATTTGCAGAAAAATCTGTTTCAACATAAGAAAGTCTATGGCCATCTGTTGAGACCATTATTGCTTTATTTTCTTCTATCTTAAACAAAACTCCATTTATAACAAACCTGCTATCTTTAACATTTATTGAAAAGGAGGTTTTCCGAATAAATTCTTTAATTACATTTGAAGGAAATTCTCTTATATCGAATTTTGGTTCAGGAAATTCAGGGAAACCCTCAGGTGAAGAATAAACTAATTTAAAAGGAGATTTTCCGTCACTTACTTCACAATGGGTAGGAGTAAGAGTCTTTATGGATACTTCTTCTCCTGAAAAGGATTTAACTATCTCATAAAATTTCTTTCCATTTATTCCAAGTGAACCTTCTTCTTTTACTTCGGCTTCTACTGTTGTTATCATGCCTATTTGAAGATTGGTTGCCTTCATTATCAATGTATTCTTTTCAGTTGTTAATAGAATGTTAGAAAGATTGGGATTAACCATTCTTTTTTCCACAATATCTTGAAGAGGGTATAAACCTTCTGCAAGCTTTTCTTTAGATACGTTTATCCACATTTTCACACTCCTTTATTTTTGTTCTTTACCTATTCTAAATAAATTAAATATTTTTATCAAAGAATAATAATAGCCATGTGGAAATGTTGAAATCATCATATAAAGCCATAAAAATGTGTGAATTTTATCTGAAAAATCCTTCGATTTCATCAATTTTTCTTTTCAATATACTATCTTTCTCTATCAACTCCTCTACTTTATTAATTGAATGAAGTACAGTTGTGTGATGTTTTCCTCCAAAGTAATTCCCTATTTCCTTTAGTGGTAAATTTAGAATTTTTTTGCTTAAATACATTGCCACCTGTCTTGGAAGTGTTATGCTTCTGACATTTGTTTTACTTTTTATTTTTTCTGGTTCCACATTAAAAACCTCTCCAACTCTTTCAACAATGGAATCAACTGTTATAGATGGTAAGCCTTCTTCTAAAACATCGGTTATAGTTCTTAATGCTTCTTTTGCCAGCTGGATTGTTATAGGTTCCTTTTTTAAGGTCGCAAGGGCCTTTAATCTTATAAGTGCTCCCTCCAACTGTCTTACATTGGACTTTATCTTCATCGCAATATATTCAGCCACATCTCCTGGTAGATCAAAGTTCTCAAGTTCAGCTTTTTTAAGAAGAATTGCGATTCTTGTCTCAAGCTCAGGAGGTTGAATGTCAGCAATTAAACCCCATTCGAACCTTGATAGAATCCTGTCCTCAAGTCCTTCTATATCTTTTGGAGGTCTATCACTTGAAAGAACTATCTGCTTCTGGGAATCGTAAAGAGTATTAAAAAGATGAAACAATTGAATTTTTGTTTGTTCCTTTCCGGACAAAAATTGGATGTCGTCTATTAAAAGAACATCAACTTTTCTGTATTTTTCCTTAAAATCTATAATTTTATCGTTTCTAAGATAAGCCACCATCTCATTCATAAATTTCTCTGTTGTTGTGTAAACCACAATAAGTTCTGGTCGGCTTTTTATTATAAAATGTCCAATTGCATTTAAAAGATGGGTTTTTCCAAGACCAACCCCCCCATATATGAAAAGAGGGTTATAACTACTACTTGGAGATTTTGCAACAGCAAGTGCTGCAGAGTAAGCAAACTGATTTGATGAAGCCACAACAAAATTTTCAAAAGTATACTTTGGATTAAGCATTAAGGTAATGTTTTTTCTATCCTGTTTTTTTGTTACTTCTTCTCCTTCCTCCTCGTGGAAAATTTTAACCTGATAATTTTTTTGAAGAACATCTTTTAATATCAACTCAAAAATATCAGGGAAATTTTCCCTGAACATTTTTTTAAAGCTCGGATTAGGTGCTCTTACGTAAAGAACATTACCAACTTTTCCCACATACACCAGAGGTTTAAACCAGGTTTCAAAAGTGAAAGGGTCAACTCTTGATTCGATCTCCTTTATTATATCCTTCCAAATTTTCATCTCCCTAAAAATTTCCACAAATTTTCCACATTTTGTGGAAAATTAGAAGTCGTAACCTATCCAGAAATTATAAACAGAATATAGAGTTTTTCTCAAGTCAGTTCTTTTTACATATTCAATATGTATGGGAAAAGAAAATAAGAATAATTCCACCCCGTACCCGTAAGATGCAATTGCATCCACAAGCCGTATATCAGGGAAACTTCCCTCTGCAAATTTAAATGGGTAGCTTCCATATTTTGCTCCTCCCAAATCAAAGAATAGAACTCCTCTTATTGGCCCAATATCTCCGATGGCTGTATATGTGATGTAGGTAATGGGAAATCTGAACTCAGCATTAAAGAAGAAAGTTTGAGTTCCCAGGATTGCTCTGTAGCCCACACTTCTTATTTCATTATTTCCACCGATATAGCTCAGGAATGGGGTTTTTCCAAAACTCCCATTGTAATATGCGCGGAAGGCCAGAAGAAAATCTCTTCCAATATTTATGTATTTTCTTGCATCCACAGAAATTGAATAGTTGTCTATTTTATGGTCTCCACCAAGAGGAAAAGCTTTCCCAAAATAAAGATTTAAGGTATCTCCGCTAATAGGACCGAAACTTTTAAATCTTGTTGTTTCCCTCACCAACTGAAGGTCTACATTGAAAAATGTTCCAGAATAAAAGAAATATTTCCCGGAAGGAAGTAAAGTCCCTGTATTTTCTTTTATATTCAGAATTCCTGCAGACCCTTCTACTCTATGGTAAAAGTCAAAAGGATAGTAAAAGGTAAAATTGGCTCCTGTAAGCTTTCTTAATACTATGCTTGGGACATAACCGTAATATTGGGGGTAATAATATCCGAAGAAATAGTAAAGCTTATATTGAAAACCATTAAGGCTCCACCAGAGTCTCCTTTTCTGATTTACAAATCCAAGATGATAAGATTGATAATAGTAATCGTTGGAAGCATAGAAAAAGAGAGTGTGGTCAGCAAAAATATCAGAGAAGGAAAGATAAGCAGAAGTGAAAAGTCTACCGTCAGTTGAATAAGCAATTGAAATAGGCGTTGTAAAATCGAGGGAAAGCTTCCCGATGCCTTTTCTCAGGCGAATCTTATTCTCCTGGATTTTAGCAGCCGGAGTGGACCAGGCAATTTTCCTCTCTTTTTCTATATATTTTTGTTTTATATCAGGTTCGGTTTTATAGAGACGAAAGTTATTCCTGAAATAGCCGGTAAAATAAATTTCACCATCTTTAAACTGAGGAAAGAAGCATCCTGTTGAGACCCTTGTGTATCGTTTGACCTCCAAGGTTTTTACATTAATTGAGTAGAGGTCAAAACCACCATCCCTGTTGGATGAAAA
>Ga0190334_1000643_pt1 | contig 16609 bp, 12 predicted proteins | sample 48720478_MG_FD_161270 | JGI IMG/M metagenome (GOLD analysis project Ga0190334, IMG submission 161270) | Hydrothermal vent sediment bacterial communities from Southern Trench, Guaymas Basin, Mexico - 4872-04-7-8_MG | ecosystem: Environmental > Aquatic > Marine > Hydrothermal vents > Sediment ...
AATACCAGAACTCAGGTTGATCTTTTAACCATCTGTCAAACCATGCAACAATAGTCTTACTCCAGAGGATTCTTTTTTTATAATCCAGGACCCAGTGATCCTGCCCCTGCACTTTGATATACTCTACAGGTCTTCCCAAAAGTTTTAAAGCAGTATAAAGCTGATCACTCTCCCCTGTGGGAACATTTGTGTCAGAATCCCCGTGAAGCAATAAAAGAGGTGTTTTAATTTTATCAGCATTGAAAAGCGGGCTTTTGTCAACATAAATATCCTTTCTGTTCCATGGAAAGCTGAAGGCTGTTGCACCCGCACTGTATGTATAACCCCAATATCCTTCTCCCCAGTAATGAGGCAAAAGACTTATTCCCGCATGGGATACCGCAGCGGCAAACATATCTGTCCTTGTAATAAGATATTCAGTAGTATAGCCACCGTAAGATGCTCCGATTATTCCAACCTTATCCTCTTTTACAAAAGGATGGACTTTCAAAAACTTTTTAGCTCCTTCAATAATATCATCTATTGGTTTTCCTCCCCATCCATTAACATGAAAGGCGGAAAAATCCTGACCAAATCCTGTTGCTCCTCTTGGCTGAAGCACATAGACAACATATCCATTGGCAGCCCAGTAATTTTTAGGATATCTTCCTCCGAAATCTCTTGTCACAGGAACAGTTCCTCCGTAATAATAAATTATGAGAGGATACTTTTTTGTGGAATCAAAATCCGGAGGATAGTAAACCCTTCCTACTATTGTATAACCATCACTATTTTTAAAATTCCAATTTTCCGTTTTCCCGAATTTCACCCTTGCAAAATCCTCTTTTGCAGGATAATAAATTACTCGATGTTTTCCGTTTTTAAGATTAAGAGAGTAAACTTTAGGAGGTGTGTTTGAATTATTACCCCAGAAAACCACAAGATTTTTCTCCCTTGCAAAACTAAAACCTGCCATATACTCAATATCATTTATAAGACTTCTAAATTTCTTTTTCTTTACATCATACTCATAAAGTCTTTTGTAAGATTTATCAGTTGTCATAAAATAAATTTTATTTCTGTTTTTCCCGAAAAACACATTATCAATAGCAGGTTTAAAATTTTTTGTAAGGGGGGTAACTTTTTTTGTCTTCAAATCATAAAAGTATGCCTGAACATCATACGGATTTGGTATTTTGTTGACTTTAAGATTCATTCCGATTTTATCAAAACTCTCGGGTCCACCAAGTGCTATCAAAGTATTATCATCATACCATTTTACAAAATTAGTCCAGTATGATTTGAAAAGTTTTTTGTATTTTAATGTTTTGGTATCAAGGCAATAGAATGTTGAATATGTGTAAGGTCTTTTTTTATAATCAATCCCCATTGTTGAAAAAAGAATCTTTCCATTTTTTCCGATATCAAGAAGATTTATTGATTTTTCACCCGCTGTAATTCTCATCTTAAAGCCATCGTCAGGATAGAGTAAATAGAGAAAACTCTTGTTTCTGTTCCCTTTTTGTCTATCCTCTGTGCTCAAAAGTTGTTTTAATCCGTTTATGTATTCCTTATGCTTTTCAATTTTCGAATAAACTATAAAGCCTCCGTCAGGGCTCCATCTGTAATCTGAAAAATCTTTTTCACCACTTAAAATCTTCCTTGGCTCATTTCCATTGTCCACCAAAATCAAATCAGCTCCATTTTTTCCGTAATTCACAAAAGTAAAAGCTCTTCCCTCAGGTTTCCACTTAAAATTGGAGAGCTTACCTATATATTTGTATGATTTCAAAAGCCTTCCGTAAATTACATCTCTTATTTCAATCCAGCTAAAAGCCTTTCCATTTACCCTCTTTGAAAGAATCATTGCAAAACTTTTGCCATCCGGATTTATTTTAAGAGAATTTACTTTCTCAACATCCAAAATTTCTTTCAAACTTACATGTTTTAACGGTGAAATTGAAAAATCAATGTTGGCATTTTCAAATTTTTCATCTGGAATAAAGCTAACTTTTATATCCGAGATTTTATTTGAAAAATTTAAAACCTTTAAAAACACAATGTGTTTTCCTGTTTCAACTTTTAATGCAGAGCTCGTAAATTCCTTTTTATCCGAAAAATCATCTTTTTTCGCAACACTTTTTCCATCAAAATATAGCAAAAATGGTAAATCGGATAAAACTTTTAACTTTCCCTCTGAAAATCTATCAGTATTTAAATAGGAAACAGCATAAAAGATTGAGTTTTCCATTGAGGAAATCTTTAATTCAGAGCTTTTCCAAAAATAGTTTTTTCCTTTAAATGAAAATTGAAGTTCCCCTTCGGAAGGGAAAAGCTCGGATGTGTCAAAATGTTTGAAATTCAAAAGATATTTAATCTTAGACGAGTTTGAGTCTTTTACAAATGCCGGAAGATTTACCGGAACATTCTCAATAACCAACCACCTGTTAGTCTCAATACTTTTTGAAAAAGATAAAGAACCAAACAAAAAGATAAAAACAATAAAAATAATTCCGACTTTTTTATTCATTTAACACCTCCATTATAATTCTAAAATTATAGCACCATAGAAAAATAATAAAAACATTTTTCAGTATTTCCTTTCTCTATCAACTTCAAGCAAAACTTGATAGCCGCTTTTTTTTCGGATATTATTAAATTTAAAATAAAAAAGAGGTGTTATTATGAGAAAATCATTCATATTTCTCTTGGTTTTTATTGTTTCTTTTTCTTTTTCAGCGGATAGGATTACAGGTAAGATGTTTGCAACTCGTTCGGAAGTCATAGCAAGGCACGGAATGGTTGCCACAAGTCATCCCCTTGCCGCAATGATTGGAATAGATATTCTCAAAAAGGGCGGAAATGCGATAGATGCAGCAATCGCAGTTAACGCTGCACTTGGACTTATGGAACCTACAAGTTCCGGTATAGGCGGAGATCTATTTGCAATTGTCTGGATAAATAAAGAAAAAAAGCTATACGCGATAAATGCAAGCGGGACAGCGCCAATGGCAATAAGTCTTGAATACTTTAAAAAGAGAGGGATAAAAAGAATACCTTACAGGGGACCACTTCCCTGGACAGTCCCGGGTTGCGTTGATGGCTGGTTTGAGCTCCATAAAAAATTCGGTAAACTTCCGATGAAAGAGATTCTTGCCCCTTCGATAAAATATGCTGAAGAGGGTTTTCCGGTACCCGAACTAATTGCTTACTATTGGCAGAGATCCGTTAAAATGTTCAAAAAGTACAAAAACTTTCAAAAACTCTATGCCCCCGGCGGAAAAATTTTGAAAACAGGAGACATTTTCAAAAACCCGGAACTTGCAAATATATACAGACTTCTTGCAAAGTACGGAAGAGATGTTTTCTACAAGGGCATAATAGCCAAAAAAATCGTAAATTATTCAAAAAGAGTCGGTGGTTTTTTTCAGATGAGAGATTTTGAAAATTATCATGCAGAATGGGTTAAACCTTTGAGCGTAAACTACAAAGGCTATGATGTATGGGAGCTTCCTCCGAACGGACAGGGGATTGCTGTCCTCCAAATGCTTAATATGCTAAAGCATTTTGATTTGAAAAAGATGGGGCACAATTCGGCTGATTATCTTCACACTTTAGTGGAAATAAAAAAGATAGTTTATGAAGATAGGGCAAGATTTTACGCTGACCCTAAGTTTTCAAAAATTCCAATAAAGAGACTACTATCCGAAGAGTATGCGCTTGAAAGATTAAAACTCTTCAATCCCAACAGGGCTTTAAAAGAAATACCATACGATGACTCCATATTGGAGGATGGAGATACGGCTTACCTTACTGTGGTGGATAAAGATTATAATGCGGTCTCATTAATTCAAAGTAATTACTCGGGATTTGGCTCTGCCATGGTCCCCGATGGTCTCGGCTTTTGTATTCAGGACAGAGGAGCACTTTTCAGTCTTAAAGAGGGACATCCCAATGTTATAGCTCCTTGTAAAAGACCGTTCCATACAATTATTCCCGGTTTTGTTACTAAAAACAATAAACCTGTTTTTAGTTTCGGAGTTATGGGAGGCGCAATGCAGCCTCAGGGACATGTACAGGTATTATTAAATATAATTGAATTCGGAATGAATATTCAGGAAGCGGGAGATGCTCCGAGGCTCAGACATTCGGGATCATCCCAGCCAGAAGGAGGTATAATGAAAGATGGCGGGATACTTTATCTTGAAAGCGGAATATCTCCTGAAACAATAAGAGAATTAATAGCAAAAGGGCACAGAGTTTCTTTTACAAGAGGAGGATACGGAGGATATCAGGGGATCTGGATTGATGTTGACAAAAGGGTTTTGAGAGGAGCTTCCGAATCAAGAAAGGACGGATGTGCAATAGGTTATTAAATCAAATAAAGGAGTAAAGTATGAGCAAAAAAACAATTCCGATATTTTTGGCTTTCCTGGTAATGGGTTTCGGTGATGCTGTTGGACCATTTGTAGGGCTTGCAAAAAATGAGTTTAATTTGAGCAATACCCTTGCATTTATAATTCCATTTTTAGGCTTTCTTATGTTCGGACTTCTTTCTGTTCCAATGGGAATCTTTCAGGACAGAAAGGGGAAAAAATTCACCTTAGAGCTCGGGCTTGCAATAGCATTAATCGGTTTAATCATACCTATTTTCGGGCTCAACTCCTTTCCCAAATTTTTACTGACAGTTCTTCTTCTTGGTATAGGAGCAACAATTCTTCAGGTTGCAGGAAATCCCATAATGAGGGATGTTTCGGAAGAGGGAAAGTATTCGAGAAATCTTTCTTTAGGGCAGTTCGTTAAAGCAATAGGCTCTCTTTCGGGACCTGTAATTCCTGTTGTTGCAGCAAGATACTTTAATGCTGATTGGAGAGTAATGTTTCCTATTTACAGCTTTTTTATTTTGATAACAATCATTAGTGTAGCCACTCTTAAAATAGAAGAGAAGAGGGATTCAAAGCAAAAGCCTGCTTCATTCAAATCCTGTCTTTCCCTTTTAAAAAACAGATATGTACTTATGATGGTCTTGGGAATATTTCTTTATGTTGGAGCAGAGGTTAGCATAAGCTCGGGCATTCCGGTTCATCTGAAATCAAGGTTTGGAATTGATATTCAAAAATTGGGACTTTTGGGAACAGGGCTATTTTTCACAGCATTGGTTGTGGGAAGATTTTTGGGAGGAGTGATACTAAACTGGATTAAAGCTGAAAAATTCTTTGTAATAACCTCATTTGTCTCAATAGTCTCACTTTTGGGACTTTTTACAGGAATAAAATTAATAGTTATAGTTAGCGTGATTTTCATAGGTCTTGGCTTTGCAAACATCTTTCCTCTTATTTTTTCAATTACAATAGAAAAGATGCCTGAAAAGACAAATGAACTTTCAGGATTAATGATTACAGCAATTGTTGGTGGTGCCATACTCCCTCCTCTCATGGGAATTTTATCGGATGCTCTTTCAACAACAGCCGGATTTTTGGTTCCCGTGGGAGCAATACTCTATATCCTCTGGCTCTCTTTAAATAATACAAAGACGGAGGTTAAAGCATAAATGGATTATAAAAATGATAAAAGAGTCGTTTTAACTCTTGATGCGGGAGGAACAAACTTTGTATTTTCAGCTGTTCAGGGGAATGAGGAGATAGTCGAAAGGGTAAGATTAAACTCTTATGCGGATGACTTGGAAAAATCCCTTAATTCAATTATTAAAGGATTTGAAACAATAATTTCAAAAATAGATGAAAAGCCTGTTGCAATCAGCTTTGCATTTCCGGGTCCTTCGGATTATCCGAAAGGAATAATCGTAGCTCCGGGAAATTTGCCGGCATACAGGAATATTGCATTAAAGGATATGTTGGAAGAAAGATTCAATATCCCTGTTTTTATTAATAATGACGGAAATCTCTTTGTTTACGGTGAAGCAATTTCAGGCTTTCTCCCCTATTTAAATAAACTTCTAAAAGAAAGCGGCTCTCCGAAAAGATATGGCTCCCTTTTTGGTATAACTCTGGGAACAGGCTTCGGAGGAGGCTTTGTATGTGATGGAAAACTCTTAATAGGAGATAATTCCGCAGCGGGAGAAATATGGCTATTAAGAAACAAATTAGAAAAAAATATGAATGCTGAAGAAGGTATAAGCATAAGAGCAATAAAAAGGGTTTACTCGGAAGAAAGCGGTATCACTTTTGAAAATTCCCCCGAGCCAAAGGAAATTTATGAAATTGCAATGGGGGAAAGAGATGGAAATAAAGATGCAGCTTTAAAAGCATACAGAATTTTCGGAGAGCTCATAGGGGATGCTTTATCCAATGCAGTGACACTTTTTGATTCTCCTGTTGTGATAGGAGGAGGATTATCGGGAGCTCATTCCCTTTTTATGCCCTATGTGATTAAGGAAATGAGAGAAAAATATGAAACCTACTCAGGTAAAAAAATAGAAAGGCTTGAGGTTAAAGTGTTTAATATTGAAGATGAGGATGAAAGGGCTGAATTTTTGAAAGGTGAAGTCAAAAGGATAAAGGTTCCCTATTCAAAAAGGGAAATAGAATATGATTCAATGCAGAGAACAGCGGTCGGAATATCAAAATTGGGCACCTCAAAAGCAGTATCAATAGGAGCCTATGCATTTGCCTTAAATGCACTTGAAAACAGTTAAGTTATATAAATAAATTTTCGGAGGGCTTTATGAAAAAAAGAGCTTTATTCATTGTTTTATTATTTTTCATATCATTATTTTTATATTCTTCCGGAAAACATAAATTGGTTAATCCCTTTATAGGTACGGGAGGTCACGGTCATACATACCCGGGAGTAAGTCTTCCCTTTGGAATGATTCAGGTAAGCCCTGATACAAGACTCGGAACATGGGACGGATGCTCAGGCTATCATTATTCCGATAATTCCATTATCGGGTTTACCCACACTCACCTTAGCGGAACTGGTTGTCTTGATTATGGTGATATTTTATTAATGCCAATTACGGGTATGGTCAAAATTAATCCGGGGAAAAAGGAAAATCCTGATACAGGTTATCGCTCACGCTTTTCCCATAAAAATGAGTATGCCCATGCCGGATATTACAGAGTTTTCCTTGATGATTACAGAGTAAAGGTGGAGCTTACGGCAACAAAAAGGTGTGGTTTTCACAGATACACTTTCCCTGAAAATAGCTCCTCCCACATTCTTCTTGACTTAAAACACAGGGATAAGGTAATAGATTCAAAATTAAAAATATTAAGTTCAACTGAAATTGAAGGATACAGATTTTCTGATTCCTGGGCTGATAAACAGTATCTATTTTTTGTAATAAAATTTTCAAAGCCTTTCAAATCAGTTAGAATTTTCAAGGATGATACTCTTATTTCAGGGAAAGAGATTAAAGGGAAAAATGTAAAAGCTGTTTTTGATTTTGACACCAATGTCAACAAAGTTGTTCTGGTAAAAATAGGAATTTCTCCGGTAAGCATTGAAGGAGCAAGGAAAAATTTGGAGGAGGAAATCAAGGGATGGAATTTTGAGAAAATAAAAAGTAATGCTGAGAAAACATGGGATAAAGCCCTTTCGAAAATAGATGTTTATTCTGATAATAAAGATAAAAAAATCATATTTTACACTGCTTTATATCATGCACTTTTAAATCCCAACCTGTACACTGATGTTAATGGATTTTACAGAGGAAGGGATTTAAAAATTCATAAAGCCGAAGGATTTGACTATTACACTCTTTTTTCTTTATGGGATACCTTCAGAGCAGAGCATCCTCTCCTTACAATAATAGAGAGGAAAAGAACCCTTGATTTTATAAAAACATTTTTACTCCAGTACAAACAGGGAGGAAGGTTGCCTGTCTGGGAACTTTCGGCAAATGAGACAGATACTATGATTGGCTATCACTCGGTGCCTGTGATAGTTGATGCTTATGTAAAAGGAATAAGGAATTTTGACATTGAGCTTGCCCTTGAAGCAATGAAGCAGAGTGCAATGAGAGATCAAAGGGGATTAAAATATTACAAAGAATACGGTTATATTCCGGCGGATATGGACGCAGAATCAGTTTCAAAAACACTTGAGTATGCTTATGATGACTGGTGCATAGCTGAATTTGCAAAACTTATTGGTAAAAAAGATGATTATCTCCTCTTTATTGAAAGAGCACAATATTATAAGAATCTTTTTGACCCCCAAACAGGATTTTTCAGGCCTAAAACCAACGGAGGCTGGGTCTCTCCTTTTAATCCGAAAGAGGTGAACTCAAACTATACCGAAGCCAATGCATGGCAGTATAACTTTTTTGTACCTCAGGACATTCAAACTCACATAAGACTATTAGGAGGAAAAGAAAAGTATTCGGAAAAATTGGATAAGCTTTTTTCGGAATCTCCCGAACTTGAAGGGAGAAAACAGGCTGATATTACAGGCTTAATAGGACAATATGCTCACGGTAATGAGCCAAGCCATCACATAGCATATCTTTATAATTTTGCAGGAAAACCGTGGAAGACTCAGGAAATCGTGAAAAAAATAGGCTCAGAGCTTTACAAAAATAGTCCCGATGGGCTTGCCGGAAATGAAGATTGCGGCCAGATGTCAGCATGGTATGTATTAAGTGCCATGGGATTTTATTCGGTAACCCCAGGACTCCCCTATTATGTAATTGGAACCCCTCTTTTTGAAAAAATAATAATCAATCTTGAAAATGGTAAAAAATTCACAATAATTGCTAAAAACCTTTCGGACAAGAATTTTTACATACAGTCTGCCTTTTTAAATGGAAAACCGTATTCAAAATCCTATATAGACTATAAAGATATTCTGAAAGGCGGAAAATTGGTTTTTACAATGGGAGAAAAACCCAATAAAAAATGGGGAGCAGAAGAAAAGGATATACCGAAAGCGGTAATCTCTGATAATCCCATAACAATTGTTCCTTATCTTGAAAATCCTAAAAAGATTTTCAAAGAAATGAAAAAAATAGAATTTAAAACAATAGAAGAAAATTCAAAAATCTATTTTAAATTACCTAAGGATAAAAAATTTAAGTTATTTAAGACTCCCTTTTATATTAACAAAAGCTCTGAAATTGAATTTTATGCTGTAAAAAACAGTGTTAAAAGTAAAATTATAAAATCAAAGTTTTTTAAGGTCAATCACAATTGGAATATAAAAATTAAATACAGATACAGCAGTCTTTATCCTGCATCCGGTAATCTTGCCCTGATAGACGGAATAAGAGGAGAAGGTGATTTCAGAACAGGTACATGGCAAGGATATGAAAAGGCGGATCTTGATGTAACCATTGATCTCGGAAAGGAAAAAGAGATTCACTCTGTTTCAATAGGATTTTTGCAGGATACAAATGCGTGGATATTTATGCCCCTTTATGTTGAATTTTACATCTCAAATGACGAGGAAAATTTTGAAAAGTTGGGAAAGGCAGTAAATGATATTGATGAAAGGAAAGAGGAAAGAATTGTAAAATATTTTAAAATTTCAAACTTGAAAGTAAAGGGAAGATACTTGAGAGTATTTGCAAAAAACAGAGGAATATGTCCCCCATGGCATAAAGGGGCAGGATGGAGAAGCTGGATTTTTGCCGATGAGATTATAGTAAAATAACCCTCTACTTTTAAATTTTATTTTGTCTATATTTTCCACAGTATTGAAACAGCACCGTAAGATAATTCATTTCTTTTGGAGCTTAAAATAGAAGAGTGTACCTCTCTTGTCACGGAAATTTGAAAGTTATGAAAATAAAAACTAAATGAAATAAACGCTTTTCCAAAAAAATATCCTCTATCTATATTATATTCTTTTGCGGAATCAAGTACATAAAGATAAGCTATTATATCCAAGTAAAGTCCGAAGTTTACAGACCAGCCGAATCCACGATTTAAAGTTTGTAAACCCAAAAGAGCTACTTCATTCATCATCCCCGAATAACAAACATTAAAATTCTTAGGGTAATTTTTGCCTATTCTCCACATTGCCCCGGCAGATGAACCTGTGAAAAAATTTCCAAGGCTTAAGCTTATATTCCCAATCAAATCAGATGAAAAACCATTCCCATAATCCTTTTCCCATCTTCTTATTCCATGCTTATAAACCAAACCAAAAGTAGAATGATTCGGCAATTGAGTATCCCATCCCCGAGGCTCAACTCCTCCAATTAAATTATGAAACCATTTTTGAGCTGCCCCTGCTCCCGAATCAGGTCCTACAATTCCAAGTTGAAATTTAAATTCATTGTAAGAATGATTATTGTGCTCAAAAAGGAGAAATGACAGCACAAGATGCCCAGCATAGGGAATATCATTGTAATTAGGTTCTTCCTTTGTAATATCTTCGGGAGTAAACATCATTTGATAAAGGCTTAAACCAAAATTATAGGATTTTCCTTTTTTCACTGATAAAAATGGAACTGCTTTTATCCATCCTTTTACAATTTTAGAGTAAAAATTGTTTTGAGTCTCTAATTTTTCTCCATTCATTCCTTTCCCCAACCACCCGAACATAATACCATTGGTGTAGTGTTTATCCGTACCTGCAAAAAAATCATTTTCAATCACAAGGGAAAGTGTATCAGCAGATATTTGAACGCTAAAAAAAAGTATGAAAAACACAAAAAACAGATAATTTTTCCTCATCCTTAAGAATTAACATATGAGAAGGGGGATTGCAAATATTATGGGCAATTTTTTATTTCGGTCTCAAAGAAAGTATGATTTCGTATTTTTTGCTCAGAAAAAGAGCTTTGTGAAATTCTTCTGCTGAAATTTCCCCTTTAATTCCCTTTTGCATAAGTTCATCCTGCTCTTTTTTCTTTTCCTCTATTTCATCATAATCAACTTCTTCGGGATCGAGGGCTTCTTCACTTAATACGGAAACAGAATGGGGCTGTACATCAAAGTATCCCCCCTGAACAAAGAGTGATTTTTTAAGAGTACCAGTTCTGTACCAGAGCTCACCCATTCCGAGCATAGCAAAAAATGGGGTGTGTCCTTCCAAAACTCCCACATAGCCTAATTTTGCGGGAATTTCTATTTCATCTGCCTCTGTTTCCAAGATTATTCCCTGAGGTGTTATTATTTCAAACTTCATTAAACCTTTGCTCCCATTTTCTTGGCTTTTTCTTTAACCTCTTCAAGATTTCCAACCATATAAAAAGCCTGCTCCGGAAGGTGATCCCATTTTCCTTCAACAACCTCTTTAAAACTGGCAACTGTCTCTTCAATAGGCACATACTTTCCTTCTATCCCTGTAAATTGCTCAGCAACAAAGAAAGGCTGGGAAAGGAATTTTTGAACCCTTCTTGCTCTGTTAACTATAACCTTGTCTTCTTCGGAAAGCTCTTCCATTCCCAATATTGCAATAATATCCTGAAGATCTTTATAACGCTGCAAGATTTCTTTTACTCTTCTTGCTACCAAATAATGCTCCTCACCTATGATTTTAGGATCTAAAATTCTTGAAAATGAAGAGAGAGGATCAACAGCAGGATAGATTCCCTGCTCTGTTAAAGCTCTTGAAAGGTTTGTGTTTGCGTCAAGGTGAGAGAATGTTGTAGCAGGAGCTGGGTCAGTATAGTCATCAGCAGGAACATAAATCGCCTGAACAGAGGTGATGGAACCTTTTTTTGTGGATGTTATTCTTTCCTGAAGCTCTCCCATTTCAGTTGCAAGTGTTGGCTGGTATCCAACAGCCGAAGGGATTCTTCCCAAAAGTGCCGAAACTTCTGTTCCTGCCTGTGTGAATCTGAATATATTATCAATAAAAAGTAAAACATCCTGTCCCCTTTCATCCCTGAAAAATTCAGCCTGCGTAACTCCTGTAAGAGCAACTCTCAGTCTTGCACCGGGAGGCTCTGTCATCTGACCGTAAACAAGAACTGTCTTATTAATAACACCTGATTCATTCATCTCAAGCCAGAGGTCATTACCCTCTCTTGTTCTTTCACCGACTCCGGCAAAAACTGAGTATCCTCCGTGCTTTGTTGCAACATTGTGAATAAGCTCCATGATAAGAACTGTCTTTCCAACTCCGGCGCCTCCGAAAAGTCCGATTTTACCTCCCTTTAAAAACGGTTGTAAAAGGTCAATAACCTTAATTCCGGTCTCAAACATTTCAAGTTCAGTACTCTGCTCTACAAAAGCAGGAGCTTCCCTGTGAATAGGATACCTTTTATCAGCCTTTATTTCTCCTTTTTTATCAACTGGCTCTCCCATAACATTTAACACTCTTCCCAAACAGGCTTCTCCGACAGGAGCTGAAATAGGAGCTCCAGTATCTATTGCTTTCATTCCTCTTACAAGTCCGTCAGTGGGGTTCATTGAAACAGTTCTTACTCTATTCTCTCCCAAGTGCTGCTGAACTTCGGTTGTAACAGTTATCGGAGGGTCAATGTCAAAACCTTCGGATGTTATCTTAATAGCAGTGTAAATTTCCGGAAGATTATCCTTAAATTCTATGTCAACGACATTTCCGATAACCTGTATGACTGTACCGATGTTTTCCTTTTTACTCATAATTACCTCCTTATTTCTTCATAGCTTCGGTAGCTGTTGTTATTTCAAGTATTTCTTTTGTTATTGCCGCCTGTCTTATCTTATTCATTGTCAATGTAAGTGAGTCTATCATATCTGATGCATTTCTTGTCGCAAGATCCATTGCAAGCATCCTTGATGCATGCTCTGATGCTGCGGATTCAAGAAGTATCTTGTAAAAATAGTTTTTAAGATAAAGGGGAATAATACTATCAAAAATCTCTTCAACAGAAGGTTCAAATTCGTACTCCAAAACCTTTTCCTCTTCATCCTCAATTTCCACAGGCTGAATTGGTAGAAATTTTTCAAATACAAGCTCTGATTTGCTTACTGAATAAAATCTATTGTAAATAATATAAATGGCATCAACCTTTTTATCTTCTTCAATTTCCTCTTTTTTATCACCTTCTTCTTTAAATCCGGTAAAATGTGAAATTATGTTCTCCGAAATTTCCTTGCTTTTCAAATAATCAAGCTTCATAAAAAAATCCTTGTAAACTTCAACGACATCTTCTCCTTTAAATTTAAAGAAATCGTATCCTTTTTTACCAATGGAAATAAGATTAACCTTTATTCCACTTTCTTCCAACTCTCTTTTTCTTTCATAATAATATTTAATCGTATTGGAATTAAATGCTCCGCAAAGGCCCTTATCGCCAGTTATGACCACAAGATCTACTTTTTCTTCCTTCTCCTTTGCTTCAAAATACAGGTTCTTTAAATCCGGGTTTTTCGCTTTGATATTTGAAAGTATTTTCCCCAATTTCTCTGAAAATGGCCTTGTTTTGTAAACCTGAGTCTGAGCCCTTTTTAATTTGGCAGCCGAAACGCTTTTCATTGCCTTTGTAAGCTGCTTTGTGTTTTTAACACTCTTAATTCTTCTTCTTAAATCAATTAAGGTAGCCATTAGAGATTATTCTCCTTTTTAAACTCATCGTGAAATTTTGTAATGGTATCCTTTATTTTCTTATCAAGCTCATCATCAAGAACTTTTTTCTCTCTAATGTCAGAATATATATCAGGCTTATAATCCTCTATGTATTTGTAAAGTTCATCTTCAAATTTTCTAACCAAATCAACCGGAATATCATCTAAAAATCCCTTTGTCCCCGCATAAATAGCCACAATCTGCTTTTCAACAGGAAGAGGCTGATATTGATCCTGTTTCAGGAGTTCAACAAGTCTTTTACCTCTTTCAAGCTGGGCAACAGTGGCTTTGTCAAGGTCAGAGCCAAACTGGGCGAATGCTTCCAATTCTCTGAACTGAGCGAGTTCAAGTCTTAAACTTCCTGCGACTTTTTTCATAGCTTTGATTTGAGCACTTCCTCCGACTCTTGAAACTGAAATACCAACATTAATAGCTGGCCTTATACCGGCATTAAAATAATCGGGTTCAAGATAGATCTGACCATCTGTAATTGAAATAACATTTGTTGGGATATACCCTGAAACATCTCCGGCCTGTGTTTCAATAATCGGAAGAGCTGTAAGCGAACCTGCACCGAGTTCATTATTAAGCTTTGCAGCTCTTTCCAGAAGTCTTGAATGGAGATAAAAGACATCGCCAGGATAAGCTTCTCTTCCGGGAGGTCTTCTTAAAAGAAGTGAAATTTCTCTGTATGCCTGAGCATGTTTTGAAAGGTCATCATATATAATTAAAGCATGTCTTTTGCTATCTCTGAAATACTCTCCCATAGCACATCCTGCATAAGGAGCAATATACTGAAGAGGGGCAGGTTCTGAAGCTGATGCTGCAACAACAATAGTATAATTCATAGCCCCTTTCTCTTCCAATTTTTTAACAACCTGAGCAATAGTGGATTGTTTCTGCCCTATGGCAACATATATACAGATAACATCTCCCTCATTTTTCTGATTAATAATGGTATCTATTGCAATGGCTGTTTTTCCTATCTGTCTGTCTCCAATTATAAGTTCTCTCTGCCCTCTTCCTATGGGAATCATTGAATCAATTGCCTTAAGTCCTGTCTGCAAAGGCTCTTTAACCGGTTGCCTGTCAATAACACCGGGAGCTAATCTTTCAATGGGATTATATTTCTTAACCTTTATTTCACCTTTTCCATCTATAGGTCTTCCCAGAGGATCAACGACCCTGCCGATAAGCTCCTCTCCAACCGGAACCGAAATAACTCTCTTTGTCCTTTTTACTATATCTCCCTCTTTGATAAGATCTGTTTCACCCAAAAGAACAACTCCGACATTATCCTCTTCAAGGTTAAGAGCTATTCCGAAAACATCATGAGGAAATTCTATGAGTTCATTATACATTACCTTATCAAGTCCATGTACACGGGCAATTCCGTCTCCTACACTTATAACAACACCTTTTTCCTCAATGTCAATCTCTGTTTTAAACTTTGAAATTTGCTCCTTAATAATTCTACTTATTTCGTCAGCTCTAATCTCCATTTTAATTCTCCTTGATTATTTTTTCCTTTAATTTGCTAAGGGCACCAGAGATGCTCCCATCATAGTAAGTACTTTTATATTTAATTAAAATTCCACCGATTAAACTCTTATCAAGAATGAATTCGGCATCAACCTTTCCACCGAATTTTTTCTCAAGGGATTTTAATGTCTCTTTCTTCATTTCAGCATCCAATTTCAGAGGGGTATAAACTTTGACCGGATAAATATTGTTTTCTTCCTCCCAGATTTTCACAAACTCATTTATTATAAATGGAAGGTAATGAAGTCTTCCTTTATCTATAAGAAGAAGTATTAAATTGGAGCTTACATCCGAAAGCTTAATTTCCTTTAAAACCGCTTCAACCACGCTTCTTTTTTGATTTTTTGTATAAAAAGGATTTAAAAGGAATTCTTTTAGCTCCTTGTTTGAGCGTAAAATCTCTGCAAAAGCATTAAGCTCATTCTTTGTTTCCTCAAACTTTTTTCCGTCTATTGCTTTGTAAATTCCGAGAGCATACCTTTTTGCTATTATTTCTTCTCTCAATTTACCCTCTCTATTTCTTTCAAAAATCTTCTTATAATTGCCTGTTGGGTTCCCTTATCAAGTCTCTTTTTTATTTTTTCCTCTGCTTCTTTTATGGAAATATCAAGAGCGAACATCTTTATTTCTCTTAATTTCTCATTGTAAATCCTTTCTATTTCAAGCTCAGAAAATCTTTTTATTTTAGCAATCTCTTCCTCTATCTTTCTCTCTATCATTTTTTTATCTTTTTCAGCCTCTCTTTCAAATCTTCCTTTAATTTCATCCAGCTCTTTTTTAAGATTATCCACTCTTGCCAATACTTTTTTCAGGTTTTCTTCAGCCTCTTTTTTTTCCTTTTCCGCTGTTTCATAAACAGCCTTTTCTTCAGATGCTCTGTTTTTAAAATAAGAAGATATTGGTTTATATAAAATATAGGCAAGAGATCCCCATAAAATCGTAGAATTTACTATTTTGCCTAACACCTGACTGAGCTCATGTCCTCCTCCACTGTGTTCAGCAGCAAAAGTAACTCCCATTGCCACAAAAAACATTAAACTGCTGACAAAACTTTTTTTCATTGTTCTAAAACCTTCTCCACTATATCTTTTGTAATATTCTTTAAATCTTTCTCAATATCTTTTTTAATTTTGGGAACCTCCCTCTCAAGTTCCTCCTTTATTTCTTTGACTTTAATTTCAGCATCTTTCTTTGCTTTTTCCACTATTTTTTGATATTTAAAAAGAGCTTCATCCCTGATTTTTTCCCTCTCCTCCTTTGATTCAATTGTAATCCTTTTGATTTCCTCTTCAATATAAGCGAGTTTTTTTTCAATCTCTATCTCGGCTTTTTCTTTTCCTTTCATATTATCAGCCACTACTTTTCTACGTTCTTCAATCACCTTTCCTACAGGTTTGAAAAAGATTTTATCAAGAATAATAAGAAGGATCCACACAAAAAAAATAACAGCGAATATTGACCCGTCTATTGATATCATAATGGTTAAGATTACTAAAAAATTTTTTATCTGTCAAGATGCCTTTTTTCTTCAAAAATAATCTAACCGAAAAGGAGATGTTTCATCAAAAAAATCCAACTGAAAAAGGAGGAAAAGATGAATAGAAAAGAAGAAAGGGTTGAA
>Ga0190334_1000644_pt1 | contig 16601 bp, 11 predicted proteins | sample 48720478_MG_FD_161270 | JGI IMG/M metagenome (GOLD analysis project Ga0190334, IMG submission 161270) | Hydrothermal vent sediment bacterial communities from Southern Trench, Guaymas Basin, Mexico - 4872-04-7-8_MG | ecosystem: Environmental > Aquatic > Marine > Hydrothermal vents > Sediment ...
CCCTGATCGGGGCCGGGATCATGGGTATGGCCCTGGTCTTTTTCCTGAGCTGGGTGGGGATGAAACTTTCCCGGACCGGCCATGAATAACCGGATCAGGGAATTACGGGCCCGCCATAACCTCTCCCAGCTGGAACTTGCGCAAAAAGTAGGGGTAAGAAGGGAAACCATTGTATTCCTGGAAAAGGGAAAGTACAACCCCTCACTCAGGCTGGCCCACGACATTGCCCGGGTATTCGGCCTGCCCGTAGAGAAAGTTTTCCTGTTCCGTGACGATGAATGAAAAGATCATTATCGGAGTTTCCGGATGGCATCCGGGATGAAAATATTTCGGCCGGAAATTCGTTGTTTTATTAAATCAGTTGTTTCATGAAAACTGTTCTGCCTTCTTTGTTTGTTTTGATCATTCTGTTTTCATCCTGCGGAGGGGTAAAGAAAACCGCTGTCCCCGGGGATGCGCAACCGGCCCTCGTTCCTGCCGAACCGGCTCCACCCGTTGAGAACGTAACGGATGATTCCATTCCCGAAGTGGAAGAAAAGCTGGTCACCTTCAACGAAATACCGCCCGACCTCTCCCGGTATTTTGTCATTATCGGCAGTTTCCGCAACCCGGAAAATGCCGCCCGGTATCAGGAGATAATCAGGGAAGACGGATTTCAGTCCACCCTCCTGAAGAACGAGGAAGGACTGATCAGAATATCGGTTCTGGCCACGAACGACATTTCAGAGGCACGGGCCGAAATCCGTCGTATCCGTTCCGCCTTCCCGAAGTATTTCGATACCTGGCTGCTCATGCAGAAACGCTAGCCAGCTAAACACAACCCTTCCATTCCAAATCCTACCCCACGGGCTCCAGTCCTGTCCGTACCAAACCATTTCTTTCATTATCTTTAACCCGAAATACAAGAAATATGAAGGTATACAAGTTTGGCGGCGGGGTGCTGAAGGATGCCGGCGACATGCGGCGGCTGATCCCTCTGATGAAAAAGGAAAAAGGTCCCCTGGTGGTCGTGGTGTCTGCTTTCGGAAAAACCACCAATGCACTGGAAAAGGTAGCGGAAAACTATTACGGAAAAACGGGACAGGCTGCCGTTATCCTGTCGGATATCAGAAAGATGCATGAAGAAATGGCACAGGAATTATTCCCCGGAGGGGAAGATGAAGCATTCCGCCAGCTATCGGGTGTTTTTGGTTCCCTGGAAACATTCATGGCCCGCCCGCCACGGGGATCCTTCCACCGGATATACGACCGGATCGTATCGTGCGGAGAGCTGATGTCATCCATTCTGGTAAGCGCCTGGCTCAACCGGAACGGTATACTGAACCGGTGGGTCGACATCCGCGAATGCCTGCTGACCGACGATTGCTTCCGTGACGGGAAAATTCAGTGGGCCGCGTCGGAAGAGCGGGTGAGAAAAATTTTCCTGCCAGAAAAGGCCCGGATCTGTGTCACCCAGGGATTTATCGGAGCCATGGCCGACGGTCACCCCGTGACCCTGGGCAGAGAGGGTTCGGATTACACCGCTGCCGTGCTGGCTGCCATGCTCGATGCCGAAAAGGTCGTGATATGGAAGGATGTGCCCGGAGTGATGAATGCCGATCCGCAGTGGATGGATACGGGTGAAAAACTGGAGGAAATATCCTACCTTGAGGCCGTGGAACTTTCGTATTACGGAGCCAAGATCATTCATCCGAAGACCATCAAACCCCTGGAGAATAAAAAAATACCCTTGTACGTTAAGCCTTTCCCTGACCCGGAAGCCCCCGGCACCCTCATTCATGAAATTCACCGGAAAATGGACCTGGTACCGGTGTATATCCGGAAGGAAAAACAGGTGCTGATTACCGTGCTGCCCCGCGACTATTCCTTTGTGGTGGAAGAAAGCCTGGGGAAAATATTTTCCCTGTTCAACCGGTACCGCCTGCGGGTGAACCTGGTGCAAAACTCCGCCATCAGCGTTTCGCTGTGCGTGGACGGACGAAAAGACAAGGTGGAAAAGATCCTGGCAGAGCTGCAGAAAGAATTCAATGTAAAATACAACACCGGCCTTGAACTGATCACCATCCGCCATTACACTCCCGAAGCCATCGCGCGGGTGCTTGACGGGAAAACGGTAATGATCGAGCAAAGAACCCGGGGGACGGTGTATTTTTTGCTGAAGGTATAGTACAGTACTGAATGCGGTTCCGGATTGAAACAGAAGGTGTATGGATGAAAAAAGGGATTGATAGCTGCCTGACTTCGCATTTTTATCCGGCCGGAAACTTCAGGGATTTTACAGAGTTATTGTATAGTTTTCCCATAAATATTACGCTTTCCTTCGTCTCACAATACTTTCTACGTAGTTATCTACGTAGCTTTCTACGTAGTTATCTACGTAGCAATCTACATAGTTATCTATCATTCTCATCTCGGTCTCATGCCCTGAGGGATTCACTGGATTTCACAGGGGTTTTTTCTGCTTACCATCTGTCTGACACACCGCCTCCCCGGCTTCGCAAAAATCATGTATATTCATAATGAAATTCATTCGCCGTTACATCCCTGTACAGGTATTTTATCATCTCCTGCAGCCCTTTCCTTTTTTCTTTATTTTTTGTGCCGGTATAGCCAGGCGTAGGCCAGGGGGATGAAATACAGGCTCACGGCCGTGCCCAGCACCAGGCCGCCGATAACCGCCAGGGCCAGGGGACGTTGCAGCTCGGAACCCAGGGCATGGCCGAACAACAGGGGAAGCAAGGCCAGCACGGTGGTTAGCGTGGTCATCAGGATCGGCTTGAACCGCCTGAGCCCTCCTTCCCTGATGGCTTTTTCCAGGGGCAACCCCTCCGTGCGCAGGTGGTTGATGGTATCCACCTTCAGGATGGAATCGTTGATAATGATCCCCGCCATCACAACCACGCCTATCATCGACATGATATTGATCCCGCCACCGAAAACCCAGAGCACGAAAAGACATCCCGCCAGGTCGAGGGGAATCTCCAGCATCACAATGAGAGGCTGGGTAAGCGACTCGAACTGGGCGGCCAGGATGAAGTACAGCAGCAGCAGGGATATCAGCAGCACCCATACCATTTCGGAAAAAAGCCCCCGGGCCCGGAAATAATCGCCCGTAAATTCCACCCGCAAACCGGGCTGTCCGGCCACGACTTCCCTGATCACCTTTACCGTTTCGTCCACCCCCACGGGTTCCTCCGCGGGGATCAGCGGGACATAATTCCCGTGCTGACCGGCAAACCGGATGCGGTAATCGGCTTGTTTTTCCGGCGATACCAGAGCCTGCAGCGGGATCATCGTCCCCGACTCTGCCCTGATCAGGGACTGCTGCAACACTTCTCCCACCGGCTGCCTGCGCTCGTGTATCACCACCGGAATGAGCCGCGAACCCGTACGTAGCGTTTCCACTTCGCGGCCCCTGAAAAGGGACCTGAGCCGGTTCACCAGCTCGTCCTGCGAAACCCCGTAAAGCAAAAGCCGCTCCGAATCTATCCGCAGGAGGGTATATTCCTGTACGGGCAGGGGGCGGAACCTCATCCCGGGAAGCCTTTTTCCGAGCGAATCGACCAAGGCGCGCATCACTTCCACCGGCGGAACGGTTTCCCCTTCTTTTACCGAGATCCTTGCCTCCACGGGGATATTGTCCCCGCCAAAGAGCTGTTCGAAAACCGTGGGGGGAGGAGCGAACGACACCCTGGCAACCCGGTAATTACGCCTCAGCCAGGCGCTTATCTCACTTCGCAACCGCCGGGGAGTCCCGGAGTCACTGCCCCTGAGATACAGCTTCACCGTGGCGGGGCTTTCCTCTTCATCTTTCTCCAGCATATACTGCTGTTCACCAATCCAGATATTGGAAACCAGCAGCGGCTCGTCCATATCCCCCAGCAGCCGCTGTGTCCGGATCCGGTTCTCATCCAGGCTGATATTTTCGTTCCAGTCGATCTTCACCATCACATCGTCACGGGAGAGCACGGGCATGGTCTCCATGGGGAGAATGCGGAAAAGGACAACCGCCAGTGGGATCAATAGAACAAATACCACCAGCCAGGCGGCTCTGTTCCTGAACACCGCAGCCAGCCCTTTTTCATATTTCTTCTCCGCCAGGGTGGTTTCATACCTGACCTGCCCCGGCGATCCTTTTTTCCGTAAAGCATAGAAAAGCACCGGCAGCAGGGTGATCGATACCAGCAACGACAACCCCAGGCCAATACTCACGGCAATAGCCTGGTCGCGGAACAGAGCCCCGGCCATCCCGCTGAGAAATACCAGGGGGACAAATACCGCGCAGGTGGTCAGCACCGATGAGATCAGCGGCCTGATCACCTCGTTCGTCCCCCTCACACAGGCTTCTTCGGGATCGCTCCCCCTGGCCAGGTGCTGCCGGATATTGTCGATCACAATGATGGAATTGTCGATAATCATCCCTACTCCCAGCACCAGGCCCGAGAGGGAGATCAGGTTGATGGAAAGGCCGGCCAGGTGGAAGAACAGAAAGCTGATCACCACCGAAACGGGAATACTGATCCCGGCCAGCCAGGGCGACCTGCGGTCGTGCAGGAAAAGGAACATGATGGCGAAGGCCAGCAGCGCCCCTATCAAAAGGCTCGAACGGAGATTCCGGATACTGTATTCCAGAAAACTGCTCTGGTCGCGCACCAGTTCCATCCGAAGGCCGGGGTAGTCTTCGCTGAAACTTTTCATCAACTGCATCATTTCCTTCTTCAAACCGGCCATCCGGGCATCGGCCTGCTGGATGATGGCCAGGCTGACCGCCGGATGATCGCCCGTAAAGAACAACCCCTTCCTTTCCCGCTCAGCCAGGCGTATTTCTGCCAGTTCTCCCAGCTTCATGATTCTGCTGCCGGCTCCAATGTATATGTTCTTCACATCCTCCACCGACCGCAGCACGCTGGAAAAACGAATGACAAACCGGTAGGGCCCCTCCCGCACTGTCATATTTCCCATGCTGAGATTACTCCTGACCAGGGCCTGCCGGATCTCCTCATGACCCATACCCAGGGAATACAGCTTCTGCTCGTTGGGCGTGATCACCAGTTCGGGGAAGCTGAAGCCCGTCACATCCACCAGTGCCACCTGCGGTAGCTGCTCGATGCGTTTGCGGATCACCTCACCGGCAAATTCGCTCATCTCCAGAAATCCCTCTCCGGCCTGCAGGTCGTCGCGGTACAGGTTCAGGTAGAATACCGGCACATCGGTCACACTGGCCCTGATCACCTGAGGTCGTTCCATATCGCGGGGAAGGCCGGCCATTACCCGGTCGATTTTCTCATTCACCTCGATAAAAGCCATATCAACCGGAGTACCGTATTTGAAACGCAGCCGCAGGAGGGCGGACCCGTTCCGGGTTTCGCCGGTGATATCTTCCAGGCCGCTCACCTGCAGAAGCTGCCGGCGGATGGGGGTTACCACGGTGTTTTCCAGTTCCCCGCAGGAAGTGTTCCTCCATTCCACCCTGACTGTGATGCCGGGAATATCGATATCGGGCATGAGTGCTACGGGGAGCCGGGTAAGGGCGGCCAGTCCCATGAGCAGCAGGGCCACATAGGTCATGACCACAGCCACGGGCCGGTGTATCAGGAATCTGACCATTTGCCGTATGTTATTTTTCCGGTAATTTCCATAGGATACAACTCATTTTTTAATGGCAGTTTTTCCCCCGCTTTTCATGTTACCCATAACCAGGGGGAGCAGGAACAATACAGCCGGAATGGAAAATGCCAGTCCGCCGATGCTGCCGGCCGCCAGGGCAAACCAGAACACCTGGGACTGGCCGCCCATCAGGAAAGGGATCAGACCCACCACCGTGGAAAGGGTAGTGAGAAAGACCGGGATCACCTTTGCCTGAAAAGCCCTGAGGTACAGGTCGATCCCAGGAAGCCGGAGGCCTTTCCTTTCCAGTACGGCCATCTGATTCAGGATATACAGGGAAGCATTCACCGTCAGTCCGCTCAGCAGCAAAAAGGAGGCAAACCCGCCCTGGTCGAAGCTCAGCCCGAACAAATAGAAAGTAAGGAAAACCCCTATAAATGAAAACGGTACGGTAGCAATCACCGCCAGGGGGCGGGTAAACGATTCGAGCAAAACGGCGCAAATAATATACACCATGAGAAGGATCAGGGGGATCAGCCGGTAGGGTTTCCCATCCTGCCCGAACCGGTAGTACCCTTCGCGGTGGGCGGCCCGGCACCCCAGAGGCAGCATGCGGTTGGCCCGCACAACCGCAGTATCTTCCGCTATCCTGGCCATCTTGTCCGGCCCGATGTAATCATAAGCCACGGTAAGCTGATATTGCTGGTCTTCTTTCATGATCAGGTCTTCTCCCTTTTCTGCCCGTATGGCTCCGAAACCGGCCAGCCGGACCATTTCCCCCGGTTCGCTTTCCAGGGGCTGATGGAACAGGTCCCAGGTGCTGAAATCTTCCGCCTCTTTCGGTTCGAGCACTACCGGCTCCCATAACACCTCTCCGGGAATGTACAGGAACGGTTCCCGGCCGGCACCGTATTCTGTGAGTGTAGCATACACCGGAAGCAGCGAGCCGGGGCCGCCCGGCAGGCGCGACGGATCGAGCTCCAGGTAGCGCAGGTCTTCCACATTGCCCTGGTAACGGCCGTCGCCGGCCCGGAGGAATACTTCCCTTACCCGGGGTTGTTCAAGGACCATATCCGAAATGCGGCGGGCATATTCCAGCAGTTCGTCATAATTGTATCCGGTCAGTACCACGGCAGAATTGGTAAAACCCGTATAGTACACATTGCTGAAAGCCTGTCCCACGCCGAAAATGAAAAAATCGGCTCCCCCCGAATACACGGCATATTGTTCCAGTTCTGACTTCAGATGATACGGAAACGGGCCGTTTTCATATTCCTTCCTGAAATAAATGACCATGGTTCCCCTTCGTGCGCTGCCGATATGCGACTGGTACTGTTCCACCTCACGGTATTGCGCCAGGAAATTCTCCATATCCATGAATACTTCATTCATCTGCTCCAGGGTGGCACCTTCCGGCATATATACCCTTACATACAGGGTGGTCCGTTCGGGGGTCTGATAGTAATACCGGTCGAACACATACAGGGAGAACAGCCTGAGCGAGCCTCCCGTCAGTTTGTAAAGTACAGGCTTCACATCCTGCACAAAGAAAGCGCTTCCCAGTGTACGGTTATACCATTTTGCCACCTGACCGTCCCCCTCCACCCTGTCGGGGATTTTATTCACCGGCAGGCCGAAAGCCAGAACCGCCAGCACGAGCCATATCCACCGGGTTCTCAGAGCAAACTGCAGCAACCGCCGGTAATGCCGGTTCAACCTGACCGATCGCCTCAGTTGCCTGATCCGCAGCCGGTTCGTTTCAACGTACACGGGGATCTTTTCCATCAGGGCCGGCAGGAATACCAGGGCCACGGTGAGGGAAACCATCAGGTTGATGATAACCACCCGGGCAAAGTCGGCCAGGTTCAGCCTGATGCTTTCCTCCAGGAAAAAGATAGCCGTCAGGGCCGCCACGGTGGTGAGGGTGGCAGCCAGCATGGCAATGAATGCTTTCCGGTTGCGGTAGTATCTGATGTGATCGGCCATCACCAGGGTATTGTCGATAATGATGCCGAGCGATATGGTGATGCCGGCCAGGGTATACAGGTGAATTTCCAGCCGGGTAAGGTAATAGAAAAAGCAGGCTACGGCCAGGTTGGCAAACAGGCTGAGGGCAACGATCAGCAGGTACCTGAACCGGCGGCTGACCATAAAAACAAAGGACAGCAGAAACAGGACACTGAACAGGGTACGGCAGGCTATTTTTTTCAGTTCCTGTTTCAGGAAAAGGGTGGAATCGTACAAGTTAACCAGGGAATACCCCGGGGGAAGCCGGCCTGACAGCTCTTCCATCCTTTTTTTCACCCGGTTGGCCAGGGCCAGCTGGTTGGCCTGTTTTTCCGCATAGATTACCAGGTTAACTGTGTTCAGCCCGTTGACACGGAAATACGACGATGGTGGCATAGAGGCATACCTCACGTCCGCCACATCGCCCAGGCGGATTATCCTTCCGGCTTTTTCAGCTACCGGGATACTTTCCCACGGCAGAGAACCTGACCGTCCGGAAGTGAGAACGAGAAACTCCTGCCTGCCGGGTATATCGCGGGCAAATCCCACATCGTGTTTTTCCACCGCTCCGGCCATGGCCTGCCTGAGGTGGGAAGGCTGCAGGCCGAGCGAATGCATTCTGTGGGGATCATAGCGAACGATCCAGGCAAAGGGAGTATACCCGTATATCCTCACCTCATGCACCCCCTCAATGAGGCTTAGCGGCACTCGGAAATGTTCTTCCGCGTAGCGGCCAATGTGTTGCGTGCTGGCACTGGCATTCAGTGTATAGGCCAGCACCTGGATTTCAGCTTCTTCATCGGGCCGGTTCATACTGATCACGGGATAGCTTACCCCTTCGGGGAAACGGGAGTAAGCCCTGCGGATATGCCCCGATATTTCAAACCGGGCAAAATCCATGTCGGCCGACCGGTCAAACTCAACCGTTACACTTCCCCGGCCTTTCTCCGAGCGGGAAGTCACCCGGCGCACCCCTTTCACCGTGCTGAACATTCCTTCCAGGCGGGAAGTCACCTCCGCCTCGATAATCCTAGCCGAGGCACCCGGCCAGGTCCAGGCTGCCGTAACCGAAGGAAGGGTGGTGGCAGGATTCAGCTTGACGGAAAGGAACGGAATAACGGCCAACCCGGCAATAACCAGAATAACCAGGACCACATTCAGGGTAAAAGCCGATAATCCGTATGCTGTTGAACGCGCCATGGGCTGTACCGCCTCTTTGTGGAACCGGTTATTTATCGGAAAGGTTTCTCCGGACAACCGGTGTTTCATGGGCCAGATTCAGGTTGCCCGAAACGATTACCTCCATGCCTTCCTCCAGTCCGGCAGTTATGACAATCCGGCGGCTGTTTTCCGGGCCTGTTTCCACATAGTTCCACAGAGCCAGCCCATTGTGGAAGGTAAACACTACCTGCCGGCCCTGCCGCAGCACCACGGCATTTCGCGGTACCGAAAGGCAGGCCGGAAGCACCTCCTCCACCGTCACCTGCACATTCATACCTTCCATCAGGATATCCCCCGCATTTTCCAGACGTGCGGTAACGGTCACCAGGCCGTACTCATCCACCCGGGGATTGATTGTTGTTATGCGGCCCCTGATTTCCCGGCCTCCCGCATAGGGAACGATCCTAACCGGCATGCCGGGGCCTATTCCGCCGGCTTCCGATTCCAACACGGGAAAAACAACTTCCATGTTCCGCACATCGATCAGGGTGCAGAAAAAATCATATGCCGAGGTATGGTTGTAAGGTTCGGCCCACAGATCGGCCACAACACCCTCAAAAGGAGCTGTGATGCGGGTATGCGACAGGTTGTATTCCGCCTCGCGAAAAGCCGTAAGGGCCTGGTTATAACCGCTCTGAACCCGCACCGTATTCCACTGGGCAGGAGGAACCCGGGCCGAATCGGACAGGGTGTAACCGAATCCCAGCAGCAGGTTTTCCATTTCGAGGGCGGTACGTTCCAGCTCGTTACGGGCTTTTTCCAGAGCCAGCCTGAATTTTTCCGTTTCCAGGGTGGCCAGAAGCTGCCCGGCGGTAACCCGCCGGCCGTTTTCTGCAAATACGCCTGTGATTATGCCTTCCACCCGGAAGGGGATCACTGCCTTTCGGGCTGACTGGATTTTTCCGTTACTCACGATCTCCAGGCTGAAAGGTTCAGGAGATAACCTTTCCGTTTCCACTCCGATGATACGGGCGGAATCTGCTGCAGGAGGAAGAGGCGACAGGGATTGTTCCTGCCGGTTCCTGCAGGAAGCCGTTAGAACAAGAATCACACATACAGGCAGGATGGTTATATATCCTTTTCCCCACATGGTTTACCGGGATGTACCACTTTGTGTTCTTAAATGTAGAAATAAATTTTCAGTTGCCAAACGGTCTGAGTGAAAGTTTTTTCTTAAATGATCTATCCACCTCAATCAATTCATTGTTTGCCATGATATGTTCATGTATTTATGAAAACGATTTCTTATATATTTAGGTTTTCCATGTGTTCATTCAGATCTTTCCCCCCTCATTTCTCTTACAATTTGATTGACTTCAAGTGTGTATCTGTCTGATTATATGCTGCATACATAAATGGGAAATTTCTATGTTTTTACAACGTATTGCTGGAAACGGTCAGGTAGAATAACTGAAAACTTATTCAAAATGTGGGGTTTTTTCATACCGTGTCAGTTATCACTCTGGCATCGCTGAATTCAAAATGATATGTAACCGCTAGAAGGCTTGAATTTCTCTATATATTGAATCTATATTTACAGAATGAATTACAATTCTTTTAATTATTTCCTCATTTTCGTAATTATATACAACCGGACTATTAAATACCAGACCCAGGGAATACATCATACCCACTGAATCAGCAATAAGGTATTTCTTACTGTTTTCAAAGTCCGGGAATTTCTCTCTGATACTCTTTCCATAAAAACCAGAAATAATAATTACTGCATTTCTGTTTTCAAATAGGTTACTATTTCCAACATAGGCCAGAGTACTTTCAATGCAGTCACTGCACCCTTCCATTGGGATTATGAGTATAAGCCCATGATCAAAATTAAAATCAACACATTGACCTGAAAGAAAATCTCTAAGCGCCTTATCCTGGTTCTTATATGTTTTACAATGACTTCCTATAAAAATACTCAATATAAATACGGTCCATTTAAAATAACTGTTCGACATGAAAAAGCCGGTAACGGAGTTTGTTTTCATTGAATGAAGGATTTTGAATATGGTTTTCCGATATATACAGGCCCTCTTTCAAAACGAACATTTCTTCCATATAGTAATGATTTTCAGGCAATACCAGCGTCTCCCCCATGGTGTTCAAATCTCTGTCCAGAATCATCACGGAAAAAACAGGCTTGAACTTCATCAGTGACGATATATTCATATCCTTATCCACCTTTGTTCCCGGGTATACTACCCTGTAATACAAACCCCGGAATGGATCATGGATCAGTTTTTCATAGGAGGGGGCTGAAGCCCCGTACCGTATGAGTTCCATAAAATCCCCGCTGGAAAGGTCGGGCACAAGCTTCTTTATATAACGGCTCTCCCGGTGAAATTCCTGCATGGTCCGCAGGTCTTTACTGGCATAAATCACCGGATCCCTGCGAAACGACCACAGGAACCGTTCCCCGTCCCATACCCTGCTGTGCACGATATCATTCATTTCAAAGCAAGAGGAAGGATACCGGAGGTCGAACTCGGTGACAGTACCGGTTTCCATGTTCAGTTTCATCATTATCGGGAAGTCCTTCATGTTGTCCTGGTTAAGCAGGTTCCAGTTGCCCTCAGGGAAATTATCCATATAGACCTCATGCCCCATTATTACCAGAGGGCTGGCTGGACGGGAATAAGTTGCCATAACGGACATTCCCGACCGGGTAAGGTACCTGCTGTAATCCCAGGTACCGATAAGTTCTCCTTTCCGGTTCACCAGAAAAATCTGCTTTCTTCCTTTTGGAGTGACAAAAACCGAATCGAGGCTTTGAACATAGTATCCAATAACCAAACCCACGCCATGGGGCCCTTTTTGCTGAAGCTCAATGGTATGACTCAACCGCAGGGAATCAATCAGGTAAAACTGGATACGGTTCAGTTGTTCATTGAGGTAAACCAGGTACCGTTCTCCGGTGCTGGTGTGGTGTGCAAAGACACAGTCGCTGTGCGGGTAAGTACGGGGATCGATGTCAAACTCCATCACCCGGTCGGTTGCCACCAGGCGCATTTTGGGCTCCTGCTGCGCGGAATCCTTCCGGTGGCAGCCGGTGGATAGCAACGGTAGCATACTGATTAAAACATACAGTATCTTCTTCAATTCAATCATCATGTTTTCGATAGCCATACTGGAATTTCATTGCAGCAGTAACTAACAGGATTGTTTTCCCCGCATGGCTTCATCATGACCTCAAAAGGAATTAATCATTTTGACGGCAATCCGGTGGATATATATCATAACACACACAATTTCCACCTGTATCACAGTCTTCTATAATTGGATTGTACCAACAATATTTTGTTGGTGGTTCAGGATCAGCTTTAGCTTTTGTTAAAAAAACAAAAGCAATGACTAAAATAAACAGCAATGCCATTACTATAATCACTCGTCTTTTCATTTTTCTTATTTTTTTATTTAACCATAATTATTTAAAAAGTACTTATTTATTCTTGAACAATATGATTTCGATCAAATATTTTCTTCAGAAAAAACATTTTCAGATAGATTGACCTATTCCATTTATAAAATTACTATACCCATCTAAAAAAGTCAATACCAACCACCGTTCAGAGAGAGAGAGAGAGAGAGAGAGAGAGAGAGAGTATCTGTCTGATTATGTGTTGTATACATAAATTAAAATTTTTATGTTTTACAGCACATTGCAGGAAACGGTCAGGGAAAATAGCTGAAAATACTTTTTCTAACTGTGCAGAAACAAATTTGGCGCAGAGAAGTGTTTTTTCCTGAGTGCCTCGAAGGGCTGCGGTTTATTCCTCTTATGGCAGGGTATAATGCATCAGGAAGGTTCCCCTTTCCTTCACGCAGAAGCTGAAGAGGTGCCTGCTGGCGGGTGAAACGCCGGAAGAGAACCATATTGTTGCAACAGTGGCAGATCAGGATCATCCCCTCCTGTGCCAGGTGATCGTTGCAGCATAACAGAAAATGGAACAGGAAGACGTTGCAGGCCGGGCAGATTAATCCTTTTGTCCATATATTTTCTGCGGCACCCTGTAAAATTCGCACTGAGCATCTGAATAATTATATACGGCACAATGCCCATTTCTCACTGCCATTCCAAAATACATCCTGCCCGGTAATTTGAGGGTATCATTTATGTTCCCTGACTTCAGGTCTATCACCAGAATGGTATTAATCTGCACCTGCTTCGGGTCTTCAGGCGATCGTGTTAACAGAAGAAAAAGTTTATCCCGGTCAATGGAAATGTCAGATATATGAATCAGTGCAAATCGTTCTGGCGGAGTATACAGTAAATCTGACACAGAATATTCGTTAAGTATCTGAAAGAATTTTTCCAGCTCGGGAAAGCTTAATTTGCGCAGGAGTATCCCGTCAGTATTGTAAATATTCACTTCGGCATGCTGGGCGTTTACAGCCAGGATGCTTTCACCATATGGATGTAAATACCAGCTCATGTTGTTGAAATACCTGTCTTTCACAGTATGATAAGGTGGATAAAACTCCCCAAAGCCTTTGAACAGTTCGCCGCTTTCCATATCCACTTTTTTTACGGGGTATTCATCCATGGCATGAAAATACAAATACCCCCTGTGAAAACAGAATCTGCTGTGGCTCACACCGGTTTTCAGGACAACTTCCTTTTTATATTTGCCGTCAACGGTGTATTGAAGTACAGATTTACGCACCTCATCATATATGATCGTTAAACTGTCGGTCATGAATATCCCTCCCGGCCACTGGAATTCAGCAGGCCCTTTCCCTTTCACCCCGAAAGTAAACTGAAGGTTCCCCAGGGAATCAAACACATAAAACCGACACGTTTTTGAATGAACGAAAGTAAAATAATGATCATTGGCTGAGATGGAATGGATCATATCAACCACCAGCTCATTGTTTATTGCCTCCGGCTGTAAATAGACGGTTTCGCCAAAAGGAGAATGACTGCTGCTGCAACTATGCAATAAAATGGCCAGTGCAGAGATATACATCACCGGGCAAGCAAAGAAGCCTTCAGTATTTTTGTCAATTCTTTATCTTTCACCGGAAAAAATATTGTACTGCTCATACAGTTCACGTGTACTCTCATTAACCGGATCCCCGAGCATAATGATCTTTTGCATCGAATCCAGTAGAAATGTATGAAATCTCTGGTCAAACCATGGCAAATCGTTTTTCAAAACAAATTGATTCAGCGTATCGATAACCAATGGGCTAATGTGGGTGATTCCCGGTAAAATATTATGTTTAAAATATTGAAAAGAACCTGTATACACTATGTAAACCGGTTTCACCACCGATTTATCCAATTGGGCCGCAATCTCCTCATTAAATAATTGCAAATCATAAATGCATTTTGGGCAATCAGCTTCAACTCTTTTAACAATAGTAAATTCCGCTCCAAGTAATGATGATACACCAACCTCAATCAATTCATTGTTTGCCACCATTGTTAATGTATCCATAAAAATGATTTCCTTTTTATATAGTTTTTCGATGTGTTCTTTCAGATATTCTTTCTCCTCATTTCTTATACAATATGTAACCAGTATAGAAATGACAAGTAAAAACAGCACCAAGAAAGGATGCCCTAGATTTTTGTATTTATTCATTTGATAAATTTTGCTTCAGTTCTTTTAAAATTTCCCCTATATCATATGTTACAATATGTATATCGGCATCGGCAGCAAAGGCTATGATTCGGTTTCCCGGGGAATCAATAACAAACGAGATCAGTTGATGGTCCATGTTCAATCTTGCAACCGGCTCCCCGTTCCAGGCAAACATGTGTATTATCCTTCCGTAATTCGCTCGTATGATTCCCAGGGTTTCATCCATTATCTGGTTGGGAAAACCATTATATTCAGCGTAGATGAAATGATCATCCGTTCTGGGATAATAAGGGAAATAAGCTTCCTTTCGAGTCAGGTTGTCGCCCTTTAATTGCTCGTCCTTTTCCAGATGGTGGGGACCGATTATCACCCTGTAACTATCTCCCTGTAAATCACGGATAACCAGTTTATCAAAATATCTGTAGGTGGTTATTATTTTATTTTTTTCAGGATGAATACTACTGAGAGTATGATTTAATTCTGTTCCCGCAAGCGTTCTGTGTTCAGGAATGCCGATCTGGTCAATATGCCATGTTTCCTCTCCTTCTCCGTTTAGAACAATAAAACCTGCACCCCCCCCCAGGTCTGGCAGATAAAACATTGAATCGTAACAATGAAATTCCATAACAGGGTAAAATTTGGTCGGCAATTGAACCACCCCGCAAGGAATTACTTTATCCTTTTTCATCAGACTATCCATATGATATGCCCATAATTCGTTTTTACGGTAATTGGCAACCCAGAGGTTTCGAGTTTTTAGATCCAGGGATATTCTTCCACAATAAGGCATTTCAAAAGGCCCTTTCCCCCTTTTCAGGAATTTTTTATACAATTCCCCCGTGTTTTTATTATAAATCCTGATAAAGTATTCCTGATCATACGTATTGCATACCACCAGTAAAGAATCATACAGTTCCATGCCGGCCCCATAAGCATATAACCGAATCAGTGGTTTTGACTGAAGGCTATATTCAAAAGGAAATTTATTGAACCGGACAACCGATGCATCTCTGCCCGAACAGCCGGTCAGATAAACACACGCCACCCATACGATTCTTAATAACACAGATGGTTTCATTATTTTGATTTATCTTAGAAAAGAACGGCAAACGGATGAATTCTAATCCTGTTGCCGTGGTATAAAATAAACATCTTATTGGTAATTTATGCTTCTATCTATAACATATATCTGCTGCATGAGATGATTCATTGTAATCTATAATAATATCACATAAATCACATTCGAAACAACAGTCATTGAATTGAATAATACACTGATCGCTGCATATCTGTGCTTCTGGTGAAGATAACATATCTGATATGATTTCTTCCGTTTTGTCGTCATTCCCAATCCCAAACCGGACAAAAAATACCAGCGTCAAAACCAAAAATGTATGAGCAAATATTATTTTTTTCATGTCATGGACTATTTGAAGAAATTAAGTTTATCTGTTTGCAATATGTGAGTAGATAACATTTTTATACTGTCACCATTTCTGAAGAAGAAAGGAAAAGGGATACAGGCTGATTCCCCTTATTACCTTACACATTACAGGAAAAAATAACATACACATCTGAGTTTCTGTATTCTGAACATATTGCCAATTTAACACAATGAGTATCAAAAGTCAATACCCATACCGTTCAGAGAGAGAGAGAGAGAGAGAGAGAGAGAGAGAGAGAGAGAGAGTATCTGTCTGATTATGTGTTGTGTACATAAATTAAAAATTTTTATGTTTTACAACACATTGCAGGAAACGGTCAGGTAGATTAGGTGAAATCATTTTTTAGCGTATGAAAATAAATTCAGCGCAAAGAAACGTCTTCACAGGTATCCACTGAAGGGGTGCCGGATTATTCATCCGCCTTTACAGGGTGGTACATCAGGAAGGGTTGGGGATGTTTGGAGCCGGAACGGGTGACCTTCCGGGGTTCGATAAGTACACGTACAGCAGGGCACAGGCAGGCTGTATGAATCGATATGCATATAATAATCAGAAATAGAAAAGAGTGGGAGTTCTTTCATACCGGGCCGGTTATCACCGGTGACATTGCTGAATTCAAAATGATATATAACCGCTAAAATGTTTGAACCTCTCTATATACAGAATCTATATTTGCGGAATGAATAACAATTCTTTTAATTATTTCGTCATTTTCGTAATTATATACAAC
>Ga0190334_1000645_pt1 | contig 16549 bp, 17 predicted proteins | sample 48720478_MG_FD_161270 | JGI IMG/M metagenome (GOLD analysis project Ga0190334, IMG submission 161270) | Hydrothermal vent sediment bacterial communities from Southern Trench, Guaymas Basin, Mexico - 4872-04-7-8_MG | ecosystem: Environmental > Aquatic > Marine > Hydrothermal vents > Sediment ...
AATCATGCCCTCCCTTGATAACACGCTATTGCTTGCGAGCTCAGATCTATCCCATTACCACGATTACTCCACGGCCAAAGCGCTCGATGCCAGGTTCATCGAGTTGGTAAAAGATATGAACCCTCGAGGCCTGTATGAGGCATTGCAAACCGGCCAGTGCGAGGCCTGTGGTGGAGGGCCTGTCATTTCAATTTTGTTGGCGTGCCAGGCCCTGGAAGCTAACAGGGTGCTAATCCTAAAGACCGCCAACTCGGGTGATGTCACGGGGGTAAAGGATAGGGTGGTAGGATACATGGCTGGCGCCATTGTTACATCATCTGGTATGGATCAACGTCCAGAATGATCTGCACCCCTTTCGTCTTCAAACCTTGCTCTGAGTTTGTGCGCGCTACCTGCAGTAGTCTTTGTGCCAGGAATGGTTGTTTTGCCTTGATCAATATATGCCAACGGTATTTTCCTCTTAACTTTGCAATTGGGGCCTCTGCTGGGCCCAGAATCTGGATTTCCTTGCCTTTTTTGGGCCACATCTGCAGCGTTTTCTTCAGCCTTTCAGCCAGGCTTTTGGCAGAACCCTCCGTCTGATCCCTTGAATTTCCTTGGAGTCTCAAACAAATAAGGTAAGTAAATGGGGGAAACCCCAGTTGTTTCCTTAGCTCAATCTCTTTTTGATACAGGGCGTCATAATCCTGAGAAATAGCAGCCTGAATAGCATAATGATCAGGGTTATATGTCTGTATTATGACCCTTCCCCTGTCCCCTCCTCGCCCGGCTCTTCCCGCTACCTGAGAAAGTAATTGAAAGGTCCGCTCAGCGGCTCTGAAGTCAGGGAACCCAAGACTCAGGTCAGCCCCTATTACTCCGACCAGGGTTACGTCCGGCACATCATACCCTTTCGTTATCATCTGGGTCCCCAGCAAAATATCAATCTTGTGGCAAATGAAATCCTTTAGAGTCGATTGAGCCACGCCTTTCCTTCTCGCCGAGTCCGCGTCCATGCGCGCTACTCTTGCACCTGGAAATAGGTCGGCCAGTTCGTGCTCCAGCCTTTCCGTGCCAAAGCCCCAACTCTTTAGGCCATTGCGATTACACGCGGGGCAGCTTTCTGCAGGAGCGCTGTGATAGCCGCAGTAATGACACATCAGCTTGTTATGATCCAGGTGATATATAAGGGAGACATTGCAGTTGGGGCATGTGAGGATATTCCCGCAAAATCTACACACGAACAGCCTAAAAAACCCCCTGCGGTTTAGAAAAAGTATGGTCTGTTTCTTCTGCCTGAGGTTTTCATCCAAGGCCTCCAGCAGTCGAGGGCTCAGCATTCTCTTTACGCCCTGGCCTTCGACCTCTTTCATGTCAACCAGCTCAATCTCTGGGAACTGGCGGTTTTCTACCCTTTCTGGCATGCTTATGAGTTGGTACCGCCCCCTTGCACAATTGGCATATGACTGCACAGATGGTGTGCCAGAGCCAAGAATTACCACAGCATTCTCCAGCCTTCCCCTGGCCAAGGCAGCGTCTCGACCGTGGTAGTATGGGGCCCTGTCTTGTTTGTAGGCCCCATCATGCTCTTCGTCCACCACTATCAATCCCAGCCGCGAAAAGGGTGCAAAAAGCGCTGATCTGGCCCCTATAACCACATCCACTTCGCCCCTTGCCATCTTCATCCACTGGTCGTACCGCTCACCTATACTGAGGCCACTGTGATACACGGCAACCCTTTCTCCAAGTCTTGTGCGAAAAATCGATTCCATGTATAGGGCAAGGGCTATTTCTGGAACAAGAACAATGGCCTGCTTGCCCAGCTTAGTAACCAGCCTCACCGCCTCAAGGTAAACCTCTGTTTTGCCACTTCCCGTTATACCGTAGAGCAAGCATGCAGAAAACTTATCTCCCTCTATTAATGCCTTTACCTTATCTATGGCATCCCTTTGGTAATGAGACAGCACACGAGGTGCACCAGGGGACTCAAAAAGCAGCCCTTCCGGAGCCCTGTAAACAGGTGCCTTAAAGGAACGAAGAACCCCCGTTTTTGTCCATTTCTTAACCAAGTAACCGGCATTGGCGAACCTCTTCTGTAAATCAGAAAGCATCACGGGCCCATTCTGAACAATGCTTAGAAATTCGACCTCTCCTTTTGCCCGAAGTGTACCTATATCAACTGCTGATAATATCCCTCTGCCCTCTTCTTGCATATCCACAAAGGTTCGCATGAGCGGGCCCACCCTGCGGCCAGTCCTTTCTGTCACGGTTATCAGACCCTGGGCCTCAAGCAACCTCAGGGTAGATAGTGGATAGCCCAGGGGTTTGCTAGTGCCATCACTAAGGGCTTCCAGCACTTGCTTACCCCTTTCCGCAACCTCCCCATTTCTAAGACACTCCAGGCCCCTTTCTGTTATCCGTACTTCCCTAAGGACCTTCCGGCTAAACCCCGCTGGCAAAGCACCTTGCACAACCTTCCCAATGGGATGGATGTAATATTCTGATATCCATTTGAAAAACGGCACCATTGAATCGGGGAAAAGTGGCTCCGGATCTGTTACGTTCAGCACCTCTTTGAGCTGTCCATCGATTCCTAGCTCTCCAGGGCCGAGAATATATCCTTGTACCTTTCTATTCTTGAAAGGCACGGTCACCCCACATCCAGGCATTGCAAATTCTGTCAGTTCTGCAGGCACAAGGTAGGAGAACGTACCTTCCACAGGCAAGGTGACTGCCACCTCAACGCATGTTTGAGACGCCTTATTCATAATTAACCTGGGGTTCAGTGCTATTGGTATTTCTCTTCAAGGATTCTTATAACGTCTTTAACCTTGTTTTCATCAAGATCATGCCGGGAAGGCTTTGGCGGCAAGTTTACCCTGGTGTTCTTGGCCGGCTTGAAAACTGAGGCTTCAATGGGCATATTAGGTCTTATCTCCTGGATAACATACTGGTGTTTTTGTCCAAGGTCTGTTTCGCAGGTTATACGATAGGGGTACCACCCTTCCCCCACCCGTCTATACTCTTCGAAGCGTACAGTGAACGGCCCACCGGGTGAATTGATATCCCATATGCGCAGAGCAATAGGCAAAAACTTATCCCTGGATATTAAAATATGGGAATCTCTCTTACCGTTTCTGCCGATCACATAAGCAACCTTGGCCCCAAGATGCGTGAGCGAAATTCTGGACGTCTTTATACCGATGCTTGAAAGAAAATTAATCATTTCAGAGACTGGACGATTTATAAACATGCCTTCAATCTTTTCGATTCTGCACCACCCACAGCGTGAAGCCTCCAGGTCAGGGTCCTTAGCATTTTTTCCGGTATCCACCCTTTTGCAGCTTGCCTGCCATTGTGTGTCAATCCATACCTTTTGCTCCATCAAGTCCTGCTCCTGGCCATCAGCGCCCTCCACGACCTTGGCCCATTGAACAATCACCAAGGTTTCAAAGGGGGAAAAATTCTTTATCATTCGTTGCAGCACCTGGCTGGCAGACAGCAGATAGGCAAAAGGCGACCCAGCAAAAATAAAGAAAAAACAAAGAAATAGTGCTGTCAGACGAATTGTCCTTGGGATATGACTGGGGCACAGTTTAAGCATTTGAGCAATTCGCTCCTTTTGCATACTTTTGTTTTATTTGCCTTGCAGGCTCGTGGGCCCTCGACTGGCGATGTTTTCCTGTGCCCATCTTATCAGTTCATCAAAACTAGTCCCCCTGGGAAAACAGGCATCAACTCCCATGCCCTTCAGCTCTTCCAATTGCTCTCTTTCAATCAGGCCGCCAACAGCAATGGTGATGTGAGATTCTTCACCATCATCCAGAAAATTCTTGATTTGCTCAACTGGGCCTATATCACCGTCTTCCAGCACCGTGATCCCAATATGATCCACCGACTCTTGAATGGCTGTTCCCACGATGGCTTGCGGATCTTCGAGTTCGGTATATACAATTTCAAAGCCAGCATCACCAAGCCGTTTTGCCAGGTTCAGCAGGGCCTCCTTGTGCCCATGTCCAAGTTTAGCAAGCAATATCCTCGGCATCCTCTCAGCCATTTATCACCTCTCCCTAGCAATGTGGCCAGCAAATAGTGTTGTCTGCTGATATGTTGTATGGAGTGAACTATATCCAATATATGATTAACAGGCAAGAATTAACAATAGAGAATTCCATGGTTTGACACCTTGGATATGCGTAACTATACTCATGTTTGTGCGGGCTTGCAGCCTGTGGTAGGATTCGCCCTACTGACAACAAACCAAAGTTTCTTCAACACACTAAAAGGGAGGTTTTGTGACGCAGAAAAATCGAGTAACCTCGATAATAATGGCAGCCGGAAGAGGTAGTAGGATGAAAAACCACCTTGGCAACAAGACCCTATTGCCACTTATACCCGGCCCTACCGAATTTCAAGGCCAAAGGCCTTTCATCCACAATATTCTAGAAAACTTGCCCAAGGGCCCTAAATGTATTGTGGTACACCACGGTAAGGACCAGGTAATCGAGGCAACCCTGCATTTCAATGTCTCGTATTGTGAGCAAAAAACCTTAGATGGTACAGGAGGCGCCCTTCTCGCCTGCAGATCATTCCTGCAGCAGATAGACTGTGATCCAATAATCATCACCATGGGAGATGTGCCACTTGTCAAAAGGCAGACCTATTCGAACCTTTTTACCAAATTGAAAACTTACAATATGGTGGTACTGGGATTTTGCCCTGAAAAAAAGAGACAATACGGCCTCTTAGATACTAGTGAGGGGTTCGTAAAGCGCGTGGTTGAGTGGAAATATTGGAAGGACATGCCAAAACATTTCCAGGAAAAGTTGGATATATGCAACTCTGGTATCTATGCAGTGAGAAGGAATGATTTATTACAACATCTCGACGACCTGGCCCTCACCCCTCACAAGGTAGAAAAGGTGATCCACGGAGAAACAAGGGTAATCAGGGAATACTTCATTACCGATCTGGTTGAGATATTCTCGCAAAATGGCAAAACAGTTGGCTACGAAGTGGTGGAAGACCCCAACGAGGTCATGGGTGTCGATGACACTGAGGCCCTTATTAGGGCCCAGGAGCTTTACAAAAGCGGTAAATACGGGAAAACGTGATTCTACTCAGTAAGGTATTAAGTTCCTCTAAGAATATGGGCCAGCTTTTCCAGTTCATTTCCATGTCCCAAAGCAATGAGGATGTCCCCAGCTTCAATGCGAGTCTGAGATGAGGGATTAAATACCATTTGGCCTTCTGCCTTCCTTATGGCCACAATGATTATGTTCATTTCCTGCCTTATCCCCGAATCCACTAGTGCCACACCGTTCAGCTTAGAGCTCTCTTCCACCTTAAGCTCCTCTAGCTTTAGCTCTATGTCCTTGTCATGAACTGTAAATTCCAGGAAATCCATAACAGCAGGCCTTATGATGGTTTGTGCCATCTTCTGCCCACCTATCAGGTACGGCCTCACCACCCGATCTGCCCCTGCTCTCAGCAGCTTCCTTTCCGCCGTTTCATGCTCCGCCCGGGATACTATAAAAAGATTTGGATTCATGCCTCTGGCTGTCAGGGTTATGAATACATTGTCTGCATCGGAGGATACCACCGCAATCAGACCTTTGGCCCTTTCGATACCCGCCTCACTAAGAACATCTTCGTTGGTAGCATCATCGATAATGTATGGGACTTCATCAGCCTCAAGTTGCTGGCGTGAATCAGGATGATTGTCTACCACTAAAACAGGGATCTTGTTACCCTTTAATTCTTGGCAAATAATCCTTCCTATCCTTCCGTACCCGCAAATGATGTAATGGTTCTTAATGGACTTTATTTTCCATCCCAATTTTGTCCTCCCTATGATTGACCTTACCTGAAGCTCCACCATTGCCTGGGCGACCATGCCAAGAAAATAAGCCATTATCCCAATACCCAGAAATATGAGAACAATGGTGAATATTTTCCCATCTATTGAAAGGTGACCTATTTCTCCGTATCCCACTGTAGTGATAGTTATTACCGTCATATAGAGGGCATCCAAAAAGGACCAGCCCTCCAGCATCATGTAACCAAGAACGCCAAACAAGACTATACCCACAATAAGGCCTAATCCCCTTAAAATACCCCTGTAACTCAAATGATAAAAGCCGTCGGACATTTGGGCTAACCCGCAAAACTGGTAATAGGCGCAATATAATCGGATCTTATGGCTTTTTTCCCCTTACTGACTTTTTGGGTTATTATCATACACTAATTAACTCACCTGAGGCTTCCAGAATGGAGTGTTTCAGAGGCAGTATAAATACCCGGACCACGTAATCCATGCCTCTAGGATCTTAATGCAGTACCTCAATTTAATCCTTATTATCGGCCTGGAGAAGAACTAACCGCCTCTACGCTAAACTCACTCAAATCACTGGGAAGGTCTTGGAAGACAATCATGAATGGAATCGATGCCCCCCCCGCAACATTTACATTGCTCCCATCTCTGCCACGTGGATTTTTCATTAACTTTTCAATCTCTTGGTATGGGAGCTTCTTCAACTCTTCATCTGAAAATGAATTTCCCGCATAGGCCATCTTGCTCCTTACAACATTTCCTTTATCATCCAAGATGCTTGCTTTAACAAGAATAAAGCTCCTGGGTTTCGGGTAATCATTCACCACCATCCCTTTAACGACGAACAGTTCCCCGCTATGCTCCGTGTTAACAAATGAACCCGTTACCGCCCTAAATGAGAGCCTCCTCACGCCGAGATCTTTAACAGCCTTTTTCTCTGGCATCTTGAGGAATGACAGGGATTCAGGAATCATCTGGGGGACAAAATAAACAATAGCCGCTGCCCCAGCCACAATGACAAAGGCAATTATCAGAATCACCAATCCGAGCCTTGACTTCTTACGGGGTAAATGCACCTCAACTTGTTCTTCAGGCGGGGCCTCAACTACAGGTTCTTCGACCAACTCTGGTTCAGGTTTTTCTGTTTCCTCAGGCGCCTCACCCAGCACCTCCTTTTCAAAATCCTCTGGTTCATACCCTTCCAGATCTTCAGAGGTTGTTTCTACCTCCACTTCTTTCTCATACAAGGCGCTTTCAAATGCCTTGTCAAAGTCTATCTCTTCCTCCAGCTTGGGCTCTTGTGCCTCAGGTGCTTCCCTAGATTCTGCACTTGAATCAATTGCCACTGTCTCCTGGAATTCTTCCTCAAACTCGGTCATGGATGGCTCAATAGCCGGGGCTTCAGGGGGATACACCTTGAACACGTGAGCGCAAACCGAACACCTGACCTTGGAGCCTTCTTCTTTCAGTAACGATTCATCCAGACGAAACTTTGTCTTACATCTTTCGCATTGCACAATCATGATGTGCCTCCCCTAGGTTGGAGACTCCTTTTCCTTTAATACAAAGATATCCGGCAGGTGTCTGTATTGTTCATTAAAGTCCAAACCATAACCCACAATGAATCCTTCCTCGACGTGAAATCCGTAGTAGTCAATGGTTATTTCAGTCTCTCTTCGTTCTCGCTTATCAATCAGCACACATATTTTCACGGATGCCGGGCCTTTTTTCTCCAGACTTTCCTTAATCTTGGACAGGGTAAGCCCCGTATCAACAATATCTTCGACGACTATTACGTCCTGTCCCTGTATATCAATTTCCACATCCTTCGAAAATCGAATAACCCCACTAGATGCAGTTCCTGAGCCATAGCTGGCTGCCCGGATAAAATCCAATTTCACGGGAATTGTCATATTCCTGATCAGGTCCGTAAAAAAGAATATTACTCCATTCAAGATTCCTATAAGGATGGGCTCTTTTCCTTGATAGTCTCTCGAGATATCAAGGGCCAGCTCCCTTACCCTTTTTTGTATCTTATCCCTTGAAAGTAATATTTCTTTGCCGTACCCTTCCACGTCCCTGACCCAACCCTTCTATTCGGTCTGATCGCACCCTTCATATTGAATTTTCCGTGGGTTGTCAACTAAACTGCCGAAGTCGCCCTTAAATAGCCATGGCAGGTGGTCGGAAGGGACGGCAAAACTACGAGCTGATTCTTATTGAAAAATACACTTTAGTATCTCATCGCGTTTCTGGACCTTAGTTATCAAATTACGGCTATCTTTCCTTATTGGTTCAACAGTAGCCTGATCCGGTATCTTTCCCTTTTCCGCTAACTCCTTAATGTCTCTTTCGATAGGTTCCAATACCTCCCACATGGACTTATCATATTCATAAATGCGTTGGAGGACCTCTTCATCAACCTTTGCACCATCAAACAAGGAACCAAAGCCACTAGCTGCCCGCTCTATTATCCTGGATGCCTTTTCAAGATCTACCTGAAGGTCTTCAAGATCCTTGACCCTTTTCCAGCCCCCTTTCTTGAGTTGATCCGTCTTTACCCATTCCAGTACACCGATCAGCTCATCTAACCGCCGACTAATTTCTACTCGCAGTCTCTTGTCAGCCTCCCTTAAAGATTCCCTGTCCTGGTAAGAACCGATTCCAGGTATTAGCCTCGCTGCCTTTTTCATTGCCTTACCAATATCCTCTTTCTTCATCGTGCTTGGTCTCCCGTTACAGTAATCTTGTCTTGAAGCCACCTTGCATCTTCTCAATTTTACGATGACTTAAATTCCCCTATTTTTTCACCAGGTGCAAAATAGATCCTGAAGGTCGTCCCCCCTGAGTCAAAGCAGTCCTCTGGAGTTTCGCAAAAATAACATTCCGTTATCTTGCCTGGACATTGATCACTATCTTGTGCGATAAAGCTACACCGAGAAGACGTCATATTTATCTCGAATCCATAACGCTCGGAAAATATCTTCATCCTGAGCAAGTCTGCTCCCTTGCCGCCAGCATTAAAATCAAATGGCCTCTTTGAAGAATAGTCCAACGTGTCCTGGGTCATGAAAAATCCCTCAAATATCCGCCTTTGGTCTTCCTCTGTTATACCCACGCCGTAGTCCTTTACAACAAGTTCGGCCCCTTCCCCCCTTTTCTGAACAAGAACCTCAATCTTTCCTTGGTCAGGGGTATTCTCCACGGCATTTTTTACAAGGCCCACAACTACCTTTTTAAGGACCTCCCTTGGCACAAATATGAGTGGAGCTGTGTTATCCAGATCCTTCATTAGCCTTACATCTCTGTGGGACATCTGAGGTGCTATGTCCTCCAATATCATTTCAGTTTCAGAGCCAAGGTTAATCAGTTCGGGTTTATATTCCTTTGCCCCGAAAAGCTCATCTATCCTCCTCCTGATTTTCTCAACCACCTTCCCCTCACCCACCTCCTCAGCAACCAGCGCTTCCAATTCATCCGCCGCTTCCTCAAGGAGCAAAGAGATCAAGCGGTGTGCCTCAAATCTCCTCTCTCTCATGATATCTTCCACCTGGTATTGTATTTCCAAGATTCGGTCGAGGTTCCTTTTCGCCCTTTCAATGGTTGCTCTCCATGATTGCTCAGGCAATGCGGAAAGGCGTTTTTCAAGTATGCTCAAAGACGCACTTAGTACTGATAGAGGGGTTTTTAATTCGTGGCTCAATCTGTTTATCACCTTGTCCTTGGCTCGATTCAGGCTGCTTACCTCCTTGTAGGCCTCACGGATTTCCGCGGAGAACCTTGCATTTTCGATGGAAAGGGCAGCAGTACTTCCAATCATACTCATTAACTCCATGTCCATCTGGTCGAACATACCCACCTTCTTATTCATGGCAATAAGTACACCTATAATTCTATCCTTAGTTCTTAATGGGACAGCCAAAAGACTCTTGGTGGTGAATCCAGCAAGGGTATCAATTACCCGGTAGAAATCCGCATTCTTTGATACATCTTCTATAACCACCGGCTGGCCGGTTCGTACTACCCTTCCCGATACCCCTCTGTTGGCAGGAAATCGTATTTCTTTTACCCTCCTTTCAGCAGCCTCATCATCATGAGCTGCGGCTTCAAAGAAAAACTCATTTTTCTCCTCGTCCAGGAGGATCACAAGGGCTCCCTCGGCGGCCATTAGCCTCTTCACTTCATTGCTGATAAAATCAAGTAATTCATCCAAATCTGGATACTCATGAAGGGAAAGGCTTATCTTCAGCAGCGCTTCATTATTTCTGGCTATGCGTTTTTCCTCGGTTATGTCGCGGAGTATGACAAGTTCGCCTGATGGCTCATCACCGGATTCAGAGTATACCGCTGCCCTAAGCACCACATCGAGCACTCTGCCATCCTTTGTCAGCCGTTTTGTCTCGTGCCGAAGAATGATTTTATCCTCAAAAAGCCTCTTGATATTCTCTGAGGTCTCCTTTGAAAGCTCTGGTGGGACATACGGTATTGTTTTTCCCTTGAGTTCGTCCAGTGTCCATCCGAAGGTCTCGGTAAATGCCGGATTGAGATAAGTCACCTTTCCGTCAGGCGTGAAAACCACAATAGGATAAGGAACAAAGTCAAGTAAGGTTCGATACCGTTTCTCGGACTTCTGTAGGGCTTCTTGAGTCCTGTATTTGTCAGTGATGTCCCGGGCTATACCCCTAAATCCGACCTTCTTGCCTTCTTTATTGGTGATTAGGGTTGCTGAAAGTTCTATTATACGCTCGTTGCCTTCTTTGTTTCTTATTCTCCACTGAAGATCGCTTACCCCTTGACCGCTTTCATAGATTCGATTGAAGCTTTCGAACATCTTTTTGGCAGTTTCCTCATCCATGAACTTAGAGAAATTTTGGAATTGAATCTCTTCTGGTGGATATCCAAAGATCCTACAGAGGGATTTATTAAAGTATAGGAAGTTCCCATGGATATCCACCTCATAAACGCCTTCCTCAATGTTTTCTACGAAGGCCCTATACCTCTCACCCGACAACCTGGCACAGCTTGTCATAAGCCTGGTGTCCAAATCAGACTCCGACCCGCCCTTACCTTTGCTGAATGTTTCCTCTTTTCGTTCTTCCATAAGTGCCCTTTCTTTAATTCGCGTCCAACCATAAACCCCTTTTCCCGGTAGCCCTGTACACAAATCAGGGTATAGAAAGGATCCCGTTACAGGTCCTCATCTATCCATCGGTCTTTCTATATAGTATGTAGTATGAAAAATCATATGTCATTATAAATCTAGGGAATTTTTGATCAACTCCGCTAGTTATCAACCATTGCCAAATATCGCCAATCCCTATTGCCCTTAGCATTGTAAGATAAATACAGATATACCCTGAGTTTTGACAAGAAGAAATATTGCCGTAGGCACTTGATTTTCATAATGAGACAAGATAGATGAATAATATTCTATGGTATGGGAGGAACTGAATGCAAAAGTCAACCCACATCCCGAAGGCTACTATAACTAGGCTTTCCCTATACTACCGACAGCTTGAATTGATGGAATTTGATGGGTATCGAACGGTTTCTTCAGACAAACTGGCTTGGCTGTGTCAAGTAAATCCAGCACAGGTGCGAAAAGATCTTGGATATTTTGGCGAATTTGGCGTGCGGGGGGTAGGATATGACGTCAAGGAGCTGCAGGAACAAATAAAAAGAATCCTGGCCATAAACAGGGAATGGAATCTAGGGATAGTAGGCATAGGGAAACTAGGCTCAGCATTATTGCAGCACCACAATTTACAGGTCAGGGGCTTTAACTGCGTGGCAGCCTTCGATAACGATCCAGAGAAAATAGGGGAAACTGCCCCCTTAGGAATACGAATAAGGGACATTGAAGAACTAAAAACTGCTGTCAAAGAGTTGAACATAGAAATCGGCGTCATCACCACTCCGGCCAGTGCAGCTCAATATGTAGCTGACCTATTTGTAGAAGCAGATGTGAACGCCATACTGAACTTTTCGCCTACCCGCATTCAGGTTCCAGACTGTTGCATGGTGGAAAACATTGATTTTACGGTGAGACTGGACATTCTCGCTTACAAGGTGCGCAACGAAATATACGCAAAGGCTATATAATAACTGCCATAACCCACTAAAACGGCTTCAACACTATGAGAGGTACCAACGACATGAAAAGATTGCCTTTGGTTATTTTTCCGCTCTCAGTAATCTGCCTCGTGATCATGCTGGCAACGGTTCATGCTGCTGGCACACCGAAGGCCGTGTTTGAAACCACTTCATTTTCCTTCGGGGAAGTCAAGGAGGGCGCTCCACTCGTGCATGCCTTTGCCATATTGAACAAGGGGGATGCGCCGCTGAGAATAGAAAAGGTAAGTGCAGGGTGAGGATGTACAGTCGCCCAGTTTGATAGGGTAATCCCTCCAGGTGGGAAGGGAACCATTACCTTGAAGGTAAATACCAGGGGCTACCAGGGAAAGATCATAAAAAGTGCGAGGATTTACACCAATGACCCGCGGACCCGCATGATGGTCCTGAGGCTCTCTGCCACTATCAAGGTGCCAATCTATCTTTCATCTAGATATGTTTATTTTTATGGACCTCAGGGTAAAGAACAGACCCGCGTGGTAGAAATAGTGGCAAAGGAAAGCAAGCCCTTGGACATCACCCCAGCCCATTTCACCCTTGCCGATAAGCTAAAATATGAGCTTAGAGAGGTTCAAAAGGGGAAAAGGTTTCGACTCAAGTTTACCACGAAAGACTTATCGCCGGGTGGCTATCACGGGTTCTTGAAGTTAAAAACCAATTACCAGGAAACACCAGAGATCACCATTAGGATACGTGCCAGGATAGTTAAAGCAGGTATTACTCGCAAGGGGTCTACAGTTGTCAAGTGATGCCAAAATCACACAAAAAAATGTTCCTCGCTCCAAGGTGGAAATATTCTTGGACGGGGCCTGCAAGGGAAATCCCGGCCCGGGGGGCTATGCAGCTATCCTCAGGTATAAGGACCGGGAAAAGGAGATAACAGGATATCATCCCCGCACTACCAATAACAGAATGGAGTTAATGGCCGCCATCAAGGCACTGGAGCAATTGAAGGAGCCGTGCAGTGTAACAATTTATACGGACTCCAATTACTTGGTTCAGGGCATAACTTCCTGGTTACCACGATGGATAAGAAACAATTGGAAAACTTCCCGAAAGGCCTCAGTGTTAAACAAAGATCTCTGGCAAAGGTTGTTACATCTCAGCCAAATTCATGAAATTGAGTGGAACTGGGTGAAGGGGCATGCAGGCCATCGAGAAAATGAACGCTGTGATCTTTTGGCCAAAGAGGCCATCAAAAAAGGCAATTATAGGGGGAAATGAGCGCATGGAAAAACAGTGGCAAGAAGCCCTGTCTAAAATGACGTATGGAATTTATGTCTTAACCACCGGGTCAGGGGATCACATTAACGGGATGATAGCCTCATGGGTTACCCAGATCTCTTATGATCCTCCCCTCATCCTAGTGGCAGTCCATCCAAACCGTCGGACCCATGGCATGGTTAAGAAAACCAGGGCCTTCGCCTTGCATCCGCTATCCTCAGAACAAAAAGACATGATGTCAAGATTTAAGGGTCCTGATCCCAGGGCCAAGTTTGAAGGCATTGAATGGGAAAAGGGGCTAACAGGTTGTCCCATCATAAAGGATTGCGTTGCCTTCATGGAGTGCAGGGTGAAAGAAACGTATGAACCTGGAAACCACACGTTGTTTATAGGCGAGATTGTAAATGCCAGGGCGATCCTTGATGCCTCGGTCCTAACCACCTTGGAATATCCTGGAACTTATACTGGGAGGGCCTAGTCACTAGGGTGGTGTATCCCCTGGGTATGAAATGGGGGTCTGCCTAAACCGGATACTTCACCATGCGTCTTCCAAGGATCCATTGTCGCCTATATCCCGCAGGCAATGCTTGCCCACCAAGCCAGTCTATATCGCTAGTAATTGTTAATGGTTTCAATAAATCTGTCCGAATATACGTAATGACAATGCATGTTGGGAGGCCTCCTGCCCCTGCTCTGTGAGAACTCTTTTTCTCATATTGTTGATTTATCCCTTTGACCTCATAGGTGTGAGGGAGGAACAAGAAAGTAACGCTGAAGAAAGAAACTTGCAAAGGAGAACAGTCCGATGAGATGCCCTAAATGTGGGTATGTGAGCTTTGATCACAACGAGTCTTGCCCCAAGTGCAACAGGGACCTTTCCTCTGAAAGGGAACGGCTGAATCTAATCACATTTAGCCCAGACCCGCCGTATCTTTTGGCAGACCTCCTTGGTGACGTTAATGAATCCGGTATCCATTTCCACTCAGCGGAAAGCGGTGCCTTCAATGTACTGGAAGAAGAACTGGAGTTTGAAGCCGAGACAGAAGAAATGGAAGTTTCTGCTGCAGCTGGGCCAGAGGATACAGAAATAGAGATAGAACTGGACTCCATTACTGATGAAGAGGATATTCTTCCAAAGCAAGAATTGTCTTTCGGAACCACCGAGGCGCAAACCCTCACCACTAGTGACACTGAAGAAAGTAAGCCAGTGGGTATTGACCCAGGGGCTAGTCTTACTGACCTAGATTTGGAAATTAGCGAGGTGGAAAGCACAAAACAAGAGGAGACCTTGGTAAGAAAAGAACCCCCGGAGCCAGAGCCCGTGGCCTTTGAGATGGAGGATATAACTTTGGAGGACAGTTCCGCAGAAGAAGAGTTTGACTTGCAACTGGTGCAAGATGATCTGTCAGAAGCCTCCACTGAAGACTCTGACACTGGAGCCCAAGACGAATATCTGACGCTTGAGAAAGAAGTTTCCGCTATAGAAGATATTGCAGTGGTACCCGAATCTGCGGTTTCTGAGGAAACAATTGCCATAACAGATGTGTTGGATGAAAAGCGGGAACCCAAGGTACCAGAACCTGAAATCGAGCCAGCTCTTAGCCTTGATGAGCTCAAAGACGATGACTTGGGTGAAGTGGACGTTACGATCGATGAAGAAGCCGAGCCCACACAGAAAATTGTTGATGGCCATGGAAAGTAAATATTATGCTTGACGCCAAAGCAGGTTGTAAATATAATTTTTATACCTGGTGCCGAGATAGCTCAGTCGGTAGAGCAGGGGACTGAAAATCCCCGTGTCCGCAGTTCGATTCTGCGTCTCGGCACTCAGCAGTTTTGGTAATAAGGCCTCCTTTTTGAATTTGGAGGCCTTTCGTTTTGAAAAGAAAAACAGGTTTCGGGTAGTTTAGATTTGTTGAAAGGAAAAAGGGGAAAAAAGATACATGAAGAAGTCTTGTTGGGGTTGCAGACACCACTACACCAGTGCCAGAAGGACTGAGGGCGGTATCTACCTGGACTCAAGCTGTGACAAGTACAACCTCAGTACAGGAGAAGACCCTTGGGAACTTACCCCAGGGTGTTATGAGGCTCTAACACTAAAGCGTCACAAGCGACACATAGGCCGCCAAAAGAATCGAAAAGATAACTTGAGTGAATAGGACATCTTAATTACATGTCCCATGAACAAATCATGGACAAGACGCTGGCAAAGCGAATGAGTATCTTGGCAGATCATGCCTTTATTCCTTGGTTTCTACCTTGTAGTAGTCCTTGTACCAGACCACAAACCTTTTTATCCCTTCCTCCACAGAAGTTTTGGGCTCGTAGCCTAGCATCTCCCTTGACTCATTAATGTCTGCGGCCGTTTCAGGAACGTCTCCCGGTTGAATTGGCAGCAGGTTTTTTTCCGCCTGCACACCCAGTTCACCCTCCAAGACCCGGATGAAATCCATGAGTTCCACTGGCTTTGAGTTGCCCAGATTGAATATGGCATATTCGAAGGGGCGATGTAGCGCGGCCACGGTCCCCTCTACCACGTCATCTATGTAAGTGAAGTCCCTTCTCATCTTTCCATAGTTGTAAACATCAATAGGCCTTCCTTTTAATATGGCATTGGTAAAGAGAAACAACGCCATATCGGGTCTTCCCCAGGGGCCATATACAGTGAAATATCTCAATCCCGTACAGGGGATTCCATAAAGGTGATGATACGCATGAGCCATCAACTCATTTGCCTTTTTGGTTGCAGCATAAAGAGATATTGGATTGTCTACCCTGTCCTTTACGCTGAAGGGCACTTTCTTGTTACTTCCATAAACCGATGAAGAAGAGGCATACACCAGGTTTTTCACCTCATGCCTTCTGGCAAGCTCCAATATATTGAGGAAGCCTTCAAGGTTGCTCTTCTGATAGGAAAAAGGATCAGTGAGAGAATAACGTACCCCGGCCTGGGCGGCCAGATTGCATACCACCTCTGGCCCATGTTCTTTAAAGACTTTCTTAAGCCCCTCCAGGTCTTGAAGGTCCATTTTGTAGAATGTGAAGCTGTCGTAGCCCTTGAGGATACCCAGACGTCCTTGCTTTAGGGTAACATCATAATAAGGATTCAGATTATCGATCCCCACAACCCTGTGGCCATCTTCAAGAAGCCTCTTGCTCAAATGAAAGCCTATAAACCCTGCCGCTCCTGTGACCAATACGGATTCGAATTCTATCTCCATAAGCCTTTATCCTTCCTATGCATTGTGTCTTCCCGCCTATCAGAGGAACCCCACCAACCTTATGGCAATTTCTAACAGTTGGTATAGACAAAATCAACCCGGAGAAAAACAAAAATGCCAGGCAAGGCCTTTATTACCCTGCCTGGCACATTTCTTTTAA
>Ga0190334_1000647_pt1 | contig 16513 bp, 13 predicted proteins | sample 48720478_MG_FD_161270 | JGI IMG/M metagenome (GOLD analysis project Ga0190334, IMG submission 161270) | Hydrothermal vent sediment bacterial communities from Southern Trench, Guaymas Basin, Mexico - 4872-04-7-8_MG | ecosystem: Environmental > Aquatic > Marine > Hydrothermal vents > Sediment ...
TTATGCTTCTATGGCGATGTCTCCTTCCAAAAATTCTAGGAGTTTGACAGTATTCGCAGAGAAAAGGGCATCCTCTGGTTATTTCAATGGGTATGGGAAGGAGTTTTGAAAAAGGAGGGAATTTTTCTATTTCTACCCCCTGACATATATTTCCATTATGTCCTTTCCACCAGAGGCAAGGTGGAGGATTTTCCCTGCCCTCAAGAAAATTAAGCAGGTCTTTTAAATGTTCTTCAGCTTCTCCAACAAAAACAAAGTCAAAACCCATTTCCAGAGCATGAAGGGGAAGTCCAGAAGCATGGGGACCTCCTGCAATTTTTATTACCCCATCTGGAACACGTTTTAAAAGGGTTTCCATTTCTTTTATTTCTGTAGACTGAAAGGAGAAAAGCAGGACATCTCCCTTTTTTAACTGAGCAAAATCCTTTAGAATTTCGATCTTGTCTTCGGATGCAGCAATTATCGGGGAAAACGAGTATTTATTGGTCTCGGTTAAGAGGGCGAAGACCCTCACTTCACATATCCGAGGGATTTAAGCATCTTCAGTCGAGCCTTATCTTTTTTACTTTTTCTTTTTCCTATGAAGGGTCCAACTTTTTCCTCGTATTTTTTCACCAGCTTGATGAGGATAGGGGTTTTTGAGTTGAATTTTTCCGGATGAATGGCCATTCTGTCCTTTTTAAGGTCGAAGAAAAGGAACTGACTCTTTTGTGGGGTGTGAATAAGTTCAAATCCATCTTTTATAACGGCAAATCTATCGAAAAAGGCCTCGGGTTTGAACGTTTGAAGAAAGAGTTCGGAATGTCCTCTTTTGTCAAAAAGGTCTATTCCATTAATTTCGTGGGGGGACGAAATATGGGTAATTTTTAAAACAGTGGGATAAATATCCATTATTGATCTGAGTTCCTCTCTTACCCCTTTATTTCCCTCAGGAGTTAGCATAAGAATAGGAATTCTGGTGTATAAGGCGTTTAGGAAATGAATGTGACCCTTATGAGCCTTCCATTCTCCCAGACCCTCTCCGTGATCTGAAATTATAAACATGTATGTGTTTTTTAATAAGCTTCTTTTCTTAAGCTCTGCGTACATTATTTTAAATTGTGAATCCCAGTATTCTACTTCCCTTTTGTAAAACCAGTGAGCCGCGGCAGCTTTAAGAAAAACTCTTGGCTTTATTGTTCCAATTCCTTCTCTGTTTAATTTCAGCCTAAACGAAACCTGATCCTTCTTTTTAAAGGGAATTCTGGTTTCTCCTTCTTCCCCTATATCTACTGCGTAAGAAGCTCTGCCCTTTAGCCGTTGAGTTAATTTTACTGTTACTTTAACTTCTTTTTCTGGAGTTCCCCTTATAAAGAAAAATTCTTTTTTAAGAAAAAAAACGTCCCCAACTTTTTCTCCGTTTACATATACTTCTCCATCAGGTTCAACCCAAGGCGGAGCGTAAGGTTCATGAGGGTCGGAGTAATGTATCCATAGGAAAAAGGGAGGTTTTAGTTTCGGTAACATGGGTATTAATGCCTTATTAACTTCCTCTGCACTTTTCCACCATCTCGTTGGAGGGAATTTGTCATTGTAATAGTCAAATCCTTTAGCAATTCCTGTTGATGCTTGAACTGTTCCAAGTGAAACCGCAGCCATTGTGGTGTAGCCTTTTTCTCTGAGGGTCTCGGCAAGGAGTTTGGTGTTGCCTGTAAATTCCATTCCATTGTTTAAAACACCAAGCTCCCATGGATATTTTGACGAAAAAAGAGAAAGATGGGCGGGGAGAGTTATGGGGATAGTGGTAAAGGCATTTTTAAAATAAATCCCCTTTTTCTTAAGAGAATTAAAAAACGGTGGATTTGCTCCCCCAAGGTCTTCCCTCATTGTATCTACAACTACCAGTATTATATTGGGTTTGGGTTTGATTAAGGAGCAACTGGATATTCCTGAAATTATCAGAATTATTGCTATTAATAAAGCTTTCCTCATCTAGACAATTTTAACATTTAATACAAACATGAGTATTAACTTACTTAAAGATAACCCAGCGATTTTAGTTCCTGCAAATACCTCTTCAATCTATTCTGTCTTTCTGGCTTAAATCTGTGTCTTTTGTTGTAGAGAAGATTCTGCTTGAGAATATAAAAGGCTTTATCTCTGAAGTAACCTGAAAGAACCGGAAAGCTATGGTAAAGATTCTGACTCTCCCTTTTGTCATCAATAGAATATAACTCATCTCTTCCAAGATGGAAGTAAAATCTGTATTTTTCCCCCGTTAAAGCAAAATTGTAGTTTCTGGAGGTTGCCCTTGAATAAAGATATCTTTCTGGGAAATTACCAGACTTGCCCATCACCACAGAAGCAAAACTCCATCCCTGTAAAGGGATTGGAGATTCTATCCCTAGAAGCTCATAGATTGTGGGAATAAGGTCTATATTGCTAAGAAAGGGTAGCTTAATATTTTTCCCATCTTTCTGGCCGGGCATCTTTACAAAAAATGGAACATGAATCATCTCTCTGTAATTGGTTGTATTATGTCCAAATTTTGAATGCTCGAAAAAAGCCTCTCCATGATCTGACGTTATTATTACAATTGATTTATCGAAAAGGCTTTTCTCTTTTATTGCTTCTATAATTTTTCCAACAACATAGTCTGCGTAATATAAATTATTAAGATAAGCTTTATAAAGCCATTGTCTGAACTGGGAAGGGGGATTCAGGTTATGTTCGTATTCCCTTTTTTTGATTTCCACCTGTGTTTGGATGTAGTTTGAAGTATCTAACTCCTTCTGAAATTCGTGAGGAGGATTGTAGGGTTCATGCGGAGGAAGTATGTGAATATAAACAAAACAGGGGGTTTTATTCTTTAAACTCTTTACTTCCTTAATCAGTGCAGACTCATTCATTTTGGAAGAATTAATTCTTCCTCTTAAGCCTATATAAACAGTCCTGGTGAATCGTTTGGTAACACCTATATTTATAGGAACAACACTTCCTGTTATTGCAAGAGTATAGTACCCCTTTTTCTTAAGTATGTCTGTAAGAGTGGGAAGTGCATGATTTAAGGCTTCTCTTACAGACCTCACACCATGAGCTTCAGGATATAGACCTGTTAAGTAGGATGTGACGCTTGCAGATGTGTAAGGTGCGGATACGTAAACATTCTTAAAAGAAAAGGCCTTTTCCGAAAAATTTATAATGTTTTTAACGAGGTCTTTCCTTTCAACAAACTCTTTGTATCTGGCGGCATCTATTATTATAAAGAAAATATTAGTTTTTTTATTTGGAAGAGAAAACTTTTTTCTACTTTGTTCTCCTTTTTTTATGCCTTTTACGGAAATTTTCTTCCACAACACTAAGTCTCGCCGATTTTTTGAGGAAAATTTGAATTTTAGTCCTATAATTTCACCAGCATATTTTCCAAGAGAAATTTTCTTCCTTATAGTAGAATTTTTCACTTCTATAGGTATTCTTTCTCCTCTCTTTTCCCCTGTTTTGAGTATTTCTAAATAAAGTTCAGGGGCGCTTTTAGGCGAAGGTATAATGGCCCTCGCTTCAATCTTTAAATGGGCATATTCAGGAACTTTGATGTGATATAACATGAAGGATTCAGAGGGCTGGAAAATTCCCCGTTTTGTTTTTATAAAATGTCGAGTCTCAGGAACAAAAAACGTTATTTTGCTAATATCCAATAGTCTATGAGGAAAACGATGGTTGTTTTTTAAGAAAAAGTCCTGTCCTTTTTTACCTATTAAAAGCTCCAGGAAGTTTTCGCCCTCCCTCAGAAATTTCCTTGAGAGGGTGAGAGTAAATTTCTTTTTTTCCGCTACAGTAGAAAATGTTGTTATTTTTTCCCCATTAATTAAGACATCCAAAGAAATCGCTTTCAATTGTTTAAAAAAATCCCCTTTTTTAGCGGAAAAAGTAAGGGTTATAGACTTTTTGGAAAAATTAAAAAATCTTATTCTTGCCTTTGGTTTCGTCATGTAAAAAACGTTTCCAGCGGTTTTCCAGCCATCCCAGAGAAAGTAAAAAGGATGCAATTGATCTGCTTTTATTTTATTCGTTTGCGTAAAAAAATTATGCTCCGAAAGCAGGGGTAAGATGTCTAGTTCATCTCCTCTTTCTTTGCATGCGCTGAGTAGAATTAATAGAAAGAAACTGAGAGAGAGTGATAATTTTTTCATTTTATTTGTATATGATAACACTTGGGGCTCTTGACAAAAAGGGCCATGTTCACTAATATTGCCTTCTATGGAAATAATTCTTGCAAAGGAGATGGGCTTCTGTTTTGGTGTCAGAAGAGCTATAAAAATTGCCTATGAAGCACTGGAAAAATGGGGAAATGTGTATACCTATGGTGAGCTCATCCACAACAGGCAGTATGTGGAAAAACTGGAAAGAGATGGCATAAAATCAGCTGAAAAAATAGAAGAAATTCCAGAGGGTGCAGTGGTAATAATACGGTCCCACGGAATTTCTCCCCAAGAAGAAAAGGTACTGAAGAGCAAATTTAAAGTTGTAGATGCAACCTGCCCTTACGTTAAGAAGTCTCAAAAATTTGCTTCTAAAACTGTAAGGGAAGGTACAGAACTGGTGATTTTTGGGGACAAAGACCATCCAGAAATAAGAGGAATTCTTGGATACACTGATGGGGCGGCAATTGTCATCTCTGACCCCGAAGAGGTTGAAAAGCTTCCTTACAACTCCAAGAGAGCAGCTATATCTCAAACAACAAACGACCTGGATGATTACAAACTTTTTATAAACAATTTGTTGGAAAACACCGAGAAGCTCATAGTTTATCAAACAATATGTTTCTCCACCATAGAAAAACACAGATCGGCCAGAGAAGTCGCTCGTAAAGTGGACCTCATGCTGGTTATAGGGGGAAAACACAGTTCAAACACAAGGAAGCTCTTTAAAGCCTGTAAAAGAATTCAGCCTAATAGTTATCATATAGAGACCGCCGAGGAATTGAGTTTGATAGAATGGGAAAAATATGAGAGAATAGGTATAACAGCAGGAGCTTCAACTCCTGACTTTATAATTGAAGAAGTGGCGGAAAAAATTAAGGAGGGCAAAAATGGCCGAGGAAAAAAAGACAGTTGAAGAAGATTACGAAAAGTTGCTCGAAGAGTACAAATTCCAGCTCCCAACCAGTGGAGAAATAGTGCAGGGGAAGGTCATCGACATAAGAGACAAGGAAGTTATTGTTGACATAGGTTCAAAGTTAGAAGGAGCTATTCCCCTGGAAGAGTTTACCACCTGGGAAGGAAAAGTGGAGGTTAAAGAGGGAGATGAGGTAGAGGCCATCGTCGAAAGAGGATACGCAAAAGATGGTTATATTCCTCTGTCAAAGAGAAAACTCGAAATAAAGAGAGCCCTTGAACTAGTAAATCAGGCATATAAAGAGGGAAAACCTATAGAGGGGACGATAATAAAAAAGGAGAAAAAGGGATTTATGGTTGACCTGAAGGGGATAAAGGCATTTTTGCCCGCTTCTCAACTTGAAATAAGGCCAGTGAAAGAAACATATAAATATATTGGTAAGACCTTTCCAATGAAAATTCTTGATATAAGAAAGACAAAGAGCGCAATGTCAATTATCGTTTCAAGGCGAATTCTGATTGAGGAAGAAATAAAGAAAAAGAAAGAAGAAGCACTTTCAAGAATAAAAGAAGGTGAATGGGTTAAAGGTGTGGTGAAGAGTATTACGGAATTTGGGGTATTTGTGGACCTTGGAGGAATAGACGGGCTCCTTCCATTAAGCGAAATTAGCTGGGGAAGAGTTCAGGATCCGAGGAAATTTTTCAAAGAAGGAGAGGAGATAGAAGTTTTAATACTGAAGTTTGAGCCGGAAAAGGAAAAGATAACCCTTGGATATAAGCAAAAAACTCCTGATCCATGGGAAGGGATAGAAGAAAAATATAAGAAGGGAGACAGAGTAAAAGGAAGAGTGGTTAGTCTTACAGACTTCGGAGCTTTTATTGAACTGGAGAAAGGGGTAGAAGGTTTGGTTCGCAACAGAGAACTAAGCTGGGTTGAGCAGATAAAAGATCCCCATCAGATTATGAGTGAGGGGGAAATTGTAGAAGTCGAAGTTTTGGAGGTTAACCCAAAGGAGAGAAGAATAGCTCTTAGCTATAAAAGGACTCTTCCCACCCCTATGGAAATTTTTGCAGCAACTCACAAGCCCGGTGATATTATCAAAGGAAAGGTAAAGGATATAAAAGACTTTGGAGCTTTTATTGAACTGGAACCAGGAGTGGAGGGGCTATTAAGAAAATCAGACTTTTCCTGGGAGAGAGTGGATGATCTCAAGGAGTATTTGAAAGAAGGGGAAGAAATTGAGGTTAAAATAATAGAACTTTCTCCTTCTGAGGGTAAGATTAGAATTAGTAGAAAGCACCTTCTCGAGAATCCTTTTGATTCCTTTGCTGAAGAACACGAAGAAGGCGAAGAATTAGAAGCAACTGTTGTAGGTGTTTCCGAAAAAGGTGTAATTCTGGAGCTCGCACCAGGAGTAACCTCCTTCATAGGAAAACAAAAAAAGGAAATTTTGCCTGGAGATAAAATAAAAGTACAAATAACAAAACTTGATAGGGACAGAAAAAGAGTAAGGGTGATTCCAGTAAGAGAAAAGAAGGAGACTAAACCCAAGAAGGGCGGAAAAAAGAAGGAAACAAAGGAGCCAGCAAAGAAACCAACACTTGGGGATCTTCTTCCTGAAGAACTGAAAAAATGAAATACCTTTATACCCCGTGGAGGTGGAAATACATTAAAGCCACAATTAAGGGGAAAAATGCCTGTGTTTTCTGCGAAGCCCAGAAAAATGAAGATTCAGAAGCTTTTATTCTTTACAGGGGGGAAAAGAACATAATTATAATGAATCTGTACCCATATAATAATGGTCACATAATGATAGCACCTAAGGAACATATAGCAACTCCAGAACAGGCTTCCTTAGAGGTTCTTGTAGAAATGTCAAAGCTTGCGCAGGCTTCCCTTAGAGCACTAAAAAAACTTTTTTCTCCACACGGATTTAATATTGGGATGAACATAGGAAGAACAGCAGGGGCAGGGGTTGTAGATCACTTTCATCTTCACCTTGTTCCCAGATGGGATGGGGACTCAAATTTTATGGCTGTATTTTCTGATACAAAGGTTATAGCTCTGGAGGTGAGAGAAGTATATAACCAGCTGAGACCAGTGCTTCTTGAAGAGATAGAAAAACTTGATAATGATTGACTAAAATTTTTTTATATTATACTTGACAAATCACCCTCTTCTTTCTATAATAATTTATGTAAATTTTAAAGAGGAGGTGAAGAAATGGGAAAAATCATAGGAATCGACCTTGGAACGACCAATTCCGTTGTTGCTGTAATGGAAGGTACAGATGTAAAAGTCATTCCAAACCAGGAAGGACAGAGAACCACTCCTTCTGTAGTTGCTTTTCTTAAAGATGGACAGATTCTTGTTGGGTTGCCAGCAAAGCGTCAGGCTATAACCAATCCTGAAAATACAATTTTTTCAATAAAAAGGTTTATGGGGAGAAGATACGAGGAGGTTCAGGAAGAAATAAAGATGGTCCCCTATAAAGTTGTAAAAGGCCCGCATGATGATGCAAGAGTGGAAGTGATGGGAAAAGTGTACTCTCCACCGGAAATTTCGGCAAAAATTCTTATGAAGTTAAAAGAAGCTGCAGAGGACTACCTGGGAGAGAAGGTTACAGATGCAGTTATTACTGTTCCTGCTTATTTCAACGACGCTCAAAGACAGGCAACTAAAGACGCTGGCACAATAGCAGGATTTAATGTTCGAAGAATTATAAACGAGCCAACAGCGGCTGCACTGGCCTATGGGCTTGACAAGAAGAAGGACCAGAAGATAGCAGTTTATGACTTTGGTGGAGGAACCTTTGATATTTCCATTCTTGAAATAGGAGAAGGGGTAATTGAAGTTAAGGCTACAAATGGAGACACACATCTTGGAGGAGATAATGTTGACCAGAGGATAATAGACTGGATGGTAGAAGAATTTAAAAAGGAACACGGTATAGACCTTAGACAGGACAGGATGGCTCTTCAGAGACTCAAGGATGCTGCGGAAAAGGCAAAGATAGAGCTGTCTTCAGCCCTTGAGACAGAGATAAATCTGCCGTTTATAACCGCTGATGCATCCGGTCCAAAACACCTGGTGATGAAGCTTACTAGAGCCAAGCTTGAATCCATGATAGAAGACCTGCTTCAGAGGACTCTTGAACCATGTCGTTTGGCGCTGGAAGATGCTGGTCTAAAACCAGAGGATATCGATGAGGTAATCCTGGTAGGAGGTTCGACCAGAATTCCCAGAGTTCAACAGCTCGTGAGGGATTTCTTTGGCAAAGAGCCCAATAAGAGTGTTAATCCTGATGAAGTTGTAGCTATAGGTGCTGCAATACAGGGAGCTGTTCTAGCGGGAGAAATGAAGGATATTCTCCTTCTGGATGTAACTCCTCTGTCCTTAGGAGTTGAAACTCTTGGTGGAGTTATGACAAAGATTATTCCCAGGAATACAACCATTCCCGTTAAGAAGAGCGAAATATTCACCACAGCTGAAGACAATCAGACTTCCGTAGAGATTCATGTTCTGCAGGGAGAAAGGGAAATGGCAAAGGATAACAGGTCTCTCGGCAAATTTATCCTTACCGGAATTCCACCTGCTCCGAGAGGGGTTCCGAAAATAGAGGTTACTTTTGATATAGACGCAAATGGGATTCTTAATGTTACTGCAAAAGATCTAGCCACAGGTAAAGAGCAGGGGATCACCATAACCGGAAGTTCAGGTTTAACTAAAGAGGAAATAGACAGAATGGTAAAAGAGGCAGAAGCTCATAAGGAAGAAGATAGAAAAAGAAGAGAACTTGTGGAATTGAGGAATAGGGTTGATGGTATGGCTTATGAGCTTGAAAAGCTTGTTAACGAAAACAAGGAGAAACTCACCCCGGCAATTGTTTCTGAAGCAGAAAAGGCAATAGCAAGAGCCAAGGAAGTGCTTGATAGCCAGGACCGTTCAGCACTGGAGTCTGCCTTAAATGAACTCAATTCGGTGAGTTCAAAGATAGCTCAGGAGCTTTATTCCAAAGCTCAACCCGGAGAACAGCCTGGAACTTCTCAATCGGGGTCCCAGGCTGGAGGCTCTCAGCAGGCAGAGGGTTCTTCCGACGAAGTGATAGATGCTGAATACGAAGAAGGTGAAGGAAATTAATAAGGAGTAAGTCCGGCCCTTTTCCGGGTCGGGCTACTCCGAAACTATTACGTTAAAAGCCCGTGAATATTTCTTCCCATTAAGTTTAGCTGAAATAAGAATTGTTACTCTTCCAGGAGTTATGAACCCGAATTGGTGAGTTGCAACTTTGGCATTACAAACCTCCTCTTTCGATATATTTCTGGTTGATTCAAATTCCCCATACCAGTAACTCCACTCTACCTCTGCACAGGAGTAGTCTACATTAAAGAAAATATAACCCACTACTTCAAGGGGTGCCTTACCCACCCGTGGAGAAATATCAATGTCTACATCCGGCGTGGTTTTTGGAGCACAGGAAAAAAACAAAAATGTAATAAAGAGCAGTATCAGAAATTTTCTCATAATCTTATTTTATATTAAGTTGACTATAAAATAACAGGGTGGCATACTAATTTTGTGGATGCTAAAAATTTAATTTACATCGGAGGAGGTTTACTCGCAATCTTTCTAATCTATAAATATTTTCCCCGTTCCCTTATAGACACTGATAAACTATTCGCTTTTCTTTTCGGAGAGAAGGAGGCGAAAAAAAGAAAGGCAAAAAGGGCGGAGAAAGAAGGGAATATAGAGGAAGCTGCAAAACTTTACGAAGAGCTTGGAGATAAAGAGAGAGCTGCTAAGCTTTATCTTGAGAACGGTCTTCCTTTGAAAGCGGCGATGCTTTTTGAGAATATTGGCGATTATGAGCGGGCTGCAAAAGTTTACAGCGAATATGGTAATTATCAAAGAGCAGCTGATCTTTACCTGAACAAGATGAAAGACCTTGATAGAGCAGTTAAACTCCTTATTGATTCAAACAGATTTCAAGAGGCAGCAGAACTTTATTACAAAGCCAAGAAATATAAGGAAGCAGGGGAACTTTACGAGAAAACAGGTTTTTACATAAAGGCAGGAAACTGCTTTGAACAGCTGGGAGATTTCGAAAGGGCAGCAAAAAATTATGAAAAGTGGCTTGAACAGAATCTTTCCTTTGTAAATGAACTTGGGGGAAGGGAAAAAAGGATTGTTAGAAAGATCATAGACCTGTATGTTAAAACTAACAACATTACTGCAGCGGTGGAACTCGCCAGAACGCTCAAATGGTATGAGCTTGCTGGAGAGATAGCAGAAAAGGGTGGGTTGCTTGAGAAAGCTGCGGAATTTTACGAAGAGGCGAGGCTTCAGGAGAAAGCCGCTGAAGTCTACAGAAGACTTGGTAAAACCGAAAAAGCAGAAGTTCTTCTTGGAGAACATTTTCTGACAAGGGGGGAGTATCTGAAAGCAGCTGAGCACTTTGAAAGGGGGAAAGATTATTCGAGGGCAGCGGAGCTTTATGAGTGGAATAAAGAACCTTATAAAGCTGCAGTCTGTTATGAGAAGGATGGACTTTTTGCAAAAGCAGGAGAACTATATCTTTTTGCAGGTGCTGTGGAGGAGGCTGTCGATAATTTTGAGAAGGCGGGCGAATTCGCCAGAGCAGCAGAGGCTTTGAAGAAACTTTCCGATCTCCAAAAGGATGAAATAAAAAAAGAAGAGTTACTTAGAAGGACCATAGAATTATATAAGAAGGGAAAGAAATGGTTTGAAGCAGGAAGCATTGCATATTACGACCTGAACGATCATGACCTTACAATTGAATATTTACAAAAGGTTGAACCGGACGACCCTAATTTTGAAAAGGCAAGTTATATCCTGGGAAAATTGTTCTTTGATAAAAAGGAGTATGACCTGGCAGAAGAGAGATTTCAGGCTGCGCTGGGAGGCTCTACTATCTCAAAGTCAAATCTGGACATTTATTACAAACTGGGAGTTATTGCTCAAGAGAAGGGTGAGTACAGGAAGGCTTACAAAATTTTTAAATCCATAACAAGTCTGGATATACATTATCTCGATTCCAAGGAAAGAATGGAGAAACTGTCTTCAATGGTGCAGGAATTACAGAAGATAGAGGAAATGGCTTCTACTCCTGGAGACCGTTACAAAATAATAGAGAAGATAGGAAAAGGAGGAATGGGAACAGTATATAAAGCAGAAGATAAACTTTTAAACAGAGTTGTAGCCCTTAAGCTTTTAAATCCAATGCTAAACCTTGACAAGAGGGCATTTGAAAGATTTATAGCAGAGGCGAGAACAGCTGCAAAACTTTCCCATCCTAACATAGTGATTGTCTACGATGTGGGAAGATTTAATGATAGGTTTTTTATTGCGATGGAATTTCTTGAAGGTCAGACACTATTAGAATATTTGAAGTTAAAGGGAGGATTTACCATAAGGCAAATTCTATTTATCGCCACAAAGCTATTCTCGGCGCTCCAATATGCTCATAAAAATGGAGTTATTCACAGGGATATAAAGCCACAGAATATTATGTTGACAAAGGACAGAAAGATAAAGGTGATGGACTTTGGTCTTGCGGTAATTGCGGATGAAATAGAAAAGGAAAAAGGGAGAATTGCGGGCACTCCTTTTTACATGTCACCCGAACAATGTAAAGGTTTGAAAGTTGATGCGAGAAGTGATATCTATTCAGCAGGAGCTACACTTTACCACCTCATTGTAAAAAGGCCAGTTATTACTGGAAAAACAAGAGAGGAGATAATAAGAAAACAAATAGAGGAGCTTCCAACGCCTCCATCAGCTTACAGGAAGGACATTCCTCCTGAGCTGGAAGAATTTATACTGAAATGCCTCGCCAAGGAGAGGAACAGAAGATTCCAGAGCGCAGATGAGGCGCTGGAGGCACTTAAAATAATAACCAAGAAAATTATGTAATGGAGGAAAAAATGGCTAACGATACAGAAAAGGAAAAAAAGCTGAAGGCAGCGATGGATTATATAGAAAAGTCATTTGGAAAGGGCTCAATTATGAAGTTAGGGGAAAAAGGAGCCCATGTTAAGGTGGATGTTATACCATCAGGAAGTATAAGTCTGGATGCCGCTTTGGGGATAGGAGGTTTTCCAAGGGGAAGAATCTCTGAAATATATGGACAGGAAGCATCTGGAAAAACCACTCTTGCTCTTCATGTTATAGCAGAGGCGCAGAAAATGGGAGGCAAAGCAGCATTTATTGATGCTGAGCATGCTCTTGACCCGACATATGCCCGTGCTCTTGGCGTCAATGTGGATGAACTTCTCATTTCTCAGCCAGATTATGGAGAACAGGCTCTGGAAATTTCAGAAATTCTTGTGAGAAGCGGGGCAGTTGACATAATAGTAATAGACTCAGTTGCAGCACTGGTTCCAAAGGCAGAACTTGACGGGGATATGGGCGATTCTCATATGGGACTTATGGCAAGGCTTATGAGTCAGGCTTTGAGAAAACTTGCAGGAATTGTCAATAAGTCCAACACGGCTCTAATTTTCATCAACCAGGTGAGAGAGAAAATAGGGGTATTTATGGGAAATCCGGAAACAACCCCCGGCGGAAGAGCTCTTAAGTTTTACTCATCTTTAAGACTTGAAGTCAGGAGACAGGCTTCTATAAAACATGGAGATCAAGTTCTTGGTAATATGGTAAAGGTAAAAGTGGTAAAAAATAAACTTGCTCCTCCTTTTAGAGAAGCTATCCTGGAGCTGATCTATGGTAAAGGAATAGATAAGACAGGAGATATTCTCGATGCTGCCGTAAGTGTCGGACTAATAGAAAAGGCAGGGTCCTGGTATTCATACAAGAAAGAAAGGTTGGGCCAGGGAAGAGATAATGTAAAGAAGATTCTGGAATCAAAACCAGAACTTTTGAAAGAGCTGGAAGAAAAGGTCAGGGAAAAGCTTGGCCTTACTTCAGAAGCTCAGCCTTCTGAAACTCCCTCCTGATGGAAAATTCCGACATATCAAGGCCCCATTCTCCGTTTACTATTTTGTTTGAAAGAGCCCAGCCTATTCCAGGTCCGAACATGAATCCGTGTCCGCTCATGCCACCAGCAATATAGAATCCCTCAATTTCCGACTCATCAACTATTGGATTCCCGTCAGGTGTCATGGTATAGGAGCCAGCCCACTGCCTTAAAATCTGAGCGTCAGCGAGTTCTGGAATAACTCTTGCCATTCTGTAACTCATTTCCTTTAAAAATTCAAAAGTAGAATCTGTCCGTGTTCCTTCAACTCTGGGAACTGGCGTATAGCAGCCTATGATCTGACCATTAATTCTCTGCTGGAAATATCCACCGTCCTTTCTATAATCCACTATCATGGGGATCGATTCCATCTTCCATCTTCTTGTTATAAAAGCTTCATGGCGTTCTGGTTCAAGAGGAAGGTCGAGCCCGGCCATTTTTCCAACTTCCTTTGCCCAGGGACCAGCAGCATTTACTACAATTTCTGAAAACAATTTTTCTCCACCTTCCAGAACAACCCCTTTCACTTTTCCATTTTCAACGATTATGTCGGTAACCTTCGCTCTTCTTCTTACCTCCCCGAGTCTGGCTATGTTAATGGCATATCCTTTTATAACATAGAATGGAAATGCCTGTCCGTCCTGTGGAGAATAAGCTCCTCCGATAAGTTCATCATCGACTATGCCTGGCACCAGTTTCTTTACCTCTTTCCTGTCAATGAAGTGAACTTCCAGTCCCTGCGAACGTTGAATTTCGATTGCTTTAAGATATTTCTGTTTCTGTTCTTCTGTGAATGCAAGGAAAAGATAGCCTGACTTTTTAAATTCTACTGAAAATCCAAATTCCTTTTCCATGGTTTCGAAGAGTTCCACCGATTTCATCGCAAGTTTGATTGAGCAAGGAGTAGAAAATTGCTGTCTTATGCCGCCAATGCATCTGCTTGTGGAACCGCTTCCTATTTCGTTTTTTTCAAGCACCAGAACCTTTTTCTTTTTCTTGGTAAGATAATACCCTGTGGCAAGGCCTATAATTCCTCCGCCTATTATTATTGCATCCCAGGATTTCATAGTCTCATTCTAACTTTAAGACAAATCTTTAGTCAATACAAACTCTTGAAATAGAGGTAAATTTCGTTTATATTATCCTTTGTGAAAAAGAAAGGCGGTTTTTATTTGTTTATCTCCTGGTTAGTGCCAGGTCTTGGTCACTATATGCAGGGAAGAAAGAAAGACGGGGTAATTCTGTTTTTTTCTATAATGTATTTTTTTGTGCTGGGACTTCTTCTGGGTGGAAGATTTGTGGGAACGAATGAAGGTTCACCTCTCACTATATTTCTCACCTTTGCCCAGTTTGGGAATGGCATTTTGTATTTCATGGGTAAATTTCTCGGACTGGGATCGCAGGTAAAAGCTACATGGACAAGTGATTATGGAACCTTCTTCTTAATGGGCGGGGGTCTCATTAATTACCTTGCTGCAGTGAGAGCTTATGAAATATCAGAAGGAATTAAAAGATGAATAGCTATCTTTTGATATTATTACTGTTTTCCATCCCTGCTTCTGTGGACCTTGCAATTATAAGGAAAGATGATAAAAAAGAGAGGATAAAATACGGCATAAAAAGTTTTCTCTGGATGGTGGTTGGTTCCATTCTCTTCGGCTGGTTAATGTACCTGTTAAAATGAGAACGTATTGTGGAGAATTAAGGCTTAAGGATTCTGGAAAAGAAGTTACGATAAAGGGCTGGGTTCAAAGAGTAAGAGACCTTGGTTCCCTTGTATTCGCTGATATAAGAGATAGAAGCGGTTTTGTTCAAGTGGTGGGGGGAAGGGAAATCAGAGAACTTAAACCAGAATGGGTTGTTGAAATTACAGGGTTGGTAAGGGAAAGAGAAGCAAAAAATCCGGATATACCCACAGGAGAAGTAGAAATAGAAGTAAGAGAGTTGCGGGTTTTGAATACATCTAAAACCCCTCCTTTTCAAGTCTTGGATGAAATAGATGTTTCTGAGGACGTAAGGCTGAAGTACAGGTATATAGACCTTAGAAGACCTCGCATGCAAAGGAATATGATTTTACGCCATAGAATGTCTATGGCAACCAGAAAGTATCTTGATTCGTTGGGATTTCTCGAGATTGAGACTCCTATATTAACAAAATCAACTCCTGAAGGTGCAAGAGATTTTCTTGTCCCTTCACGAAACTATCCCGGCAGATTCTACGCACTTCCACAATCTCCACAGCTATTTAAACAACTACTAATGGTCTCAGGGCTTGAAAGATACTATCAGATTGCCCGTTGCTTCAGAGACGAGGATTTAAGGGCTGACAGGCAGCCAGAATTTACGCAAATTGATATAGAATTGAGTTTTACTGAGGAAAACGAGGTTATAGAAATTACAGAAGGGCTTTTAAAGGAAATTTTTAGAGAGGCAGGCATAGAAGTGGAAACGCCATTTCCCAGGATCTCTTATAAAGAGGCAATGGAGAAATACGGTACAGACAGACCGGACCTGAGAATTTCCTATGAGATAAAAGACCTTACCTCCTTGGGTGTAGGTGGAGGAAATAGAATAGTGGATTCTGTTCTGGAAAAGGGTGGAAAGCTGGTGGGTTTGAGGATACCTGCTGGACTTTCGAGAAAGGAAATTGATGTCTTAGATGAAACTGTAAAATCTTCTGGTGGTAAGGGAATCTTCTGGTTGAAACCGGAGGATTCATCTATTAAGGGAAATTTAAGGGGAGAAGAAGCCTGGCAGAAAAGTCTCTGTGAAGCTCTTGGCCTCGAAAAGGGAGACACAGGCATATTTATAGCAGGAGATGTTCCTGAGGAATATATGGGATTGGTTAGAATAGAGGCGGCAAAAATAAAAGGAGCAATTTCTGAAGGATTTAAATTTCTTTGGGTTGTCGATTTTCCTCTTTTTGATAGGGATGCTGAGGGAAATCTTACTTCGAACCATCACCCTTTTACTGCTCCCAGAGATGAGGACATTGGAATTCTGGAAGATAGACCGCTTGAAGTTATTGCCAGGGCATATGATGTTGTTTTAAACGGGGTTGAACTTGGGGGTGGGAGTATAAGAATTAATAATGCGGATCTTCAGAAGCGGATTTTAAGGCTTCTTGGAGTAGAGGAAAAGAGGTTTTCCTTTCTTATTGAGGCCCTGGAACACGGAGCTCCTCCTCACGGGGGAATTGCTCTGGGGTTTGATCGCATAGTTATGATGGCCTCAGGTTCAATTTCTATAAGGGATGTAATTGCATTTCCTAAAACCACATCAGCCCTCTGTCTCCTTACCGGCGCACCTTCTGAGGTGGATCCTGCTCAGCTTGATGAGTTGAAATTAAAGATTATCTCTTAAGGAAATAAGAGGTAATTTCCCACATTAGGTAGCTTATAAAAAGAAGAAGGAAAGAGATAACCG
>Ga0190334_1000649_pt1 | contig 16485 bp, 14 predicted proteins | sample 48720478_MG_FD_161270 | JGI IMG/M metagenome (GOLD analysis project Ga0190334, IMG submission 161270) | Hydrothermal vent sediment bacterial communities from Southern Trench, Guaymas Basin, Mexico - 4872-04-7-8_MG | ecosystem: Environmental > Aquatic > Marine > Hydrothermal vents > Sediment ...
CGCGCGGGATGCCCCCCACCCCCAACGCCAGGTCGAGCGCCAGCGAACCCGTGGGGACGACCTCCACCGCCAGGTGGTGGGCCTCCCCCAGTCGCATCACGGCACCATCGCCAAAGCGCTTCTTGATATCCGTGATGGCCTTGTCGAGCACCCTAAGGCGGGCCGCATCGGCTTCTACGGTCAGCATCTCTTCAGGCAGTGCGCTCATCATCCACCTCCTCGCAAGAGCCTTTCCCAGTATAGCACAGATGTTCTTATCGCCAAGCGGGCTCGTGTGCAGGCGGGCGCGACTGCCTGGCAGCGTTGAAATTGTGGCTATAATGGGTGCACGATGGACAATACTCCTCAGAGGTCTCCCCGCGGAGGCGTCGGTCTGGCGCTGCGGCGCGATCTGGGCCTGGAGCTGCTCACCTTCTATCTGCTATTCGTCCTTCCCATCGTCATCGCCACACTTGCCTTTGACCTCTTAGGCAGCGCCCGCCTTCAGGCAGACGTCAAGGCGGCCGACCTAGCCCTGGCACGCGCCATTGCGCTTGAGACGGACGCCAAACTGGCGGATGCGATCTACACCGTCGAGAGAATGGCCGAGCATCCGGCGGTTCAGGAGGCCAATATCGACGGCATGGCCACCCTTTTCGCAGAGATTGCCCAGACCAGGTCGGACGTAAATCTCATCTACCGCCTGGGGCCTGACGGCGTGATGCTTTATCATCACCCCGTTGGTCCGAGATCCACCGTCGGCGTGGATTTCTCTTTCCGCGATTATTTCCAGGATGCCCGCCGCCAATTCAAACCCATCCTTTCCAAGGGGCGCATCTCGCCCACCACCGAGCAGGCCGTCACGACAGCCGTGATGCCGGTCCGCAACGCCAAGGGCGCTTTCTTGGGCGTGGTGGCCACGAACATCCGCCTACAAAGTCTCTCAGAGACGCTGGCCTCGATCGCCTCCGAATCCCGGCCCGAAGAGGGCTTCGCCATCCGCATCCTGGACTCGGCCGGCCAGATCATCGCTGATCAGGATCCAGAACAGCTGCTTTCGGTTGCGGCTGGCGACCTCGCATCGGTCAGCCGTGATGTGCTGCTTGGCGAGGGGGGGACCCGCATCACTCACGACGATCAGGGCGAGGAGTGGCTCAATTCCTACGTCCCCATTCCCTCGGCCGGGTGGGGCGTGATCGTGCGCCGGCCCGCACGATTGGCATTTGCCACCGCTAACGCCTTCCACCGCGGTTTGCTCATCGCACTCGGGGTATTTGCCATTGGCGGGCTGAGCTTCTGGCTTGCGCTTTCCCGCCGCATCATTCTCCCGCTTGAGCGACTGGCGGCCTACAGCATCTCGACCGCGGAGCGCCAGCCGGCCGCCGAGGAAGTGCTCTCCAAGTTGCAGGCTCTGGCCGAGCGGCCGGACCAGATGGGCCACCTGGTCCGCAACCTGCGGTGGATGGCACAATCGATCGAGCAGCGGCTCAACGAGCTTTCGACCTTGCTGGATACCAGCAAGGCAGTGCTCTCAACCCTCGAATCGCAATCGGTGCTGGAGAGGATTCTGGAGCAGGCTGCCCGGCTGGTCGGGGCAGATACGTGCGCGATCCTGGCGCTCGATCCCGCCACGCAAACCTTCCGCATCCAGGCCAGTCGCGGGCTCTCGGAGGTCTATATCTCCCGCCTGACCATCGACCCTTCCGAGCCCAACTCCCCCAGCATGCGTGCCATTCGCAGCCGTCATCCCATCCAGGTCAGCGATACCGAGACCGATCCGACTTTCCGCATCTTCCGGCCGCGGGCCCGGGCGGAGGGCTACCGGGCCATCCTGGCCGTCCCGCTGCTGGCACGGCATGCGCCACCCTCCTCGCTGGTGGTTTACTATCGCGAACCCCATGAATTCACAGAACGAGAAGTGGAACTGGTCTGGTCCTTCGCCAATCAGGCGGCTATGGCCATCGAGAACGCGACACTGTACGCCCGCAGCGACGAGCGCCTGCAAGAGCAGACCCGCCGGCTGGAGGCATTAATTCAGAGCCTCAGCGACGGTCTCATCCTGGAGGACCTTGCCGGGAATGTGCTGTATTGCAACCGCACGCTCTTCGATCTTGCCGGTCTAACCCCGGAACAGGCTCTGGGGTCACTCGCCGCCGACATCCGACAGCGACTGATTGACAGCTCTTCAGACCCAGAGCAGACCCGGGAGCTGATCGAGGCCGCTCTGGAGCAACCGGAGAGCAAGACCGCCGAGTGGACGATGCCGCGAGGCAGACTACAGCTCACACTCCGCCTTCAGGCCTTCCATGTGACCGATACCCACGGGGAGCGCATCGGGCGCGGCCAGCTCATCCAGGATGTCACCCATGACCGCGAAATCGAGCGCATGAAAGACTCGCTCATCGCCACCGTATCGCATGAGCTGCGCACTCCCCTGGCAGCCATCAAAGGATACGCCACCACATTGCTGGCCGAGGACGTCCGCTGGGATTCGAGCAGCCAGCGAGAGTTCCTGCGTGTCATTAGCCAGGAGACCGACCGGCTCAGTCATCTGGTCAGCGATCTGCTGGATCTCTCTCGCCTTGAGAGCGGCTCGCTCGATATCGAACCCACTGCCTGCAGTCTGGAAGATATCATCCAGCGCGCCATCCAACAGGCACGTCCAGGGCCACAGGTGCGCCTGCAGGTGGAATTGCCACCCAATCTACCCATGCTGCTTCTCGATCCTCGCAAGGTGGAATCCGTGATCCGCAATCTGGTGGAGAACGCCTTGAAGTACGCCGCGCCGGAAGGGCCCGTGACCATCTCGGTCCAAAGAGAAGATGGTCAGCTCACCGTACGGGTGCAGGACGAAGGGCCGGGCATCCCGGCTGAGCACGCCGAGACTGTCTTCCAGCCGTTCGTGCGCCTGGACGATCTCCTTTCAAGGGACGCATCGGGCGCGGGACTGGGGCTCTCGATCTGCCGAGGATTCGTCCGCGCCCACGGGGGTGAGATCTGGATCGAAGACCGCGATCGCGGTACCTGCGTGGCCTTTACCCTCCCAATCACCGAGCTCGGAAGTGAGGATTATGCCTGAGACCCGTGTGTTGGTCGTGGATGATGAGAAGCCCTTGCGCGATTTCGTGCGGCGCAACTTGGAGGTGCGAGGCTACCAGGTGGAGGTGGCGGCCAATGGGCTGGAGGCACTGGCTCTCTTCGGCGCGCAGCCCTTCGACCTCATCATCCTGGATCTGATGATGCCCCATATGGATGGCCTCGAGACAACGCGTCGCATCCGCCAGAACTCTATCGTCCCCATCATCGTGCTCACGGCGCTGGGCGAAGAGGGCGACAAGATCGCCGCCTTCGAGATGGGCGCCGATGATTACCTCACAAAGCCCTTCGGCGTGGAGGAGTTGCTGGCGCGTGTTCGGGCCGTGTTGCGCCGCGCCTCCTGGTCGGTAAGGCCGCGCCCTGTGGCAGAGAAGATCCTGCGGCGCGCAGGTGTGCGAATCGATCTTGAGCGGCGTGAGGTCAGCGTGGACGGCGACCCGATCGAGCTGACGCCCACCGAGTTCGACCTGCTTTGCCTCTTGGCCAGCAACCCTGGGATCGTGCTTACCCACCGCGACCTTCTGCAGCGCATCTGGGGCCCCGAATATGGCGACGAGGTGGAATACGTGCGAGTCTACATCGGCCGACTGCGCCGCAAGCTAGAGCGCGATCCATCAAAACCCCGCCGTATCCTCACCGAGCGCGGAGTGGGCTACCGCTTCACTAGCGGGTAAACCAGACCCCTTTTCCACATTATTGATCTTTCATGATCCAACGTTTACGCCGGTTTCATGCTTCCATACGACAATGGAACCAGCACGTCGCAACAGGGTTCCTCACCTGCAGGAGGTGAGATCGCAGTCCTTTCCTTTGCTTTTTCTATCCGCGAATTTTCAAGTAGGAGGCATTTCAATCCAACGCTTTGCGTTCCACTCGCCGCTGCTCCTGGCAGCCATGGACCTGACTCTTTCCGCCTGCGCCCATGGCGAGGTCGTGTACCCTCATGGGAAATGTCCGTCCCTGGGAGGGATCGATCCGCCTGAACGGTCAGGAAATCGGCCACCCACCGGCACATCACAAGCCGGGATTGGGGCTGGCGCTGGTCATAAATCTCTTCCAGGCCCTGCGCCAATTGAAGTCCAAGTGCCTTAGCATGCTGTTGGTCGAGCAATACGTGCATTTGGCCCTCTCGATCAGCGACTGCGCCTATGTGATGCAAGAAGGGCGCATTGCGTTGCGAGGCCCATCGAAGCAGATCGCCGCCGATGATGCGCTGCAGGCCGCTTACCTAGGCATGTAGCTCCTCTCTCGGAAGAGCCCTAGCCCCTCCGGATGCCACAATCTTGGGCGTCCATCGCATGGGAAATGTAACCCACCCCTATCCCTCCAGATTACAGTTGTGACATATGTCACGAACCCTTTGTGACGCGTGTCACTAAGCGTCTCGATAGCCACCCGATACACTTTCCATATCAGTATATGCGCTTATGCACATATTTGGAAAGCGATGGCGGCATGAAATCGATTGAAGAGGAAATCAACCTGCTGCATTCCCGGCTCTGTGCGGCCCTGGCGGATCCCAAGCGTATCCTCCTGCTCTACGCCTTGGACGAAGGCCCCAGGAACGTGAGTGAACTATGCCAATCGCTGGGACTCCCCCAGCCCACCACCTCCCGCCAACTTCGCATGCTGCGCGAACGCGGACTGGTGCGGACCCAGCGTGAGGCCAACATGGTGATTTACACCCTTGCCGACCGGCGAGTCATCGATGCGCTGGACCTGTTGCGGGCCGTGCTCGCCGACCAGCTGACCTCCCAGGCCCGCATCGCCGAGACCGTTTCACAGCAGTTGGAAGACTATGAAGGTAACCCGAAGGAGCCTTTCAAATGAAGACTTTTCTCATCCTTGGAGGTGGCACCGGTGGCACCATGGTTGCCAACAAGATGAGCCACCACCTCGACCCGGCCGAATGGAAGATCATCGTCGTCGATCAAGATGAAGCCCACTACTACCAGCCCGGCTTCCTTTTCATTCCCTTCGGCATCTACGGGCCGCGAGACGTCGTGCGGCCCAAGCGTGATTTCTTCCCCCAGAACGTGGAGTTCGTCCACTCGCCGATCGAGATCATCGAGCCCGATAAGAACCGGGTGCGCCTGGAGCACGATGGGCGTGTGATTGCCTATGACATCCTGATCATTGCCACCGGGACGCAGATCATGCCCTCAGAGACCGAGGGGCTGCTCGACAACGGCTGGCACCAGAACGTCTTCGACTTCTACACCCTTGAAGGCGCAGCGGCCCTATCCCGGTTCCTGAAGTTCTGGAAAGGCGGCCGTCTGGTCCTGAACATCGCCGAGATGCCGATCAAATGCCCCGTGGCCCCGCTGGAATTTCTGTTCCTGGCGGATTGGTTCTTCCACGAGCGCGGCATCCGCGACAAGGTCGAACTGGTGTTTGCCACCCCGCTCCCGGGCGCGTTCACCAAACCTCGCGCCGCCTCCATCCTTGGAGACCTGCTCGAGCAAAAGGGCATTCACCTTCAGGCGGACTTCAACATCGAGCGCGTCGACCATGGCAAGCAGGCCATTGTCTCCTACGATGAGCGAGAAATCCCCTACGATGTGCTGGTGAGCATCCCCGTGAACATGGGGGCCGAAGTCATCAAGCTCTCCGGGATGGGTGACGCCCTGAATTTCGTCCCCGCCGATAAGCACACCCTGCAAGCCAAGGACTGGGAAAATGTATGGGTGATCGGCGACGCCGGAAATCTTCCCACCTCCAAGGCCGGTTCCGTGGCCCACTTCATGCTCGATGTGCTGATCGAGAACGTGCTTCGCCAAATCGAGGGGCTGGAGCCGCTCCCCAAATTCGATGGCCACGCCAATTGCTTCATCGAGTCGGGCTTCGAGAAGGGCATCCTGATCGATTTCAATTACGACGTCGAGCCCCTGCCTGGGAAGTTCCCGCTGCCCGGCTTCGGCCCCTTCTCGCTGCTGCGCGAGTCAGCCGTGAACCATTGGGGCAAGATGATGTTCCGCTGGATCTATTGGAACACGCTCCTGCGGGGCGGCGAGCTCCCGTTTGAATCGCAGATGTCAATGGCCGGAAAGTGGAACTGAGAGGCGCGAGATGGATACTGTCGTGACCCAGGGCCAACTGGCCGAGATCCACACCAAACTCGATTACCTGCTCGAGCAAATGGAGGAGCATAAGCGCCGGCAGCGGGCTCTCGACGAATTGAAGGACGATCTGATCCCCATCGCCAACCACATGGTCAAGCTTAGCATCGATGAGCTGGCCGAGATCGGGACCGAGTTCCAGGTCGAGGACCTGACCTTCTTGCTCAAACGCCTGCTGCGCAACACACGTTCCCTGGTGCGTCTGATGGATTTGCTGGAGGCGGGGATGGGCCTCTCAGATGAGATGCAGCTCATCGGCCAGGGTGTCTTTTCCGACATCGTCGAGACACTCGATCGCCTCGAGCGTGAAGGCTACTTCGCCTTCATGCGGGAAGGCTGGCGTATCGTCGAGCGGGTCGTCGCCGAGTTCAGTGAGGAAGACGTGCGCGCCTTGGCGGACAACGTGGTCACCATGCTGACCACCGTCCGCAACATGACCCAGCCGGAGATCCTGGCGCTCGCCAACAATGCGATTGGCGCCATCCATGAGGGGGCAACCGAGATGAAGGACGCCTCTGCACTCAGCCTGATCCGGGAGTTGGGCGATCCGCGCGTACGGCGCGGCATGGCCCGCATACTCAACATCGTCAAGGCGCTTGCGGATCAACCGACTCCTCCGCAGGCGGGGTAGCGAGAGCGCGAAGCGGCCCGCCGCGCACCGTCGGGCCGAGAAAAGCCTTAGCCGCCGGTGCGGCCAAGCACAGAAACCATGAGAGCACAATTTAGGAGGAAGCAAATGACTACCGAATTGATTGCTGGTATTGAAGTTCCCGTCAATGAGGAAGGCTTCTTGATTGACTCCAGCGTCTGGAACCGCGAGATCGCTGAGGAAATTGCCCGCCGGGAAGGTATTGAGCTAACAGAGACGCACTGGAAGATCATCGAGTTCTGTCGTGCCAGCGCCTCCGAGAACGGCGCCGCACCTACGCTGCGAGAGATCACGACCGGCACGGGCATCTCCACCAAGGAACTCTTCAGCCTGTTCCCCAAAGGCCCGGCCAAGAAGGTCGCAAAGATCGCCGGCCTGGGAAAGCCAGAGGGCTGCGTTTAGGCCCAGCCCCACAACTCACCACCGCAAAAAGGAGCTGCAAAAATGACCGAAGAAACCCGCAAGATGGCATACATCTGCTCGAAGGGCGATTTGGATATGGCCTACCCCGCCCTGATCATGGGCTGGGCCGCCCTCGGCAACGGCATAGATGTGACCTTCTTCTTCACCTTTTGGGGCCTGGACCTCATCACCAAGAAGCGCATCAACCACCTGGAGCTCTCCCCGGTGGGGAACACCAGCATGAAGATGAGCATGATGGGCCTCCCAACCGGGAACCTGGGCATCCCCAACTGGATGGCCATCCTGCCGGGCATGACCGCGTTCACAACTTGGTTCATGAAGAAGAAGATCGCCGAGGTGGGCGCGCCGCCGGTGAGCGAGTACATCCAGATGCTGGCCGACGCCGGTGCCAAGCTCTACGGCTGCAAGATGACCGTCGACATGATGGGCCTTAGCGAGGAGGATTTTGTCGATGGCGTCGAGGCGGTTGTCACCGCCGGAGACTTCATGGACATGACCGAGGGCGCGCAGATCATCTTCATCTAGACAGGGAGCCGACAGGCCAAGACAGCCAAGAGGCCATCCGAGGCGCGCGCCTGGATGGCCTCCTATCGGATCGATTGGAGTGCGGGCCCTGTCCGCCGCTAGGATTCCGCCACCGCGCCAGCACTAGCAAGGTGCCACCCGCTGGGAGCTTCGCCCTCCGGGAATCCGGAGAGCACAAAGACCGCACTGGTGACCTTCGGACCGGGATTGCGCCAGCGGTGGCGCAGATTGGCTGCAAACAGCAGGGTATCGCCCGGTTCAAGCAGGTAGATCTCATCCTCGACTTGATATTCGAGCTGGCCTCGCAGACAAATGACGAATTCATGACCGGCGTGGATAATGCGCTCGGGGCCACTATGAGCACCGGTCTCAAGCGTGAGCGCAAAGGGTTCCACTGCGCCAACGAATGTCTCACCCCCGAGCCCCTCCCAGATGCCACGTGTGAACGGTACCCGCGTGCGTTCGCTCGCCTTGCGGTAGACCACCTGCGCCTGCTGCGATTCAGTCTCGAAGAAGGAAGTGATCGGCACGCTCAGCGCAGCGGAGACTTTGTAGAGCGTGCTCACCGAGGGCGAAGTGCGCCCGCGCTCGATCAGGCTGAGGGCATTCGCCGACAGGCCGGAACGGCGCGCCAACTCGCGAATCGACCAGCCCTGCGCCTCGCGGAGCTGCCGCATGCGCACGCCTATATCAACCGAGATGGCTCCAGAATCGGTTGGCTCCATGGATTTCCCTCTGATCCAGGTCAATGCCCTTCCTGCCTATCTTACCCCATGCCCGGAATCTGCGCGCCTCCTAAAGCTTTTGGCCCAAAACTTGCTCCTTTCAAGCGCAGGACGTTGACTCCGCCCGGACTTGCCGGTATCCTTGGCGCCCCGGAATGGAACCGGTGCTCGGACGAATACAATGACGAACCACCAATCCGACAGCTTCTATAAGAGCATCCTCGACCAGCTCCATGATGGCGTATACTTCGTGGACATCGACCGCCGGATTACCTACTGGAACCAGGGCGCTGAGCTCTTGACCGGCTACGCCTCCGAGGACATGCTAGGCACCCGCTGCCCCGAGGGTCCCCTGCGCCACTCCAATGCCGCCGGCCAGATCCTATGCAATACAAGCTGCCCCCTGGCCGCGGCCATCCGGGAGCGCGAGCCGCAGGAAGCGGAAGTCTTTTTCACCCATAAGCATGGCTACCATATCCCCATCTTCGTGCGGGCCGAGCCGATCCGCGATGAGCGAGGCTCCATCGTGGGGGCAGTAGAGATCTTTCGCGATAATTCCCCCCGCCTGGCGGCAAGGGCGCGGATCAACGAATTGGAGAACCAGGCCAACCGTGACCATCTCACCGGACTCGCCAACCGCCGCTACGCTGAGGCCTTCATGCAGGAGGCCTTTTCGAGCCTTGGGCGCCTGGGATGGTCGATGGGCGTGATCATCGCCGATATCGATCATTTCAAGCGTGTGAACGATAAGTACGGCCACGATGTCGGCGACCGCGTGCTGCAGATGGTCGCCTCCACGCTCCAGGCCACGGCGCGCACTTCCGATCTTGTATCTCGCTGGGGCGGCGAGGAATTCCTCTCCCTGATCGTCAATGTGAACGGCGAGCAGCTTGGGAGCATCGCCGAACGCTACCGACATCTTGTGGAAGCCGCCAGCCTGGATCTCAACGGGGGGCAAATCAAGGTCACCATCTCGTGCGGGGCTGCGATGCGGCGTCCAGAGGATGACCTGGCCTCGCTCATCCAGCGCGCCGATCGCTGTCTGTACCGGAGCAAGGCTGCCGGCCGGAATTGCTCGACGATCGACGCAGCCGACGCCCAAGCGCCCGGCTGGTCCTAGCTTCTCCGAGTCGCCAAGATCACGCCAATACGTCGATGGGCACGAAGGAAAACTCACCCATGCCCAGTTCCTCGCCATGGAGCCAGGTCTTTAAGAAGCGTTGTGCATTGCCTGCAGAACATGGCGCCTGGATCTGGTCGCCGCCGGCCGCATCGTGGGCGATTTCCACTTGCTCGCCTTGGAGGTGCCGGTCATCTTTCTTCTGCGGCAGCCAGCAACGATTTGGATCAAGGCGACGAAACCAATAAGAAGCGAGAAGAGAGACATGAAGCGCACAATTTACTGGCTTATGAGCGCAACACTCACGCTGAGCATGCTCCTGAGCGCCTGCGGCCCACAGGCAGCGCCCGAGGTGCAGGAGCCCCCGGCGGCCGAACAGGCCGAGATGGCGCCAGTCGACTTCGACGCCGCCTTCGCCACCTTCCTGGCCGACATGCAGGCCTACAACACCATCACGCCCCCGGCCCTCAACGAGATGCTCGCCGAGGAGCCGCCTCCATTCATCCTCGATGTCCGCACGGTGGGAGAGGTGGAGAGGAAGGGCCACATCCCGGGCGCGGTGCTTATCCCGTTGAACGAACTGGCCAAGAGGCTCGAATACCTGCCCTCCTTCGACACCACCATCGTGTCCTACTGCGGCTCCGGCTGGCGATGCACCATCGCCCTCACCGCGCTGGAGGCTCTTGGGTGGGAGGATGTGCGCTGTCTGAAGGACGGGAGCTTCAGCGGTTGGGTCGAGACCGGCTATCCCATCGCCACCGGCGTACCGCAGGCCGAGCCGCTGAACGCTGCGCTGCCTGACCCGGCGGCCGTGGCTGCCATCGACGCCGTTCTCTCGAATATACCGAATGGCTTCGGGGGCATCACCGTCGAAGCTTTGAACACCGCCCTGGCTGAGTATCCCGACCTGATCCTGATCGACGTCCGCAGGGATGAGGAAGTCAAGTCGAAGGGTGCCATCGAGGGCGCTCTCCACATCCCGCTCGAATCCTTCATGGACCGCAAGGCCGAATGGCCGGCCGACAAGGATGCCAAAATCGTGGTCTACTGCGGATCGGGCCACCGCTCGACCATCGCCATGACGATGCTCTGGTCCTATGGGTATAGGGTAGTGCGAAGCCTCATGGGAGGGTTCGCCGCCTGGGTGGAAGCCGGATACACCGTCGCCGAAGTCGCCATGCCCTGAGGCTTCAAGCCGAATCCGCATCGCAACTGCAAGGGCCGCTCGAGTGGATCGGGCGGCCCTCATTTTGCTGGCGTTCCGCTCTCCAACCACGGGTCAGGAATTATGCATTGGGCCCAAACGGCTATTCAGCGCCTGCAAGGCTTCCCAATCGAGGACGCGCAGCCGCCGCCACAGCGCTGGATCCCGGACGCGCTCCGAAAAATCGAGCCACTGCTTCTCAAGGCTCCGCCAGCGACTGCGCGGCAGGATCAACCAGATCCAAGGCTGGAGATCCAAGATTTCAGCCAGCGCCAGCGTCACCTTCAACGTTCGGGCCATTTGATAGTGACGGAAGCACGCCGGGCGGGGTCCGTCCGGCTCAGGGCGCGGCTCCAAAGCAAGATCCTCAGCGAACTTAGCCCCCGGCTCAGACCAATAGCGGCAGCGTTCGGATGGATCCTCTTGCGCAGCGTGAGCCTCCGGGCACCGGCCGCGCTGATATCGGCCACACACGCCCAGGCCGCCGGTGTGCTTCGTCTCGATCGCCAGCAGGTGGCGGCGGCCCAGAAAGATCAGGTCGATTTCGGTCTTGGGGCCTGGCCCATCCACCCGCATGAGGGCTTCCTCCAGGCCCTCCAGGCGGCATCCATCCACGCCAAAGCCCCAAAAGTAAGGCACCAGGGCATCCTGGAGCCGTTCGGCCGGCTGACGTGTCCCCCACAAGGGCCTGATGGACAGCAGCTTGCTTAGATCGACACTAGGCTGGCAGAGGGGGTAAATGAGGTTCCAGAGCAGCGCATTCTCAGAGCGCGGCTTCAGGAAGTTTGCTCGCACGCTTGCCGGCAGCGCGGTGAAGATGGCCTCGCCGCGCCCGTGCAAGACCCGCCGGGGGATGATGTCATCGCCGGAAAGAGGCCTGTTGTTCAACGTGACAGTTGTTCCGCAACCTGCCGCATCCGCCGCAGGAATGTGCTCGCCCGGCGCCAGGAATCCAGTTCCACATGCACCGCCGACCGCCCGGCTTCGCGCAAGGCCTGAAGGTCTCCGGCGGCCTGAGCCAGCTCGAGAGTGGCGAAGCTATAGCCCGCCTCCGGTATCTGGAAATCGCGGCTGTGGCCTGCCGTGAGAATGGCGAAGGCTCCCTGCTGTGGTCCCCCTTTATGAAGCTGCCCGGTGGAGTGCAGATAACGCGGGCCAACCCCGAATAGAACAGGGATCCCAGACCTCTCGCGCAGGGCGCGCCGCAGTCGCTTTGCTTCCTGCATCCAGGATTTGCGCTCCGGGAGATATGCCAGCAGGCCCAGGCCGCGCCGCTCCCCAGCCTCTTTGAGTAGCCAGGTGATCGCCTGATCCAGGGACTCGGCGGAGAGCGCCTTGGGCGCCTCCCCCCTCAGCCGGATCCCCTCCCCCTCCCAGATCACAGGCTCAAGCGGAACCGCCCCGCTCTTCTTGAAGCGCGCCAGCAGCGTCCGCGTGCGGTCCTTCGCAGCTTGCACATCGGGCTGGTCGAATGCGTTCACTCCCAGCCAATGGCAGGCCACGGCCGTGGCAAATTCCCATTGGAAGAATGCCCTCCCCAGGTCACGCCCACCCGGACTCATCTCCATCACAATCACCGGCAGGCCCGCCTTAACCCAACCGCCCATTCTGCGGTCAAGCTCGCCGGATGAACGCAGGTAGACGATCGTCCGGTCCTGTCCATAGGCGCCTGCGGACCCAGGCGGCTCTGCGACGATGGGGGTCAGCCCGCGGCCCTGCTTGCCGCTGCTTTCGGCGATGAGCTGCTCGGCCCAGAGCGCGAACGTTTCGATTTCCGGATCGCCCACGAACGTCAGACGGTCCCGCCCGGAATCATGCGCCGCGGCCAGACAGGCCCCCAGGACCAGGCCAGGATTCGCAGGCCCCTCCACCTGAGGGCCACAGCGTCGGGCCATTTCTGCACCGCCCTGAGCGATCTCGCCCAGGGGAAGGCCAAGCAGCGCCGCCGGCATCAATCCGAATTCGGTCAGCGCCGCATAGCGGCCGCCCACATCGGAAGGAGGGTTGAGGACTTCCCGGAAGGCCCGTTCTCTTGAAAGGGCATCGAGAGGTGTCCCGGCATCCGTTATGGCGATGAAATGGTCACCCGGCGAGCGCCCACGCGCCTCCTCCATCCAGGCCCAGAAGTGGTCGAGCAAGGCGCGGGTTTCGGTCGTGGTGCCGGATTTGCTGGCTGCGAGGAACAATGCCCGTTCCGGCTCCAGCCGCTTCTGGACCTCCCAGATGGTTTCCGGGTCACTTGTATCCAGCACGCTGAGCTCGGGCCTGCCCTGAGCGCTCGCCAGGACATAGGCCGCCAGGGAGGAGCCGCCCATGCCAAGCAAGACGATCTGATCCAATCCCGCGGCATGGATCTCCGCGGCGATCGATTCGAGCGTCGGCGTTCGGTCCAATGCCTCGTCTGGCAAGGTGAGCCAGCCCAGCCGCTCCGTCGCGGCCTCTCCGGCACTGGCGGGCCAAAGACTCGCATCCCGCCTCCAAATGCGCCGAGCCACTTGACGCTCCTTCAGCATTCCCAGGATCTCTGGCACGCTCTGGCTGAGCGGGCCAAGCTCACGCCGGAGTACGGCGGCTTGCGCCTCGATCGTGCCCAGCAGCGAGCGGTAGGCACGGGCAAACTTCTCCACCCCCTCTCGCTCGAGCCGATCGGTGACCTCCTGCATGTCTATGCCAAGCGATTCGAGCGCTCCCAGCTGGGCACGCGAGGCCGAAAGATCCTGCTCCAGGGTCAATTCGACCCGCCCATGATCGAGGAAGGCCTCCAGGGTGTGTTGCGGAATGGTGTTCACCGTCTGTGGGCCGATCAGGTTGTCGACATAATAGGTGTCGCCATATGCGGGGTTCTTAGTTCCGGTCGAGGCCCACAACGGCCTTTGAACCCTTGCGCCCTGCGCCGCGAGGCGCTGGAAGCGGACCCCCTCGAAGACCGCCTTGAATTGGGCATAAGCCAATTTCGCGTTGGCGATGCCCGCTTTGCCCATTAGGCTGGCTGCCCGCTCGGCCTCTGGTCCTTCCGAGCGCATGATTTCCTGCAGCCGTGCATCGACAGCCGTATCCACCCTGGAAACGAAGAACGAGGCCACCGAAGCGACATGGTGAAGCGCCTGCCCGCGCTGCACCCTGGCCTCCAGGCCTCGCAAGTAGGCCTCCATGACCTCGCCGTAGCGGTCCAGCGAAAAGATCAGGGTCACGTTGATATTCAGGCCATCGGCAACCGCGGCCTCGATGGCCGGCAATCCCTCCCGGGTGGCCGGGATCTTAACCATCACATTGGGTCGGTTGACGGCATCCCACAGGCGCCTCGCCTCGCGAAGCGTCCCTTCGCTATCGCGCGCTAGTTCAGGGTTCACCTCGATCGAGACATAGCCATCCTCCCCGTTGGTGGCTTCGTAGAGCCTGAGCAGGACATCGGCCGCAGCGCGAATATCATCGATCACGAGCCGATCCAGGATGCGCTCCGCCGGCCAACCGGCTTGAGCCATCATGCGCAGATCTCGCCGGTAGGCATCGCTGCCCGTGATGGCTTGCTCGAAGATGCTGGGATTGGAGGTGACGCCGCGGACGATCTCATCGGCCACATGCTGAGCCAGTGCGCCGTTTTCGATCATGTCGCGCTGGATGTAATCCAGCCAGATGGATTGGCCCAAGGCATGCAATTCGCGGGCGCGGTTCATTCGTCGGCCCCTTTTCCCCAGGCTTCTTCAAGCGCCTGCACTTTGCTCAGCCGGCGAACGTGCCGCTCTTCGCCGGTAAAGCCGGCGCCGAGAAAGGCCTGCACGATCTCCACGGCCAGCGCCGAGCCGATCACCCTGGCGCCCAGCGCGAGCACGTTGACGTGATCGTGTTCCACAGATTGATGGGCAGAGTAAGTATCATGGCATAGGCCGGCGCGCACGCCTCGAAGCTTGTTGGCGGCGACCGCCGCGCCCACTCCGGAGCCGCAAAGAATGATGCCCCGCTCAGCCTCGCCGGCCTGGACAGCCCGGCCGACGCGAATGGCAAAATCCGGGTAATCATCCTGAGGATCTAGCTCGTATGCCCCCACATCGATGGCCTCATGCCCGGCAGCGCGGATGACATCCAGAATCGTTGCTTTGAGCGGATACCCACCGTGGTCTGCTCCTATCGCCACTCTCATCTCAACTGCGCCTCCTTGCGAACGCGCTCGAGCGAATGCCTGGCCTCCTCAATGATGTGTTCAGCCGTCAGGCCAAATTGTCGATAGATTTCCTGGTAGGGTGCCGAGGCCCCAAAGCGCTGAATTCCCACCACAACCCCCGCGTCTCCCACCCATCGCTCCCATCCCATCGGCACGCCCGCCTCGACCGCCACGCGCGCCCGGATGCCCGGTGGCAGCACGCTCTCACGGTATGCCCTAGGCTGCGCCGAGAAGAGCTGCCAGGACGGGAAGGAGACCAGTCGCACCCGCATGCCCTCCGTGTGCAGAGCCTCTCCAGCCTCCAGAATCAGGCTTACCTCCGACCCCGAAGCCATCAAGATCACCTCCGGGGATCCCCCGCCAAGATCCGCCAGAACATAGGCCCCTTTGCGCAAGCCCTCGGCCGAACCGAAACGGTTGCGATCGATGGTGGGGACGGCCTGCCGCGTGAGCACCAATGCCGTTGGTCCTTCGCGCTCCAGCGCCACCAGCCAGGCAATGCCAACTTCGTTGGCGTCTGCTGGCCGGATCACAGTGAGCCCCGGGATGGACCGCAGAGCCGCCAGCTGCTCGATCGGCTGGTGAGTGGGACCATCCTCGCCAAGTCCGATGGAGTCATGTGTGAACACGTAGATCACGCGTCGCCCCATTAATGCCGCCAGACGGATCGCCGGGCGCATATAGTCGGAGAAGACCAGGAAGGTTCCGCCGTAGGGGATCAGCCCGCCGTGAAGCGCCACCCCGTTCATCACCGCGCCCATGGCGTGCTCGCGGACGCCGTAGTGGACATATCGGCCCGACCTGTGGATCGCCGAGAAAGCAGCCTCACCCTGGATATCGGTCTTGTTGGATCCGGTCAGGTCGGCCGAGCCGCCCAACCATTCCGGAAGGTGCGGCGCCAGAGCGTGGATTACCTTTCCGGAGGACGCCCGTGTGGCCATGCCTTTCTCGTCCGATTCGAAGGATGGCAACACCTGCGCCAGGCCCTGGGGGAGCTCCCCGCGCATCCGCCGCTCGAACTCGGCCGCCAGCTCAGGGAACTCATCCCGATAGCGCCGCATGAGCTCCTGCCAGGCGGTGTGTGCCTGCCGGGCACGCGCCGCCGCCTCCTGGAAGTGCGCCCGCACGTCCTCCGGCACCAAGAACCGCGGTTCCTGAGGCCAGCCCAAGCGCTCCTTCGCGCCCTCCAACTCTTCCTCTCCCGGCGGTTCGCCATGTGCCTTGGCGGTGCCTTCCTTTGTTGGCAGGCCATAACCGATCTTGGATTGCACGATGATCAGCGAGGGGCGCGGATCCCTTTTGGCGGCCTCGAGTGCCGCATCCAGCGCCGCAAGATCATTGACATCCCCGGCCTGGAGCACATGCCATCCGTAGGCCTCAAAGCGCGCGGCGCGATCCTCGGTGAAGGCCAGGGACGTGTCACCGTCGATGGTGATGTGATTGTCGTCGTAGATGTAGATCAGGCGGCCCAATTGAAGTGTGCCTG
>Ga0190334_1000650_pt1 | contig 16474 bp, 13 predicted proteins | sample 48720478_MG_FD_161270 | JGI IMG/M metagenome (GOLD analysis project Ga0190334, IMG submission 161270) | Hydrothermal vent sediment bacterial communities from Southern Trench, Guaymas Basin, Mexico - 4872-04-7-8_MG | ecosystem: Environmental > Aquatic > Marine > Hydrothermal vents > Sediment ...
GTCTTGTTCAGGATTTCGTCCGGGACCTTCACCTTCCCGACGTCGTGGAGGTAGGCGGCATCCCTCTCCTCGTCCGAGCGGGCGAGTGCCATCAGGCTCTGGATCTCCTCCCGGACCAGGCGATAACTCGGCGGGGAGGAGACCATCAGGAGGATGGCGTCCTCCTCCACGCGGAAGTAGGCGCGCTTCGGGAGGCCGCGATGGTGAAAGCAATCCCCGGAATGAAACTCGATCCGCTTTCCATCGTCTTCGAAGGCCAGCTTCCCCTCGAGGACGTATATGAACTCGAAACCGGTCCACTCGTCCTGGGCATCGAGGTAGAAGTGCTTCCTGGTTGCGATCCGGTACCGGGTCACCTCGACCGGACCGTAATGGGCGAGGAGTTCGAGGGCGGTCGAGTCCTTCTTTCCGCCCTCCTTCCGATCGGCCGATCGTCCGATCGTCATCCCTTCGGCCACGTTAGCCTCCTGCCCTGCCGGTTCTAGCGTGCGGATTGTACAAGAAAGGCGGCACGTGCCGCGAACCAAACGTCGAGGGAAGGGAAACAGCGATCTGTTCCCTTTCCCTCAAAAAACGCGATCAGCCGTTTCATCCCATGACCTCCCTTGTCAAGGGGATGCAAAGCGCTTATTCCTTGCTGCCGGCTGAGCTAGACAGGCGATGGTCGAATCGGGTCTCGGCGTTGTACGCGGCAGAACCGGCCGCTACAATCATGCGTTCGAAGCCGACCACTCAGTCACTAGTTGCATCGCCGAGGAGGGAGCGATATGGAGAAGAAGATGCTGACGATCGATGGGAACACGGCGGCGGCACACGTCGCCTATGCGATGAGCGACGTCGCGGCGATCTATCCGATCACCCCGAGCTCGCCGATGGGGGAGATCGCCGACGCATGGGCGGCACACGGGAGGAAGAACATCTTCGGCCAGACGCTCCGCGTCACCGAGATGCAGGCCGAGTCCGGCGCCGCCGGTGCGGTGCACGGCTCCCTCGTCGCCGGAGCTTTGACGACGACGTTCACCGCTTCACAGGGGCTCCTGCTGATGATCCCGAACATGTACAAGATCGCCGGTGAGCTCCTCCCCGCCGTCTTCCACGTCTCGGCACGGGCCGTTGCCGGGCATGCCCTCTCCATATTCGGAGACCATTCCGACGTCATGGCGACGCGGCAGACCGGGTTCGCGCTCCTCGCCTCCTCCTCGGTGCAGGAGGTGATGGACCTCGGGCTAGTCGCCCATATCGCCGCGCTCAAAGCGAAGGTCCCGTTCCTCCACTTCTTCGACGGGTTCCGCACCTCCCATGAGATCCAGAAGGTGGAGGTGATCCCCTATGAGGAGATGGCGAAGCTCGCCCCGTGGGAGGCGATCGAGGCGTTCCGTAGGCGGGCGATGAACCCGGATCATCCCCACCTGCGGGGGACGGCGCAGAACCCGGATATCTACTTCCAGGCGAAGGAGGCGGCGAACCGCTACTACCTCGCCGTCCCCGAAATCGTCGCCGCGGCGATGAAGGAGGTCGGCGAGCTCGTCGGACGGGAATACCGCCCCTTCGACTATGTGGGGGCTCCGGACGCCGAGAGGATCATCGTCGCCATGGGTTCGGCCTGCGACGTGATCGAAGAGACCGTCAACTACCTGAACCGCCATGGGGAGAAGGTCGGTCTGATCAAGGTCAGGCTTTACCGGCCGTGGTCGAGCGAGCACTTCCTCGCGGTCGTCCCCGAGACGGCGAAGAAGGTCGCCGTCCTCGACCGGACGAAGGAGCCGGGGGCGCTCGGCGAGCCGCTCTATCAGGACGTCCGGACGATGGCATTCGGCTCTCCGAACCCGCCGATCATCGTCGGCGGCCGCTACGGCCTCGGGTCGAAGGACTTCACCCCGGCGATGGTCAGGGCGGTCTTCGACAACCTGGCACAAGATGCACCGCAGGACCACTTCACCGTCGGGATAACCGACGACGTCACCGGGACCTCTCTCCCGGTCGGGGAGGAGATCGATGTCGCACCTGAGGGGACGATCCAGTGCAAGTTCTGGGGGCTCGGTGCCGACGGGACGGTTGGGGCGAACAAGAGCGCGATCAAGATCGTCGGGGACAACACCGATCTGTACGCTCAAGGGTACTTCGCCTACGACGCCAAGAAGTCGGGCGGGATAACCATGTCCCACCTTAGGTTCGGGAAATCTCCGATCCAGTCGCCTTACCTCATCAAGAACGCCGACTACATCGCCAGCCACAACCCGGCATTCGTCCACAAGTACGACCTCCTCGCCGGGATCAAGGACGGCGGCATATTCGTGTTGAATTGCCCGTGGACCGGGGCGGAGCTGGAGAAGAACCTCCCAGCGGCCCTCAGGCGGACGATCGCCGAGAAGAACCTCAAGTTCTATACGATCGACGCGGTGAAGATCGCCTCCGAGGTCGGCCTCGGAGGGCGGATCAACATGATCATGCAGACCGTCTTCTTCAAGCTCGCCGGCGTCCTCCCGGTGGAGGAGGCGATAGAGCGGCTGAAGGAGGCGATAGAGAAGACCTACGGCCGGAAGGGTGAGGAGGTCGTCCGGATGAACTACGCCGCAGTCGACGCCGCCCTCGACAACCTGATCGAGGTCGAGGTCCCTGCATCATGGGCCGATGCGAGCGGGGCCGGGACGACCGGCGAAGCGGAGGTCCCCGAGTGGGTCCTGAAGGTGATGCGGCCGATGGAGCTCCAGGAAGGGGACAAGCTTCCGGTGAGTGCGTTCTCCGCCGAGCTCGACGGGAACTACGATTGGACCGGGCCCGACGGGAGCTTCCCCACCGCGACGAGCCGCTACGAGAAGCGTGGGGTGGCGATAAACGTCCCGGAGTGGGATCCGGATAACTGCATTCAGTGCAACTTCTGCTCGTTCGTCTGCCCTCATGCCGCGATCCGGCCGGCGCTCGCTACCGACGCGGAGCTCGCCGGCGCTCCTGAGGAGTTCGTCACCGTCCCGGCGCGGGGGAAGGGGTTGGAAGGGCTCCGATTCCGGGTTCAGGTAAGCGTCCTCGACTGTACCGGCTGCGGGAACTGCGCCGACATCTGCCCGGGGATGAAGGGAAACAAGGCCCTCACCATGAAGCCGATCGCCACCCAGCTCGATCCCCAGGTCGGCAACTGGAGGTTCTTCGAGAGGCTCCCCGGCCATCCCGAGAAGGCGAACGCGGATACCGTCACCGGGAGCCAATTCCTCCAGCCGCTGTTCGAGTTCTCCGGTGCCTGTCCCGGATGCGGCGAGACCCCCTACGTCAAGCTTGCCACCCAGCTGTTCGGCGATCGGATGCTGATCGCCAACGCCACCGGCTGTTCCTCGATCTACGGGGGGTCGGCCCCTGCCGTCCCCTACACCGTAAACCGGGAGGGGCGTGGCCCTGCATGGGCCAACTCCCTGTTCGAGGACAACGCCGAGTACGGGTTCGGGATGAAGCTCGCCCTCGAAGCCCGGCGCGGCCGGCTCGCGAGCCTGGTGGAGGAGGCGCGGGAGAAGGCATCGCCCGAGCTTAGAAGCGCGATGGAGGGGTGGCTCGCCGGGATGGACGATCCAAAGGCCTCGCGGGAGGCGGGGGATCGGATGGCCTCCCTCCTCGAGAAGGAGGCGGGCGACGATCCCCTCCTGGGCGAGATCTTGGGGATGAGGGATCTGTTCACCAAGAAGTCGGTCTGGATCATCGGCGGGGACGGATGGGCCTACGACATCGGCTACGGCGGGCTCGACCACGTCCTAGCGATGAACAAGGATGTGAACGTCCTCGTGCTCGACACCGAGGTCTACTCGAACACAGGCGGTCAGTCGTCGAAGGCGACCCCGACCGGGTCGGTGGCGAAGTTCGCCGCCTCGGGGAAGAAGACGAAGAAGAAGGACCTCGGGAGGATGTTCATGTCCTACGGCTACGTCTACGTCGCCTCGGTGGCGATGGGGGCGAACATGGGCCAGTGCCTGAGGGCGTTCCGCGAGGCGGAGTCCTACCCCGGGCCGAGCATCATCATCGCCTATGCCCCGTGCATCAACCAGGGGCTGAAGAAGGGGATGGGGAAGTCCCAGGCGGAAGAGAAGCTCGCCGTCGAGGTCGGCTACTGGCCGCTCTACCGCTACGATCCGCGGCTGAAGGGACAGGGGAAGAACCCATTCCAACTGGATTCCAAGGAGCCTTCCGGTGACTTTCACGAGTTTCTGATGGGGGAGGTCCGCTACTCGAGCCTCTACCAGTCCTTCCCCGAGGAGGCGAAGAAGCTCCACGCGCGGCTGGAGGAGGAGTGCCGGGAGCGTCACAGGGAGTACAAGGCCCTCGCCGCCGGCTGATCCGGCGGTCCACGCCCGGAGAGTGTCAGATGCCCCGCCTGAGGACGGGGCATCTTCTTCGGTCTCGATCGCGTCGAGGTTCGATACCGATCAGCCGATATTGATCTTCTTCCGCAGGCCGGCCTCGTTCTTGATGACGATCCTGTAGCGGCTCTTGTCGAGGATCCCTTCCCGCTCGAACCGGTTCAGGGCGAGGGTCGTGTTCTCCCGTGCCGAGCCGATCATGTCGGCGAGCTCCTTGTGGGTCACCGGGAATCCGATCAGGATACCATCCTTCGTCTCGACGCCGTACTCGTCCGATAGCTTCAGCAACTGGCGGGATAGCCGGGCCTGGATGTCGCGGAAGGCGAGGTCCTCGAGCGCCTCCTCGTACTCCTGCATCCGCCGCGCGAAGTGTCGGACGAGGAGGCGGAGGCTGTCCGGATCGGCCTCGACCGCCTTCGAAAACTCCTTCCTCGGTATGCAGCGGATGACGGAGCCCTCGATCGCCGTCGCCAGGTGCCGGCGCGTCTCCTCCCCGACGAGGCACATCTCACCGAAGATCTCCCCCGCATCGATGATCGACAGGGTCAGCTTCTTCCCGCTCTCATCGAGGTAGGCGAGCTTGACCCGCCCTTCCACCACAAGGTAGACGGACGTGCTCTGCGTCCCGGGATGGTAGATCGCCTCCCCCCGGTCGATGTGGAGGAGATCCCCGAGTTCAGAAACCAGATCAGTGAAAACGACCTTTTCGTCACCAGTCGGTAGCATCCGTCCTCCCTTTGTCCTGAAGCGGAACCAGCCTACTCCCCCGGTCGGAGGATCGGGAGGAAAGCCAGGACGAGCGATGGGAAGATTCCCGCTTGTGAAAGGTAACCTGCGTCCCGTCTTGCGAGGAAGGTTGACGGGCGGGAGAAAAGGGATAGCGTGGTCCTGTCAGTTCGGTCGGTCTCGCTTTCTCCCTAGAAAGGAGGTGATCCAGCCGCAGGTTCTCCTACGGCTACCTTGTTACGACTTCACCCCTCTCGCGGAGGTTACCCTCGGCGCCCTCTAAAGGGCGACTTCAAGTACCCCCCACTCGGTTGGTGTGACGGGCGGTGTGTACAACCCCCGAGTACATATTCACCGCGGTGTGGCTGACCCGCGATTACTAGCGATTCCGGCTTCATGAGGTCGAGTTGCAGACCTCAATCCGAACTGAGGAGGGTTTTTTGGGATTGGCTCCACCTTACGGTATCGCAACCCTTTGTACCCCCCATTGTAGCATGTGTGTCGCCCTGGGCATAAGGGACATGATGACTTGACGTCATCCCCGCCTTCCTCCGGCTATTCACCAGCAGTCTCGTCAGAGTCCCCGGCATTACCCGCTGGCAACTGACGACAGGGGTTGCGCTCGTTTCGGGACTTAACCCTACATCCCACGACACGAGCTGACGACAGCCATGCATCACCTGTACTAGCTCCCTACCCGAAGGTAGGGTCGTCCCCGTTTCCGGTTCCTACCACTAGTATGTCAAGCCCAGGTGAGGTTCTTCGCTTATCATCGAATTGAACCACGTGCTCCACCGCTTGTGCGGGGGCCCGTCAATTCTCTTGAGTTTTAGCCTTGCGGCCGTACTCCTCAGGCGGTTCACTTAACGCGTTAGCTTCGGCACCGACCAATATCAGCGGCCGACACCAAGTGAACATCGTTTGGGGCGTGGACTACGGGGGTATCTAATCCCCTTCGCTCCCCACGCTTTCGCGCTTCAGCGTCGGTAGCAGGCCAGGGAGTTGCCTTCGCCATCGGGGTACCTCACAGTATCTGCGCATTCCACCGCTACTCTGTGAGTTCCACTCCCCTCTCCTACACCCAAGCCGAGCAGTATCACCCGACCTTCCTCGGTTAAGCCGAGGGCTTTCACAGGTGACTTGCTCAGCCGCCTAGACGCCCTTTACGCCCAGTAATTCCGGATAACGCTCGCATCCTTCGTCTTACCGCGGCTGCTGGCACGAAGTTTGCCGATGCTTATTCCTGGGGTACCGTCATCGGACGGGCATTTCCTCCCGACCTTATTCTTCCCCCAGAAAAGGGGTTTACAACCCGAAGGCCTTCATCCCCCACGCGGTGTCGCTGGATCAGACTTTCGTCCATTGTCCAAGATTCCCCACTGCTGCCTCCCGTAGGAGTCTGGGCCGTATCTCAGTCCCAATGTGGCTGGTCGTCCTCTCAGACCAGCTACCCATCATCGCCTTGGTGGGCCGTTACCCCACCAACAAGCTAATAGGGCGCAGCCCCCTCCCCTTGCGACGGCAGGACCGCCTTTGGCTCCGGATCCATCGATCCGAAGCAACATCGGGTATTAGCTGCCCTTTCGGGCAGTTATCCCCGTCAAGGGGGTAGGTTAGCCACGTGTTACTCACCAGTCCGCCGCTCCGTCACCGGTCCGCACAATCCGAAGAATGATTGGTCCGGCTCGATCGCACGACTTGCATGTGTTAAGCGCACCGCTAGCGTTCATCCTGAGCTGGGATCAAACTCTCTCGGTTTAGATTCTGATCCTAACTTTAGTTATCTGACAGTGGTTTCCCTTTCGGAAAACCCAATACCACGCTATCCACTTTTCAAAGACCGACTGAATGAAAGTATATCGGGCCGCCCAGGGGACGTCAAGGTGGGGGGAAATGGTGTTAATCCTCTTCTCAAACAGTTTTCGTTGCGGCCATCCACGTTCGTTCGTTATACTCGCTGCGAAGGAGGGGAAGTGGGGAACCTTCAAACGATCGGGGTTCTGGCCGGAGGTGACTCGCCGGAGCGAGAGGTTTCCTTGATCTCCGGAAGGAGCGTTCATCAAGCGCTTTCCACGCTCGGATACAGCCCTTCCCTGATCGAGATATCCTCCCTCGATGACCTCGTCCCTTCCCTACGCGGCGTCGAGCTCGTCTTCAACTGCCTCCACGGCGGTAGCGGGGAGGATGGGACGGTTCAGCTCCTCCTCGACCTGATGGGGATCCCCTATCCCGGCTCGGGGCCGCAGGCGTGCGCCCGGGCGATGGACAAGGCCCGGGCGAAGGAGATCTTCTCCGGAAAACGGATACCGACCCCGAAATGGTCGATCTACGATGGGGACGATCCCGGTCGGTTTGCGGAGAAAATCGAGGATTCCCTGTCTTATCCGCTCGTCGCCAAGCCGCGGCGCGGCGGCTCGACGATAGGGGTGGCGATCGTCGAGGGATGGGAGGAGCTCCTTCCCTCCCTGATCGGAGTCCGGGGAGGGGAGCTTCTGGTCGAGGAGTTCGTCCCGGGCCGGGAGCTGACCGTCGGGATCCTCCGGATCGACGGGGAGGACAGGCCGCTCCCGATCGTCGAGATCGAGGGGGAGAAACCCCTGTTCGACTACCGGGCGAAGTACACCGACGGGGTCGCCCGATTCATCGTCCCCGCCCCCCTCTCCGATGAGGCGACCCGGAAGACCAAGGACACCGCTCTCCGCGCCCATCGGGCCCTCGGTTGCTCCGGCTTCTCCCGCGTCGACATCCGGCTGAGCGAGGATGAAACCCCGTACGTGTTGGAGGTGAACGCCATCCCCGGGATGACCCCGATGAGCGATCTCCCCCGCGCTGCCGAAGCGGCGGGGATCGACTTCGGAAGATTGGTGGAGATGATCCTTGAGACAGCGGAAAAGGAGGAGAGATGAAGATCACCTGGTACGGGCATTCCTGTTTCTTGATCGAGGCTAAGGAGGGGAGGATCCTGACCGATCCGTTCGATGCGAAGGTCCCCTACGATTTTCCCGACTCTCCGGTCGATATCGTCACGGTCAGCCACGACCACTTCGACCACAACGCCGTCGATCGCGTCGCCGGCGATCCGGCCGTCGTCAAGGGGCAGGGGAAGAGGAGCGTCGCGGGGATCGACTTCACCGGCGTCGGCTCCTATCATGACGATCGGAGAGGGGCGGAGCGCGGGGAGAACACGATCCATGCGTTCGATCTCGAGGGGATCCGGATCGCCCACCTCGGCGACCTCGGGACGGTCCTCGACGATCGGCAGATCGCGGAGATCGGGGACGTCCGGATCCTTCTCATCCCCGTCGGCGGCCACTTCACGATCGACGCTGCCGCCGCCGCTGCGGTCATCCGGAGCCTCGAGGGGGTCCGGATCGTCATCCCGATGCACTTCAAGACCGATCGGATCCCCGACTGGCCGATCGAGACGGTGGAGCGGTTCGCGGGGATGATGGAGAATGTGAAACGGATCGGATCGGCGAGCGTGACGGTCGCTCCCGATACGATCCCCGTATCGAGGGAGGTGTGGATTCTCAAACATGCTTAGCGTATCGAATCGGACGGCCCAGCTCGAAGGCTCGCCGATCCGGCGGTTGGCCCCCCTTGCGGTCGCCGCCAAGAAGGCAGGAAAGACGGTCTATCATCTGAACATCGGACAGCCGGACATCCCGACCCCCCGTTCGTTCATGGACGGGGTGAAGGACGCCCCGATCGATGTCCTCTCCTACAGCCCATCGCGGGGTATCGCCGAGACGCGGGAGGCGTTCGTCCGCTACTACGCCTCCTTCGGGATCGATCTCGATCCTGAGGAACTCTCTGTGACGATCGGCGGGAGCGAGGGGTTCACGTTCGCCATCCAGACGGCGTGCAATCCCGGGGACGAGATCCTCATCCCCGAGCCGTTCTATCCCAACTACAAGGGGCAGGCCCTCGTTCACGGGGTGAAGGTCGTTCCGATCACGACAAGGATCGAGGACGGGTTTCACCTCCCCCCGATCGAGGGGATAGAGCGGCTGATCACCGATCGGACGCGGGCGATCCTCTTCTCGAACCCGGCGAACCCGACCGGGGTCGCCTACACGCGGGAGGAGCTGGAGGGGCTGGCGAAGCTCGCTACCGAACACGACCTCTTCGTCATCTCGGATGAGCCTTACCGCGAGCTGACCTACGACGGCGAGGCGGTGAGCATCCTGTCGCTCCCCGAGCTTCGCGAGCATGCGATCCTCGTCGATTCGATCTCCAAGCGGATCTCGGCCTGCGGGGCGAGGCTCGGCTGCATCGCGAGCCGGAACAAGGACGTGATCTCTGCGATCGACAAGCTCTCCCAGATCCGGCTCTCGCCGCCGACCTTCAGCCAGTACGGGCTGATCGCCTTCCTCCGCGATCCGGGATACAAGGAGACGATCGGTCGGATGGTGGCGAAGTTCCGCTCGCGGCGCGACACCCTGTTCGATGCCCTCGGGACGATCCCCGGCGCTGTGTTGCGGAAGCCGGAGGGGGCGTTCTACATCTTCGTCAAGTTCACCCAGATCGATGATTCCGAGGCGTTCGCCCGGTTCATGCTGACCGATTTCGACATGGACGGTGAAACGGTGATGGTCGCCCCCGGTGCCGGCTTCTACGCGACGGAGGGGAAGGGGTCAAACGAGGTCCGCCTCGCTTATGTCCTCGAGGAGGAGAAATTGATCCGCGCCGTCTCCGTCCTCCGGGCCGGCCTCGAGGCCTACGTCAATAGGAGAGCGGAGGCGACGGTCGAGATTCGATGAAGGAGCGCCTCGACAAGGTGATCAAGCGCCGTCGGCTGATCCGGAGCCGGTCACGCGCTCAGCGGATGATCGAGGCCGGTCGGGTGAAGGTCGACGGGATCGTAATCACGCGCCCCGGCCATCCGATCGATCCCGAGGCGGAAATAGAGATCCTCGCCTACGAGAAGTACGTCAGCCGGGCCGGGGAGAAGCTCGAGGCGGCCCTTGAGGCGTTCCGGATCGACTCGCGGGGGATGGTCTGCCTCGACATCGGGGCCTCGACCGGCGGGTTCACCGACTGTCTCCTCCAGCACGGGGCAGCGAAGGTCTACGCCGTCGACGTCGGCCACGACCAGCTCCATCCGAACCTCCGCCGCGACCCGCGCGTGATCGTCCGCGAGGGGTTGAACGCCCGCTACCTCGAGCCCGGTGACATCGGCGAGGAGGTCGATCTCGCTGCGATCGACGTCTCGTTCATCTCGCTCCGGTTGATCCTCCCTCCGCTGGAGGAGATCCTCGCCGGAAGCGGCGTGATTGTCGCCCTGTTCAAGCCCCAGTTCGAGGTGGGAAAGGACCTCCTCCCCTCCGATGGGGTGGTGAAGGAGCGGGAGGTCCGGGAGGCCGCCCTCGCAGCGTTTACGCGGTTTCTCGAGGAAGAGACCCCGTGGACCGTTGCGGCGGAGTTTCGATCTCCGATCCCTGGGAAGGGCGGGAACGAGGAGCACTTCCTCCTCCTTCGTCGGGCCTCATCCTGACTTAAGCCAGGCGAGGAGATCGTCGACCGGCCGGGTGTTCAAGACGTCCTTCCCCTCGGCCCAGCCGCGCCGGGCGGTGAGGAGGCCGTACTCCATGAACCCGAGGTGCTCGATCGTATGCGCATCGGTCCCGATCGCGAGTGTCGCACCGATGTCGATCGCCCGGCGGATCAGATCGGCATTCAGGTCAAGCCTGATCGGGTTGGCGTTCACCTCCAGCGCCGTTCTCGCCTTTACTCCGCGGTGGAAGACCTCGTCCCAGTCGGCCTCGTACCCCGGCCGTTCCCCGATCTTCCTCCCGGTCGGATGGGCGATGACATCGACGTTCGGGTTCTCGATCGCCCGGATAAGGCGCTTTGTCATCTCATCCCGGCTGAGATGGAAGTGGGAATGGATCGCGGCGATCACGATATCGAGCTCTTTCAGGATCCGATCCGGAACATCGAGGGACCCGTCCCGGAGGATGTTCGCCTCGACCCCAGCTAGCACCCTGAACCCCGCGAGCTTCTCGTTCACGGCTGCGATCTCGTCGAGTTGCCTGCTCAGTTCATCGGGCGAAACCCCGCCGATCATCTCGGAGAAGCGCGCATGATCGGTGATCGCTATGTACGAGAGGCCGCGTTCCCTCGCCGCTTCGACCATCTCCTCGAGGCTCGCCTTCCCGTCCGACCACGTCGTGTGGATATGCAGATCTCCACGGATCTCGGGGAGGGAGACGAGGGAGGGGAGGGACCCTTCTGCCGCCTGTTCGATCTCACCTCGATCCTCACGGAGCTCGGGTGGGATGAAGGAAAGGGCGAGTTTCGAGTAGATCCCCTCTTCGGCCTTCCCGGCGATCGGGTTCCCCTTCTCGTCGAACAGCCCGTACTCGTTCAGCTTCCAGCCCCGGCCGATCGCCCGCTTCCGGAGGGCGATGTTATGCGCTTTCGAGCCGGTGAAGTACTGAAGGGCCGCCCCGAATGAGCCTTCCGGCACGATCCTAAGGTCGACCTGCATCCCGCCTTCGAGCCTGACCGACGCCTTCTTCGCCCCATGAGCGAGGACCTCTTCCACATCCGGGAGGGAGACGAACGCCTCCGCCGCCCCGTTCGGCTCGCTGGCGATCGCCAGGATGTCGAGATCGCCGATCGTCTCCCTCCCCCGACGGAGGGATCCGGCCGGTTCCACACGGTCGAACAGGCCGGTCTCGGTCAGCCTCCGGCAGAGGTCCCGGGCGAGCGGGAGGGCCTCGCCGAGCCGGACCCGCTCCTCCATCCGCCGCGCCTCGCCGATCCCCCGGAGGATTCTCTCCTCGGTCTTCGGCCCGAGCCCCTTCACCTTCCGGATCCGGCCGTCGCGCGCCGCTCGTTCGAGTTCCTCGAGCGTCCTTATCCCGAGGCTCTCGTAGAGGAGCTTCGCCGTCTTCGGGCCGACGCCCTCGACCCCGGTCAGGGCGAACAGGTCGACCGGGAACTTCTCCTTCAGTTTCTCGTAGTACTCGAGCCTTCCTGTCTCGACTATCTCCGCGATCTTCTTCCCGATCGCCTCCCCCACCCCCGGGAGCTCGGAGATCCTCCCCTCTGTGACGAGGTCCTCGATCGGCGTGGTCAGGGATTCGACCGCCTGGGCGGCGCGGCGGTAGGCGCGCGGCTTGAACGGAACGCCGTCGAGGTCGAGGAGATCGGCGATCTCGTAGAGGATCCGTGCCACCGTCTTGTTCTTCACCCTCCCCTCCTCCCCCGATTCTACGGGGAAAGGGAGGGCGCGATAAAGGGATCTATCGAAATATTTAAATACTTGACAGGAGAAGGCGGGGAGGTTACCATCCCTCCGATGAACGAGGAGATGATCAGACGCTGGGCCGAAGTCTTCTCCGCCTTGGCGAGCGAGCCGCGGCTTAGGATCGTGGCGATGCTCCGGGGTGGGAAGATCGAGTGTCAGGAGATCCTGGAGAGGCTCGATCTGAGCCAGCCTGCGGTCTCCTATCACCTGGGGAAGCTCGAGCACGCCGGCGTGTTGAAGAAGGAACGGAGCGGCTCGCGGAACTGCTACCGGTTGAGTGAGGGGATAAGTGAACTTGTGGATATTATGATCGAAAAGGAGGATGGATGAGCCACGAAGTGATCATTTACACTACGCCTACGTGCTCTTGGTGCCAAGCGGCTAAGGACTACCTTCGCGCGCGAGAGATCGAGTTCGAGGAGGTCGACGTTTCGGCCGATCCTGATCGGGCGCGCGAGATGGTGGAGAGAAGCGGTCAGTACGGGGTCCCGGTCCTCGAGATCGACGGCGAGATGATCGTCGGGTTCGATCGGGCGCGGATCGATGAACTACTAAGATTGAATTAGGAGGGGGAATGCCCTTATTGCAGGAGAAGGATCGTGAGTATCTGAGAGGTGAGTTCGCCAAGTTGACCGAGCCGGTGAAGCTCGTCTTCTTCGGGGCCAAGGACGGTTGCTCGTCATGCGACGACACCCGCCAGCTCCTCGGGGAGACGGCCGAGCTCGGGGAGAAGATCGAGCTTGCGGTCTACGAGCTTGAAGGCGACAACGAGAAGGCCGGTCAGTATGGGGTCGACCGCGCTCCGACCGTGATCGTCGAGGGGGATCGCGACTTCGGGATCCGGTTCATCGGGATCCCATCCGGCTATGAGTACTCGTCTCTGATCGAGGACATAATCGATGTGGGGACCGGGAAGACGGAGCTCTCCGACGCGACGAGGGAGGCCCTCTCCGAGATCGAGGGGCCGATTCACATCCGGGTCTTCGTCACGCCAAGCTGTCCGTACTGCCCGCGTGCGGTGCGGACCGCGCACATGATGGCGATCGAGTCGGAGAAGGTGACGGCCGATATGGTGATGGCGAACGAGTTCCCGGAGCTGGCGACCCGCTATTCGGTGATGGCCGTCCCGAAGGTCGTGATCAACGAGGAGACGAGCTTCGAGGGAGCGATCCCGGAGGAGGATTTCCTCTCGTTCGTCAAACAGGCTGTCGCCTAAAGAGAACGTCGTTTCTGATAAGTGGGGCTGCCGCGAAGTTCGCGGGAGCCTCGTCTTCTACCGGATCAGCCGGTCGCATCTTTCAATATGCGGCCCTTCCCCTCTAACCGGGGTTTAGAGCCCGATCGGTGGAATATCCATCCGCACCTTGCGTAGAATGTGGGCACCGGGTCTTGTTGATCTATCGCCGCCGATCGGAAACGGCTGAACTGAGCCCTTCAGCCGTTGGCGGTGCTCGTTTTCCGGCTTAAGAGCCCGGCTGAGAGAAGTTCAGAGAAGATGAGGAGGAGAAGCCATTGGACAAGGTTGAGCACGCAAAAGAGATGATCGAAGAGGCGATCAAGACCTACCCCCAGATAGCGGTCGCTTGCTCCTTCGGCAAAGACAGCATGGTCGTCGTCGATCTGGCCCGCCAGGTAGATCCGGATATCCCGGTCTTCTCGGTGATGACGCTCTATAAACCGGAGGAGACGTTCATCTACCTAAGGAAGATGAATGAGCGGATGAATCTTGGCGTAACGGTCTATATGGTCGCAGATAGCGTACCTGAGATCCTTCGGGATCCCGCGATTGACGTCAGGCTCCTCCCAGCCGATGAGTTCAACCAGAAAGCGGGCCAGGTCCTCGCCGAAACCGGTCAGCCGATCTACGAGCAGGATCCGGACGAGTGCTGTCGCCTGCTTAAGGTCGAGCCGACAAAGGTCGCTGTCAAGGATCTCAATGCGTGGATCTGCGGGCTCCGGAACACCGAGGGGAGGACGCGGACCGATTATCAGGAGGTCGAGGAGAAGGGCGGGCTTATGAAGTTCAACCCGATCCTCACCTTCACCGAGGCCGACGTCTGGCGCTACATGGCGACCCGTGGGATCGAGCCGCATCCCTGGTACAGCCTGGGCTACCGGTCGCTCGGATGCGCCCCCTGCTCCCGCCCCGGCGGCGAACTCGAGCGGGACGGCCGCTGGCAGGGGACGAGCAAGTGCGGGGGAGAGTGCGGGATCCACACCCAGGTCTTGAAGGACCCGATCCCGATGCGAACCCGGGGCGGTGGATCAGGGGGATAGCGGTGAAGCCCTGGGGAATGGAGATCCGGCTCCCGGCTTGATTATTCCTCACCATCGGATACAATATAGTTAGTTTCCGATAGCAATTTAGTTCGCATTGCCCTTTTAACGAATTGCAAACCTAAACAGAGCTGAGAGTGCGACTTGGCTCACCGGAGCCAAGGAGTATTTTTGATGAGTTTCGAGAGATTCGAGTTTGACCGGCGGATCGCCGCCGGTGTCGATGCAGTCGGGTACACCACCCCCACCCCAATCCAGGAACAGGCGATTCCCGTTGTCCTCGCCGAACGTGACGTTCTGGGGATAGCCCAGACCGGGACAGGAAAGACAGCGGTCTTCATCCTGCCGATCCTTCAGCGCTTGCTGAAGGGCAAGGCGCATCGCGTCCGTGCCCTCATCCTCGCGCCGACGCGCGAGCTGGCCGAGCAGATCAACCAAGAAGCGATATCGCTCGGGAGGAAGACCGGGATCGGGAGCGTCTCCATCTACGGAGGGGTCAGCAAGGGCCCCCAGCTCGCGGCGCTCCGCCGTGGGGCGGAGATCGTGGTCGCCTGCCCGGGACGCCTTCTCGACCACATGGGAGCTCGGGCGATCGATCTGTCGGGCGTGGAGGTGTTGGTCCTCGACGAGGCGGATCGGATGTGTGACATGGGGTTCCTCCCCGACATCCGCCGGATCATCAACAAGCTTCCGAGGAAGCGCCAGACCCTGTTCTTCTCGGCGACGATGCCGCGGGAGATCCGCGCCCTCGCCGATCAGATCCTGAACGATCCGGTGACGGTGCAGATCGGGACGACCGCTCCGGTGGAGACGGTCTCCCACGCCATCTATCCGGTCCCGGTCGCCCTCAAGAAGAACCTCCTCACCTCGATGCTGAAGCGGACGGCGACCGGCCGCGTTCTGATCTTCACCCGGACCAAATACCGGGCCCGCAGCCTCGCCCCGCATCTGAAGAAGCAGGGGCACCGCGTCGCCGCCCTTCAGGGGGACATGACGCAGAACCAGAGGCAGAATGCGATCAACGGCTTCAAGAACGGCCGCTACGACGTCCTTGTCGCCACCGACATCGCGGCGCGCGGGATCGACGTGTCCGGGATATCGCACGTGATCAACTACGACATGCCCGACTCGGTCGACGCCTACACCCATCGGATCGGCCGGACCGGCCGCGCCGAGCGTACTGGGGAGGCGTTCACGCTGGCCACGTACGGGGATGCTTTGATGGTGCGGGATATCGAGAAGGTGCTCGGGGAGAGGATCGAGCGGCGGCGGCTGGACGGATTCGAGTACGGGGAGTTCGATCCCGAGCGGCAGTTCCAGACGATGAAGAGGGCCGGTTCGCAGATGCGCGTCCGCTCGTTCCGCCCCCGGGGACGGATCCGCGGCCGGGTCTTGAAACCGGTCCGGTAGGAGCCCGCTCCAAGATGTGGCCGAGTGCTCTGCGTCCGCCCGCTTGCTGGAGGCGGCGCAGGGCGCTTGCGCGGTCTGTTCAAAGGAAAAGCAGCGAGCACGAGCCCCTCTCCTGCGTTATTCAAAGCGTTGGCTCTCCCCCATTGACAGGTAGGCTGCACATGAGTAGTGAATAGATCCTATCGTTGGATTGCAGGACCGAACCCCCTTTGCTCCGCGATCTCGGTTTGCGAACACCTCGACTGCCGCATGCCGATCTTCCTCCTCGTAAGTGTGAATCAGAGGCCGACTTTCATCTTATCCTTGGTCCAGTTTACAGGGGGAAGGTCAGCACCATCCCAAAAGATTCATCCTGGATGGCACAGACGACGGGGGCGGCATTTCAGAGCCGAGCGGTCAAAGACCGCGGACCCCATGAGCCACACCCCCGTCAACCTCAGTTTACATCAACAGGGGTGTCCCC
>Ga0190334_1000652_pt1 | contig 16435 bp, 14 predicted proteins | sample 48720478_MG_FD_161270 | JGI IMG/M metagenome (GOLD analysis project Ga0190334, IMG submission 161270) | Hydrothermal vent sediment bacterial communities from Southern Trench, Guaymas Basin, Mexico - 4872-04-7-8_MG | ecosystem: Environmental > Aquatic > Marine > Hydrothermal vents > Sediment ...
AGAAGTATTGATTTCATTGTTTCAATTATAAACATAGGCATAAAAAAAGAAAAGGCCTTATCCTCCCCCACCTTAATCCTCCCCCTGTAAAAGGGCGGGACCCCCACCTTAATCCTCCCCCTCCGCTCCGCGGAGGGGGAGGATACAGGAGGGGGAGGAAATAAAAAGGAGGGGGAGGATAATAAGTATTAAACCTTTTTAAATTAAAAGGCCTTGATTTTTTTCAAGGCCTTTTGTTTTTTAGTTTAAACTAATAAATTTATTAACCTTTCTTCAAATCTCCGAAACCTTTCCGGCGAGCCAACATAGAGAAATCCTCCCTTGCCTTCTCCAGCGGCCAACGGCCCCCAGTTTACCAAAATCCAGCCTTCGCATCCAGTGTTGGACTTTCCGTGATTACTGGCGCCGAATTCCAGCTCGCCTAAATCAAGCTCTTCAAGCGACTTACAAGAACTAGAATAATTTTTGTGGATCCAAAACCGAGCACCGAGCTTGGCGGCTACATTATACGGATAAGCCGCGCCAGTGTAGCGGGGATTGCATTCTAGGACATAATATTTACCCTGCCAATAAGCGGCATCAAAAGAAAACCAGCCTTTCATTCCCAACTGCCATAAAGCCCGCGCCAATGGCCAAGTAATCGTTGATGGCCGATACGGCATTGGTTCGCCGCCCCAGTTGCCAGCATGCATCACCCCTTCCAGAATATTAGCCGTCTCAATAATAAAAATTAACTTTTCGCTAATCCCATACTGCACAGACGGGAAAACTGCTCCGGCTAAATATTCTTGAATCTGAAAAGGCACTTTAGATGCCAAGGCATTTAACTCTCCCTCTAGATCCTCTCGGGTTTCACATTTAACCACGCCTAAACCGGAAACAGATTCAGAAATTTTTAGGACGCAAGGATAAGGAAAATCCTTCAGGTCCTGAACTTCTGACTTGCAGTCGAACAACCAGGTTTTTGGCGTTGGCACCCCAAGATATCGGGCCAAGGCAATAAATTTGTTTTTCTGATTCATTGCTTTAGTAATTTCCAACCGCACTGGATCCGGCCGAACTTGATTAGCCATTTGGCCAAAAAAGAAGGTGGAAAGCTTATAACCTGGAAAATCCTGAGCTACCTCATAACTGTCGTCCCAAATTACATTCTGAGAGTGTTCTAAACCAATACGCTCATAATGCCGAGTAATCCAATCCCACCCCGGCTTTAGGTCTGGATGAAATTGGACAATATCTTCTTTCCTTGTTGAACCCAATACCCGGCCGGGATAAAGCCAGACACCTAAAAGCTTGGCCAGCTCTTCCTCGTGAACGCACCCGCGCAAATCGCGGTTAACGACAGACGCAGGGATAGGAGCAGCGTTTTGCATATGGTGGTTGCAAAGCGTTTTCCCGATTGTACCTGGCTGGATAACCCCATGGTTACAGATTGAACCGATTTCTCCGACGCCGCCGCGATGATTCACCGCAAACCTTTTTTGATTTCTCATCTTCTCCCTCCTTGTTTAATTGTTAATGTCCAATTAAAAAACCCTCTCAATCGATTGAGAGGGTCTACTGCTTTATTTTAAATCTTTATCGTTGTTTATTTATATTTTCTCAAAACTTAAGAAGCCTCCCAACCGATTGAGGGAATTTATAAAAAAATCCAAACCAATAAAAATTGGCTGGGAGGTCAAAACTGTTGATTCTTTTCTCTGATATTTTGCTTATTCGCGCCATATTTTTATTATGACGGAATAAAAGCGGTTTTATTACACTTTTTTAAAAAAAGAGGGGAAATCCCCTCTTTAAGCTTTACCTTGGCTAGTTAGATATGAAAACTCAATTCTGTTAATCTCTGCGATATTCTGGGAATCACTCTCTTTTCTAATACCTGTTTCCTGTACCAATATTTCTCTTTTTTTCCCTCAGATACCCTAGGATTGGCAAGTCGCTTTTTAATCGTCTCCAACTCCGCAAGGTGTTGCCCCAAAACACTTTCAAGTTCTTCCTCTTTGGCAGCCAATTGATTGTTCAAACAATCCATCCTCATAATCTCCATTTTACGCCTCCTTTCTCGATAAAAGAATCAAACAATCAGGGCATACTCCGGGCAAAACCACTCTTTTTTTGCAAAACTCGCAAAAATAGTCTTTGGCGTAAACCACCTCCTTTCTGTAGTCGGGATACAAAAATGAAGCGCCCCTTTCCAGTTTTTTGACTTCAAAAATATAGTTTCCCCCAATCGCCTTTCCGTAAAGCCTTGTTTCACCTCCTTTCTTTAAAAGCAGGGCTGCCCCAAATGGGGCCAGTTCATCTTTTAACTGGTTAACATCTTCCACCAACTCTAAATCTTCAAACCCCATAGCTATCCTCCTTATCTAAAGGTTAAATAAATTATTAAAGAACTATTATTTAAAAAAACCTCCCGGGTCGGGAGGTTTTTATTGCTTATTTTTTATATTCCTTATTTTTTATATCTTGAACCTCCCAACCGAACCTGGGCCAACAATCAAAATCAAACCAATTAAAATGGTTTTGGCTGAGAGGTTTTTATCTTTAATTTCTCTTACTTTATTCAAATCCATTTTATTAAATAAATGACGGGGTTTTTGGCTTTTTATTACAAAAAGAATCGGTCTTTTATTCTTTTGAGGATTCAATCAGCTTTTCTGCTTCTTCTCTGCCCTTAAAGTCTTTTAATTTTACCCATTTTCCTGGCTCCAGTCTTTTGTAGGTTTCAAAAAACTCGCGAATTTCTTTTTTTTGATGCTCGGGCAGCTCGTCAACATCTTTAATATGGCTAAACCTTGGGTCAATCTTCTCCAAGGGAAGGGCTAAAATCTTTGTGTCAATGCCCGCCTCGTCTTCCATCTCCAAAAGGCCGATTGGCCTTGCTTCAACCAAACAGCCCGGAAAAGTGGGAAAAGAAGAAAGCAAGACACAATCTAATGGGTCGCCGTCTTCCCCTCTTGTCCCCTTGATAAAGCCGTATTCAAAAGGAAAATAATTGGGGCCGTAAAGGGCGCGGTCAAGCTTTATTGCTTTTAGTTCTTCGTCAAACTCATATTTTTGGCAAGAGCCCTTTGGGATTTCTACAAAAACCAATATTTCCATATTTTTATTTTATTGTTTTTTATCATTAGGCCTTAGGCTTGATTATTTTCATCTTAAACAAATAAAAATAAAAAGTCAACAAACCCCCTCCTCTTTATCTCCTCCCCCTCCTATATCCTCCCCCTCCTATATCCTCCCCCTCCTTTGGAGGGGGAGGATTAAGGTGAGGGAGGTTTCCTTTTTAAGGGGGAGGATTAAGGTGGGGGAGGATTAAGCAGAATAAAGACCCGTCCTCTATTTTTTGTTCAGTTTTTCTTCTTCTTTTTGAGCCGCTTTCTCGTCTATTTTTAAAAATAAAGGAGAAATCTCTTGGCTGATTTTAATTTTTATCCTCCCCTCTTCAGCCCTCCAAAGGTCTTTTCCTTTTTTAAAAGAAATTTTTTTCAGCCCCAGCAGGCTCCTTAGTTTTTTGGCGCTCTGAGGCAGAAAAGGATAAAGCAAAAGGGAAAAAGCCTCAACTATAAATAGGCAGTTTAATAGTTCTTTTTTTCCTTTTTCCGGATTTTCTTTTATTTTTTTCCAAAGTTCTTTTTCCTCCAAATATTTGTTGCCAAACTCAGCCAGGTTAATTATTTGCCAGAGGCCAAAGCGAAACCTCCCTTTTTCCAGAAATTGGGCCGTTTTTTTATAAGTTTGGCTAATTTTGCTTCTTATTGCAGGAGATAATTCGCTTTCAGAAAGGACAAAATTGCCGGAAAAGTTTTTATTGGCAAGAACCAATACCCGGTGAATAAAATTTCCCACCTTGCCCACCAAGATATTATTATTGGTCCGGACAAAATCTGACCACGTAAAATTAAACTCCTTTTCTTCCGGCATATTATAAATTAAATAAAACCTTACGCTCTCTGCCGGGTAATTCTCTAAAAGATAAGGGGTTTCAATATACCACTTTCTGCTCTTTGACATCTTTTCGTTCTCCAAAAGCAAAAATTTATTGACAAAAACATTGCTCGGAAGGTTAATCTTTTGGTCATAGGCCAAAAGCTGGGCCGGCCAAATAATAGTGTGGAACAACAAATTGTCCTGGCCGACAAAATAATAACTTTCCGCCTTTTTGTCATAAAAAAAATCCCTCCAGTAATTTTTCCTTTTTATCTTCTGGGAATATTCAATGGCCGCGGACAAATAACCGATTACCGCCTCAAACCAAACATAAAAAACCTTGCTCCTTGCTTTTTTAATCCTGAACCTCTTTGGAATTTTAGAATAAGGCAAAGGAATGCCGTAATCCAGATCCCGGGTAATGGCCCTGGCCTTCAAGCCCTCTTTAATCCATCCCAGACTTTCTTTTTTTACCCACTCCTTAAAGCCTTTTTTTGAAAGAAGCCATTTTTTGATTTCTTTTTGGAGTTTTCCAATCTCAAAAAAATAATTCTCTGTCTCTTTTTTTACCAAAGCGCTGCTATCTATCTTTGAAACCGGGTTTATCAGCTCCAGAGCGTCCAAGACCCTTCCGCACTTTTCGCATTGATCCCCCCGGGCCGACTTGAAATGGCAATAAGGGCACTCCCCTTCTATATATCTGTCCTGCAGAAACCTCTTGGCCTTTGGGGAATAAAGCTGTTCTGTTTTTTTAACGCTGATAAAGCCCCTTTTGAGCATCCGGAGAAAAAAATTCTGCACAACTCTCTTGTGGACAGGGGTATGGGTAGAGGTGTAATGAGTGTATTCAATAAAAAATTTATTTAAATATTCCTTGTCCAGTTTGTGAAAGGCCCGGGCGAGTTCTAAGGGTTTTTTCTTTTCTTGCTCCGCCTTAACAGTTATTGGCGTGCCGTGAAAATCGGTCCCTGAAACCATTAATACCTCATTGCCCCTCAATTTATGAAAACGAGAAAAAACATCCGGGGGCAGATAAGCCCCTGCCAAATGCCCGATATGAAAAATATCGTTGGCATAAGGCCAGGCAACCCCAATATATATTTTTCTAACTTTTTTCTTCATGCTTTTTTGTTTTTATAGGGCCCGGAGACAAGAACAACAAATTCGCCCCTAATCTCCCCCTTTTCAATTTCTCCAATTACCTTCTTTAACCCGCCCCGGTAAATGGTTTCAAATTTCTTTGTCAGCTCTCTGCCCAGCACCACCTTTGGCTCGCTTTTTTCAGCATATATTTCCCGCCAATAAAAATCAAGTTCTCTTAAGGTTTTTAAAATCCTGTAAGGCGATTCATAAAAAACAAAAGGGCGCTTAAAATTCAGGACCTCTTCAAAAAGCTTTTTTCTTTTCTTTTTTGGGAAAAATCCCAAAAAGAAAAACCTGCTTACATCAAAATCCGCGACCGAAAGAATGGCCGTTAGGGCTGAAGGCCCGGGCAAGGGAGAAATTTTTACCTTTTCTCCCAGCCTTTCTGTTATCTCTTTTATTAAAAAGGTTCCCGGATCTGAAATTCCCGGGGTCCCTGCCTCAGAAATCAAGGCAAGGTTTTTTCCTTTTTCCAAAAGGAAGATAAAGTAATCAATCTTTTTAATTCTTGAGCGCTGATGGTAGCTTGCCACCGGAGTCTTAATCTGATAATGGCTTAAAAGCTTTTTTGCCGTTCTTGTGTCTTCAGCCAAAATTAAATCAACCGACCTTAAAACCTCAATCGCCCGCAAGGTAATGTCGGAAAGGTTTCCTATAGGGGTTGCCACGATATAAAAAGTAGCCATTTTATAACGCCTCTTGCTCCTGGGCTCTCTTTTTCTCCAAAAATTCTTTCACAAATTCATATAAAATACCGGCCAAGGGAATGGTAAGAATAGAACCCAGAAAACCCCATAAAATTCCTCCCACTGCCAAAGAAAGTAAAACCAAAACTGGGGGTATGCCAATAAATTTCTTTGAAAGCAAAGGAGAAACGATATTATTTTCCAGCTGTTGAATCAAGGCGTAGGCCAAAACGACAAAAACCGCTTTTTTCAAGCTTTCCAGGCCCACCACAAGAGCAAGCAAGACCCCGGCAATAACAGGGCCGATTATCGGAATAAAATTAAAGGCTCCTGCTAAAATGGCCAAGGTAAAAGGGTAGGCCGTATTAAACAGCCAAAGAGCCAAGAGAGAAAGCAGACCCACAAACAAGCAAGCCAAAACCCTGGTGAAAAACCAGCCGCTTACCTTTTTCCGGCTTTTCTGCCAAAGGGAAACAATGTATGGCTCGTATTTTTTTGGAAAAAACAAAAGCAAGGCTTTCTCCACCCCTCTTTCCGCCAAGGAGATATAAATGGCCAAAGACAAGCTGAAAATAGTGGCGAAGATACCGCCAAAAATGGCAAACAAAACATTGAAAATATTATGGGATATTTTTTCCAGGTTTTGGTCCAAACTTGCTAAAAAGGCGTTGATGTCTTTAAAAGCGGAAAAGCCCAGCCCTTTTAAGGGAGGAGAAATCCTTTCAAAATATTGAGGAAGAATCTCTGAAAACTGCCTGCTCTCGGAAACAAAAAGAGGGATAGCGATGTAAATTATTAAGGTAACAACCCCAAAAAAAGCGATATAAACAAAGGCCACCGCCAAAGCCCGGGGAATCTTTATTTTTTTCAAAAAATTAATAATGGGCTCAAAAAGAATAGAAATTATTAAAGCAAACAAAAACCAGACGAGAACATCCCTTATCTGATAAATAATGTAAAAAAGCAAAAGGGCAACAAAAATTTTGGCGATTGTTTTCCAAGAAATATCTAAAACCTTTTCCCCGTTCATATTTTTAATAATTTTTCAAATTTGTTTTTTTCTCTAAAGGGCCCCAAAATGGCAAGGTTAAGCTTTTCCGGCCTGAAAATCTCCCTGGCCAGCGATTGAAGCTGGCCGGAGGTTACCTTGTCAATTTCTCTCCAGATTTCCTTTAAAGGACGGATTCTTTTTTCTAAAAGCTCCTGCCCGGCAAAGAAAGACGCCTTGGCGTCAGAAGTCTCTAAACCCAGGGTCAGGTTTCCCTTTAAATGGTCTTTGGCCTTTCTAAGTTCAGAGGGTCCTATCCTTTTTTCTTTCATTTTTTTATATTCTCTCAAAATAACAGAAAGAGCCTTCTCCGCTCTCTTGTTGTCCACCCCGGCCTGGGTCACCAGAGCGCCCGAATCAGGATTGCTTTCAACGCTTGTCCTTATATAATAGGCAAGGCCCAGCTTCTCCCTTACTTCTATAAAAAGACGCGAGCTCATCATCCCGCCCAAAATGGCAGCCAGCACTTCTTGAGCATACCTTTTGGGATGGAAAAGATTAAAGGCCCTAACCCCCAAACAAAAATGGGTTTGGTCTGTTTTTCTTTCCTTCAGCAAAAGGCCGGGTCTCTTTTGGTTTTCTCTTACTTCTGGCTTTTCCATAAACCTGTTGTCTTTTATCTTGGCAAAGTATTTCTTAGCCAGGCCCAGGGCCCTTGAATGGCTTATCTTCCCCGCCAGACAAACAATGGTGTTTTTTGCTCCATACTGAGAAGCCATATAGGCGAGCAGGTCCTGTCGGGAAATTCTGGAAACGCTCTCTTTTGTGCCTAAAACGCTCCAGCCCGCCGGCTGGTCGCCGTATAATAACTTGTCCCACAATATCTGAACATAAGACATCGGATTGTCATAGTACATATTGATTTCTTCAATAATGACCCCTTTTTCTTTCTCTATCTCTTTTTCCGGCAAAAGAGAATTCAAATAAATGTCTGAAACCCAGTCCAAAGCCACCTCGCTGTAATCAGCGGAAACCTTTGCCCAGTATCCGGTATATTCCTGGCTGGTAAAGGCATTATACATTCCCCCTACCCGGTCCAGCGTCTCGGCAATCTCCAATTTATCAGGCCTTTTTTTTGTTCCCTTAAAAAACATATGTTCCAAAAAATGGGAAATGCCAGAGATTTCTCTCCGTTCATATTTTGAACCAGTGCCCACCAAAACCAAAACCGTTACTGCCTCAGAATTTCTTTGAGGAACACTAATTATCCGCAAGCCATTTTTTAAAATTGTTTTTCTAAACATATAATTTTTCCTTTCTGTTATCCTCCCCCTCTGGAGGGGGAGGATTAAGGAGGGGGAGGAAAAAAGTTAAAAAAGGGATAAAGCGCAAACAACGCTTGGGACTCTTACATTTTATTATTATTAACGGAAACAAGCAAGTTTTTAGGGATATCCGGAGGCAAACAGGCAGGGTTTTTGGCGGTTTTACCAGCAAAGGTTTGATACTAACCTTCTATTCTTTTCTCCAAAAAATCGCTCACATCCTTAATTTTTATTCTTTCCTGTTTTGTTGTTTCACGGTCACGGATGGTCACTGTTTCGTCTTTCAAACTTTCAAAATCCACTGTAATGCACCACGGAGTACCAATCTCGTCTTGGGAATAATATCTTTTGCCGATATTTCCTCTCTCATCCCAGGCAATATAAAACTTCCGGCTCAAATCCTCATAAACCTTTCTTGCCAAATTCACAAGCTCGGGCCGATTAGCCAGCAGAGGAAAAACAGCCGCCTTATAAGGAGCAAGCCGGGGAACCAAACCGAGAACCACCCTTTCTTTTTCCTCTTTGTAGCTCTCTGCCAAAACAGCCAGAAATGTTCTGTCCAATCCAAAGGTCGGCTCAATCACATGGGGAATATACCTTTCTTTTGCCGCCTCGTCAAAATAGGTTAAATCCTCTTTTGACTTTTTTTGATGGCCGCTTAAATCGTAATCAGTACGGTAGGCAATGGCCCATAATTCGTCTCTGCCCCAAGGAAACTGGTATTCAATGTCAATGGTCCGCCGGGAGTAATGGGCTCGCTCTTCTTTTGAAAGCTCATTGTTGTAAAACTTCTTTTTCTCCAGGCCAACGAGCTGAGCAAAGCCGTAAATATACTCCAGCCACTGCTCAAATATCTTTTTCCAGTCCGCCTTGGGCGAAATAAAATACTCTAGCTCCATTATTTCAAACTCAATCATCCGAAAAATAAAATTGCCTGCTGTTATCTCATTGCGAAAACACTTTCCCATTTGGGCAATGCCAAAAGGAATCTTTTTTGCCGTGGCTGATAAAACATTTTTGAAGTCAATAAAAATGTTCTGGGCTGTCTCGGGCCTCAAATAGGCGACAGTCCCTTCTTCCTCTATGGGCCCGATAACTGTTTTAAAAAGGCCGCTAAAAAGCCGGGGCTGGGTAAAGGGACCTCCGCATTCCGGGCATTTGCTCGGGTCCTTCAGCTTGTCGGGCCGAAAACGGCGGTGGCATTTTTTGCATTCCACCAAAAGGTCTTTAAACTCCTTAAGGTGCCCCGAGGCCTCCCAGACCTTGGAATTTAATATCACATTTCCATCAAGGCCCACCATATCCTCTCTCCAATGGACAAAATATTTCCACCAGAGCTGTTTAATGTTGTTTTTCAGCTCAGCCCCCAGAGGGCCATAATCATAGGTATTGGCCAGCCCGCCGTAGATTTCAGAGGCAGGAAAAACAAAACCCCTCCTCTTTGCTAAAGCCGTTATTTTTTCCATTAAGCTCGAATCTTGTTTCATCGTTGTTATAATATTATATGTAAAAATTAACCGTCCCCCTCGCTCCTGTATCCTTCCCCTCCTGTATCCTCCCCCTCCGCTCCGCGGAGGGGGAGGATTAAGGTGGGGGTTCCCTGGAGGGGAAGGATAACAGGAAGGGGAGGAGGTATTGTATTTCTATTGGACTATTCCTTTTTCTTCTGTTACTGTAGAATCGTCCGGCAAACTGGTATCTATTTCAGGACAAATGCTTTCAATTTCTTTTTCCGTCCATTTATCTTCGCCTGTGGCCCGGGCCGCTCCAATAATCAAAGCGGTGTCTCCTTTTTGAGAATCGCTGGGCGTCAAAGAAACCTGAAAAGCGACATTCGGGGCTGGCTTTAGAATCCCATCTCCCGCTCCCATATCGCCTACCTGCCAGATAATCTCTCGGGATTGCGAATCAAAAGTAATCTTCGCGTCTTCGGGAAAAATCTTGCCTGTCAAGCTCACCCCTTGAGGAAGAAAGCCCTTTATCTTTACATTTTCAAGGTCATTGTAATAATTCTTAACCTGCCAAATAACGGTATAGGTTGTTGCCTCTCCCGCCCTTGGAGGCAAAGGTCCGGAATTGCCAAAAACCTCTTCATTATAATATCCTTTTTGCGCCACCTCCAGCTTTGAATTAACCTTTGTTATAAATTCTTCTTTTGTCTGAGATATCAAAACCTTATTTTTTAAGAAAGCGTTTTTCTCCTGAGAAGAATCAATATCCCACTTATCTTTAAGGGCTATCCAAAATTCCACCTTTCCCTCTTCTCCCTGGCCCAAAAACTGGAGCTTTGGCACCTTTCTCCAATCCCAAACAATAGAACCGTCGTTTTTGTTAAATTCTCCAAGATTTGTTTTCAAACTCTCAAAGTCAAAAGCCTTTCCTTCAAGGTCGGCCACCAAAAATAGGTTATGAAACGGCTCCTCGCCGATATTCCTAAAGAAAATTTCATAATGAAGAAGGTCTCCGGGCGAGGCAACATAATCGGAAGAGCCGTTTATCTGCTGGAAGATAGAAAGAGAGGCTCTTACAATCTCCGCGCCCCTAAGCGCTTCTTTGAGCAGAATGAATTTTCCCTCTTTCCAGATTCCCAAGCTGGCATGAAAAATTTCCTCTTTTTTGATTTCTCCGTTCAACCTTCCCTTAATTTCAATCCTCCCCCCTTCGGTCTTGTTTAAAAGTGAAAGATTCCATTCGTTTTTTTCTATCCCTTTGGGCTGACTGCTTATAAACTCAAAATCCTGGGGATAGTCCATTTTAATCGTTAAATCAGAAAGGGGCCAATCAGAATTGGAAAAATAGTTTATGTAAAAATCAAAGTCTCGGCCTGCCTCTACCTTTGAAGGTAAATCAATTTCAAAAGTTAAGGGAACAAAATCAATCTCAGTGCTAAGAGTGGTCTCTGATTCGTAAAAAGCCTTTAGGTTTTTTGGTTTATAACGAAGCGAGACAAAAGCCTTTTCCACCCCTCCCTCTTTGCCCAAAAGGCGGCATTTAAAAGAAATCGTCTTCTCTTCGCCAGGATAAATATCTTCCAGTTCCCTTACCGCTCTTCTTGACTCTTCTCCCAAAGGAACGGCATTTTCCGGATACTGAAAAACAAGCTCGGGCTCCTCCAAGGTTACATCGCCATTGTTTTTATACCTTACAATATACTCAACTTCCTCAAGGGCATGAGCCTTTTCCGGGCCTAAAATCTCCAATTTTAAAATTTCCTTGGAGTAAAAATTTTTTTCATAATAATAATATCCAACAATCCCGCTCAAAATGCCCAAAAGCAAAATAAAAAGAAAGATTTTTTTTATAGGCATATTTTATTAAAATTTGGAATTAACAAAAGAATAATATTTGTCGCTTATTTCTTTCAACTTTTTTAAGTCTTCTTTTTCAATCTTCAACCTTAAAATAGGACCGGGCCCTTTTTCTAAAATAAAACGGATGTATTTTATTGTTCTCGGGCTTAATTTTTCCAAGGCCCCGCCTTTTTTTGATTTTAGCTGTTTTTGGCAAAAATTACAAATAATTCCCCCTTCCCCAGGATAAAAATAAAGCTCTTTGGGAAGTAATTTTTTTTGGCACAAAAGGCAGTGATAAAGTTCAGGCTCATAACCCAAAAGGGAGACGAGCTTCCAGAAAAAATGGTAATAGACAAGAATCGGTTTGCATTCTTTGACCTCAAGACGGTTTAGAATCTCAAAAGAGTCCTCCAATAAGCGCCATATTTTAAGGTCGGCCTCTTGCTCTTTTACCAAGCCGTCAAACACTTCGCTTATCTTTTGGGCCGCCTTAATTTTTAAAAGACTTTTTCTTATGTTGGCAAATTTCTTTATTGCTATGGCCTCGGTCAGGATTTTGTAGGTTTTGCCTTGAATAAATTCAATATCTGACAAATAAAAAATTTCCACTCCGGGTCTCAGCTTTGAGGCGATTTTCCTAACAGCCTTTGCCAGAATTTCCAGTCTTCCAAATTCCCTGCTAAAAACAGTAAGCACCTCATCCGCTTCGCCGCGCTCAGTTTTTTTTAGAATAAAAGCTTTTGTCTTGTAATGAATAAACATTGTTTAATTATACCATTATCCTCCCCCTCCTTTTAATTTCCTCCCCCTCCAGGGGAGGGGGAGGATATAGGAGGGGGTCCCTTCTCTAGAGGGGGAGGATTAAGGTGGGGGCAACAAACGGTCCGATTGGAATAGATTCTGCCCAGTAAGTAAATTTAAAAAACGGACAGGTTCCGGCCTCATCCGTTTTTGTTGTTATATTAAAATAACAATCCTGACAGGCGGCGCATTTGTTTAATTTCTCCGGGCCTTTTAGGAGAAGTCAAATACAAAATTTCTGCTTTGAGCGAAGCGAATATTTGCTGGCGGCCCCAATGGGAGTCGAACCCATCTTTTGGCCTTGAAAGGGCCATGTCCTAGCCGATAGACGATGGGGCCTAAAAAACAGGAGCAGTGCAAGAATCGCTTAAATTAAAGATTCCGCCTCGCTCAACCAAAAACCAAAAATGTCTCCAGTTTCTATCCTTTAATATTAGTAAAAAATGTGATAAATGTAAAGTATGGTTATTTTAGGCGTTGAAACAAGCTGCGACGACACCTGCCTCGCCTTGCTGGAGGCAAAAAGGGGGAAATTTAAAACCTTGGTTAATTTTGTTTCCTCCCAGGCAAAACTCCATGCCAAATATGGAGGGGTTTTCCCTTCTTTAGCCAAAAGAGAGCACCAAAAAAACCTGCCTCTCCTTTTTAATAAAATTAAAGAAGGGGTTTCTCTTTCAAAAATCAGGCTTATTGGGGTGAGCGCGGGTCCGGGCCTGGAGCCCTGCCTCTGGACAGGCATAAACTTTGCCAAAAACTTGGCCCAAGAGCTAAAACTGCCCCTTGTTCCGGTCAACCACATTGAAGCCCATATTCTAATCAATTTTTTAAAAATAAAACCCTTGGAGCGCCCTTCTTTTTTTCCGGCCATTGCCCTTATAGTCTCAGGCGGACACACCCAATTGATTTTGATGAAAAAAATTGGCGGCTATAAAATTTTGGGCGAAACCCGCGACGACGCCGCTGGGGAATGCCTTGACAAAACAGCGAGAATTTTGGGCCTGGAATATCCCGGCGGCCCGGCCATTGCCAGAATAGCAAAAGAATTTAAAAAAAATAAAATAAAACAGGCCTTTTCCCTTCCTCGGCCGATGATAAGCCAAAAAAATTATCATTTTTCCTTTTCTGGCTTAAAAACCGCTGTTCTATATCTGGTAAAAGACTTGACAAAAGGAAAAAAGAAACTTGAAAAAGAAAAAATCATTGCCATTAGCCGGGAAATTCAACAAGCAGTGATTGATGTTTTGCTGACCAAAACCATTAAGGCGGCAAAGGAATTCAAGGCAAAAAGCGTTATTGTTGGAGGCGGGGTAAGCGCCAATCAGGAATTAAGAAGACAGTTCAGAAAAGAGCTCAAAAAAAAGGTTCCTTTGGTTCGGATTTTATTCCCTGAGCCAAAGCTTTCAACAGATAACGCCCTAATGACCGCTCTTTCCGCTTATTTTCATCAAAAAGAAACAATTACCCCCAGAAAACTTGAAGCCAAAGCCAATTTAAGGTTAAAATAATAATAATAATAATAATAATAATAATAAACTGCGCCAAAAAAGGGCGGACTTTATCAAACCAACTGCTAGCTGAAAGCGAATCAAGGCCCATTAGCTTTAAAATTAAAAAATATGCCAGAGCTTTCAAAAAGATACAACCCAAAAGAAACAGAAAAAGCTATATACCGGCTTTGGGAAAAATCCGGCTTTTTTAATCCTGATAAATTGCCCGGCAAAAGAAGCAAGACCTTTGCCATTGTCCTCCCCCCTCCAAACATTACCGGCTCCTTGCATATGGGCCACGCCCTTAACGCCACTGTCCAGGATATTCTAATCCGCTGGAAAAGACTAAGCGGCTTTAAAACCCTTTGGCTCCCTGGCACCGACCATGCGGGCATTGCCACCCAAAACGTAGTGGAAAAAGAATTAAGAAAAGAAGGCCTTTCCCGTTTTGATTTAGGAAGGGATAAATTTGTAAAAAGGGTTTGGCAGTGGAGAAAAAAATATGGCAATATCATTTTAGACCAGTTTAAAAAACTGGGGTCCTCCTTGGACTGGTCCAGAACAAAATTCACCCTGGACAAGGATTATTCTTCTGCTGTTCTCCACGCTTTTTCTTATTATTACAAAAAGGGTTGGATTTACCGGGGTAAAAGGGTAATAAACTGGTGCCCCAGATGCCAAACCTCTCTCTCTGACCTTGAAGTAAACCATAAAGAACAAAAGGGCAAATTATGGTACATTAAATACCCCTTGATCCACAGCTCCCAATTTATTGTCATTGCCACCACCCGGCCCGAAACAATGCTGGGGGATACCGCGGTGGCCGTCAACCCAAAAGACCAAAGATACAAAAACCTGGTCGGAAAAAAGGTTGTCCTTCCATTGGTCAAGCGCCAAATTCCCATTATTGCCGACAAGCTGGCAGACCCAAAATTCGGCACAGGGGCCCTAAAGGTAACCCCGGGCCACAGCATTGTGGATTATGAAATTTCCCTTAGGCACCGCCTGCCAATAATTGAAGTCATCAACAAAGAAGCAAAGATGAACGAAAATGCGCCCAAAAAATACCAAAATCTTTCAATTTTACAAGCCAGGGAAAAAATTGTCCAAGACCTTGAAAAAGCCGGTCTTCTGGAAAAGGTTCAGGATTACCAAATATCTTCCCCAAAATGCGATCGCTGCAAAACAACCATTGAACAGCTTCCTTCAGAACAGTGGTTCCTTAAAATGGAAAAATTGGCCCAGCTGGCGAAAAAAGCGGTAAAGAGCAAAAGGGTAAAATTTTACCCCAAAAACTTTGAAAAAATTTATTTTGATTGGCTGGACAACATCAGAGACTGGTGCATCTCCAGACAACTTTGGTGGGGCCACCGACTGCCGGTCTGGCACTGCCAAAATTCAAAAAATAAATTCTTTATTTCCCTTAAAAAACCGGCAAAATGCCTTATTTGCAAAAAATGCAAACCCAAACAATCAAAAGATGTTTTAGACACCTGGTTCAGCTCCGCCCTTTGGCCTTTTGCCGCCTTGGGCTGGCCCAAAAAAACAAAAGACCTTAAGACCTTTTACCCCACCAACTTTTTAGCCACTGCCAGGGATATTATCAACCTCTGGGTGGCAAGAATGATATTCTCGGGCAAAGAATTCTTAAAAAAAGAGCCCTTTAAAGATGTTTTTATCCATCCCACCATCTTAACAAAGCAAGGGAAACGAATGTCAAAATCTTTGGGAACAGGCATTGACCCTTTGGAATTAATTGAAAAATACGGGGCTGACGCCACCCGTTTTGGCATTGCTTGGCAGCTTCTGGGAAGCCAGGATATAAGATTTTCCGAAGACCACATCATTATGGGAAAAAAGTTCGCCAATAAAATCTGGAACGCTTCCAGATTTATCTTTTTCCAGGTCAAAGAATCAAAAATATCTCTTGGCTCTTTCCCAAAAAACAAAAAGGGTCTCGCCCCTTGGGACAAAAAAATATTAAGGGAGCTGGAAAAAACGGAAAAACTGGTTAATAAATACCTGGCTTCTTACCAGTTTGGCAGAGCAGCCCGCCAGCTGTATAATTTTTTCTGGGGCAGCTTTTGCGATATTTATATAGAAAAATCAAAAGACCAACTAAGAGAAAATTCTCCTGAACAAACAAAAATAAGGACCCAAAAAGTTTTGTTGTATATTCTCTCCAGGTCTCTAATTCTTCTTCACCCTTTTATGCCTTTTGTGACAGAAAAAATATACCAATCCCTTCCGCTCAAAGGCAAAAAAAAGTTTTTAATAATAGAAAGCTGGCCAAAATAATCTTATGCCATATCCGCTGTTAATTGTTCTTAGTCTTTCTCCGAGCGTTGTCTGGCTTTTGTTTTTTTTGCAAAAAGACGCCCATCCAGAACATAAATCAATGGTTTTGAAAATTTTCTCTTGGGGCGCCTTGATAGCCCTCCCCGCCGTTTTTATAGAAATCGGCCTTTTTTATTTTTTAAAAAGAATTCATTTTTCCTCACCTGCTTTATTCTCCTTTTTTAAAATCTTTATTGCTGTCGCTCTTGTTGAGGAATTGTTAAAGTATTTGGTTGTGAGGGTAAAAATTTTAAAAGACCCCGAGTTTGACGAACCGGTGGACCTGATGCTCTATATGATAATCTCCGCCTTGGGTTTTGTTTTTTTGGAAAATTTTTTTGTTTTTTTGTCTCCTGATGTTTTTTCCGCCAAATGGGAAACAGCTTTTGTTCTGGCCGGGTTTCGCTTTATTTCAGCCACCTTCCTGCATGCCCTGTGTTCGGGCGTC
>Ga0190334_1000654_pt1 | contig 16372 bp, 11 predicted proteins | sample 48720478_MG_FD_161270 | JGI IMG/M metagenome (GOLD analysis project Ga0190334, IMG submission 161270) | Hydrothermal vent sediment bacterial communities from Southern Trench, Guaymas Basin, Mexico - 4872-04-7-8_MG | ecosystem: Environmental > Aquatic > Marine > Hydrothermal vents > Sediment ...
ATATGGAAAAATTTATACCTAATCCTTTATAAATCCAATATTTTTTCCTTATTCTATATATAAATAATAAATTGTTTAAAAAACAATAAAAAAAATCAACTTTAGTGAAAAAAAATGAAAAAAAAAATAAAATTATTCATAATTTTGTTGTTTCTATTACCTTGGATGATTTCATTAAAGAATGGAGATAATAATATAATAAATAATTCTAACGATAATTCACCAGTGATATCATCAAATATTATCACGGGGAATTTAAATTATATGTCTGAAAATGATTATATTTTCGAATCGCTTTCGCTAACTGTGGTGGGCCTTTTTAATATAACTTGCTCATCTACAAAAAGCGCAGATTTTTTTTTCTATTTTACATCTAACATTGATCGACTTACTTATTTTGATAATAAACGTACTTCTGTTTGGAGTGATGAGTTTTTAATTACTTATGGTAAACCATTATGGAATGCGAATTGGGATATATGGACTTTAAATGATGATATAAATTCAGGAGTCGAGGTTCTTGCTGGAAATAAAAAATCATTTTTACTCTCAATAGGAGATGGCGATACTTTTGATGTAAGAATTTATATCCTACTTAAACATACAACAAATAGCTCAGAGAATACCTATAGAATAGATATTGCAAACCTTATTGACTCAAATATAATAGAAACGATAATAATTGGAAACCAAAATACTACAAGTTTTTCCGTCCCGGCAAATGGATTTAAATTATTTAATTTTAAAACTTCGATAACCTTAGATGAAATAGTGTTATTCGAAGAAATTATAGTAAATAATAGTTTCTCATGGATTTATTGGCATGATACTTTAACCAATGTCTGGACTTTCTCAGAAGAGACATTTTCAAGTAATATTTCTCGTGAATGGGTACCTATATTCAGAAATATTAAATTAACTGGTAGATCTGCTATTGGTATTATCTTCAATTCTGCTGGAACAGATTTAAATTTTACATATATTTCCCGATTAGTTTCAGAATCTGGTGAAAGGATAAAAAAGAAAATATATTCTGAAACTTCGATTATATCGGCAAATTTTACATTAAATGAAACCACTCCAGATTGCTATTTTATCTTAGAAATTAATGAAGTGGGTTTTTTCGATACAATTTTTAAAGTTGACTTAAATTGGAGCCTTTCAGTAGATTTTTACTCTTTAGGAATTAATAATGGAGAGAAATTTGTTATAAATAACAAAGGAATAAATGGGGATGAAAAAATATCAATTTTTTATTCTTCCATATCGAATGTTTATCAAGATAAAGACACTGCAGCATTTATAGAACAAGGAACATATGGAAATTTATGGTATGTAATAAATGGTAGCTTGAAACCTGAAGTAAAAAAAATTAATAAGATCAGTTCTCTAATTGGTTTCCAAATAAATGCAAAAAACTATGGAATAATTCCAGAGATAAATATCACAGTACAAGTAATTCCAAGAGAAATAAAAAGCTTTTCTAATGGAGAAGAAATAGAGATAGGAAAAACAAATAAAGGTTTAGAGACTTCAACCTTTCCTTTCCTTCAAGTAAGAGAATTTGATACATTAAATTGGCGTCGTTACCAATGGATACTTCAAGCTTACAATAAAACTAAATTAATTAAGAATTCTTATTGGTTCTGTGGTATTGAGGGAGAAACTTATTTGAATAATATGAATAACTCCCTTTATTCCCCACAAATCAATAATACAAATAATTATATTTCTTTAACCCTTGAAGTGAAAATTTCCTATAAACTTTCACCCGCACTAGGTAACGATGAGTTTTCAATATACATAAAAAACCAAACACACAGAGAGCTTCTAGATACCTATATAGGAAACTCAGGTGGAGAAATAGCCTACAGTAAAGATATCTCAAATTGGATTGGTTGGGATTTCACAATTGAATTTAATTTATTTACTAATTCCTTTGGTACTGATAATGGCATTACTTTAGATGATTTTATAATCAAGGGGAATTCATCGATCATAATTTATGAAAATAATTTCGAAAATAATATAGCTGGTTGGACTCATGTAGATCACTCTGGAGCAGGAGATTTATGGCATATTTTTATGGAAGAAGTTGGTCTTAACAAACCAATTGTTGATGTCGTTTACCAAGAGTCAGTATATTCGATGGTAGGAGAAAAACCTTCATTGAAAGGTGTAGGAAAATATCCAAAGATATTTTTCGATAATGATCCAAAAGTACAACCCTCTCCAAAGTCTTATTTAGTATATTACGCACAAGGACCAATTGAAACTAATTTTTCCATTAAATTATCTGTAATTGATTATGATCCTGTTTCTATAAAAAGCAATATAATCAAATTTTCTAATGACTTTACTTATGAAGAAGTAGAACAACAAGGAAGTGAACTGGTAAATGTAACTAAAACACTAAACAGGCCTCGCTGGTACTACAAAATTGATGCATCCAATCTAATTAGCTTAATAGTAGGATTATCAGAAAATTCTGTATTACAAGGACATTATGCCATAAAAATTACATTTTATGACCAATATGGGCAAACTACTTTCAAAATCTCCCCTGTGGAAACATATACACTTTATGAAGGACTAAGTATAGTTCAGAAAGTTAAAACTTCTGGTATAATAATAATAAGTATAACCAGTTTAGAATATAATGATTATATTGAATTAAACATACAAGGTTCATCCATCGATATCGATCCAATAATAATTACAATTCTCTCAATTACTTTATTTGCTTTAGGAGCGCTTATGATTTTCATATTCCGAAAATATTTAATACTCTCAAAAGAATACTCTTCTATTAAGAGGGACTATGATTCATCGATTAAAAAATTAAAGACGGTAACCCCTCTCGGTGCTGAAGAAACAAGAAAATCTTCTACTACTCTTCCATCTAAAGAAAATGATAATTAATAAAAATATCTAAGGTAATAGTTCAGGAGAGTAAATTATATTTTAAAGTATTTTTTTATATCTATTTTTAAAAATTTATTTCCTTATAGCATATTTTGATTTAAATCAATCTAAGATTTCTATAAAGAATAGTTCTTACTTTTATATGTTTTGTCGGTAAAAATGTAGACTTTATCTAAGCCTCCACCTACTGAATTCCCAGTAATATCCATTTCTATTAACACTGCCTTCTCTTTAGTACCTCTTGGTGTTTCATTTACCATCTTACCATTATAAAACATTCTTTTCGCTTTAAAATGAAGATATGTCTCCGTTTTGGAGCCCATTATAATTACATCATCGTTTTTAAATATTTTACCATTTTCTAATATAATTTTTGCTCTCCTTCCAATCTGTTCCAATATTTTACCGACATAAATATATCTATAGTGAGATAAATTAGCTGGAGATTTATGTTGATGATCTTCTTCAGTCATTCTTTTAAAATAAAATCCAGGAGTAAAACCCCGATTATACACCTTTTTTAATTCTTTTACCCAATATCTTACTTTTTTCTTAGAATATGAATTATTATAATAAGCTTCAATTGCTTCTCTATAAATTTTTGAAACAACCTCTACATAATGTGGATGGCGCATTCTTCCTTCAATCTTGAAAGCGTCTATTTTTGCTTCGATAAATTGGGGAATGTAGGCGATTGTACATAAATCTCTTGAATTTAAAAACCGTACTCCATCATAAATATATTCTGTTCCAGATTCTTCTCTCAACCACCACCTTCTTCGACAAGGTTGAATGCATTTTCCTCTATTTGCCGATTTTTCAGGTGTTCCACAAATATCTTGTGAAAAATAACACCTTCCACTCACGGAGGTACACATTGCTCCGTGAATGAAAATTTCAACCTCGGCTTTTACAAGGTTTCGCTTAATTTCTTTGATTTTTTCTAAGGATAATTCTCTTGCTAATATTAATCTTTTTGCTCCTAAATTTTCATAAAATCTAGCAGATAAAGAATTTGAAATATTGCATTGAGTTGACATGTGAAATTCTAATCCTAATTCCTTAGCTATCTGAAGTGCAGCAATATCATGGATGATTACAGCATCAATTTCTGCTTCTTTTGCTTTTTCTAAAACATGTCTTAAATCTTCCAATTCATTATCATAAACTAAAATATTGGTCGTGAGGTATGCCTTTAGATTATTCTGATGGCAAAAAGAAACCACTTTTTTCAAATCTTTAAGTGGAATGTTCTCAGTTCGCATTCGCATGTTAAAACTTTCCACACCAAAATATACCGAATCTGCGTGATTTAAAGCAGCTTTAATTGCTTTTATATTTCTTGCTGGAGCTAGTAATTCTACCTTTTTCATCGTAGTAAAGATCTCATTCTTTAAAGAAAAATTCCAAATAAAAAATAAGAAAAGAAAGAATATATTTTTAATTAAATGTTCAAGTTAATTGCATGCTTGTAGGAATTATTGCAGCTTTAGGGCTTTTTCCGTGAATTTCTTCTAATTCTTCTATCAATGCGTCCCAATCTTTAAACAATTTTACAGATTTAGGATAATAATGATATAGATCTGCTTCGCTAATATTAGGAGAAAAGAAAAATACAGTTCTTCTTTTAATAAAACCCTTCCAAATGATCATATCTCCAAAATTAGAATACAATCTTGCTCCAGTTTCGCCTGACAGGCTATGATATCCTTTACCCTCGTAAGATGAGGACATAAAAACTATCGTGCCTTTTCTCTCTAAAAACGCATTAGGGGCAGTCATTAATAAGTTAAAACATTTAATAGATTGGTTTAACTCTGAATCTTCTGGATAGGCATTGAAAAAACAAATTTGATTGCCTAAAGTTAACTCAGTTTTATAAATTTTTGATGCTAATTCCATGGTCTTGCGATGAGCATCTCTAAAATGACCTGCGAAAATAGCAGTAATTTCTCCAATTTCATTAAATAATACATTTACTGAAAAATCTAATCCAACAATATCTGCTATTTCTTCAATATCTTCTCGAATTTCAGTCATCCTACCAATGCCTGCACCAATACCCCTCATTCCGGCAGAATGATTGGCTTCCAATGTTTCTATTCCACATACTCCTGGTAATACTATCTTTGCTCCCCCTCCAAATCCTGCCAATGGATGTGGTATAACTCCCCCAACAGCAATCTTCAAATCTGCTTCATGATATGTCTTATTAACGTGAATGGGAGTTCCTCTTTTCGATTCTCCCAAATATACTAAATTCTCATAAGGATGATGATTCTCAATAATGTAAGCATTTGCTATATCTTTGCCTAATTTTAGAATTTGATCTTCTTTATTCATTGGACGATGTGCCCCAATAGCCAATATAATCTTTATGTTATCTCTCGTAATTCCAGCATCATTTAATTCTTCAAAAATAAAGGGCAAAATTTTATATGCTGGAGTAGTTCTAGTCATATCATCAATGACTATAACCACGGATTCTTTGCCTCGTGCTAAATCAACTAACCTTTTTGTACCGATAGGATTAAGTATTGCCTGCTCAATTTCATTCTCTTCTAATTCTTTAGCATCAGCACCTTCCATTCTACATGAAGTTACATCCCAAGAATCAGGAAATTTTAGTTCTAAATATTTAGGTTCTCTCCAAGCAGCCCAAGGAACCTTAATAATATTTGACATTTGATTTCAATCACTTTCTAAGTATCTTATTATTTATATAATTTTTAAAGAAACAAATGATTAATAATTATTTGTTTAATTTTTATTTCATTAATTAAATTAATATTATTCAAGAATTCATTAATGAAATCTCTTTGAGAGGTTTATATCAGCAATATCTAGCTTTAGTGAGTATTTAAAAGGTATTACGCTAAAATTGCTAAAATTATGAAAAAATAAATTTTTTTTTTGAATATCTTTCTGATTTGGAATTAATAGTATTTTGCCTAACAGATGAAAAAATCAAAGAAAAGAAAGTTCAAAAAACTTGTCAAGCAATAGCAGATATTCTTAAAAATCATGTAAATGTAGAATAAAAAGGATCAGAAATTGTTAACAATTTAAATTTTAATGATTTAAAAGAAAAATTAATAATTTATTTTAAAATTAGCAATTTACACGTAAAACCATTCAAAATATCTTTATTTTAGCTAAAAATAATTAAAAATCATTGTTTTTCTACCATTTTATTCACCTTTTCTCTAATAAGTTATTTCTTTTCATGGCATTACTGCTAAACCGAAAGAATAATTTTAATTAAAGCATTAAATACGATATATTTAATAATTTAAAATGAGAAATATTGATAAGAGTCAAAATCGTGAGAATAATGGAAGAATCCAGTGAAAAAAGAATATCTAAAGATGCTTATTTCATGAAAATTGCTGAAGTAGTTTCATTGAGATCAACATGTATTAGGCGAAAAGTAGGGGCTGTTCTCGTGAAAGATTCATATATTTTATCTACTGGCTATAATGGGGCACCATCAGGTTTACAACACTGCACTCCTGAGACATGTGTCAGGAAAAATTTAAAAAGTGGAGAAAGACCGGAATTATGCAGGGGGGTCCATGCCGAACTAAATTGCATCATTCAAGCAGCGCTTCATGGGACCTCTATTGAAGGAAATACAATAATGTATTCGACAACCTTTCCTTGCATGAGTTGCTTGAAGGTTATTATAAATGCTGGAATCAAAAAAATAGTATATAAGGAAGGTTATTACATGGATAATAAAGTAAAAGAGGATTTAATAAGAGAATCTGATATTAAGATAATTAAATTTGAAGATATGGAATAATTTTTATTGTAATTTGATAAAAAATTTCAAAATGGTTCATGTAATAACCAATTAATTAATAAAATTCTCAAGAAGTTTACATTTCTAAAAATTGGTAATGAGTAATTCCCTTATCTCTCCTCTCTTTTTTGCATCGCTATTTATTGCTCTTTTTGCCTGCAAGATATTAATTTTATAACCCTTGTATAAATCTAGAATAAAATCATTATAAGAATTGCTTAGCATCACCTTGCAACCTCGCTCATCCAGGGCTTTAAAAACATCAAGAAGCTTGATTTGATCCTCTCTTCCAAAATTATCTTTAGTATAGCTCGTAAAGTTAGAAGAACTGGATATGGGAACATAAGGAGGGTCAAAATATATGAAATCATCTTTTTCAGCAAAATCTAAACATTTTTCGAAAGAAGCATTGACAATCTCTACATTTTTAAGTGCTTTATGAACTGCAATAAGATTTTTCTCATCGCAAAGTTGAGGGTTTTTATATCTTCCAAAAGGGACGTTAAATTGTCCCTTGCTGTTTACTCTATATAATCCATTATAACAGCACCTATTCAAGTAGATAGTTCTGGAGGCTTTTTCGACATTTGTTAAACTTTCATAAATACTAGGATCTCTGTCTAAGTTTCGAATTTTATAGTAATATTCTTGTTCATTTATATGTTTCTTTAAAGAATTGATAAGTTCTTTGATGTTATTTTTAATTACATTATAAACATTTATTAATTCTTGATTTATATCCATTAATATTGCTCGCTTTGGCAATAAATAGAAGAAAATTGCGCCACCTCCAACAAAAGGCTCTATATACTTATTAAACTTTATTGGAAAGAAAGGGTCCATTTGAGATATCAATTGCCTTTTACCACCTGCCCATTTTAAGAAAGGCTTTGGGATATCTACAATCGTTTTAGCCTTTCTATTTTGCACTCGCTTGATATCTAGAAAACTCAACTTCCTCTTTCCATTTTCAATGAATTCTATCATTAATTTTTGTCTTTTCGTTTTTTGGTCCAATTTTCATCTTTTTTTTCTTTTATTCCTAATGTTATATTAATGATTCCATTCAAAAGTCATTCTTAAAATATTAAACTTCTGTCATTAAGCAAATTAAATTCGAGTATTAAATGATAATATTTTCAATGTCAAAATCTAAAATCCACAATATAATCGTGCAAAATTTAGCTATTAAATTTAAATTTTTAAAATAATTAATGTTCTCAGTCTAATTAATAATTATATATTTTTTCTTTAATAATATAATCTGAAACACTGAAAGTAGTTTTGCTTCTTGATATTAGAAATAGAAAAAAACAGAAATTAGTGATTCAAGCAAATGAAAAAATCAAATAGGCGGTACAATTGTGTCATGTGTAAGTCTCAAGGAATTAAAAGAGTCTCTGATATAGATTTACCAAAATATAGGATCTCTTTGTGCAAGGAACATTATTCTGAGTGGTATCGGAGAAGAATACAGAAAACAATAAAAAAATATAAAATGTTCTCCGAAGATGAAAAGATCTTGATCGCAGTGTCTGGAGGAAAAGATTGTTTTGCACTTTGGCATTCTTTAGTGAAATTAGGTTATGAAGTTGATGGATTATTTATTAATTTAGGAATCGAGAAAACCTCAGAAAAAGCAAGAGATATCATCTTAGCTTTTGCTAAAAGGTTAGGAAGAGATGTTCACATCGTAGAATTAAAGGAAGAACTTGCCACAATACCAAGCCTGAGAAAAATAATACGAAAACCAACTTGTTCTATATGTGGTACTGTTAAAAGATATTACATGAATAAAACTGCCAGAGATCTCGGTTATGATGTGTTAACTACAGGCCATAATCTTGATGATGAAGTTTCCGTATTATTTGGGAATATTATAAATTGGAACATTGAATTTTTAAAGAAGCAATATCCAGTCTTAAGAGAAGGAGATGGATTTGTTAGAAAAGTCAAACCTTTATGCAAGATGTCTGAGGAAGAAAATAGGATCTACTGTGAGTTTAACGAGATTATTTATTTCAAGGAACCGTGTCCATATTCCAAGCAAGCTACTTCATTAAAATATAATGCCTTATTGGATCAATTAGAAAGTGAATTTGCTGGAAAAAAATTAGACTTTTATTCTAATTTTCTTAAAAAGATGCATCCACTTTTAAACCAAAGGATTCAGAAAAAAGAAGTTGGCAGTTGCGAAATTTGTGGAGAACCTTGTTTTTCAAACAAGTGTAGTATTTGTTATATTAGAGAAAAATTGGATAAATCCTACTCGGTCTAATCCTAATAATTATTTCCTTCTCTTAATATTATTCATTTAAGAAATTTTTAAATTTTTTCTGAATCAAAATATCTCCATCCAAATCGAAATATTTAAATCCAATTCAAAATTTTATAATTTAAATATATTTAAATAATTTCAACATGGAAGGTTAAAAAATGAGTGAAGTAAAAGCATTAAGCATTTTTGAAAAATACTTGCCTATTTGGATAGTGATTTGTATCATAATTGGAATTCTTTTCTCCCAATACATTCCTGGTCTTAGCGAAACAATTAACTCTTGGCAAATAGGAGGGATTTCCATACCGATTGGAATATGCTTGTTCTTAATGATGTATCCGGCAATGTTAAACTTGCAAGCCTCAGAAGTGAAAAAATTAGGTAAAAATCCGAAGCCCATTCTACTCACGCTCTTATCAAATTGGATAGTTGCACCGCTAGTTGGCGTTGCAATGGCAATTATATTTGTAGGAGGAAATGAACAACTCGTTTTCGCTGTAATTCTACTAAGTAGCAGTCCTTGTACTGCAATGGTCTTAGTTTGGGGTTGGTTAGCAAAAGGAAATCAAGAACAGAATGTCATAACGACGAGCGTGAATACATTAACCATTATCATCTTATATGTCCCTGTAGTTTCTCTTTTAGTTGCATTAGCAAATATAACACTAGAAAAGAAAATTCCTTTGAATCCATTAATATTATTAATATCATTGGTCGTGTTTATAGGAGTTCCATTAATTTTTGGCATAATAAGTAAGAAAACATTGACAAAATCAAAAGGTGAAGATTGGTTTAACAATAAATATAGACCAGCAGTGTCCACAATAGCCATAATCGCATTATTAATGACTCTAATTGTTTTATTTTCATTGAACGGTCAAGTTTTAATAGATAATCCAGATTTATTGTTGTTAATAACCATTCCACTCTTGGTCGGTTTTGCAATTGTAGTAGGTTATAACATTCTAATGACTAAACTCTTTAAACTACCTTATAAAAGCGCGATCATAACAGTCATCATAGGATCTTCAAGCCATTTCGAGATTGCCATTGCCGTTGCCGTCGCCATGTATGGTGTTGGCTCCATTGCAGCTTTAGGGACTACCATGGGATTATTCTGGGAAGTGCCGGTAATGTTGTCTTTAGTTTATTTGGGCAGGTATTTAGGGAGACGGGGATTTTGGGAAGGTTATGATGAAGCAATGAGTAAATATCGGTAATTTTAACATTGAAAAAAGCTTAATTTTTCATGACTTTCTTTATAATTTTTATTCAAATTTAAAAATCATGATTTATTCAAAAAATTTTATATGTATTTTTATTCTTAAAAAATGTGCAATTGTATCAAATTGATTATGTATTTGTAATTTTAATTATAATTTGGTGATCAATATTAGAGAAGAAAGAAAAAGTGAAATCATGGAGAGCTTGAAATCGTGCATTAATCTACAAGAAATTAATATTAATGACTACTTTCAAAATTTGCGGGATAAAGGTAGATTTTTAAAAGAAAGCAAGATCATTCAAGATCTTTCTAAATTTTTTAATGCTTTAGGAAATGAAAACCGATTATCTATATTAAACATCTTAAACGAAAGAGATTATTGCGTTTGTGAATTAGAAGCAATTCTAGATAAATCTCAATCTTCCATCTCTCATCATTTAAAAATACTTGAAGATGTTGGATTGATTGAGGGTGTAAAAAAAGGATACTTCACGCATTATATAATAAAAAAGAATAAATTAGAAGAATATTGGTCTCTTTTTAATGATACTTTTTTTAAAAAATAAAAAATTGATAAATTATTAACATGTTCTTGAAATAAAATATTAAAAAAATGAAGAAAAAAAGTTTTCTTCCATTAAGGATAAAAATTTTATTTCTTAACCTTTAAAAATTTAGCATTAATAGCAACGATTACAGTGCTTAAAGACATTAAGATGGCACCAATCGCGGGTGTTATGAGTATTCCTATACCGATTAACACTCCTGCAGCCAATGGTATGGCAAAAACGTTATATCCGGTAGCCCAAGCAAGATTTTGTATCATTTTCTTGTATGTTGCCTTCCCAAATCTGATGAGAGATGCGACATCCTTTGGATTACTATTAACTAAAATAATATCTGCGGTTTCAGCAGCTACATCTGTTCCAGAACCAATTGCAATCCCCACATTGGCTTGAGCTAAAGCTGGGGCATCATTAATTCCATCTCCTGTCATGGCAACAAATTCTCCCTTAGCTTGTAATTCCTTAACTTTCTCTAATTTTTCATGGGGTAAGACTTCAGCAAAATATCCATCAAGGTTTAATTCTTTTGAAACATGTTCTGCGGTTTGGGCGTTATCACCAGTAAGCATCCAGCACTTAATGCCCATCTCTTTTAATTCTTTAATTGCTTCATATGATTCTTCTCGGATTTGATCTGAAAGGCTTATTGCTCCAATTAATTTGCTATCATTCAAAAGAAAAACAGTTGTTTCTACAGTTTTTGGTTTTAATGAAATTGGAATTTCTATGTTTAATTCCTTTAGATGTTTTGGGCTAACAATGCTCACGAGTTTTCCATCAATCTTACCTTCAACTCCTTTTCCTTTAATCGCCTTGAATTCAGATGGTTGTTTTATGCTTACATTGAATTCTTTTGCTTTTTGAACGATCCCTCTTGCTATTGGGTGCTCAGAATTTTGTTCTAAAGACGCAGCTAATTGAATTACTGCTTTCTCATCGTAATCATCGGCATAAGATTGGACGGAGCTAACTCCAAATTTCCCTTCAGTTAGAGTTCCAGTTTTATCAAAAACAATTGTTGAAATCTTCCTTGATGCTTCAAATGCAGTTCGATTTCTAATTAATAATCCATTTTTCGCAGATAAAGCAGTAGATATTGCAACCACAAGAGGTATTGCAAGACCAAGAGCATGAGGACATGTAATTACCATTACGGTTGCCATTCTCTCTATGGAGAAACTAAAAGGCATTCCTGCCAATAGCCACGTAAACAGCGTGGTAAAACCAACGGTTATTGCAATCATCGTGAGCCAAAATGCTGCCTTATCAGCTAATCTCTGAGTCTTAGATTTTGTAGCTTGAGCTTCTCTTACTAAATTTATGACTTTTGAAAGATAAGAATCTTCACCTGTTTTCTCAACTTTAACTTTTAATGAACTATTTCCATTTACAGAGCCACCTATTACCTTATCTCCTACTTTCTTTTCTACAGGCATTGATTCTCCAGTAAGCATCGATTCGTCTATATAACTGGTCCCTTCCACGATCACGCCATCAGAGGGGACTTTCTCACCGGGTTTTACAACCACTATATCTCCTTTTTTTAATTCGCTTAAATCAACATCCACGATATTACCATCCTTGAATAGATGAGCTTGAGATGGCATTAATTCTACTAATTTTTCTAAAGCTCTTGATGCTCCCAATATTGATCTCATCTCGATCCAATGTCCAAGAAGCATGATATCGATTAATGTTGCCAATTCCCAAAAAAAGGGAACACCACCAATTCCAAATATGGTAGCTACGCTATAAAAATAAGCAACGGATATTGCAATTGCAATTAAAGTCATCATTCCTGGAGTTTTTTTCTTGACTTCTTTGAAAAATCCTTTTAGAAATGGCAGGCCACCATAAAAAAATATTAAAGAGGCAATGGCAAGCGAGATGTAATCTCTTCCAGGGAAGTTTATAGAAATGCCAATCCATCCTTGAATGGTGGGAGATAAAATTAAAATTGGAAATGTAGCTATAAGTGATATAAAAAATTTTCTTTTAAAATCCTTTATCATAATTCGGTGATGATCTTCATGTCCCAAATGGTGTTTCTTTTTCATGTTTGACATATTAAATGACCTATTTTTTTAAAAATTCATTTTCATATTATTACATTCATCAAACTAAAATAAAATCTAACTTTATATATTATAAATTTTGTATAATCAAAGTTTTCCAAGATTCCTCTGGTATGATTAATAGAAAAAAGAATAAATATTTGAAATCATTAATTTTTATAAATTTTGAAAATTTCTTAGAGGATTCTTCATGGTTGAAATAAATATAATAATTCATATTTATCTAGGAATTAGTTCTTTCATTGTTGGCATGATCGTAATATTATTAGGAATGATTGTTAAAGGCAGATTTAGCTTCATGAAAACCAATAAAAAATATTTTAAAACACATAAAATCGTAGCTTACATTTTTAGTATTTTGATTTTAACTTCCTTTTTCTTTGGCTTTTTTTCTCTTATTATTGAAGGACAGGATGTCCTACAGAGTATTCATGGTGTTTTTGGATTAATACTGGTAATAATTGTAATGCTTCAAGTCATTCCGTCCATGCTTATTAAAAACAGAATAAAAATCAAAGGAATTCATAGATATCTTGGTTATATACTTTCCATGATATTAACCATTCAGTTCATTATTGGAATCATTCAAGCAATTTCACATTTTACCGAATGAAGAAAGAAATGAATAATAAAATTTTAGCTTTCTTATATATCAAATTTAATTAATTATCATGTGTTTTTCTTTTTTTTGCTTTATAGGAAAATTAATCATGTTAAATGCTTTATAACCCTATTAATATAAAAACTAAGATTTTCTTTTTTAAACAAGAACTTTAAAAACAAAATCTTGATAAGTTAATTATTTTTTTATTTGTTAAAAAAAAAAATAGAATTGCTTTTGAGATTACTGAATGATGGACATTAATAAAAACAAATCAAAGTTAACCGTAATGAAATTTGGAGGCTCCTGTTTATCTGATAAAAACTCTTTTTCCCAAATTTCAAGCATCATAAAAAAATATCTGAATCAATCGAAGATAATTATAGTAACATCAGCTTTAAAGGGAATTACAGATAAATTAATTGAATATTATTTAAAATCAAGTGAAAAAGAAAATAATAGTATAATTATTTTAGATGAAATTTTACTAATTCATACAAATCTAATCAATCAATTATTCGCAGGAAATGAAGAATATAAGAATAAGGCTCTAAAATTCTTAAGAGAAAGTGGTTCAGAGCTCATGCAATTAGGAAAAGTCATCAATTTACTGCGACCAAGTAAAAATTTGCAAGATATTATCGCATCTTATGGGGAAAAATTGAGCACTTACATGTTAAAATGCTATTTGGATTCTTTAAATTTTAATGCTGTTTTTGTTTCTTCGGATGAGATCATCATGACTGATGACAATTTTGGTCGAGCATTACCATTATTAGAAGAAACTGAAGCGTTAATCAAGCAAAAGGTTATACCTTTTCTGACTTCAGAATCAGAAAAAATCATTTGTGTTACAGGATTTTATGGTTCTACGAGAGATAAAAAAATTACCACCTTAGGACGCGGTGGATCGGATTTAACTGCTGCAATTTTAGCATATTCTCTAAGAAGTGATTTTGATTCTAAAATTGTTTATTGGAAAGATGTAAAAGGGTTTTTAAATGTAGATCCAAAGATATCAGCGAAAACTAAAATATTGAATCACCTATCATATATTGAAGCTAAAGAGCTTGCTTTTTTTGGTTCAAAAGTCTTGCATCCATTATGCTTAGATGTCGCAGAAAAAGGAAATATTCCTTCAGAGATTAGATCGTTTAATGAACCAGAATCAAATGAATTCACGAGGATTTCTAGCGAAATTATAAAAGATGAGAAGATCATTAAAGCTATAGCTTCAATATACCGCTTATCAATGGTAACAATAGAAAGTGGCACGATGATTTCATTACCCGGTACAGCTTCAAAATTATTCTCCTTACTAGGTGCCAATGATATCAATATTAAGTTCATATCTCAAAGTTCCTCAGAAAATAATATAACATTTGGAATTGATATTGAGGATTCTATGAAAGTAAGTTATCTCTTAAGAAATTCTGAATTTTTTGGAAAACAATGGTTTAGTATCAAGATTGATAATGATATATCATTAATTTCCATAATCGGTGCTGGAATGATGCACACTCCTGGAATTGCTGGAAAAATATTCACTACGCTTGGGAATAATGGGATAAATGTTAAAGCAATTGCTCAAGGTTCTTCCGAATTAAATATCACAGTTATCATTGATAGAAAGGATTGTAAAAAAGCGGTAAATGTCCTGTATGATGCTTTTATTAATCAAGATTGAAAAATTGTTGAAACTTTAATCGTTATGAAAAGCTCGCTTTTTATTGGAAAAATGTACCATATTTTAATTTAGCAATTTTCTTTCTTTCTTGTTCCCATTTAGTAAATGTTTTTTGTGCCTTTAGAGCTTCATTACAAATTTTCTTGCCTATAACTACTTTAGGATTATCTGACCAATTTACATCTAAGAGCAGGCATAAATAGTACACTATAGACTGAATTAATGAAATCAAGTTCCCAATTGAGTATTCATCTGGATTTTTAAGAGAAATTTTTGCAGCGGGCATGCCTTGTTCTATGAAAGCTTGAAAAGTCGCATTTGCCTGATAATTTACAATGGTCTGCGCAGATTGACCGTTTATGAAATCGATGGTCGATTCTAAGATGAGATCTGGAACTTCTTCTTCAATTAACCAGATAATGGGGATTACAATTCCTTTTTTTCCTCCTAATAAATATTCTAAAACTGAATGTTGGCATAAGGGAGCTTCTTGATAAGTACCTATAAATCCTTTTCCATCTTTACCTGTGCTTTCAGAAATTTCTTGAACAAAAAGTCCAACGGATCCTTCAATATTCTTGGAATATGGCATGGAAAATATGACACCATAATTCTTTTCATATAGACTAAACAAGAATGAAGCAAAATCCAAGGCAATATTAGATTCAAAACTCATAAATTCCTTATATCCTGTCTCTAAACCTTTTAAAAAAAGATTAACATCGATACCAGCGATCAAAGCAGGGACAATGCCGACATTTGTCATGGATCCAGCAAATCTACCAGATAAATCAGGCACATCTAATATTGGAGAATTTAGACTTTTTAAAATCTCGTGCATCGTACCCCTCGAAGATAATCCTAAAAACCTATAACCACGATTTGCAAAAATTCCAATAGTAGAATTGATATCTAGAGTTTCTCCTCCACGAGAAATTGGTATAACTAATGAATTATCTGCTCTCGTGTTGCTTAAACAATTAGATAATTCAACAGCCCTAGAATTTGGTATGGCATGAATTTTTTTCTTTCCCAAGTGTTTTAATGCTAAAAATGTTTGAATGGAACCTCCTGTTCCTAAAACGATTACATTTTCAATATTATCAAGATTTAATTGATCTAAAACCTCATGTATTTCATTGAAATCTAAATAAGATTTCGTATCCGTGAAAAAGGGCTTATCCCATTTATTTTTATTGACTTTAATGCG
>Ga0190334_1000655_pt1 | contig 16371 bp, 12 predicted proteins | sample 48720478_MG_FD_161270 | JGI IMG/M metagenome (GOLD analysis project Ga0190334, IMG submission 161270) | Hydrothermal vent sediment bacterial communities from Southern Trench, Guaymas Basin, Mexico - 4872-04-7-8_MG | ecosystem: Environmental > Aquatic > Marine > Hydrothermal vents > Sediment ...
ACTATTTCTTTAATTAATACTAAGATTAAAAAAGGAGAAGCGGTGGTGGTTACGGCGGAGGAAATGACGGAAATTGTTAAATCTCTCGGGCCTGAAAAAGCGGCCCAAGAAGTTAATGTGGTCACCACCGGAACTTTTGGAGCCATGTGCTCATCGGGAGTTTGGGTTAATTTTGGCCATTCTGATCCACCGATTAAGATGAGTAAAGTTTGGTTGAATGATGTCGAGGGTTATGCAGGAGTAAACCCCTTGTTGATTGGGGAGTTAAAGCTGTAACCTTAACCACTTTTCAGGCGCTAACGGGGGCTGGTCTAAGGGGTGTTTCGGCTCTATCTATTGCCGATAACATCCTGCCCTTTATCAAGAGCGAAGAAGAAAAAATTGAAAGGGAAACAAAGAAAATTTTCGGCCAGTGGCACAACACACAATTTTTTCCTGCTGAAATGAATTTTCTTGTTAATTGTGCTCGAGTCCCGGTAAGAAATGGCCACCTCTTGAGTGTAGCTGTTGAGTTAGCACGGCCTTTCGAAATAGAAGGGGTTGTCGAGAGGTTACGATCGTTTTCTGGTTTGCCCCAAGAGCTGGGTTTGCCCCTGGCTCCTCGTTTTCCTATTTTTGTCAGAAGTGAACAGGATCGACCCCAACCCCGCTTTGATCGAGAAGCAGGCATTGGTTCACTGGCAGCGGGAATGGCGGTGGCTATCGGGAGGGTGAGAAAAAAGGGGAAATTTTTGTTGTTTTTTCTTTTAGTCAATAATCTCAGCCGTGGGGCAGCCGGAGCTTCCATTCTTAATGCTGAGTTAGCTTTATCATTAAATAAAATTTCTCGGGGAAAGCAAAAGCAAATCTAACTAGAAAGAAAAAAGATGCTCAAAATAATTAAATTTGGTGGAGGGTGTTTCCAAGATGCTAACTCTATGGATTTAGTTCTGAATATAATTCTTCAAACACAAGAGAAAAGAGTAGTTGTAGTTTCCGCCTTAAAGGGGATAACCGACTTATTGGCCGAAGCTATCAGAAAAATCTTGGCAGAAAAGGCTGAAGTTTCTTCTTATATCAATGAAATAAAAGATGTTCATCTTTCCTTTACCAGCGGTTATCCGCCGGGAACGATTATCTTTATCAATTCGAAAGGCAAGAGGGAGGGCATCAAAAGTGTGGCTTGTAATCAAGAAATTGGCCTTCTTCTTCTTGAAGGCCCAGGGGTTGGCTACAAGCCTGGAGTCATCGCCGAGATTGGGGAGATTCTCGCCACGGAGAAAGTTAACATTTACTCTATCCTTACTTCCCAAACTTGTCTAAACTTTATTCTTCATCAACAAGATTTATCGAGAGCTTATTTAGCCTTGGCCAAGCTTAAACCCCGAATAATCTCCCACCTTAGGTGTGATAACAACTTGGCTCTGGTGGGGGTAGTCGGGGAGGGTCTTCGGGTGGAAAAAGGAATTTTTGCGCGTGTTTTTTCCGCGATTTCCCAAGTAGGAGTCAGTGTTGAGTTGGTCTCTGCTGGGGCATCAGAAGTAGCCTGCTATTTTTTGGTGAAGAGAGAATATCTGCGTCAGGTTGTTGCCGCTATTCATCGTGAGTTCTTTCCTTGATTTAACTAAAGAAGTTTATAAACTATCTATCGTTGGCAATTACAAGAATAATAATTATGGATGGTCAGCTATTGATTTAAGCCCGCTTTTTCAAATGAAAGTTCAGAATGCCTAATTGGGAATAGGGAAGAGAACCAACTATTTAAGTTATGGCTGGCTAGTCTGGCGGGCCACAATTAAAATCGTGGCCGCCAAGGGGAAATAGTGGCGTTCACTTTCCCCAAGGTTAACACGTTTTAAGAAAGCAGAAAGACCGCCTTTTCTTAAAAATTCCTGGCTCAAGCGGTAGTGGTTCTTGCCCGCTAACCTTTCGATAGCCTGGCGGAGAAAAGCACCCCAACGGGAAGGTTTATCCCAGGGGTTTTCAAAGTCCAAGATTAAAATAATCCCCTCGGGACGGAGGATTCTTAATGCTTCATTAATGACGATTTTTCTTTCTTCCTCCGGCTTTTCGTGGAGGGCAAAGGAGAGAATGGCTGCCCCGAATGATGAATCTCTAAGGGGGAGATGGCAGGCATCTGCCACTAAAAAACTTTGGATTTTGCTTTTCTTTGAGGCGTGGTGAATCATCCCCTTGTCCAGGTCGAGACCGAAACTAGGGATTCCTAAAGCTTGCAAAAATTTGACCTGAGTTCCTGTGCCACAACAAATGTCGATGGCCGGGGCTAGTTTATATTGATGAAGCACGTGGGCTACTCTTTTTTTACAATTCATCAAGAATGGTTCTAAAAAAAAGTCATATAACTGGGCCATTAAGTTAGTTTGGCCACTCATTTCACTTTTAAAATTGCCCCTGAATTTTTTTTTATCATTAAAATCAGCAATTTCATCCTGAGAAAGTATTTATTTAGTTTGACCGTTCTTGTCGGCCTTTATTTACCAGGAAAGTCGAGTTTTTCCCTGAAGCGGTGCTCACAGTCAAGGCAGATGAATTCTTTTTTTTGCTTTTTTCTCGGGCTTTGCCGGTGAGCCTTCAGTAACCAACTTATTCCCGCGACCAGAACTAAGATGAGGATGACCGGGTGAAGCTGGAGGAGAAAAAAAAGAAAAAGAACCAACCCGAACAGCACAAAAACGAGGATGAGGACCACGGAAAAAGGGTAATCCCGGCTGAATTCTTTCTCTGCTTCGGCTACATTTAAAGAACCGCATTGAGGACAAGAAATAGCTGGAGGCACTTCTCCTTGGTTCATAGATAAATTATAGGGGGAACTAAAACGAAAAAACAATAAATGACAATGATCTTCATTGTTTTGTCTATCCCTGCTTAAATGTCTTCGGGCCTGGGAACAGGGAGGTTTGCTGCGTCGCATAATTTCTTCAACTGCGAAAGGCTAAAGGGATTGTCGAAGTCATAAAATGTGGAATAAGGTTGGCCCAAAAGATCTATAACCTCCTGTGTCTGTGAGTCAAAAGAAGGAAGGATATTCCGGCTGATTTCATCCCATGGAGCTCCGGAAAGCTTGAGAGTCATAAAGCCCGAGAGCAATCCTTTATGTACCCAAAGTGCTCCGAGACTGTTTGACTGGATTAAAGACCTGGCACGGCTGATTTTCTTTTCACCAACATCATTAAGGATGTTAAGGTATTTTTGGTGGAGCACCCATTCGTTAAGAAGGCGTGCGATCTCGCCGGGAGTGAATTTTTTCCAAAAAGAAACATCTGCATCATTGGGGATAAGGCTGCCGATCACAAAGGCCCCGGCGTTGTAACCGGAGATACTTTTTTCCGCGCAGATACGCAAGGCCCCCTTGAGAAGCCGTGCCTTCCGGTCTGCTGAAAGACAGGCAAATGCTGCCTGGTTGAGGAAATGAGTACCCAGAGTTGAATCAAAAAGCCGATGCACAATGATTTCGCTTTTCCGGTCGAAGCAGCGGTTAACAAATTTGGATGCTTTTTGTTCATTCTTTCCCAGCTTGCCGAAACGGACGGCATGTCCGAGATCCTGAAGGCTCTCGAAATCTTCTGCGTCAACGTTCTCCCGTATATTACGGTAATCGCTGTAGGTTTTAGCCAGATTTTCGAAACGTATTCGCTCGTCAGGGGAAAATTTTATTTCTTCTCCAGCCATGAAACGGAGGAGACGTGCGGGAGCGAACCGGGCTTTTCCCACATAAAGCGACCCGAACGCACTGGAAAGAGTAACCCATGACCCTTCCGGAATTTCCAATCCTTCCCTGTTGATAAGCAGGCCTTTTTCATGATCTATGCTCACACCGTATTCTTCGAGGTTAATCAGAGCGGGAATGCCTAGGCTTTGGGCTGATGAGACTACGTGGATAGCAAGAGGACTCAAGCTGCAGATTCCGTCAAATTCTTGCATTTCAATGGCATCCATAGGTGTGAACCTTTCCTTAATCAGGATAACATTTGTATCTCTTGACTTTTCTCGTAATTTCAGAGCATTCTCTGAGGAAAAAAAGATACGGCCAATCACGGCAGAACGCGGGAGCACAGATGTGCCGCGGCAAAAAGGAGTGAGCGAATGAAAAGACTTCAGGTCAATGGCGTCTGATTCAATCTGCCGAACATGGTAGGGTTTTATGAGCTCTCGGACTCTCTCCTCTGGTATTCGGCCGCTCCTGTGCATATCTATAACGGCTGTTATCATACCTGCTCCGGACATCTTTGCCTGGTTTACTTGCAGGATAGTGAAGGTTCCCTTGACTCCGGTGAATTCGACCATTACCGGTGATTGGAAAATATTCTCAAGCTGGAAAATTCTGTCCCAGCAGTGATAAACAGCGGGAAATTCCCGTCGGCTTTCTTCGCGAGTCTGAAAGTGGCGTTCCTCGGGTTGAAGGCGACCTGTCATCAAGTCTTCCCCGAAGATCGTCCGTCCGAACTGAAGGAAAAGACCTGTGCCTAATCGGGGATGACGGCTGTATATGACGCCAGCATAAGAGGTCCTATCAATGACGCTACAGACCATTCGTTGGAAAATGATTGCAGGACGGTACAATTCCCGGGTCATAAAACTGCGGAGAACATCCAAATGATCCTGGTAGTAGTCATAGGCCTTTTTGAGAAAAAACAGAAGCTGACTCCAAGCGCTTGTGAGAAGCTCTGGCCTGCGGACGGCAATCTCGGATTCCATCTGTTCAGCCAATTCAGTGTTTTGCTGGATGGAGAGAAGGGCTTTTCCCTGAATATCAAAAGGATGGAAAGCCTCTCGATCAAGATTTTCCAGAATGGTCTTGCGGTTGTTGAAACGGATTCGGGCCGCACCGGCCTTACCGTATCTTTGTTGAAGCCCGGGAAGCATATCTGGAACAAATCCGACGTTAAGGTAGGTGGGCATAAATCCCGGCAGGTATTCAGGCAAAGCGGAGCGCATGGCAATGAGTAATGGATTTTCAGGGTCTTCGAGTTTTCGTCCACTCAGGATCTCGAGATTCCGGACAATGGCTCTGACCAGAGGTTCCCGCTCTTCTGGCGGCAGCGAGTAGGCTGAAGCTGTGAGCAGGCAAAAGTCCGCTGTGGCGATACCTCGCTTGGAAAGAGCCAGAAGGATTGCGCCTTTGTTACTGATTTCGGTTTCAGAATAAGTGCTGGATGTCGTGTAGGGGACGACGTACTCGTTTTCAATAAGCTTATCTCCAGTAAAACGGGTCGAAATTTTATCAAAAGCTTTTTTAGTTTTTGTTTTTAAACGGCGTGCGGCCGCAAGGCTTCCATGGCGGGCAGCAAGAATAAGACTGAGATGCTCTATCGCCCGGGGAGAATCCGGCGGATTCAGTTCGCGTACGTCATAGTCCCTAACCCTTATGGTCTTCTGTTTATTGTCTTCCGTCAGAAAATCCACTTCTGGCGGAAGATACCCGGGCAGACGCTTAAAGCGGATTCCCTTCAGCCTGTGTTCTAGGTTCGAAAGAATCAGCCGGGCACTTGTATACTCTGACCTGATCTGAACGATTTTTTTTGCCATGAAAATTCCCAGTCGCTTTTATTATACATTTGTGAGGGTATGAGGGTCGAGGGAAAATTCTTGTGAGAGATTTCTCATAATCTATGGCTTTTGTGGCGAAAAGGCTCTCTTTTTTTTGAAATGTTTGTATATTTTTGTTTTTTCTGTATTTCTTCAAATATGTGTGTCAGAATAAAACTAATGAAAGGAAGATCAATGAGACAATCAAGATGGAATTATACGGCTTTTATTTTTTTGTTTTTAGGACTGGTTTTGTCATTTGCAATAGGGATGGAATGCGGCCAGAACGATCCGGCTGAGAAGCTCCTGGGAGAATGGGTGGTCGCTGACAAATACGGTAAAGGGGAGGGTGAAGCAGAATTCAGAGCTGACATGACATACACCCTAAAGGAAACCCATTCGGACGGGCTGACTGTGATCCACGATGGAGAATACAGGCTCGATCCATCCAAGGAACCCTGTTCTGTTGACTTGTGCGTGGGCAAATTCAACAACGCCGGTTCGGAGTGGGTCACAACTTTTGGGATTCTGAGGTTTATTTCTGATGATGAGGCCGAGATTCACTTTAATCCGAATGGACAACGGCCGGACTCTTTTGAGAGTTCTCCCCCTGATTATATTCACAAGCTGACGCGCAAGAAATAATATTTACCTGGTACTTTCTGTCAGTTTTTCTTTTTTCTTCTTCTTGGGCGGTGGTGGCGGAGACGTTGAGACCGGCTTGAGATCGTCTAGTTCAATGACTGCCTTATTCCACCATTTAGGGGTTTGTATCCGGTTGATCTTTCTTGTTTCCGGATTGTAGATGCGGAAGTGATTGTATTTGACAAGGAGGTCATCCCCCAACTTCCACCAGGCATTGACAACGGAGTTGGCGTGATTGACTGAAAAATCCGTAAGAAACTGCCTGGCCTTTTCAGGGTCCTTTTTAAAGAGCTTTAACGCTGCTTCATCTATGATAGGGATATTTTGAAAAGCGAGCCCTTCCCATTTTTCCTGTGCTTTTTTAACGTCCTCTATGGCATAAGAATAGACTACCTGGGTGTGGAAATCTACATAATCCGAGGCCCATCTGGCGGAGTCTCGGTTGAAAACGAAATGGTCTCCCACCTGGAATGATTTTGGGAGTTTAGTAATACCGCAGTAAAGCGGCATATAACAAGCCGTATCCTGGGCCCCAAAAGAAACCCATAAAATGCCTCCTATGGGATTGGGTAGCCATCCTCTACACTGGGTTATGGTTGTGTATTCCACATTGTTAACGCAGATACACCGCGGGCCGTTGTATCTTTGTTTGTCCACTTGAAATCCTTTGAAGTAGTTTGGGTTGGCAAAAGGGCCTCCTTTGATACCTTTGGCGGGATCAAACAATGTTCCTTTGTATTTATCCCTGGTAATGGCCATGACATCCTGGATAGAGATTTTTTTATCCGGTTTTACGGAAAAAGGGAGGTCCATGTCTTCTGTGTCCGGCCCTAAATTCAGAGAGGGAGCGACAATGTTATAAAAACGCCACAACCTGCCTCTTCTTCCCTGGGAACTGAGGGCGCTTCCCGGAGAAGGTGAATAAGCTTTTTTCCAGGAAAAAGGCTCTCCGCTTTCCGGGTCATAATAGCCGTTTTCAATGGCATAAGAGATGACATTGGAAGAGGCCATGAAAAAGTCCTTATTTTCCAGGTCGATTTCGCCGATACGCGATTCATTAGGGCAAACACTCACATGGTCATCAGGAACTCTTTGAGCACACCACACCGCACCTGGTTTACCGCTTTCGGGTGTCCAAAGGGGGCCGACAGGCATGATTTCGAAAATCCAAACTTCATTCGGGTCAGCGACAGCTAGCATTTCACCGCCGTCATTGAATCCATATCCATAAGTCGTGCTCAGCTCCCCCATGATTTGAATAGCTTCTCTTGCGGTTTTGGCCCTTTCCATGGCCACGAGAGTGAGCATGGTAATATCGAATTTCGCTGAGGGTGTCGGGTTTCTCATCTTTCGCTGACAGCCGATAGTGGATTCTCCTATTGCTACCTGGTTCTCGTTCATGTAACCGAACATGCCGTGAATGTAAGCATAGGTGTGGGGAACCTGGGGAATATCCAGCCCTGTATAATCATCCTTGTATCTTTCCCATTTTACTCCTTGTTCAGGGGGCCAGGTTCTGTACTGGTTTATATGATAGATTTTGCGGACCTCACCTTCTTTATGATCAGCGGCCGGGACAAACCGGAAAGTCCAATCGCACATACCGCAGTCACAGGTGTGTGTGGTCATGGTCGAACCATCGGCCGAAGCCTTTTTCCCCACCAGGATGGATGTACATCCTTCCCAGTATTCGTAAGCATTCAGATTCTCCTTTTCATAATCCGGTGCCTGATTGGCAAAAGAGCTTAAGAGGGCAAAGACTGTGATAAGCACACCAATAAGGAGAAGGATCCTTTTAGAGCTCATTTTTTTCCTCCTTTTTCATAAATTTAAGGTAAAAAGCTTAATAACCTGGATAACTAACAAGTCAAGGTTGTTGTGTTATGGCGAAGAACAAAGTGATGAAGCAATCTCATGGTGACAAGGGAGCATAAGCTAGATCTGAATTTAACATTGGCTTTCTTTAATGTTAAAAAAATGGCGATTAAAATGAAAGTAAAAACTTGGCCAAAAAAAATTTCATTTGTCATTTTAATAGAAAGCATGTATGTCCTTAAAATCAAAAGAAAAAAATGTTCATCGCCATTTTTTTATGAAGTGGTGGAGAGAATCATCGTGCAAATAAAAAGCCTTATTTTTTTGGTTTTTTATTCAGCAACTCTTCTCTGACCATGGTATGTCCGCATTTTGGGCATTTCATATCCGTGCATTTGACACCCCTTTGGTGCGGTATTTTTGCGCCGCATTTAGCACAAACACAATACCCTCCTGGGCCAAAAGCGCCGCCTCCTTTAAGACCGCGCCCTCCGCCCCGGCCTAAGCCCCTGCCGTCTCCAGCATTCTTTTTGTCTTTAAAGTTCTTCATTTTTTCTTCCTATCTTATTCCCCTTTTTACACTATTCCAGGTCTATTCTCAAATCTATAGTTTTGTCCAGACCTTTCGCCTCAACTTTAGTGCGTTCCAACTCTGAGAGGCCCCGTTCTTTAATTTGTAATCGGACGCCAATTCGTCCTCTTTAATTATGCCGTCAAAATAATAATTTTTGATTTTCTTAGGATGTTCCTTTTCGAGTCTGGTATTTTCTTTTTCCAGAAAATAAAAGCACAGATCAATTCTGAGGAGATTCGGTTTGGTTTTATTCAACGGGTCCTTGGCATTTCCTGCCTTTTGCTCCCCCTCTTGTTGGACGTAAAGGATCGTCCGTTTAATATCCCGGTCTCTTTTTTGTCTTTGTATTTAAGCTCTTTAAGAAGTCACTCCTTTGCATCAGGAAAAAACAATGAAAAGATAGTGCGTTTTTCAAACCAAGTTAACACAATGGTTATAGCGGCCTATCTGTATTTAAATCATAAATTGGTTTTCAACGCTTCAATGATTTGTTTTATTCTGTTTATATCTACTGGTTTCTCAAGATAATCTATAGGATTTAATTTTTGTGCTTGATCTTTGATATCTTTCAGCGCAAAACCGGTCATAAATACAATGGGGATTTTCTTTTTTAACAGGATTTGTTGGGCAGCCTCGACTCCGTTCATGCTGCCTGAAAGCCGGATGTCCATCAAAATAAGATCTGGATTCTCCTTGAGTGCGATGTCAACGGAATTCTCGCCTTTGGCCACCGGGCCAAGCACTTTCACCCCAAGATCTTCAATATCCAGCTTCAGGCTTTTCGCTGTCAATACCTCATCTTCCACAACGAGCACCTTGAATGGCTTTATCATCTTTTAGACTCTCGGTGTGTACAATTCTTTCTCAATCACAATCCGGCACTTTAATCCTTTTTTATTTGTAAAAGTGATCTTACCCTCCAATTGATGCCTGACCAGCTCTATTACTGTTTGCAATCCCAAATGGCTGTCTTTTTCCACATCAAAACCTTCGGGGAATCCTGCGCCATTGTCGGAGACTTCAATGATTAGCCTTTTTTGAGCATCCTTTTTTAATACCACACAGATTTTTCCCTTCTTTTCGGCAGGAAACGCGTGGTTCACCGCATTGGTGAGCAGTTCATTCAATATCAATCCAAGCGGATTAGCCGCATCAATTGAGACGTATATATCTTCAGGTGCATCAAAATGGAATTGAATTTTATCAGCTTCCGAAAGAAAACTTTGCCGGAGCCCAGAAATTAAATCGTTGAAATAGGATTTCAGGTTCAACGAAGACAAATCCTGTGATTCGTATAGTTTTTGATGCACCAGAGCCATTGAACGAATTTTCATTTCAATATCCCGGAATGAGGCTCTTACCGTTTCATCGGGCATAGTTCGCGCCCTGAGCCGCAACATAGCGGAAATCACCTGCATGTTGTTTTTGGTCCGGTGATAGAGTTCGCGGAGCAGCAATTCTTTTTCTTGAAGCTCTTTTTGAATTTGTTCTTCGGCTTTTTTTTGTTCCGTGATGTTTTCGGAAATAACCAAAACGCCGCGCCGGCCTTTTCCAATGTTGATTGGATATTTCCCTGTCCTAAACCAGATCTGTCTGCCCTGACTGTCCGTTCCAGGTTCGATCATATGTTTGGGCTGACCGGTTTCAATTACCTCTTTATCACTAGCCAGCCACTTCTGGATCTGTTTCGGATCTGCCCCGAACCGGCGATGCAGGTCGGATTGGCGTTGACCAATGACATCTTCAACAGACAGGTTATAGAAGGCTGCCATGACTTTATTGGCTAACAGAATTCGGGAGTCTTTATCCTTGACAAATATGACAGCCGGATTGGTATTGAGCACCTGACGCAGCAGGTATTCATTTTGTTTTAACAGCTCTTCGGCGCGCTTGCGTTGGGTGATATCAGTGAATACTGTTGCAAATTTTCCTTTCTCCGGACAATATACCGAGATATGGAAATATTTTTTCATCGGCGGAAAATATTCTTCGAATGTCACACTTTTGCCCGTTTCTGCCACCTTTGCGAAAATATCAAGAAATGGAGCTTCTTTTGTTCGGTATAGTTCTGTTGCCAATTTTCCTATGGCATATTTGGGTTTTATATTGAGATGTTTTTCAGAAGCTGGATTCGCTTCAATTATTCGATAATTAATTGCTTTCCCTCTCTTGTTATAGATAACTTCATGGAGATAGACACCTTCTGTCATTTCTGAAAATAGCAAGCGGAATTTTGCCTCGCTTTCCTTCAGCGCCATTTCCACTTTCTTCCGCTCGGTGATATCTCGTGCAATTCCAAGAACTACAGTTTTACCTTTGATTTTTACAGGATAAGTTCGAATCTCCACTGAAACTTGACTGCCGTCTTTACGATTTAAAGTGAATTCATCCGGTCCGGTACCTTTACCCTGAAGGTTTTTCGCTAAAAGCTTAGACGCTTTAAGTAATTCTTTCGCAGATAAGAGATCAAGGTTTAGAAAACTTTTCCCTATTACTTCTTCTTTTTTATATCCAACTAAATTTTCGGCAGCTTTGTTTCCATCAATGAAATATCCTTTAAGGTCACTCAGGTAATAAGCATCCGGTGCATATTCAAACATGATCTTAAGTCTTTCTTCTGAGTTTTTTAATTCCTCTTCTGCTCGCTTGTGCTCGGTGATGTCGCGTGTATTTGAAAGAAACCCATTTATAGAAGGATTATTGAGTTGGTTAGTACTGATACCTTTAAGAATTCTCCAAGTTCCATCTTTATGTTTATATCGGCAAATTGTACTTAAAGGCTTTTCAGGATTTTTAAGTATCTTTTCAAAACCTTTGGTAACTACTGGAAGGTCCTCGGGATGGACAATTGCAGCGCTCGGTTTACCAATTAGTTCTTCAGGCTTGTATCCCAGAATCCGTTGAACTGAGGGACTAACATAGGTAAGGATACCTTTTTTATTAACTATCTGAATCATATCCAATGAATTTTCTATCAATGTACGGAATTTTTCTTCACTTTTCTTCAGCGCCATTTCCGCCTGCTTGCGCTCGGTGATATCCAGCAGGGAGATCACACTTTGCTTAGTGCCGGGAATCATGGCAATAGAAAGAATAATATTTCTGATTTCTCCTTTGGCATTGATCAGGCGAACTTCATATTTTCTTTCAACTGACTTAGGATTTTCTCTGTGCGCCTTGAGCCGGCTCAGCATCAACGGCAAATCTTCTTTGTAAACGAATTCGGTCCAGCTTTTCCCGATAAGCTTGGCGGGGGAATATCCAGTAATTTTCTCACATTCATTGTTTGCAAGGACAATTGTTGTGTCTTCGTCAACGATTACGGTTGCTGTTCCGGTGGCTTCAAAAACGGCTTTGTACTTCTGCTCGCTGCTTTCAATAATCTGTTCCGATTGGGCGCGTAGTTTCAAAAATGAATTTATCCGTGAGCGGAACTCGGCTTTCCCGACGGGCATCCGGATAACATCATCAAAACCTTTGTTCAGCCAGGGTTCAGCCGGAGCTTTTTCAGGCAATAAAGCCAGAAGTGGAAGAAACGGCTTGGCTGATTCTTTTATTTCTTTCAGGAATGAACAGACCTTTAGGCCGGTTACTTCGTCAACCAGAACAGCATCGGCTTTCTTTGCAAGCTCCATTTTGTTGGCGCCGGTAAGTTTTTCTACCCGGTATCCTTCCTTTTGCAGTAAATCGGCAAGCAGATTGTAATCGGCCGGGTTTTTTACCGAAAGAAGAATTGTTCTCTTTTTCATAACGCTCAGTTCCGTAATGTATTTTTTATTGGTGACCCGGACAATAATCCGAGCTACTTAATTTTTGAATTTCAATCTTATGCAAATCTATTACACGGGATTGCGATAAAGTTCTGTCCAAATAAATCACCCCGTCAGCCAAGAGGGCCAGCGCGGAGTCTTTATTCATTTCAATGGGGTCGTAAAGTAACAAGGCAGTGCATTTAATGGATTGGAAATAATTAACAAAGACTAGCAGGTGTTTGTGGCATTGATCATCGTTGATTGAAAGGAAACTTAGTAAGGTAACCGAATTTGGCATCCGAATCAAATGCCCGGATAAATTGTGAAAATCTTCTGGGATAGCACAAAGACAATTATTCATTTTTTTAAAAGACAGGAATTTCATTTTTGTGGTAGTGGCAAACTTCTCACAATTCCCCGCAATTTCCGCCTCTCGGCATCCTAGAATGAGCTTATCACGGGAAAGAGAAGGGGTCAAGGGTAAGACAAAAAACGAAAACGACAAAATAGGCAAAATACTCACCTATTAAAAAAGCCTGCCCTCGAATGAGCAAAAAATAGCAGCCCAGGCCCTCAGAAATATTCCCCTATCTCCTTGGTTGCTATCAGGAGTTCTTGTGAAACCACATAAGGGGGAGGAGGTCTCTAGGCAACGAAGGTCAGCTTGAGGTGCTTGATGATTCTCTCCACCAGGCGTAGTTGGTGATGAAGGCGATGATGCGGATATGGCTGCTACCCCTGGTCTTGCAGGAATTCTTCTTGGATTCCGAGGCTTTGCCTGATTACTTTTCATGATTTTTTCTTTGTTCAGGTAGACATCTAACTGGTTTTTGGCCTTTTCTGGCCGTCTCTGCGGCTTGGGGTGTGTTTTGTCTGCCAGATTAATGCTTCCCCCAAACCTATTTTTAAAATACTTTATCATTTTCTTTTCTTTGGCGAATTTGAAAATGGTTCTAGATATGTTCGAGTACTCAAGACAACTTTCTCTCTTGAAAATTAAACATTGCGATACCCAAGAAAATCGGCTGCTTTTGTTTTTCGGGTAAATATAATAATAAAAAAAATTTAGCGGATTAGCGGTCAAGGTTTAGAAAGAGAATGATGAAAGCCGAGGTGTCGTAAAGACCATGGATAAGAATACTCACCCAAAGATTTTTGCCGCTCAGCAGGTAAAACAGGCAGAAAATGAGCCCGACAATAGTGGTTAATATTACTCCGGCTAGGCCTTGGTAGGAATGCCCCAGCCCAAAAAAAACAGAACTTAAGAGAATGGCCAGACCTAGGGAGAAGGGCTTTTTAGCTCCCAGCTCTTGCAAACGGTTGAGAAAGAAGCCGCGGAAAATCATTTCTTCACCAAAAGCCGCCGTTGTCCAAACAACGAAGAGGACAAAAAGCAAGGCCAAGAGATTTCCCCGTACCGGGTCGAAGCGACTGGTATCAGGTTCGGTTCCCAACCAACCAGAGATTAAAGGCTTAATAACTAGACCAATAACCAGGTGAAAAGTGATGGTTCCCCCAATGGCCCAAGCCAGAGTTTGGGGCCAGCTCTGGGGAGGGTGAAACCCAAATTCTTGCCAGGAACTCTGGCGAAGCTTGAGGAAGAAATGGATGAGGAGCCAAGAGCCAATAATACTCATCAAAATGAGAAATGGATTTTCCGTTTGAGTGCCACTAAGAAGAAAACCTCCACCGACCACAAATACGGCCAGTAATTCGAGAAAAGTAAGATGGCGGGGATAGTTATGGTTATCAGGAGATAGTTTTGGTGGAGATGATGAAAAGTCTGGCGAGGGGATAGGGCTTTGTTCCGTCATGGGTTATTTATTTTTTCCTTCCAAGAGGGTTCTTTTTGCCCCCAGAGATTTTACCAATTAAAGACGATAACACTGCATTATTGAAATAAATCGCTTTGAAATCAAGCAGAAATTTGCCGTTAAACCATTGCCAAACCTGTGGTGACGTGGGTAATAGCCATTACCTTGAATAATAAATATTGGCTGAACAACAAAATGAAAACTGGGGACGCTGAAAACTGGGGACGCAATACATATTTACCTGTTTTTGCAGGGGAAAAAACTGGGGACGCAACATGAAAAACTGGGGACGCCAAAAACTGGCCAAAAACTGAGATTTTTTTTGATGATTAGTGGAGACAAAAAAGTTTTTATTCATCTTGATTGCCCATTATAGTAAGCATGTGTTCATAATAATGAGCAATCGTTGATTTGTTAAGTTTGATGATGAAAGATTCGGGGAAAATTTTTTGTGTGTGAAAAAAAATTAATAATTCAATATAAAATAAAAAAGTTTGCTCTAAGTTCCAAAAGGGCGCGTAACTAAAAACTCACCATTTCGGGCATGACAAGTAACTTTTTTCCGCAATTGTTTTCTTGGCGAGAAAAGAATCTACAATGACCTTTTCCTACAATCAATTTGCGAATAAAATTGGAAACTAGAGCTTACATAAAAGGAAGGGTAAAAACACAAAATAGCCCAAACGGATTTACCTCGTTATTCTCTTAATTAATAACCCGAGAGAAAAGTCCAAATTTAATAAAGAGGCATTACCAAGTTCAAGTCCGCCATCTCAGGAAGCAACCCAATCACTGCACAACACTTCTGTCTGTTCCAGAACAAGTTCTGTAGCTTTTTCCTGTTTGTCCGGTGGATAACCATATTTCCGGAGGATGCGTTTGACCAACACTCGCAAATGTGCTCGGGCATTCTCACGCCTGCTCCAGTCCACAGTCACATTCTTGCGTACACTATCTACTAACTCTTGGGCGATTTTTTTCAATGTCTCATTTCCTAGGACTTCCACTGCGCTTTCATTGGCGGCCAACGCATCGTAAAAGGCGGTTTCGTCCTCAGAAAGGCCTAATTTTTCGCCCCGGCGCTGGGCTTCACGCATTTCCTTGGCAATAGCAATCAATTCCTCAATTACTTGAGCAGCAGCAATAGCACGATTATGATATTTTCTCATCGCCTCCTCCAGCATCTCGGAAAATGCCCGAGACTGGACCACATTCTTCCGGAGCCGCACTTTAATCTCATCCTGCAGAAGTTTCTTGAGGGTTTCTAAGGCCAAGTTTTTTTGCGGCAACGCTCGCACCTCGGCCAAGAACTCATCCGACAAGATGGATATATCAGGCTTATCTAATCCTGCGGCCGCAAAGATATCCACCACCTCAGTTCCCGAGATCGCTTTCGAAATCAGTTGTCTGACAGCTGCCTCAACATCTTCTAGGGGACGTTCGCTGCTACTCACGGTGGCTTTGACTAGTGCTGTCCGAATTTCCTGAAATAGGCCAACCTCATCGCGAATGCCCAACGCCTCTTCATGTGGTACGGCTAAGGCAAAGGCCTTGGATAGCTCTGTTACAGCCTGGAGATATCGTTTTTTGCCGTCCTCCTGACTGAGGATGAACTCCATGGCTTCCGCAATCCCCTGCATGCGTGCAGTAGTATCAACTTTAAGTAACGAACGGTAGTCAAAGCCATGCAAAATACCTTGCACAACCTCGTATTTCTCCTTCATCACAGCTACAGCTTCTGCCTGGTCAACAGCAGCCATCCCTCTGCCGCCGCTTTCAGCATAGACAGCCAACGCACGTTTGAGTGAATCGGCAATTCCTAGGTAGTCCACTACCAACCCACCTGGTTTGTCGCGGAAGACGCGGTTCACCCGGGCAATGGCCTGCATCAGGTTATGTCCGCTCATGGGTTTATCGATATACATAGTGTGCAGGCAAGGCACATCGAAACCAGTTAGCCACATGTCACGCACAATCACCAGCTGCAATTCATCATCGGGATCCTTGAAACGCCGGGCCAACAGATCACGGACTGCCTTATTCCGCACATGCTGCTGCCATTCGGGCGGGTCGGAAGCAGATCCGGTCATCACCACCTTGATCTTGCCTTTTGTATCATCTTTATTGTGCCAATCAGGACGTATACTAGTGATGGCTTTATACATGGCCGCGCAAATACGTCGGCTCATACAGACGACCATTCCTTTGCCAAAAAGTACCTCTCGGCGTCGTTCGAAGTGTTCCA